>Ga0114931_10000263_pt1 | contig 61509 bp, 56 predicted proteins | sample 2SBtaG_FD_89579 | JGI IMG/M metagenome (GOLD analysis project Ga0114931, IMG submission 89579) | Deep subsurface microbial communities from Kolumbo volcano to uncover new lineages of life (NeLLi) - 2SBTROV14_V59a metaG | ecosystem: Environmental > Aquatic > Marine > Volcanic | place: Kolumbo... | reverse complement strand
TCGAGTTCGTTCAACAGCTGGGCAACCACCGGAGCTTCCGCGTAGCTGTGGAAGGTCACGATGTCGGACTGACCGAGCATCAGCCTATTGATCGAGGTCAGCTTATCCGGGTTGCTCCATTGATCTCGCCAGACCCCCGCGGTAAGCGGCTGCGTCGGCCCCTCGGCGCGAGCCCACTCGAAGGCCTTGCGCAAAAGCGCCTCCGCATCGGCCGCTTTTGCATCGGCGGGTAATTCGACGTCAGCGTATGCCGGGTTGGGGTTGTCCGGCTCGTTGAACAGGTCCCAAGCGAGGACACGTTCATCGCGGCGGAAGCGCTTCACCACGGCACGCACATAGGACTCGAGCTCGTCGTGTCGCGCGCTGTCACCGAGAATCTCGGCGCCCGGACTCTGCACCCAGCGCGAATTGTGCACCAGCGGGCGAGGCTCCGCTTGTGGCCCGACGCGCGGAAAAGGATCCCAAACTCCATCAAAGATAACCAGCATCGGACGGATTCCATGCCTCGCGGCAATACCGAGAAAGCGGTCGACACGATCCAAAAAACGTTCGCCGTCTTCCTTCCAAACCAGGTCGTGCAAGAAGACGCGCATCGTGTTGAACCCGAGATCCGCCGCCCAGCCGAGCTCGCGATCGATCGTCGCCTCGTCAAACGTCGCTTCCTGCCACATCTCGAGCTGGTTCGACGCCGTGCTCGGCACGAAATTGCTTCCCACCAACCACGGCTGATCCTGGTACCACGAGGCTGCCTGTCCCAGCGACCACTGCGCGCGCATACTGCCCCCCGAATCGCTACCGCACCCGCCGCAGGCGAGCACGGCCAGGATCGCCACAGAAACCAAGCCTCGCGCTCGCGCAGCATACCTCGAGCGATGCACGCTCAGCCGATTGTGCGAACCTCCCGAGATAAACCGCCGCGCCGGCCGCGGAATCTCGCGTTCTGCGAATCCAGAGCTCTTCATGTCCCACCCATGTCTCAGCACCCGACTCCCGTTGTCAATCCGAACGCGGCGCTCGGTGGAGGCTGAAAATCGACAGCCGACAGCTCGCTTGCGCGGCCGTACGCTTCCCGCGCCACTCCTTCGATCCGCGAACCACGCTCGCTGGCGACATCCGCGAAGACTGAGCCTCGCTGCTCACTGGAGGTGGTGGCGAAACAACCAGGTCGCCGCGGACAGAGACGCCGTCGCAATCAAGCACAGCGGCCACAACTGTTGCGCCACCTGCGACGCCGGTAGTCCCTGCAGGAAGATCCCGCGGACGATGATCAGGAAGTAGCGCATCGGGTTGACCAGAGTCAGGTGCTGCAGGGTCTCCGGCATGTTGGCCAACGGCGTGGCGAACCCCGAAAGAATGATCGCCGGCACGAGGAACAGGAACGCGCCGAGAATCGCCTGTTGCTGCGTCCTCACGAACGACGAGATCATCAACCCGACACCGACGACCGAGAGCAGGAACAACGTCAGACCGGAATAGAGCAGTGCCAGATTTCCGCGCAACGGCACTTCGAACCAGAAGACTGCAGCGAGTAGGATGAACGTGCCTTCGACGAGGCCGATCAACAGTGCTGGAAGAGCCTTACCGAGCATGATTTCCACCGGGCGCAACGGAGTCACGAGAAGCTGGTCGAAAGTTCCCAACTCGCGTTCGCGCGCCACCGACAGCGCAGTCACGACCAGCGTAACGACCAGCGTCAGCAACGCGATGATTCCCGGAACGATGAACCAGCGACTCCACAAATTGGGGTTGAACCAGGACCGCACGACCAGTGTCGCAGGCGGCCCGACGGCACCATGGGTCGCCAGCCAATAGCGATTGAAATCGGCGACGACGGTGTTCGCGTAGTTGAGCAGGATCAGGGCGGTATTCGAATTCCGCCCGTCCACCAGGAACTGCGCGGTCGCGGTTACGCCCCTGTCCAGATCGCGGGAGAACGTGGGGCCGATACGCAACACCGCGACGACATCACGCGAATCGATGAGCGAGCCGATCTCACGATCGGAGCGAATGTCGGCGACGCGGCGAAAAACCGGCGAGCCAGTGAAGCGCGCGACCAACTCGCGACCACTGCCCCCCATGTCCTGGTTGTACACTGCAAGGCGTACCTCGCTCAGATCGAACGTCGCGGCGTACCCGAAAACCATCAGCTGTAGAATCGGCGGCCCGATCAACACAAAGCGGCTCCGCTTGTCCTTCCAGACCGCGAGCAACTCCTTTACGATCAGGGCAAATACCCGCAAATGCATCGATCTACTCCAGGCGGTTCCGCGTCAGCCGCCAGGTCAGCCCCAAGAAGAACGTCGCCATCAACACCAGCGCAGCCATGTTTGGCAGCATCACCGCCCACACGGTGCCGGCCGTAAACAGGGTTTGCAGAATCGCCACGAAATATCGGGCCGCGATGAGATACGTCACCACCCGCACGGCAACCGGCATGCTGGCAATGTCGAAGATGAAGCCCGAGAGGATGAACGCCGGCAGGAAGGTAACGATGATCGCGATCTGGCCGGCTACGAACTGGTTGCGAGCGACCGTCGAAATCAACAGGCCCATGCCGAGTGCCGCCATGAGAAACAGCCCCGCAGCCACGAAGAGCACCGCGAAGGACCCGCGAAACGGTACGTCGAAGAGCTCGATCGCCATACCCACGGATACCGCCATCCCCAGCATCCCGAGCACGAAATAGGGAATCACCTTGCCGAGCAGGAACTCCCCGGTCGAGATCGGAGTGACCAGGAGCGACTCCATCGTGCCACGCTCCCACTCGCGCGCTACGACCAAGGCTGTCAGCAGCGCACCGATGAGGGTCATGATGATTGCGATCAGCACGGGAACCAGGAAATACCGGCTATTGACCGCCGGGTTGAACCAAACCCGCGGCACCAGCTCCAGTGGTGCATGGAGCTGTCCACCCGCGGACCGCCCCGCCAGCCAGCGCTGCCACGCACCACCGACGTACCCTTGGACGATGCGTGCAGTGTTGGCATCGGAGCCATTGACGACCAGCTGGATAGGCGCGCCGCCACGCCGCGTCAAACGCGAAAAATCGGAACGCAGTACGACGATGGCGCCGACCTCGCCCCTCACCATAGCCCGCTCGGCGTCGCGCTGAGTCGAAAACGGACGTACCGCGAAATAGGGGGAGTGCGCGAACCCACCGACGAAATCCGACGTCGCCGGGGTCGGCGCCTCGACCACCAGCGCGATCGGCACGTTGCGCGCGTCGAGCGAGATTCCGTAACCAAATAGCAACAGCAGCACGAGCGGCAACGCGACGGCGATCGAGATACTGCTCGGGTCGCGCAAGATCTGCAGGACCTCCTTGCGCACCAAGCCGCGTAGCCTGCGGCGACCAGCCATAGCGTCCGTCGCGGCCTCGCCAGCGGACGACGATCGCAACTCCGACGTCACGACTCCCCCCTCGAGTCGTATCCCTCGATCAGGTCGACGAACGCCTGTTCGAGGGAAGAAGTCTCGCCAGGGGCAGGCGGGTGTTCCGCCCGCAGATGCTCGGGCGAGCCGAGCGCAATCAACTTCCCCCGATAGATGATGCCCAGGCGATCGCAATACTCGGCCTCGTCCATGAAGTGCGTGGTCACGAGTACCGTAACACCATCATCGGCCATGGCATTGATGCGGCTCCAAAACTCGCGGCGCGTCAGCGGATCGACTCCGGATGTCGGCTCGTCGAGAAATACGATGTCCGGATCGTGCATGATGGCACAGGCGAGCGACAGACGCTGCTTGTAGCCGAGCGGAAGCTCGCCGCTGACTTCATCGGCGAGACTACCCAGATCGAAGTCACGCAGCTCGGCTTCGATCCGTTGTGTCCTGCGCGGTCCGCTCAAGTCATAAGCGCTGGCAAAGAAGCGTAGGTTCTGCGCGACGCTCAGGCTCCCGTACAATGCGAACTTCTGCGACATATAGCCGATCCGCGCCCGCGCCCGCGCCGCAGCCAGGCGCAGGTCGATGCCGAGAACCAGCGCGGTGCCAGCGGACGGCGGTAGGAGGCCGCAGAGCATTTTGAAGGTCGTCGACTTGCCGGCACCGTTGGGTCCGAGCAGGCCGAAGATCTCACCTCGTTGGACTTCGAACGAAATTCCGTCGACGGCGTGGAAGTCGCCGAAAATGCGCTGCAGGTTGTCGACCCGAATCGGCGCCTCGGCAGAGTCCGCCACCGGCCGAATCCGTTTCCCGGGTACGACCGTTGTAGCAGCGGATGCAGCACCCCTCAGAATGTCGACGAATGCATCCTCGAATCGTGGCTCGCTGGCGGTCAGCTTCGGCTCCTGACCTTCCTGGGCGCTGTCGAAGCCAACCATACTCGGCGCGGCGGCACCGGGGGCCAACAGCAAACGCAGCACGTGCCCCTGGATCTCGGCATCCATCACTCCCGGCAAGAGCCGCGCCTGCTGTTGCGCGCGGCGCTTGCCGGACTTCCCGAGGGGGAACGAAAAGACACGGCCGCGCACTTTCTCTGTGAACTCCGCCGGCTCGCCGTGTCGCAAGAGGCGACCGCGATCGAGCAACAACACGTCTCGGCAGCGTTCCGCCTCATCCAGGTAGGCGGTACTCCAGAGCACCGCCGTACCGTGATCGACGAGCGAGTACACGATCTCCCACAGCTCTCGCCGCGACACCGGATCGACACCGACGCTCGGCTCGTCGAGCAGCAGCACCTCTGGCGGACGAATCAACGTACAGGCGAGGCCCAATTTCTGCTTCATCCCGCCGGACAGACGGCCAGCCAGGCGCGCGCCAAACGGCGCCATCCCGGTAAACCGCAGGAGGTCGGCAAACCGCCGCTCGCGGGTATCCGCCGCCAGCCCGTGCAAGTCCGCGTAGAGAGACAGATTCTCGTCGACCGTGAGATCTTCGTAGAGACCGAAACGCTGCGGCATATAGCCGATACGGCGGTGCAGCGCGTACACATCGCTCGCCGGATCGAGTCCGAGAACGCGAAGTTCGCCGTCGTCGGCAACCAAGAGCCCCGCGATCAGTCGCAGGAGGGTCGTCTTGCCAGCACCATCGGGGCCGACGATACCGGTCACGCAGGCCGGTCGGACTCGCGCCGTGAGATCGTCGATCGCCGGCCGGTCAGAGATCGGCCCGAAACGCTTCACCAAAGCGCTGATCTCGACAACCGGGCTGGCCGCAGAAGGAGTCACTCCGTTTGCCGCTGCCGCGGCGGCGCCGGCCGATCCGATTCCTCGCCCTTCGACGGCAACGTGATGGTCACCGGCATCCCCTGGCGCAGGTAACCATCCGGGTTTTTCACGTAGACACGCACCCGGTACACCAAGCTGGTGCGCAGCTCCGCAGTCTCGACCGACTTGGGGGTGAATTCCGCCACCGGCGAAACGAAGCCCACCCACCCTTCGTAGGGCACGCCGGGCCGCGAATCGGTGATCACGGCGGCCACCGCTCCGGGTCGCACCCGGCCCATATCGGGTTCACTCACGTACGCTCGCACCCACACCGGATCGGAGATCGCGACCGAATACACCGGGGTGTTCGGCAGCACGACCGCGCCGGGCTCTCGAACCCGTGTCAGTACGATACCGTCCTGCGGCGCGAACAGCTTGGTGTCCGCGAGGCGGTGGAGCGCCAGGGACAGTCCCGCCTGCGCCGCTTCGAGCTGCGCCTTGGCGGCGGCAATGTCTTCCACTCGCGGGCCCTTGACCGCCAGGGTCAGGTTCTCCTCCGCAGCCTCGACACGGCCCTTGGCGACCAGGAACGCCGCGCGCGCATTATCGCCTTCCTGCGGCGAGACGATCCCCTTGGCAGCTAGCTTTTCGACCCGCTTCGCCGTCGCTTCCGCGTCCCGACGCGCCGCCGCCGCGCTGGCGACCTCGGCACGCGCACGATCGATCTCTTCGGGGCGACTTCCGCGATCGAGCTCTTGCAGAGCCGCCTTGCGCAACCCCACCTCCGCTCGAGCTGCCGCAACGGCGTCCGCGTAACGCGAATCGTCCAGAGTCGCCAGCAGATCGCCGCTGTGCACGACATCGCCCTCGTCGACCTGCATGGTCGCGATGCGCCCGTCGTCGTTGAAGGCGAGATCTACAGTACGAACGTCAACGTTGCCGTACAACACCAGATCCCCGAGTGGAACAGGGCGCGTACGCCACCAGGCGAATGCCGCGAGGGCAGCGAGAGCCAGCGCCGCTGCGGCGACGATGCGAACGCGTCTACTCGGCATGCGCGGACCCTGCCACAGCGGCACCCCGGGCCACAAGCCCCCCGGGTTGCGACGGGACGCGACGAGCCTCGAGTCAGACGAGTACCTGTTCGTAGACGCGAAGTAGGTTGCCGCCGAGAATTCGCCCCACCTCGTTCTCTTTCAAGCCACGGCGCGCGAGGCCTGCGGCAATGCCGGGAAACTCACGGTAATTCTTCACCACCGGGCGGTAGTTGGCGTCCATGTCGGTGCCGATCGCCACCGAATCCATGCCGAGGACATCGATCATGCGCAAGATCTCGTCGACGTAGTCGTCGAAGCTCGCGAGTGCCACTCCGGCCGGCCAAGCCGCGATCACGCCACCGCAGCGAGTGATCGCCTGCGCGTGCTCCCTGCTGAGCAGGCGAGGGTGGGAGTTCGCCCCGGCGGCGAGATGGCTGTGCGAGATCACAACCGGTGCGCTGGACCGATCGAGAACGTCGCGGCTGACGTCCCACGTCGCGTGGGCGAGATCGATCACCATGCCGAGACGGTTCATCTCGCGAACCACCTCGCCGCCAAACGCCGTCAGCCCACCGTGAACGGGCGATTCCGTCTGGATGTCACCCAACTCGTTGACTCGGTAGTGTACGAGTGTGATCGAACGGGCACCCGATTCGTATGCCTGCTGGAGCCCTTCCAGCCGTCCCTCGAGAAAATCCGCCCCCTCACAGGATAGGACGATTCGCAGCTCGTCCTCGCCGTTCCGCGAACGGAGATCCGAGGCAGTGCGAACGACGCGGCGGCCCTCACGGTCCGCGACTGCCGCGATCGCGCGCAGCTGCCGGAGATGATCTTCGGCCGCCTCGCCCGGCAGAAAGTCGCGTGCCGCGCAAATTCCCTGCTCGGTTACGCCGAGCACGCGCAGATCGGCCACCGTGGAAAACGCGGTAATGTCGACGCCACCCGCCGTGAGATCGGCAACCGCGGTCTCCACATCGGCAACTCCCATCAACTGCACGAATGGATCGTCTTCCGGTAACCCGATGAGAAAACAACGTCCGGGATGCGCGTGGGCGTCCATCCAGACCTGCGACCGAGACGGTGTCGGATACGGCCCGTCGTCGGGAACAGACACCAACGGCTTTGCCGACGGCTTCCACGAGGACACGTCGGGAGGAGCGCAACACTGACACAACATGGACGGTTCCCTCGGCTGGAAGCTATCCTCGCCCAACGACTTCGTGCAAGCGCGGCGTGGTTCGGCCAACGCGGCCTCGCTTCATGCGCGCGCGCTCGCGGAACGGTGCCAACGGGTCACCCATCCCCGTATCTCCATTCACCCGTATCTCCATTCAAACGTTCGGATGAGCTGGATCACCGCCTCATGAGTGGGCGCCGGGACTCCTACCTCGCGCGCGCGTTCGACGATCTGCTCGTTCAATTGGGTGATCTCGGTTCGCCGCCCCGCCATCACGTCCTCGGCCATACTCGGAAGATGCTTCCCGCCAGCCAACATCGGCGCCAGCGCCTCGGTTTTGTAGGAGTCGCCCAGCTCGATGCCCAGGGCTGTCGCGACCGAGATCCCCTCGTCGAGGAGCCGTTCGATCAGCGAGCGCGCCGGCGACTCCATGAGCTCCCCCAGTGGAGCGCGGATGATGGCAGCCACCGGATTGCCCGCGGCGTTTGCGATCGCCTTGCGCCACACCTGGTACTCGATGTCGGCACTGAACTCGGTCGGTAGTCCAGCTCGCGTCAACGAGCGGGCCAGCTCGCGCGACAACTCGTGCACGACTGCCCCCTCCCCGCCGACGTAATGTGGCGGCGCGTTCAAATCGACCCGGATCTGCACCGGCGCGCCGTCGCCGCGCGGCGGCAACAGCGTAGCACCGTAGGTCAGCACCATGCGCGCTACCCGGTCGGTTCCCAGCAGCCCTATAATGCTGCGCCCCGATTCAATTCCATTCTGGTACGAGACGACAAATGGCACTTCGTCGAAGATCGACGCCAGCGTCCGACAGACGTCGGCAATCGCCGTCGTCTTGGTCGCGATGAACAGCAGGTCATCCGGACCGAAGTCGGCCAGTTCCTCGATACTGCCGACCACCGTCGGACGTCCGAAGCCGTCGAGCTGGCCGGTCACGCGAGCACCGAATCGCTCGATGCGGCCGGCGCGTTCGCGGTTGCGAACGACGATCGTGGTCGCTACGTGCCGGCTCGTGAGGGCGGCCAACGACACTCCCATCGCCCCGGCTCCGATGATTCCGATCCGCCGAAACATGTGCGCCTCTCTCAGGCGTTCAGCTCACGTGGTCCAGGCATCGGCCAAAGAAAGTGAGCATCCGATCCCAACTGTCTGCGGCCGCGTCTTCGTCGTAGCCCACGTGCATCGGCGACACGGCGCCGAACCTGGCGACCAGGCCCGGCTGGTGTCGGTTCATGAAGCTGTGTCCGGCATCCGCATAGATCTTCACGTCGTGATCCACCCCGAGCTGGCCGAGAAGCCCGTCGAGCCGACGCCCCTGCCCGGCGAAGACCCGGTCGCGACCTCCGTAGCCGCCAACCACCGGACAAACACCGTCGAGGTCCGCGGCTGTCGCCGGTACGTCTCCGTAAAACGTGGCCGCGACGCCCACGTCCGAAATCACCCCGTAAGCAAGAGCAAAGCCGCCGCCCATGCAGAAGCCGGCGACACCGATCCTCGACGCATCGACCTCCTCGCGCCGTCCCAACCAGCCGCGTACGATATCGATGTCGCCGAAGGCGCGGCCAGAGCGACGTTGCAGTTGCACGAATGCTCGCACGATGCAGGCGGGCCGGAATCCCGCGCCAAACAGGTCCGGGGCGAGCGCGACGTATCCCGCATCGGCGAACCGACCCGCGATTCGTCTGATGTCATCGGTCAATCCGAAGATCTCGTGCAGCACCAGCACCGCCGGCGCGCCACCGGTCGTCTTTTCCGGCAACGCCAGGGAGGCGGCGATCGACCGTCCTCCACCAGCTTCGATGATCACGTCTTGCGCTTGTACCATGGAGGTCTCCGTAGAACCGAACTGGCGAGCCTTGCCGGTAATTTTCGAGGGGCGTTCGTCAATCTCTCGCTGCCGAATCGTTGTCTACCACACTGTGCTCCGCGGAGTGTGATCGGCGCCAGGAGCCCTGTCTACCTCACGAAACTCGTCTCGCGAAGTAAGTCGGACGAGGCCGCTGCCGAACAGGTGCGCGACGAACGCCAACACCAAACGACTACCAACGCAACATCGGCAGCGGTCGCAATGGCTGTTTCAGGCCACCGAGGAGCAGGGTCCGACATACGAACCCGCGAAACCCGCATACTGGATACGACGACTGAGCCGCTCGGCGCACCGCAAACGGCACGCCCAGCCCCGGAACGGCAAAGAGATCGACCAGGTCCGCGCGCCGGAAGGGTTCGACGAGATGGGCATCGTCACTGCGATACGGAGTGAGCTTGTGGTGAAATCCGATCATGCGACTGACCGCAGGGGCCAATTCGGTGAGGCCGAGGGCATCGAGATGGGTCGTCGCAGCCGCAATACTAGGCGGGAGATAGTCCAGCGTTTGCTCCGTCGCGAAGCTCAAGTCGTGAAACGCAGATGCCAGCGCGATCGCCGAATCGTCGGCATCGGGATCGCCACCCGCCTCGGCAATGAGGTGCCGCGTGTAGCGATACACACGGTATGTGTGCCCCCGATACCGCGGATAATGAGGACCCAGCGGTTGCCGGTAGCGGTCGAGCACTTCGTCGAGGAGCAGGCAATCATCCATTGCGACTCAGACGATACACGACCCGGCGGCCCTCGCGCCAACCCGCGAGCTCGCCTCGGGGTCGCTGTGACGAGCAATTTTCTTCGCCAGCTACGCCTCGACAATGGGGCCGGCTTGACCTTCGCAGACGGGCCGTTATTGCTTGACCGCGATGCCGGGACCGAGAGCGCTGTACGAACGCGAAGGCGATCGATTCGTTCCGTCGGACCTGACTCGCGGTCCGTGGCATCCCGGCGTCCAGCACGGCAGCGCGCCAGCCGCGTTGCTGGCCACCTGTGCCGAGAGGATCGAAGGCGGCGCAGGCATGTCGATCGCGCGCATGACCATCGAGCTGCTGCGACCGGTCCCGCTGTCGCCACTCGCCGTCGACACCGCCGTCGAAAGGGCCGGGCGCAAGGTGCAGCTACTCGGACTGTCGCTGTGGGCTGGCGAAATCGAGGTAGCGCGAGCGCGCGTTCTGCGCATCCGCACCAAGCAGATCGAACTACCCGGGGGATTGTCCACGGACGCCCCACCGCAAGCAGCGGAGCACGGCTCGCACAGCCTACCGGCCTGGCACGTCGACCCGCAGAACCTGTTCTTCCATTCCCACGCCGTCGAGCACCGCTTCGTCGGCGGCGCCTTCGATCGGCCCGGACCCGGCGTGGATTGGGTCAAGCTACTTTACCCAGTGATCGGCGGCGAGGCGGTTCCGCCGATCGCCCGAGCCATGGCAGCCGCCGATTTCGGCAACGGTGTAAGCTGGGAGCTCGATCGACGCGACGGGTACTCGTTCATCAATCCCGACCTCACCGTCTACCTGAACCGTATGCCGAGCGGAGACTCGGTCTGCATCCAGTCTCGATCGCGCTATCAGCCGATCGGTATCGGCTTCGCGGAGTCGATGTTGTGGGACGCCGGCGGCCCGATCGGGCGCTCGGTCCAGAGCCTGCTGGTCGACCGTCACGACACGAAACCATGAGCCGCTACCCGTCGACACTGGGCGATAGCGGTTTCGAGCCTTGTCGGACGCATCTTTTCCGTCAATTTTTGCATCCCACGAGTAGGCCGCTTGGCCCTTATGTACGAGGAGAATCTAGGTGACATCATCGGACTGTCGATTCCCCGGCCGTATCCGCATCTGCGGTGCAGCCCTGCTGATGGTTTTGCTGCTGGTGGCTGCCGCGGGCGCCGCGGACGGTTGGACCGTCATCGGCTGGAACGACCTGGGAATGCAGTGGATCGACGCCGACTACGAGATCTTCTCCCTGATGCCGCCATCCAACACCATCCACGCGCAGCTCATCGACCCGCAGGGCCACTTGGTCGACGACGCGGCCGGCATCCAAATCACCTACCGAGCCGTCAGCGATCCCGACGGCTCGATCAACACCACTTCACAAGGCAAGACGACCTTCTGGGCCCACATCGAAGATTTGTTCGGGGTCGTTCTGCCGCCCGATTCTGGGCTCGTAGGCTTCGACATGCCAGGCCCACAGAACGAAGCCCAGCTGATGACCTACGAGTCGCAGAACGGTTGGTTCACCGCCGAAGGCATTCCTATGACGCCTTATGACGACGCCGGCCGGAAAAATTTCTATCCGCTGGTACGCATCACCGCCCGCGACGCATCCGGCGCGGTCCTGGCGACGACGGATATCGTTCTCCCCGTCTCGGACGAAACCGATTGCAAGACCTGCCATGCCTCCGATTCGAGTCCGGCGGCACGCCCGGTCGCGGGTTGGGTGCGCGATCGGGATCCGGACCGCGACATGCGCCTCAACGTTCTGCGTCTACACGACGATCGGGAAGGCTCGCGCACGGCATACCACGACGCCTTGGCCGCGGCCGGATATCGCGACGACGGGCTGTACGCAACTACCACGACGGGAGGAACCTCGATTCTCTGCGCCCGCTGTCATCTCTCGGAGGCGCTGCCCGGCAGCGGCCTTGCGGGCGTCGAGCCCCTGACGCAGGCCGTCCACCGGCGCATGGCGTTTACTGTCGATCCGATCACCGGCGTGGTATTGGACTCCGACGCAAATCGCGCGGCGTGCTACCACTGCCACCCCGGCCCCGTCACACGTTTCCTGCGCGGGGCGATGGGCGCCGCCGTCGCGGCCGACGGGACACCGGCGATGCAGTGCCAGAGCTGTCACGGCTCGATGCGCGACGTCGCCTCGCCAGACCGCACGGGATGGCTCGAGGAGCCGCGGTGCCAGAGCTGCCACACCGGCACGGCGACCAGCAACAATGGGCAGATTCGCTACACCTCGGTCTTCGAAGACAGCGGAGAAACTCGCGCCGCCGTGAGCTCGACTTTCGCGACCAATCCGGACACTCCGCTGCCCGGTCTCTCTCTGTTCCGCTTCTCCACCGGACATGGCGGCGTGTACTGCGAGGCGTGCCACGGATCCAGCCATGCCGAGTTCCCGAGCCTGCAGCGCAACGACAACATCCAGAGCATCCAACACCAGGGACACGTCGGCATGCTGAGCGAATGCGTCGCGTGCCACGCCACCGTCCCGATCACGCGCGACGGCGGACCACACGGTCTGCACCCAATCGGTCAGTCTTGGGTCAACCGGCACGGCGGCTTCGCCGAAGAAGGAGGCGCCGCCGCTTGCCGCACTTGCCATGGCGTCGACTATCGCGGCACGATCCTCTCACGGGCACTGGCCGATCGGTCCTTGAACGCCGGCAACTTCGGGAGGAAAGAGTTCTGGCGCGGCTTCCAAGTAGGGTGTTACGCCTGCCACAACGGGCCGGACAGCGAACGGGCCAATCCGAACCTCGCGCCGACCGTCGCCGACGACGTTCTGGCCACGGTGACGAATCTCGCCGCGACTCTCATCCTCGTGGCCGACGATGCCGACGGACAGCCGCTCACCCTGCGCATCGTATCACAGCCCAGTCATGGCACGGTCGCCCTCGATGACCGAACCGCCACCTACTTCCCCGAAACTGCGTTTACCGGGGAGGACTCCTTTACTTTCGCGGCATGGGACGGCTCGATCAACTCGAATCTGGGCCGCGTGACCGTGACCGTCGCCCGGGCACCGCAGAGTTGCATCGGCGACTGTAACGGCGACGGCATCGTCACCGTCGACGAGTTGATCCGCGGCGTCGGCATCGCGCTGGGCAACCGGGCTCCATCCGAATGCACAGCCCTCGACAGCAACGGCGACGGGCGGGTCGAGATCGAAGAGTTGATTCGGGCGGTCGGCGCGTTGCTGCGCGGCTGCTGAACGGTGCGACCTCTGTACCGGCCCGCCTCCTGATCGGCACCGGGTACGCGACGCTTTGCAATGCTGGAGCAGAAACACCATAACGACCGTGCCTGTGAAAGCGGGGCGATGGCAGAGGTCGCCCCGCGAGGATCCGCCCAACGGGATTCCAGAAACCACCACCAGAAATCGACCGAGAAAGCGATTAAAAATGGCTACGACACCTGACGAGCTCACTGTCAGTTACTCGGAGGACGGCATCGAGACCGTCAAAGAACTGGACAAGGTCATCCTCTCGAGGGGGGCTTGGACCACGATCATCTTCCGCCTGCAGGACTGGAACCGTCGCAAGGAAGAATACGGCCCGGAGAAATTCAGTATCCGCCGCTACCAGAAACGAAACGGCGAATACATTCCGAAGTCCAAGTTCAACATCTCCAGCGCGGACCAGGCTAGGGGAGTCATCAACGCGCTGGAAGGCTGGATCGGTAAGGCAGCCGAGACGGACGACCCCAGCAAGTAGCCGCTGGCCCGTGGACGGCCTTCTGTGCCAGCCTCAAACGGTTGCCCAGCACGCCATCCCGGCCCCGCCGAACGACGCGTCCTCGGCCCTCCGATCGACCCTCAATGATCAACCGTACTCGTGCGTAGGGTCAATCGGCGAAAAACCGGTGAAACGGTTGCGGCAGATCCTCCGGCGGCGGCAACTCGCCGATCCGGGCGCGCACGTCGATTGAGTTGTACGTATTCCAGAACAACAGGTTCTCACCGAACGCCCCCGAGCGAGCGGCGTCGATAAACGCCGCGAACGTCTTCGCCGTGTAGGTCTGCTCCAGCTCGATACCCTCGACCTCGCCGGCCACCGTCGCCGCCGCACCCTCGTCGGTCGGTTCTCCGTAGCCCCCGCCGAGGTAGTCGCTCTCGACGACAATCGAGTCCGGGGCGAGGTCGAGACTCCCGATTTCCTCTCCCGCGCGTCTCATCAGCCGCACAGACGCCTTCGCCAGCCGCAACAGGCGCGGCGCTGTCGGCGGGAGGATGTCGGTCACGAGAACCGCGACGACTCTGCTGCGCAACCCAGCCAGCCGAAGGCCCGCGAGTAGCCCGGCCGCTGTCCCACCCGTTCCCAATGCAACGAAAATCGCGTCCGGCTCGGGCAATTCGCCGCGCCGGACCTGATCGGCCAGCTCGAGTCCGGCACGCACGAACCCAATCGCTCCGATCGCAGACGTTCCGCCAGTCGGAATCAATGCCAGCGGCGCGCCGCGCAGCGTCGCCGACGCGTACAATCGCGCCACCACGGCGGCGACCCCAGCCACCGACTCGGCGAGGTGGAGCTCGGCACCGTGGGCATGAGCCAGGAGAAGCGACTCGCGGACATGCTCGGTTACCGGTTGCGGCAACAGCACGAGTACCGCACGCAGCTTTGCCGCGCGAGCGGCGATCGCCGTCGCCAGGCCGTGGTGGGTTCCGATTGCACCGGTGGTAATCAGTCCGGCGCGACCGCGGCGCAGTGCCTGAGCAACCAGGTACTCGAGCTTGCGCGGCTTGTTGCCGCCGTACAAAGGGCCGCACTGGTCATCGCACTTGACCCACAGCAAGGCTGCTCCGAGCTGTCTCTCCAGCGAAGCCAACCGCCGAACCGGAGTCGGCAGCGCGGTCAGGGGAAATCGTTCGAGCGGAACGGCCGCCCCGGCCTGTCGCGACGGAAGACGCCAATGCATAGTTACCCTGTGTCGCCTCCCACACGCTTGCTTTACCGGCCGATCCTGTGAAAGCTCCGCACGAAAAGTACCAACGGAACAGGAACGGCGACAACCCGGCCGATGTAACACGATGAAGAAACGCAGTCTGCCGCAGCTCTTGCGCGATGTCCGCGCCTGTCGAATCTGCGAGCCCCATCTCGACAGGGGCGTGCGCCCCGTCTTGCGCGCTTCCTCGTCGGCACGGGTGTTGGTCGCAGGCCAGGCGCCGGGCACCAGGGTGCACGCATCGGGAATTCCGTTCGACGACCCCAGTGGCGACCGCTTGCGGGAGTGGATGGGTATTGCCAGCGAGACCTTCTACGACGAAACACGGGTGGCAATCGTGCCGATGGGATTCTGCTATCCCGGCACGGGAAAATCCGGCGATTTGCCGCCACGTCCCGAGTGCGCCGCCACCTGGCATGACGAGCTGCTCGCGCGACTGCCGCAGGTCCGGTTGACGCTCGTGATCGGGCGGTATGCGATGGACTATCATCTCGACAATACGTACCCGAGCGTCACCGAAGCGGTGAGGGCATGGAAAGAGGAGAGGCCGGCGCGCATCCCGCTGCCACATCCCAGCCCGCGCAACAACCGCTGGCTACGCGACAATCCCTGGTTCGCCGAAGACGTGCTACCGTATGTGCGACGGCGTTGTCGCGAGCTCCTCCGCTGACCGCTGGAGCCGCCCGTCCGCAGCTTGTGCTTGTAGGTGGGTAGCCGCTCGGCTACCGTGGCGGCCACTGCGGGGGAGGACACTTCGGACATGCGGATCATTAAACCGCGGCGATGCGGCTACGAGCCGCGACGGTGGCGAGAGCTGGCCACGTTCGGACTCGCGGCGACGATATCCCTCGGCATTGCGTGCTCCGGTTGTGGAAGCTCAGGTTCAGCTGGGATTGGCGGCGAACCCGGTACTGCGGTGATTCACCAGGCCGGTTGGTCGACACCGGTGAAGCTCGGGTTCAACGACGACGGCTGGGAAGACAGCCCTTACCTGACCCGCGATGGGCGAACGATCTTGTTTTTCTATCACCCCTTCCCGGATCTGATCACCAAGCTCGACGAAGTGATCGCATCGGGCATTGACGGCAAGATCTATATCAGCGAACGCCCCTTCACGAACAAGCGGATTCATCCTGTGTCGACACCCGATCCCGCCACCGAGTGCTGTCCCTACATTTCCGAATCGGGCGAGTTCTTTTACGTTTCCAACCTTCAGACGTTCGAGCTGCAACGCGACGTTCCGGAGAAAATCTATATCGACGGAACGCGGATCGACCTCGGTACCGGGGGCGAGGAGAGCAACCCACATTATTGCGCGGCGCGCGACGAGTTGTGGTTCGATTGCCCGGGTGACCAGAACATCTGCGTTCTCCGCGACGCCGGCGCGCTCAACTACACGGGTACCGCGGAGCACGCACCGGCACCGATCAATTTGGAGGGCACGAACAACTCGCAGCCCTTCCTGACCGATGACTGCAAAACCATGTACTTCACCTCGGACCGCAGCACCGGCGAACGCCCCGAGATCTTCGTGACCAACCGCAACAGCGGGGGAGGATGGAGCGAACCGCGACTGTTCGTATCGGAACCGGCTGGCGTCGGCGAAATCTCGATGACCGCCGACGGCCGAGAGATGCTGTTCGCTCAGATTTTCGACCGCAGCGGAGGCGGTGTAGGGATCGACCTGTATTACGCGGCCAAAACCGACTGACCGAAACGGCACCGGCGACGCTCCGCTGCGCCGGCTCTGCCGGCCACCCCTTCTCGATCTGCTAACCGAACAGCGCCAGGAAGGACTCCAGCAATCGACGGAGGGCTCGCAGCAACAGCGCCAGAAAGGGCTCGCCGACCGGATGGGGAGTCGGCGTAGCGGTACTGGTGGCGGTCGCGGTGGCCGTCGACGTCGCGGTCGGTGGCCGGCTTCCGGTCGGAGTCCGCGTCGACGGTCGGGTCCGGGTCCGGGTCGCGGTGCGAGACGACGTGCGGGTGCGGGTGGACGTGCGGGTGCGTGTGGACGTTCGCGTGCGTGTCGGTGGCCGCGGCGTCCGGGTCGACGTTCGCGTCACCGTCGGCGTACGGGTGATCGTCCGGGTGTCGGTGACCGTCGCCGTACTGGTCGGCGTCGCGGTCGGTGTCGAGGTCACCGTCGGCAGCGGGTACAAGATCGTCGCCCCGGCTTCGTCGTCACTGCGAAGCGTCGCGCAGCGACCGTCAAAATGGGCGTCCGTCGCCATAGTGGCATCGGCAAATTCCGAATGCCCAAGACCGATGGTGTGGCCGATTTCGTGAGTGGCGATCTCGGCCAGACCGCAGGCGGTCCAGATCGAGCATGCGCCCCAACCATTGTTGAACGTCAGTTTGCCGGTGACGATTCGGTGGAACACTTCGCCGTTGACCTCGCGCTCCTCCGGCGAACCGCAGAAGCCGCCCAACGCCAAGACGCCGCGGCAGTTCGACGGATTCTCGATCTCGCCGAAGGGGTCGTTGAAAACAATCCGATTGTCATCCGGGCAACCACTGAACGGCGCCGGCTGGGTAGGGCCGGCACTTTCGAGAACGATCGAGGACGACTCGATCGAAGTCCACGCCGCAAAGGCATCCCTCACAGCGGCCATCGAAGCCGCGACGCCGAGAGAATCATCGCCCGTCGAGTCGACGAAGTAGCGAACGGGTAGACCGTCGTCGGGCTCGAACCAACGCGACTGGGGGGGGAGAAACTTGAACTCTTCCGCTGTTTCCAACTCCACCGGGGTTCCCGGATCGCGGCGAGATCGGTCGCCGCGCCGCGTGCGCCGACGGCTTCTGCGTCTCGCGCGACGGGCTCGGTTGATCAATTCCGACAAGCGAATCTCGTCTTCGCCGGCCGATTGAAGTCGGGCCAACGGCGCCGGATCAATAACCGCGACCCCGGTCCCGATGGTTCGCTGCGCGAAGCGCTCGCGCGGGCCGTCAACGACGCGGTACTTTCCCATACTCATGCCCGTCGTACGGAAACGACCGTCCGCCGACTCGCGCAGAAAGAGGAAAACGTCCTCGCCCAGCGAGAACGAGGGGTTTCCAAATACCCACTGGCGACGGCCGTGCACCGTACCGCCGGGCTGACTCACGCGCAGGATATCGCCGGCAGCGACATCGCCGAAGGCAACCCGTTCGACGCGGATCTCGATTTCGCTGGAGATCGATCCGTCGCTCCATTCCACCGCCTGGATCGACTCGACCCGCGCCAGAACCGCAGTATCGGAAGCTGCGGCCAGGTCGTCGACGTTCATCAACACGAATGTCGTGCCGGAAGCACTCGACGACAGACAAACCCCGAGCGCGACGACCCCGAGCAACGCGATCTGGTAGGACCTGCGCGGCAACGACTCAGAACTCCTCGAACGGCAGTGGCCGCTCCTTGTAATACATCACCGCAATGACCTGCTTGCCGGTATCCGGATCGTGCGCAACCGTCATGTTGGTGATCATTCCGTCCTTTTTGAACGACAGGAACGACTGGTTTCCCTGCTGGTACTCCTGCTCGACATTCCACCCGTCGCCACTCATCGAATCGCGGTAGTAGTTGAACACCTCGGGAACTTCGCCATCGGTGTGAAACAGGACGTTCTTGGCACCCGCCGCCAGCTTCTGAACGCCGAATACCTCGGCGCCCTCAAAGACAGGTACGTCGCTCGGGAAATCTTCCGGGATTTCGGTCTGGTCATCCGCCGCCATATCCCTGGTCGGCAACGGCGACGGACGCGGACGCTTGGTGGGAATCTTACGTTCGATCTCACCTCGCTCGGCAAAGTCCCGAGGTCTACGGTCTTTGAGACTGCCCCACCCCCGCTTCACGTCGTGCAGACGAGAGGTCCGCGCTGGCGGATCGGGTAAATCCTTCTGGCAAGTACACGCGGAGAATGCGAGCGCCGCGGAGAAAATCCAACCGAAAACCCGCACCAACGACCACCCGCCCACGCCACCGCGCCGCCCACGTGATCCGCATGATTCCATCCGGCGAGATTCCTGCACAATCATTGATACGACTCCTTCCAACAGCTCCCGCGCGGACGACCCCTCACAGCTCCGGATGTACAACAAATGTGGCTGCGGCGGAAGTTCGCCCTCCGCGAACGTCCCTATGGACGGATCGGCGTGCAACAAATTCGGCACGGGCTCGTCTGCTGACCCAGCTTCTGGTAGTGTTGCCTGCTGCGCCGCCCACATTCACGCCTCGCCCAATGACGCCAGCTCACGGAAACACACGATTCTGCTCCGAATGTGGGACGAAAGTCCTCGACGGCGCGGCGTTTTGCATCGAATGCGGCCGTCCGATCGCCGGCGCCGCGCAGGCCGCCGGCACCAGGCGCGAGCTGCAAAGCCGTTTCGCCCCCTTGGTCGTCGTAGGAGTTCTCTTGGCCATAGGCGGTAGCGTCATCGCAATCGGTTACAGCAATCAGCCGCCACCCAACGCGCCGCTGCCCGGCAGCCCGGGCGGCGCGCCGGCGGTAGCGGCAAGCGGCTCACTGCCCCCCGAACACCCTCCCATCACAATCCCCGACGATGTCCGCGACGTCATCGTCCGCATGGAAAAACTCGCAGCCGATCAACCCGACAACGTCGAGGCATGGAAGCAACTCGCCTTCGTCCAATACCGCGCCGGCCAGGTCGAAAAGGACTACCTCGACAAGGCTGCGAGCTCGTACGGGAAGGTCCTGGCCGCGGACCCCAAGGATCTCGACGGGCTGCGCGGCATGGGCAATATCGCCTACGACCACAACGATCCCACCAAGGCACTCGAGTACTATCGCGCCTACCTGCAGGTCAAACCGGACGACCAGAGCGTGCGTACGGACATGGGCACCATGCTGCTCGCAGCCAAACGGCCGGACGAGGCGATCCGCATCTACCAAGCAGTTCTGCAGCAAGACCCGACCTTCTTCCAAGCGCAGTTCAACCTGGCCATCGCCTACCGCGCAGCCGGCAAGAACGACCTCGCCCTCGCCGCCCTGAACCGGTCGAGGGACGTTGCACCCGACGAAGATTCGCGAAAACGGGTCGAGGCCGTGCTGGCACGAGTCGGCGGCGGAGCCGCGCCCTCCGCGCCGGACGCCGGCTCAGCAACAGGCTCGCTGCGCAAGTCGGTCGAGGCCGTCTTTCGCTCGCACCCAATCGTCGGCCCGCGCATCGACAGCATCCGCTGGTCTTCCGACCAACGAGCCAAGGTCGTGCTGCGCGAATTTCCGATGGCCGGCATGCCACCGATGGTCCGCGAGAAATTCGTTTCGCGCCTTCGTTCGGGAATTGGCGAGAGCAAAAAACGGTTCGGCAAGACAGATCCTATCGAAATTCAGCTGGTCGACGCCGGTTCCGGCGAGGTCATGCTCACTCTGACGGAGTGACGGCGCCGGAGGACGTCGCCCGGCAACCCCCACATTGTGAGAGCCGCCACCCCCCGATAGACTTGGCGGTCCTTCTGTAACCCCCTGGCTTGCACGCAAGTGACTGACACCCCCTACTACCTGCCCATCGGCGATGAGGCCGAGATCTTCGAGGCCGCCTACGCCTGTCGATTGCCGGTTCTCCTCAAGGGCCCGACCGGCTGCGGCAAGACGCGGTTCGTCGAGTGGATGGCCAGTCGTCTTGGCAATGCGAGCACGGACGACATCGACGGCAACCTGATTACCGTGGCGTGCCACGAAGATCTGACCGGCAGCGATCTCGTCGGCCGCTATCTCATCAAGGGCGATGAGACGATCTGGGTCGACGGTCCACTGACCCAATCCGTCAGGCGCGGCGTCTTTTGTTACCTGGACGAGGTCGTCGAGGCGCGCAAGGACACCACAGTCCTGATCCACCCGCTCACCGACCATCGCCGCATCCTGCCGATCGACAAGCGGGGAGAAATTCTCGATGCACACCCCGCCTTCATGCTCGTCATCTCCTACAACCCGGGCTACCAGAGCGTCCTCAAGGACCTCAAACATTCGACCCGCCAGCGCTTCATCACGATCGACTTCGACTATCCGCCGCGCGACAAGGAGGCCCAGATCGTCGCGCACGAAAGCGGCGTCGACGTGGATACCGCAATGGACCTGGCCAAGCTCGGCGAGAAGGTCCGGCACCTCAAAGCAAGCGGCCTGGAAGAGGGCGTCAGCACACGGCTTCTCATCTACGCCGGCCAACTCATCGAGCGCGGAGTCCCGGCCAAAAGGGCGTGTGAAGTCGCTGTCAGCAAATCGCTGACGGACGACGCGGAGAGCCAGCGAGCCATCGGCGAGGTCGTTTGCACGATCTTCGGCTCGTAGCATCCGACAGAGCTCAACGTGCGCACCCTCTGGCTCGGTCCGCATCTTCTCAACGATCCGATCGGCGCAGAAGCGCACCGTGACGCCGCGGCCCTCGGCGTCGAGACGCACGAGTACATCCTGGGTGTCGGAGACCGGCTGGCCAAACTCTCCGCGATTCTCGCTCAACAGTTCTATCGCAACGCCGCGCAAACCTGGCAGCACCTGGGACGGCAGGGGTTCGACGCCTGGGTCATCCAGGGTGAACGCATTGCCAGTACCGACCCGGTGTCGCGCGAGGGAGCCAACGCATACTTTGCAGTGAGGGTCACCGAGCTGGGCGCGGAGCCCTTGGGGCGACTGGAAGCGTGGTGTGACACGGCGATGCGAATCGCGCGGACGTCGAATAAGCTGGCTGGATTGTTCCTTCAGAACACCGGCCCCCTCATGCGTACCGGGATAGCGGCCACCACCCTGGAGACATGGGCATCCGCCGGATTGGGTTTGCTGGATCAACACGACTGGCAAGGCGAGTTCCTCGCCCAGGCTTTTTTCAACGCTTCCGCGGAGGTGCTGCCCTGCCTGGCGGTCTCGGCCTTCCAGCTATGGGCAGGCGCCGGGAGCTCGCTGTTTCCGAAAATCCGCGAACGCGAGTTTTTCTCGAATTTCCCGGCCACCATCGCCGAATGGCATCCCGACGACCAGGCCAATCTCATGCGAATCGTCATCGCCCTGGCGCCGATCGATCACGAATCGGCGTACGGCGTCTACCGCGAGATGCCCGCCTCGCTGAGCGTCGTGTCGGATGCGGCTCGCTCGTCTCTTCTGCGACTCCTTGCGGGATGTGGCAACAGGCTGGGCCGGACGATGAACGATTTCGTCCCCGTCGCCGGACCGCTGATGCGACAGGTGCCCGGCGATGTGCTGCCGCTGGGCCTGGCGCAGATCGAGCGAGTCGCAAAGGGGTTCCCACAATCCGTGATCAGCGCACTGCGGTCCCTGCCACGGGTTGCGGAGGAAGTCGATGGCGCGGGCATCGAACGATGGTTTGACACCGGCCTCGGCGTGTCTCGGGCCACACCCAACGCGTCGCTCGCGTACTTCGGACTCGAATCGCGCTCCAGCCTCAACGCGTTGCAGCGCGGATCGACAGCGGCGGTTCTCGAGCAGAGCCAGGGATTGCTGCGCAAATACATTCACATGTTGAGCGGAAGTCCAGCCGGCATTCGGCCGATGGATCGGATGTCGTTGCGGCCCGATATCGAAGAGTTCCCCCACGAGCGCGAGGTCGCGCTGCCGGCCCGGATCGACCTTTCGCCGTCGCACGAGGACAACCTGCGACTCTACCGACTCCTCGCCGCGCACCTGGCCGGGCGACGAACCTTCGGTACGTACGACTCCATCGCGAAAATTCCCGAGGATCCCAGCGACCCGCCCGGCCGAGCGCTGTTCCGCTACCTGACGGACGACGAGCGACCGCCGCTGATGGAGGATCTCTTCACTCTCGCCGAAGGTATGCGCATCCACTGCGCCCTGTCGCGGCAGTTCAAGGGCATAGCCAGCGAGGCCCAATGGGTGGCCGACACCTCGCTCCGCGAATGGGCTGGTCAGATCGCCCCTACCCGCGGCCGGCGACTCGACACCCTGATGATCCTCGCTCTGGTCGATGGCCGGGCTTCGTTCTGGCCCAGCTGGCTCGACCACGAGACCGGGGGTATGCTGATCGATCTTCTGCACCCCTTGCGCATCGACGGAGCCACCGTCTCCGACTCGGTCGTGGCAGCCGAAGCCATCGCTACCATTCTGGAGCGAAATGCGGCGGCGGTCGGCCAGGACATCGGTGAAGCCGACGGATCGTTCTACGACACGGCAGCCGGCGAGATGATCTACTACGACCTCTACGACGACGAGGACGCCTCCGTACCAGTTCCCGACGACGCCCCGACCGCGCAAGCGGACGGACTGGAACCGACACCGGAAGCCGAGAACGTCGAGCTCGAGCTGCAAGACGAGGCCGTCGAGGAGACCGGCGGCGTACCCATCTCGCCCGAGGAGCTGAAACGGCTGCTCGAGGCGGGCGTCGACATGCGCGTTCGCCAGGGAAGCTCGGAGGACGTCGAGGGCCTCGGGCTCTATATCACCGACCTGATGGGCAAGGTACCGAGCGAGCAGCTCGAAGAGCTGCGCGAGCTACTCGGCGACCCGGAAGACAGGAAACGCCGTCCGCCCAAGCGCTGGCTCGACCGGCGCGCCGAGGGCTCGAGCTACTGGTACGACGAGTGGTACTACCAGATCGCCGACTATCGCAGTCGTTGGTGTCGCCTCTACGAAATCGGCCTCGACGGGGATTCCGGCGAATTTTTCCAAACCGCGCTCAGCAACCACGCCGACCTGTTGCCCGAAGTGCGCCGGCAATTTCAGCGCATCCGGCCGGAAATGTACCGCACCGTGCGCGGCCTCGAGGACGGCGAAGACTTCGACCTCAACGCGGCTGTAGCAGCGCGCCTCGACACGCGCGCCGGCATCGCCCCCTCGAATCGACTCTACGTCGCCCGCAAGCGCGAGGAGCGCGATGTCGCCACCCTCTTTCTCGTCGACATGAGCGCCTCTACCGACGAACCGCTGGTACGCGAAGATTCCGCGTCGAACCAACCCGGGCCCGCTCGCCGCATCATCGATGTAACCAAGGAGACACTGGCCATTATGGCCCAGGCACTCGAGGAAATCGGCGATGCCTTCGCAATCTACGGCTTTTCCGGCCACGGCCGCGATCAAGTCGAAATGTACCGGGTCAAGTCGTTTGCTGAGTCGCTGACGCCGTCGGTCAAAGCGCGACTCGGCGCAATCGAGCCGCGCCGCAGCACCCGCATGGGCACCGCCTTGCGTCATGCGATCGATCGCATGGCGACGGTGAGCGCAAGATCCAAGCACCTCATCATGCTCAGCGACGGCTTTCCCCAGGATTTCGACTACGGCCAGGACCGCCGCAGCAACCTCTACGGGATCCGCGACACCGCGGTGGCGCTGCGCGAGGCAGAGATGGCCGGAGTGACCCCATTCTGCATCACGGTCGACAAAGCCGGACATGACTATCTGCGAGAGATGTGCGATGAGAACCGCTATATGGTAATCGACGATATCGCCTCCTTGCCGCGCGAGTTGCCAAAGATCTACCAGCGCGTTGTGCGGGCCTAGCGGCCCGGCGACGGGCGCAGTCCACCGACACCGTCGTCGAGAGCAAGCGATTCGAGCAATCGGGAAGCCAATGGCAAATACCGAAGCACAGACTGCGGTCGCAACCGCCCCGACCGGCCTGCTCTCTTGGCCATTCCGCCTCTATCGCTGGGTGTTGCACTGGGCGGACACTCCGTACGGAGTGTGGGCGTTAGCGGTGCTCGCATTTGCCGAGTCCTCCTTCTTCCCGGTCCCACCCGATGTCCTGCTGATGGCACTGTGCCTCGGCGCACCGAAGCGCGCACTCCTCTTCGCCTTGATCTGCTCGGTCACCTCGGTCATCGGCGGCTGTTTCGGATACCTGATCGGCGCCTTCCTGTGGGACCACGTCTCGGGTTTTTTTCTCTCGTATGTGTTCAGTCCGGAGCTCTTCGACCTGGTCGGAACCAAGTACAACGACAACGGGTTCTGGGCGGTGTTCACCGCCGGGCTGACCCCCATTCCCTACAAGGTATTCACCATCGCCGCCGGTGTGTTCCGCATCGACTTTGGCGAGTTCTTCCTCGCCTCCGTCTTTGCCCGATCGACGCGATTCTTCGCGATCGCCGCCCTGATCTACCACTTCGGATCGCCCATCCGGACGTTCATCGACAAGTACTTCAATCTGCTGTCGGTGGTGTTCGTGGTCCTGCTGTTCGGCGGCTTCGCCGTCGTGAAATGGGTATTTTGACGGGGAATTCACCGCTCGCGCTGACTGGCTGGATGTCGCGGGCCGGCAGCCTTCAAAACGATCTCGACGACGATCTCAACCGATACGGTGTCCAGCGGAAACTCGTTGACGTCCCTGCCCCACAAAGCCGGCATGACGAAGCCGGCATGACCTGCACGCGCCACTGTCGTGGCTGACCCGGACGACCAGCTCACCACAACGATCGCCACGGTCGTTCTCGTCCCCGGCGCTGGCAAGCTCGGACCACTCGACTATCGAATCCCGGCGACGCTGCACGGCATCGAAGCCGGTACCCGGGTTCTGGTGCCGCTCGGAAGCCGCCGTTGCATGGGAGTGGTGGTCGAGATCGGCGTGCGCGGAGCGTACAACAGCAAGCTGCGCGATGTCATCGACCGGCTCGACTCGACGCCCGTCCTGAGGCCGCCACTGATGCGACTGGTCGCCTGGATGGCGCAGTACTACCTCGCGCCCTTGAGTGATGCTCTCGAGACCGCGCTGCCGGGTGCGTTGCGGATCGAAACCGAAAAGACCGTCCACTTCGCCGCCCCCGCCGCGGAGAATGCACGCCTCACGGACATCGACCGCGAGGTCCTCGACCACATCCAACGGCATGACCCGATCGGACTGCCGACATTGGTGCGCGACCACGGTGACGAGGCCGAAGCTGCCGTCCGACGTTTGCGCCGGCGCAAACTCGTCGAAACCCGCGAGCGATTCGTCCGCGAGACCGCCCCGACGCGACACGAAATCTCTTACGAGGCGGTGGCGCCGGACGATGCGAACAACCTGACGAGGCGGCCGGCTTTGCGTGCGCTGCACGAGTACATGATGCAACATCCGAGCGGACGCGTGACGGTCCGCGAACTGCGCGGCTCGTTTACCAACGCTGCGGCCAAGGTACGGCAATTGCGCGACCTCGGACTCCTTCGGCGACACCAGCGCGAAGTCTACCGCGACGTCGCGCTGGCACCTTCGCCAGTCGATCACAAAGTCGAGCTCAACCGGGACCAGGAAAGCGCGGTCGATCATATCGTCGCCGACATGCATCTCGGTTTCTCGCCCACCTTGCTCCTCGGCGTAACCGGTAGCGGCAAAACGGAGGTCTACCTGCGCGTCATCGCCGCGGCTCTGGCAACCAAGCGGACCGCCTTGATTCTAGTGCCGGAGATCTCGCTGACCCACCTGCTGGTCGGTAGAGTCCGCGCCCGCTTCGACGACCAGATCGCGGTTCTTCACAGCGCTCTCGGCGTCGGCGAACGCTGGGACGAGTGGCGGCGTCTCGCGCGCGGCGAAGCGCGCATCGCCATCGGCGCGCGCTCGGCCGTATTCGCTCCGCTACCCGATCTCGGCGTGATCATCGTCGACGAGGAGCACGACAGCGCCTACAAACAGAGCGACGGTGTCCGCTACCATGCTCGTGACCTCGCAGTGATGCGCGCAAAACTCGAACAGTGCAGTCTCGTGCTCGGTTCGGCCACCGCATCGATCGAGAGCATTCACAACGCACGAACCGAGCGCTATCGACTCGCGGTCTTACCCGAGAGAGTCGAAAAGAGGCCGATGCCCGAAGTCGAGCTGATCGACCTGCGCGGCACAACGCTCGACACGCCGATCAGTCCGCCGTTGGCGGCGGCGATCGAGGCAAACCTCACCGCCGGTAACCAGACGCTCCTGTTCCTCAACCGCCGCGGCTTTGCCAACGCCTTGCAGTGCAACGCTTGCGGCGAGGCCGTCGCCTGCCCGAACTGCAGCATCTCGCTGACCTGGCACCAGCGCAGCGCTGCGCTGCGCTGCCACTACTGCGACCACACGGTGCGCCGGCCCGAAACATGCCCGGAGTGCGGCGAGGCCGCTCTGGCGACCTGGGGGTGGGGCACCGAGCGGCTGGAGGTGCTTCTGCGGCAAAACTTTCCCGGCGCGCGCGTAGCGAGAATGGACCGCGACACGACGCGGCGAAAAGGTAGCCTCGCCCAACTGCTCGGCAAATGGAACGCCAACAAGCTCGACCTTCTCATCGGCACACAGATGATCACCAAGGGACACGACGTGGCCGGGGTGACCCTGGTCGGAGTGATCATGGCCGATCTCACCCTCAATCTGCCCGACTTCCGCTCGGCCGAAAGGGGGTTCCAACAGCTCGCCCAAGTCGCCGGCAGAGCCGGCCGGGGCAACCGTCCGGGACGGGTGATGATCCAGACTCTGCAGCCGGATCACTACGTCCTGGCCGCAGTCGCGGCACACGACTTTCGCGGATTCGCAGATCGCGAAGTCGGCCAGAGGGAGGAGCTCGGATATCCACCGTTCGGCCGACTGGCATTGGTTCGCTGCGAGGGAGGAGACCCAACGCGAGCCGAGCACGCGGCGCGGACCTGCGCCGAGTCGATGCGCGCAAGTGCGCCGCCAGGAGTCGCAATTCTCGGCCCGGCACCAGCACCTCTGGCCAGGCTGCGCGGGCGCTACCGCTGGCAGATCCTCCTCCGCGGCGCCAATGGTCGCAGTCTGCGCAGCACGGCGGCAAAGGGCCGCGACGCAACCCGCATGCTGCGCGACATCCGCGTTACGGTCGACGTGGATCCGCAGAGCCTGCTGTAGCCTCCTGCCGGCGGCGCCGTCCGGTGCCGTCCGGTGAATGGACCCTTCCCGCTGAGCCAGCTAGACTTCGCCGATGGCCGTGCGTGAAATCCTTACGTTCCCCTCCAGCGAGCTGAAAAAGAAGGCGCTGGACGTCAGGAACATCGACAGCCGCATTGACGAGCTCGCCAGAGACATGGTGGAAACCATGTACGACGCCCCGGGTGTCGGTCTCGCCGCCCCCCAATTGGGGGTTGCCGAACGTTTGGTGGTGCTCGACGTCAACACCGAAGAACCGGGCGTGGATCTGCTCCAATTGATCAATCCGGTCATCGAGCAGCGGCACGGGAGCGTGCTGTGGGAGGAGGGTTGCCTGAGCGTCATCGATTACACCGCCGAGGTGAAACGCAGCGCCGAGGTGTTGGTTCGCGCGTGGACACCCGACGAGACGGAAATCGAGATCGAAGCGGACGGTCTGCTGGCGGTCGCCCTGCAACACGAAATCGATCATCTCGATGGCAAACTCTTCATCGACCGGCTGAGTTCGCTCAAGCGAGATCTGTACAAACGAAAGCTCAAGAAAATCCTGCGCGATGGCGGCCCGAGCAGCGACGAACGGGCGCCGGGTTTGTAACCTGCACTGAGGTCTAGCTTGACGCTTCGGGTCATATTCTTCGGTACGCCGGACTTCGCCACGGTTTCCCTCGCCGCTCTCCTGAACGGCCCCGACGATGTCGTCGGGCTGATCTGCCAAGCCGATCGCCCGGCCGGCCGCGGCCAGAAGCTGCGCATGCCAGCAACCAAGGAGCTCGACCTCGCGCACGGCGTCCCGGTGCACCAGCCAACCAGAATTCGCAACCGAGAGTTCGAAGAGCTGCTGCGCGGTTGGGACCCCGACGTCATCGTCGTCGTGGCCTACGGGCGTATCTTACCGACCAACGTCCTCGAGCTGCCACACCACGGCTGCATCAACGTTCACGCATCCCTCCTGCCGAAGTACCGCGGCGCCGCGCCGGTTCAATGGGCAATCGCGCGCGGCGAAACTGAAACCGGCGTCACGATCATGCGGATGAGCGAAGAGATGGACGCCGGCGGCATTCTCCTCCAGCGCTCAACCGCGATCGGCGAGCTCGAGACGGCTGGCGAGCTCAGCCAACGGCTGGCGCAACTGGGAGCGGCAGCGCTGATGGACACCATGCCGCGGTTGCGAGCGGGACATTTCGAATCGATGGCTCAAGACCACGCGGCAGTGACCCTGGCGCCGCTGATCCGCAAAACAGATGGCGAAATCGACTGGACCAGGCCGGCTGTCGAGATCGCACGCCTCTGTCGCGCGTTCCACCCATGGCCCTCGGCGTACAGCCACGTCGGAGGGAAACTACTCAAGATCCATCGTGCGCGGGCGCTTGCGACGCCGGCGACCGACGCACCTGGGTCGATCCTCGATGTCGGCGATACCGTCGACATCGCCACCGGGGAGGGAACCCTCGCCGTCAATGAGCTTCAAGTCGAGGGACGCAAGAGACTTCCCGCTCGCGATTTCGCGCGCGGCGGCACCCTGAGAGTCGGGATTCGACTTGACAACTCTACCGGCTGACCCGCGGCGCCTCGCCTGGGATATCCTTCGCGCCGTCGAGGAAGGAGCCTTCGCCGACGCCGAGCTCGCCAGGCGGTTTCGCAAACAGGCCTTGGACGAACGCGACCGCGGTCTGGCAACGCAACTGGTCTATGGCACGATTGCCTGGCAGGGCCTGTGCGATCACGTCCTGGAGACTCTCGGGCGCTCGCCGAACAAGCTCGACACGGCCGTCCTCACTCTGTTGCGGCTGGGCCTGTTTCAGATTCTCAAGCTCGACCGGGTGCCCGACTTCGCCGTGGTCGACACCGCCGTCGATCTCTCCAAACGACACCGCAACGGTGGCGCCGCGGGACTCGTCAACGCTCTGCTCCGGCGTTTCCTGCGCGAAGAAAAGACCGTCCGCATCCCGCCCGACGCCAGCGTCACGGAACGACTCGCGATCCTCTATTCGCACCCCGCCTGGATGGTCGATCTCTGGGTCCGGATGCTCGGCGTCGATGACGCCACCGATCTCCTGACCGCCAACAACCAACCGGCTCCTACCGTGCTGCGCGTCAACAGCAAGCGGACGTCGCGAGAGGACGTGATCTCGCTCCTGCAGCCAATGGCAGCACGACCGGCCGCCCTCAGCCCGGTCGCCGTCGAATGCAAACTCCGCGGCCCTCTCACCGCGCTACCGGCATACCGGAAGGGACTCGTCACCGCCCAGGGACAGGCTTCTCAGTTGGTAGGCTTCCTCGCCACCCCTGGCAGCTCGGGCAGCGTGTTGGACGCCTGCGCAGCTCCCGGCGGGAAAGCAACCCATATCGCTGAGCGCGGACCCGGTGGTACACGGATCACCGCACTCGACCGCTCGCACAGCGGACTGGTATTGCTGCGAAAAAGTGCGGCGCGACTGGGCCTGGCGGTCGCCACCATCTGCTCAGACGCCCGCTCGCTTCCTCTCACTGCTGACACGGACTTCGATTCGGTGCTACTGGACGCCCCCTGCTCCGGTCTCGGAACGCTGCGTCAACATCCCGAAATCCGCTGGCGCAGGCACCCGCGCGACATCCGCGAGTTGGCCGCCAAACAATCGTCCATGCTCGCCGAGTTGGCATCTCACGTGAAGCCAGGAGGCACGCTCGTCTACTCCACGTGCACGATCGTCGCCGAAGAGAACCAAGATCGGATCGGTGCGTTCCTCCACGCCCACCCCGGATTCACCATCGACGACCCGCGCCCCTACCTACCCGAGACCGCCCGCCACCTGGTCGGCGACGACGGCTTCCTGCGCACCTATCCTCACCGCGATGACACGGACGGATTCTTCGCCGCGAGAATGACGCGCAAGCGAAACTCACCTCACCCGTAAGCTGAGGCAGGCGGGAGCTTCCCAACGTGTAGTGACGACTCGGTCCCGCGTCTCTTTCCAAGACCGCATCAGTCCCTTATGGTCCAACCGTGATCAAGATCGCACCATCGATTCTGGCGGCCGATTTCGGACACCTGCACGAAGAGATCGAGGCAGTTCGGACCGCGGACTGGATTCACGTCGATGTCATGGACGGACACTTCGTGCCCAACCTGACGATCGGCCCTCCCGTCGTCAAAGCCGCCCGTAAGTCGTGCGATCTGCCGCTGGACGTTCACCTGATGATGACCAACCCCGAGCGCTTCATCGGGGACTTCGCCGAGGCCGGCGCAGATCATATCCTGGTCCACCAAGAAACGTGCCCACATCTACACGCGGTGCTCCAGGACATTCGCAATCGAGGGGCTCGCCCCGGTGTGGTCCTCAACCCGGGAACGCTCTTCGAGCTGATCGAGCCAGTATTGGACGAAGTCGACATCGTCCTCATCATGTCGGTCAATCCTGGATTCGGCGGGCAGAAGTTCATCACCAGCGCTCTGAAGAAAATCGAACAGGCCAGCCGTCGCCGCCTCGATCGGGGACTCGACTATGCAATCGAGGTCGACGGCGGCATCAAGATCGACAACGCAGCCGAGGTCGCCGCCGCTGGCGGCGACGTCCTGGTAGTGGGAACTGGAATCTTTGCCACCGAGAACTACGAATCCACGATCGCCGAGCTGCGCCGATCCACGAGCGGCGACTGCCAGTGATGGACGCCATGTACCGCCGTCCTGTATTGCAATTCGAGTCCACCGGGATTACTACTTCCGCTCTCGGCCGCGGGTGCCGAGAGTGTCAAAGAGAAGGCGGGGTGTAGCTCAGCTTGGTAGAGTGCACGGTTCGGGACCGTGAGGTCGCTGGTTCGAATCCAGTCACCCCGACCATCCTCACCTGCTCCCCCACGATGTTTCGGCCGCTCACACAAGGCGCAACGGCGAAGGCGAGGATCCGCACGCCGACCCACCCCGGCTACCGGCGCAACGGCGGCGCCAGCGCGCGCAGCAGCGTCACCCGCCGCACCGGCCGCCGCCTGCTAGCCAACTCCTTGGCGCTGAGTCTGGGATTGGCCTCGCTGGCGATCGTCGGCGGCGCCCCGACCGCCGCCCAAACCAGGGACGCTCGGGACACCCGGGACACTCCGGAGGTTCAACAAGTTTTGGATACCCGCGCGGCCGCCGATCCCGCCGCGGCATCCGATACCCCGGACATCGGAGTGGGTCGGGTCGAACGCGCAGCCGCTCTGAACGTACGCACAGGACCCGGCGCCGAGCACAACTCGATCGGGATGCTGCACCGCGGCGACACTGTACGTATTGAAGCGATCGTCGGCAAATGGGCCCGCGTCCACTCCGCCGACCTCAGCGGATACGTCAACAGAGCTTTCATCGAGATCGTCGACAAGGGCGTTCAGCCGCTTCCCACCGCCACCACCATCCCTGCCAATCGCGGCGATCCGACGCCGCCGATCCTCGCGGCGGCCAACCCCGGCACCGCAGCGAGCTCCGAGGCAGAGGCGCCGATCGCCCATCCAGATCGGGAAATGCGCGAGGAAATCCGACGAATCCTGACTCTCAGCGAAGAACTACACCGGGATCTCGAAGAGTTGGACCGGGCGCCCGCGCCGGCCGAGACTTCGATCGCAGTCCAGGTCGGCGTCGGCTTGCTCGGGCTCGGTGGCGTCATCGGCTTCTTCGTCGGCACCATTCTCGGCCGCCGCCAAGAGCGCGGCGGGCGATCGCGAGTGCGATTCTGACAACCGCCAGCTTCGTTCCGCCGCGGCGCGGCGACACCGTCCGCAGACGTTCCGCAGACATTCCGAAGACTTGGAGACACCGCCCATGGAGCCAAACACGTAGATCGGCGCGGCGACTTGCCCAATCCGCTGGCACCTGCCTAAAAGGTGAGCAAGCCGCTTGCGCACGACCCCACATCAACAGAGCCACTGCGCTCGGTTGCGGGCGCGACGTCGACGGCATCGGCCTTGCACCTGGCTCAGCTGGGGTCACTTCGATTTTTCTCGCACAATTTGCAATGGCAGCAAGCGGTTCGTTTGGGCTTGGGCGACGCAGCGGTACGGTTGCCTAATCGGGTCAAACATTACGGAGGGGAGAAAGATGCGTCCAGAAAGACTCATGGGGATCGCGGTGGCCCTACTGGCGAGCCCAGTCGCCGCGGCAGAGTCGACCATCGATTCGGGCGACACGGCATGGATCCTCACGTCCTCTGCGCTTGTCCTGTTCATGACCCCGGGGCTTGCCCTGTTTTACGGCGGCATGACTCGGCAGAAGAACATCCTGTCGACCTTGATGCACAGCATCTTCATGATCGCCATCATCAGCATCCAATGGGTCGTCATCGGCTACACGCTCGCTTTCGGGCCCGACATCGGCTCGTTCATCGGTGGTCTCGACCACTTCATGCTGAACGGAGTCGGGCAAGGCCCGAGCCCGTACGCCGCGACATTGCCCGACATTCTGTTCGTGATGTTCCAGGGAATGTTCGCGATCATCACTCCGGCGCTGATCACCGGTGCATTCGCCGAGCGAATCCGCTTCGTTCCGTTCGCAGTGTTCTCCGTCCTCTGGGCGACCATCGTGTACGATCCGATTTGCCATTGGGTCTGGGGCGGCGGTTGGATCGGTGCCATGGGAGCTCTCGATTTCGCTGGAGGAACCGTCGTCCACATCAGTTCCGGTACCGCGGCCCTCGCGGCGGCCCTCGTCCTCGGCAGGCGACTGGGGTGGCCCAACGAGCCGATGCCGCCGCACAATCTGCCGCTCACCGTACTGGGGGCGGGCATCCTGTGGTTCGGCTGGTTCGGATTCAACGCCGGGAGCGCTTTGGCAGCTAACGGCCTGGCTGCCTCGGCGTTCGTCATGACCCATCTGGCAGCTGCCGCGGCTACCATCACCTGGGCGCTCGCCGAGCACCTGCAGCGCGGCAAATCGAGTATGCTCGGAGCGGCGTCTGGCGCAGTCGCCGGCCTGGTGGCGATCACCCCTGCGGCCGGGTTCGTCGGCGTCGGCGGCGCGTTGATCATCGGCGGTGTCGCCGGAGTGCTCTGTTACTCGGCCGTGAGTTGGAAATTTTCGCTCGGTTACGACGATTCGCTCGACGTAGTCGGAGTGCATGGCGTCGGCGGAAGCTGGGGCGCGATCGCTACCGGAATCTTCGCCAGTACGGCTATCAACCCCGGTGGTGCCGACGGACTTCTCGCCGGCAACCCGGGACAGGTCTGGATACAGTTCGTCTCGGTGGCGGCGACGATGGCTTACTCCTTTCTCGTGACCCTGATCCTCCTGAAAGTCGTCGATGCCGCGTTCGGATTGCGAGCCGATCAGGAAGACGAGATCCAGGGATTGGATCTCTCCCAGCACGGCGAACGAGCATACAACCAGTAGTCCACAGAGTGGCTGGCAAACCTTTACACACAATCATGCGTGGCATAGAAAATCGCCACCACGTCGCGAGGAGATAATGATGAAGAAGGTCGAGGCAATCATCAAGCCGTTCAAGCTGGATGAGGTGAAAGAAGCCTTGAGCAATTTGGGAGTGCAGGGGCTCACGATTAGCGAGGTCAAGGGGTTCGGACGACAGAAGGGCCATACGGAACTCTACCGCGGCGCGGAGTACGTGGTCGACTTCCTGCCCAAAGTCAAGCTCGAGGTGATCGTCACCGAGGACAAACTGAGCGAGGTCGTCTCGGCGATCGAAAACGCCGCGAAGACTGGCCGGATCGGGGACGGGAAGATCTTCGTTCTGCCGATCGAAGAGGTCATCCGCATTCGAACGGGCGAGCGCGGCGGCGACGCGATCTGAGGGGCCGAGCGGCAGGCAGTTGGACACGTCTCGAGTCTTCAAGAACCTTCCAGAAGTTTGGAGTGCCGCACCCTCAGTATCGGGTCAGCCAGGACATCAGCCGTGCCGGGTCGTTCGGATGAGAAACGGCTTTCGGCCCTCGGCACTGGGCCACAATGACAATTCATATTCGATCGTCACGCAGCGACCACCGCCCTCAGCCCCGTCTCAGCCTCTGCCGTTGCCTACGAGCGAAGCGAGTCTGTGACTAGTAAGAAGCAATGGGGGCCAGAACATCACCACGCGCACGTACGAGCCGCACGGCAAGCACGCGCAAGACTACAGGCAACGAAGGGAGATCAACTGGTATGAATGCGAAACAGGCAATGAAATTTGCCAAGGATCAGGAGGCCGTATGTGTCGATTTGAGATTCTGCGACTTCCTCGGCTCGTGGCAGCACTTTACCGTTCCGATGAGCGAGATGAGCGAGGGAGTTTTTTCGGAGGGATTCGGCTTTGACGGCTCGTCGATTCGCGGCTGGAAGGTAATCAACAACTCGGACATGCTGGTGATGCCTGATCCATCCACAGCGGTCATGGATCCCTTCACCAAACATGCGACGCTCACCCTGCTCGGTAACATCATCGACCCCATCACCAAGGAAGAGTACTCGCGAGATCCACGCAACGTCGCGATGAAGGCCGAGGCCTACCTCAAGGCGACCGGAATCGGCGAGACCGCGTTTTTCGGTCCCGAGCCGGAGTTTTTCATCCTCAACGACATCCGCTACGACCAGAACGAGCACTCGGGTTACTACATCGTCGATTCGGTCGAAGGTCAGTGGAATACGGGATCCGACGAAGAGCCCAACCTGGGATTCAAGCCGCGCTACAAAGAGGGCTACTTCCCGGTGCCACCGACCGACTCGCTGCAGGACATCCGCCAGGAGATGGTGATGACCATGGAGCAAGTCGGTATCCGGGTCGAGTGCCAGCACCACGAAGTCGCGACCGCAGGGCAAGCCGAAATCGACATGCGCTTCGCGCCACTCCTGCAGATGGGCGACCAGCTCCAGTGGTACAAGTACATCGTCAAGAACGTCGCCCGACAAAATGGGATGACCGCAACCTTCATGCCGAAGCCGGTTTTTCTCGACAACGGCAGTGGGATGCACGTCCACCAGAGCATCTGGAAGGGCACCAAGCCGCTATTCGCCGGCAAGGGCTACGCCGGCATGAGCGACATAGCGATGCACTACATCGCCGGAATTCTCAAGCACGCACGGGCGATCGCGGCGTTCTCGAACCCGACGACCAACAGCTATCGCCGGCTGGTGCCGGGCTTCGAAGCTCCGGTCAATCTCGCCTACTCCAGTCGCAACCGATCCGCTTCAGTCCGCATACCCATGTACTCAGCGAGCCCCAAGGCCAAACGCATCGAGGTGCGCTTCCCCGATCCATCCGCCAACGCCTACCTGGCGTTCTCGGCGATGTTGATGGCGGGACTCGACGGGATCCAGAACAAGCTCATGGTTGGCGATCCACTCGACAAGAACATCTATTCACTGAGCCCGGAAGAGCTGGCAGATGTACCGAGCATGCCCGGGTCGCTCGACGAAGCCCTCGAGCATCTCGCTGAAGACCACGATTTTCTGCTCAAGGGAGACGTGTTCACCCAAGATGTCGTCGACACCTGGATCGAGTACAAACTGGAGAACGAGGTCGACCAGCTGCGGCTTCGCCCGCACCCGTACGAGTTCAGCCTCTACTACGACTGCTGATCTCGCGACAAGCTACCGACACAATTCGAAGCCGGCGTTCTCACGAACGCCGGCTTCGTCGTTTGCACCCCCGACACAGTCGACGCCGAGTATCGGCTGACTAGTTCTCCGAATGTCCGCCAGGCCAGAAGACCGAGTGGACAAGCAAGACCACGACGCCAACCGTAATGAATGAGTCGGCCACATTGAAAGCCGGCCAGTGGTGGGTTCCCCAGTAGACGTCGAGAAAATCGACGACCTCTCCGAGCGACACCCTGTCGATCAGATTGCCAACCGCACCACCGAGAACTCCCGCTACCGCGAAGGTCAGGACCCTCTGACTGTCCCTCAACTCGCGCAGGAAGTAGAGCAGCGCCGCGATCGCAACGGCGGTCATCGAAAGGAAAAATGGAACGCGAAACTTCTCGTGGCTTCGTGCCAGCAGGTTGAAGGCACCGCCAGGATTTCGCACGTGGGTAATGTTGAACAGATCGGGGATGACCGCGAAAGACGAGTACAGCGGGAGCGTGTCCCGAATCCACCATTTCGTAACCTGGTCCAGGATCACCACGCCGACGACAACGGTCGCCACGAACGGCCACTTCTTCATCGTCAAGGACTCCCCAACACTAGCGATCCTCGTTGACACCGAGTACATCGACGCACCTGGAACAGATCTCCGGATGCGCCGCGTCGACGCCCACGGTCTCGGAAAAGTTCCAGCAACGCGCACATTTTGCGCCGAGGGCATTCTCGACCGACACTCCCAGCGCCCCTTCCGTCGCCGGCTCGAGCGCAACCTGCGAGACGATGAAGAAAGCCGGCAACGTCGTCGCGCGCTCCGCGAGCAATGCATGCAGCTTGCCATCCGCACGGATCACCAAACGCGCGTCGAGCGGATGGCCGATCTTTCCCGATTTACGCGCCTCCTCCAGGGCCTTCATCACCACGCCGCGGGCATCGAGGAGGTCGCTCCACACCTGCATGAGGCCGTCGTCGGCCACCGCCGCATCGGCTATGGGTAGACCCGACTCGAACACCGTCGTCTCCGAGGTAGCCGGTAGATGGGACCAGATCTCGTCCGCGGTGAACGACAGGATCGGCGCGACAATGCGGGTCAGCAGATCGGCTAGCTTCCAGCATACCGTCTGCGCCGAGCGGCGGTCCGCGCCGCTAGCGGCCGAGCAGTAGAGCCGGTCCTTGGCGATATCCAGATACAACGAGCTCAGGTCCACCGCGCAAAAATTCACGACGGCGACCACCACATGATGAAAGGCAAAAGCGTCGTACGCTTCGAGCGAGCGCGCCAGCAACTCCTGGCCGCGCTGCAAGATCCAACGATCCATTTCCGGCATTTCGCGGATGGGGACTTCGTGCACCGCGGGATCGAAGCCGGCCAGGTTCCCGAGCAGAAACCGGCATGTGTTGCGGATGCGCCGATAGGTCTCCAGCAACGGCTTTACCAGGTCTTGCGAGAATGCCGTGTCATTGGTGAAGTCGACCGACGCGAACAACAGCCGCAAAACATCCGCCCCGTACTTCGAGATGATTTCGTCCGGGGAGATCACGTTGCCAAGCGACTTCGACATCTTCTTCTTGGCAGCGTCGAGAATCAGCCCGTGGGTCAGCACGGCCCGGTACGGAGCCTCGCCCCGAGTCGCCACGGAAGTGATGAGAGATACCTGAAACCAACCCCGATGCTGGTCGACCGCTTCGACGTACAAGTCGGCCGGCACACCCAACTCGCGCGGCTCGAGGACGGCCGCATGCGAGCACCCCGAGTCGAACCAAACGTCCAGGATATTTTCGTCCGGCGTCAACTCGTCGGAACCGCACGCGCAACGGTAGCCCGGTGGCAATAGATCCACCGCCGGCCACTCGTACCACACGTCGGACCCGTGCTCGGCAAAAATCTCCTCGACACGCCCGACGATGTCGGCAGTGGCATGGTGCTCACCACACTTGCTGCAGCGAAACGCCGGGATCGGCACTCCCCACGATCGTTGGCGCGACAGACACCAATCGGGGCGCGTCTCCATCATGTTGTAGATGCGATCCCGGCCCCACTTCGGTACCCACTCCACCTTGTCGATCTCGCGCAGCGACCGCCCGCGCAAGTCGGATTGGTCGACCCGCAGGAACCACTGTTCGGTAGCCCGGAAAATCAGCGGCTTCTTGCAACGCCAGCAGTGCGGGTACTGGTGGGAGAAGTTCTCCGCATGAACGAGCGCCCCACTCGAGCGGAGCTCTTCGACGATCTCCTCGTTGGTGTCGAACACCTTGCGGCGTTCATAGCGCCCACCCGCGGCGGTGAACCGACCATAGGCGTCGACTGGTGTCAGAACCTCGAGCCCATAGCTTTGACCAACCTGGAAATCGTCGTAGCCATGCCCCGGCGCGGTGTGAACACATCCGGTACCGGCGTCCGCGGTCACGTGATTGCCAAAAATCAACTTCGACGGACGGTCGATGAACGGATGCTGCAACAGGTCGCAACCGTCGAGCCCGGACAGATCGACCGGAATCTTGCGGACCTCGGTGGCCGACAATCCAGTCGCCTGCAACACGGCATCAACCAAGCGGGCCGCGACGATCAGGTACTCCTCGCCCACTTTCATCGCGACGTAGTCGAGCTGCCGGTTGAGACAAACTGCCAGGTTGGCGGGCAGCGTCCACGGAGTGGTGGTCCAGATCACCGCCGACAACTTGTCGCCAGATGCCGCCAGCTCCGGTGCATCGGCCGCGTCGACCGCGATCGCCCCGGCCTGCTCGGCGGTGCCGCGGAATCGAAAGCGAACGTAGATCGACGGCGAAACGTGATCGGCGTACTCGACCTCGGCCTCCGCCAGTGCAGTGCCACAAGTCGCGCACCAGTGCACCGGTCGCAACCCGCGGTAGATGTATTGGCCCTCCACCAGCTTGCGGAAGGTACGCACGATCCCGGTCTCGTACTCGGCCGACATCGTCAAATAAGGATGATCCCAGTCGCCGAGGACGCCGAGCCGTTGGAACTGCTCGCGCTGGATACCGACGTACTTGTCGGCAAACGCGCGGCACTGTCTGCGAATCTCGATCTGCGACATCTCGCGCGCCTTCTTGCCGAGCTTGCGCAAGACCTGATGCTCGATCGGCATCCCATGACAATCCCAACCGGGAACGTAGGGGGCATAGCGGCCCGCCATCAGCTGCCGCTTGACGATGATGTCCTTGACGATCTTGTTGAGCGCCGTTCCGAGATGGACATCGCCGTTGGCATACGGCGGACCGTCGTGCAGAACGTAGCGCTGGTTACCGGAATTGCGTTCCAGCAACCGCTGGTAGAGTCCGTCCTCCTGCCATCGCCGCATCACGTCGGGCTCCCGCTTCGCCAGGTCGGCGCGCATCGGAAAGTCGGTTTTCGGCAGGTTCAGTGTCTGCTTGTAATCCATCGTGACATTTCTGCGCGCATCATCTCAGCGTGCGCTGCCAAAGCGGGCTCGCGCGCCAGATATAGAGCGGCACACGTTCCCGGAAACGCGAAGCTCGGGGCCTCGATCTGTGTATCCAAAACGACCCGGCGGCGCCCGCTTCGCAACTGCTTGTACTAGCAGCAGGGTCCGGGCACTTCAATTCACACCTATCTGTTCGCCGGCTGATTCGATCGCCGGCGAGCTGCGCTACGCGAAAACCCGATTGAGTGTCCGTGAATCCGGATCCCTGCTTGCACGCCAAGGCTCGGCGAGCCCTCGTTGGCAAAGCCATGGACTTGCACTATGGGTAGTACCAATGGCGAAACGAATGGTCACCGACTTTTCGCGCACCGGTTACCCGAGCTACGAGAATCTCGACGACGACGGCCAGGCGAAGCCGTGCGTCTTCGGGGTGTCGTGGGTCAACCCGGACACCCTGCGCACCCTCGAGCGGCACGGCGCTACTCGAACCGGCCCCAAGGGCGAAGCGTTCCAGGGCGTCGCCCCAGCGGAACGAAAAGTTGAGCCGGGAGCGCGCCGCTAACGCGCTCCGCCCGACGCCCGAGTGCGTCGCTCCCTGGAGCTCGATTCCCCTTCTGGTGCACGGATTCTACGGCCGCACCGGAGGCACCAGCGAGCCGCCGATGGATTCGCTCAACCTGTCCTATGAGGTAGGCGACAACACCAGGTGCGTGGACGCGAATTGGCAGCGGCTAACCACGACTCTCGGCGAGTTGTCGATCGTCCGCATGGATCAGGTCCACGGCACCACGATCCGCAATGTCACGAAGCGCGATAGCGCAGCCGAGATCACAAGCGTGGGCGAGGCAGACGGTATCGCCACCAGGTGCCGTGGCATCGGGCTCGCTGTCATGACGGCCGACTGCGTACCGATCCTGTTGGTCGCGCCAACCGAGCGTGCGGTGATGGCACTCCACGCCGGCTGGCGCGGCACTGTCGGCGGGATCGCCGCCGCCGGCTTGGCTCAGGCCAGCGCGGCATACGGTATTTCGGCCGACCAGTGGGAGGTGGCGATCGGCCCTGGCATTGGCGGTTGCTGCTACGAAGTCGATACCGAAATTGGCAACCGGCTAGAACGCACGTGGGGCGCTATGGCAGACGCCTGGCATCCGGCCACGACCAAGGGAAAGGGCCATCTTTTTCTCGATCGGGCCAACGCCAACATCCTGATCGGCCACGGTGTCGCCCGCGAAAAGATCCGGTTCGTCGGATCCTGCACTGCCTGCAACACCGAAAAGTACTTCTCGCACCGCAAATCCGGCGGATCCACCGGCCGCCAGGTCTCCATCGTCGGCTTTGCCGCATCGGCCTGAGACGGCCGCCCGAGACGGCCGCGTCGAGATCGTCCATCCCATCGACAAGCAAACGAGATTCGACGTTGTCTCGACTACCTTCTGCGGCTAGACTCGTCGGTGAGTAGCAAGACCGGCCAAGGCTGAGTCGAGCACGATACCGAGCCCGGCGCCTCATGCGAATCGGGCTCCACGCCAGGAGAAGAGTAGATGAAGAAGGTGATTGTGGCAGGACTGGTCGCGGCGGCCCTCTGCCTGGGGACGCCCGCGTTGGCTCAGAATTCCACGGTCAACGACCAATACGACGACGAGCTCATGCACCCGCTGCGCGTCGCTTCCTACTTGATCTATCCGATCGGTTTTGCTGCCGAGTGGCTCATCGGTAGGCCGTTCCAATACATCATCTCACGCGACCAGCTGCGCAACGTCTTTGGCTGGAAACCGGCCAACGAAGAAGGATCGTACCGGAAGATCAGCCGCAGGATGTAGGCGGTCAGCCCGTTCGACCGTCGCGCTGCCATGCGAGCGCGAGTTCGATCAATTTCGATATCAGCGCCGAGTACGGTAGTCCCGACGCCTGCCACAGTTTCGGGTACATGCTGATCGACGTGAATCCCGGCAGGGTGTTGGGTTCGTTCAGGTACACGTGGCCGCTCGCGCGTTCGAGGAAGAAATCGACCCGCGCCATGCCCCGCAGTCCCAGAACCCGGTAGCCGCGAACCGCCAGACCACGGATGCGATCGCTCAGCTCTTCGTCGAGCGGCGCCGGTATCAGCAGGTGGGCCGCGCTCCCGGCAGCGTATTTGTCGTCGTAGGAGTAAAATTCCTCACCCGGCGCGATCTCGCCGAGAACCGACGCGTGCGGATCCCGATTACCGAGCACCGCACATTCGATCTCGCGAGCGTCGAGGGCGACCTCGACCACCGCCTTGCGATCGTGGCGAAACGCGGTATCGAGAGCCGGTCCGAGCTCGGCGGGATCGTGTACCTTGGAAATCCCCACCGACGATCCCAGATTGGCGGGCTTGACGAAGACCCGCTCTCCGAGCGCCGCCAACCTCTCGCGAACCCGCTCGGCGTTTGCCACCCATTCGTCCCGATAGACGGCCTCGAAGCGGACCACCGGAATGCCGGCATCGCGCAACAGCCTCTTGTGTACGTCCTTGTCCATACCGATCGCCGAGCCCATGACCCCGGCACCGACATACGGAACTCCGAACACCTCACACAGCCCCTGAACCGTACCGTCTTCTCCCCCCGGACCGTGCAACACGGGAAAGACGACGTCGACCTCGGCGACGGTCGTCCCACTGTCACAGCTGAGCAGATGAAGACGACCGGAGTCGCCAGCCGGGGTGACCGCCGCGCCCTGCCCCGGCCCTACCACCGCGGCGCCGGGGACCTCACCGGACTCGGTGCTGTACCAACGCCCGTCGGGGGCGACGCCGAGCGCGACCAACTCGAAGGCATCGCGGTCGAGGGCCCCGGCAACCGAGCGAGCCGACCGCACCGATACTTCGTGTTCCCCCGAACGGCCACCGTACAACAGCCCCACCCTCAGCTTCGAACTCACGCGCCGACCTCCATCCGCATCACCCTACCCGGGAACGCGAGACTTTTCTCGTCCCAGCTCGAGATTCCGCCATCTCCGCACCATTTCAGCAGTGAACGACCACAGGAAAAAGACCAAAATAGTAACCAGTTCGCACCGCACAGCCGCCACATACGGAAGCCTTCGCAGCGATCCCTTCCACAGCCGTGGAAAGACCGGGCTTGCACGACGCGTACGACTGTGGATAAGTAGCCCTTCCTCGGACAGTGTGAATTGAGGACTTTCGGAGACAAAACCATGCGGATCGCAATCGACACGAAACACCATTCGGCCCAGCCGAGTCTTTCGTGGTGCCAGTTGGCCAAGCCGTCGATGACGTCCCGTACTCGGTTCGTGCCGGCGACTGCCTGCACGAAGATTTGCCCGGTAGGGGCATCCGGTGGTCCTTCTTGGAGAGGTAGCGACTAAGCAACTCTCCTTACTCGACGCGAGTAAAAGGGCCACCGGATTTTCCGGTGGCCCTTTTTTTTGGTCCGCCCCCGCGCAGCGGACCTCGACGCGTGACCGACCCGGCCGGCGGTCACATTGGGAAGCAGCAAGCTCAGAGCCAGACGGAGGAAGCAAAATGATGCAGCTCAATGCAAGAGTGGTAGCGGATCGACTGAGAGAGGTCGTAGCCGACGAGCCCAAGGCCTTCGCTTATGACATCGGCGTGAGTCTGTCGGCGATCTACAACTACATGAACGGCCGAATTCCCTCGACGGAAGTACTGTTCCGCATCTCGCGCTACACGGGCCGATCCATGGAGTGGTTCCTGGACGGCGCGGAAGTCGAGGCCCCGGTCGACTCGAGCACCCAGGACAGTGCTCGGGGAGTTCGCGTGGCAGCATGAACGGGACGGCTCGCATTCCGAGCCGTCCCTCCCCCCGGGGACCGGAAAGCGAGGCAACACGATGTACCCGTTCGATCTGTTCAACTTCGTCCCAGCGGAGGTAGTCGTATCGTTCCAGCTAGGCGCGGCAGTGGTGTTCTATTACTCGATCGTCTTCGGCGCGGCGGTACTGGCATTGCAGATCGCGTATCAGCCTTTCCAGGCAGCCTTCTTCGAATCCGCGAACGGCAACGACACACCCCCCCGAGAGAGGGGGCCGGAAGTCCACTGATACGGACGGCCCAACTCTCCCCGAGGAGGGGCGGTCTCCCCGCCCCTCCTCCCCTTTTTCCTCGACAGCGATGGACTTGCGTGGAATAGCAAGCACCGGGCAACGAGCCCCGGGCAAGCGATGGACGAATCCGATTCGAACAGCACCACCCGTATCGACAAGTGGCTGTGGGCGGCGAGAGCATACAAGACCCGATCGATCGCTACCCAGGCCTGTAGCGGCGGCAAGGTCCGCCTCAACGATAGTGGAGCCAAGCCCCACAAATCGGTTCGAGCTGGCGACGTCGTAACCTTCCGCGCCGGCAGCTTCGACAAGCGGTGGAAGATCCTCGCGATCTCCGAACGTCGCGGGCCCGCCAGCACCGCTCAGGCCCTCTACGAAGACCTGACACCGCCACGTCCGCAACGATCGGTAACCGACGAGGCCTACCGCGAGCCCCGGTCGCGCCGGCCGAACAAACGGGAGCGGCGTCAGATCGACAAAATCAAGCGCGGCTGATCCCCCTCTAGCAATTGAGACTCGCTTCGCTCGTAGGCATCGGCACAGGCTGCGGCGAGGCTCAGGGGGGTGGTCGCTTCGCGACAATCCAATCGTGAAGCGGGCGGCCAGGGCGGCCTTTAACCGGACGGGCTGTTGCGGTAATTTCTCGACTGATGGAAACCGAATCGGCACTCATCTTCAAATCCAGCGACGGCGACTTCGAGTCGGCCGTCCTCGAACGATCGACTCGCGTGCCCGTCGTCGTCGATTTCTGGGCCGAGTGGTGTGGTCCGTGTCGGGAGCTCGGTCCCCTGCTCGAAAAACTCACGGTCGAGCACGCAGGCGACTTCGTACTCGCCAAGGTCGACATCGAGCGCAGCCCACAGCTGGCCACATCGTTTGGTGTCCGCAGTATTCCGATGGTTCTCGGGTTCCGCGACCGGCTACCGGTCGCGAGTTTCGTCGGCGCCCAACCCGAAGCCTCGATTCGCGACTTTCTCGCGCAGCTCCTCCCGACACCGGCTCAGCGGCTGGTTCGGCAGGCGCACACGACGCAAGAGGCGGGCAACATCGGCAGCGCTGAGTCCATGTTGCGCGAGGCCTTGGCGCTTGATCCGCGCTGCGACCAGGCGATGCTGGCGCTGGCGGAGATCCTCCACGACACTGGCGATTCCGTCGGCGCGCTAGAGCTTCTCGAAGGCATCTCACCGGGGACCGAGGAACGGAAAGCCGGCGACCGCCTCAGCACCGAGATCAAGATCCAGTCCGCGGCCGGCGCCGACGTCGCCGCGTTGGAGCAGCGGCTCGCCGGCGATCCGTCGGACAGCGCGGCCCGCTTCGAGCTCGCCCAAGCCCTCGCGGCGCGGTCGAGTTACGCCGAAGCGCTCGAGCACTGCCTGGAACTGGTCAGGAGCGACCGGTCGTTCCAAGACGACGCGGGGCGAAAGATGATGCTGGAGATCTTCGATCTTCTCGGCAGCGATCACGAGCTCACCGAAAAGTACCGCGGCACATTGGCAAAGCTCCTCTTCAGGTAGCGGCCGTCCCGCCGGCGACAACGACAGGGCGAGTCCAAATGTAGGAACGCCGAACACTGCAGCTGCCAAGCGCACGCGTCTCCGCTACCGCCCGACATCCAAACGGTTTGGGGCCGTGGTTTGATTCGCTGAGACGTGGCCATCGCGAAGTTACGGCCCCCCGCTGGGCCCCGTATCGACACCGGGCGAATTGTGATCTCTCTTACGGACACCGATATCGGAGCGATTCCGACGGCGGTGCGCGTCGATCGGCGACCGCCGGTGCCGCGCGCCCAGCCTCGGGCTGTCTCCGCGCCACCCACCTCTACGCCATGACCGAGCTCTACTTCATCCGCCACGGGCAAACCGCGCAGAACACGGCGAAGCGCTTTCAGGGCCACACCGATACCGACCTCAACGCTACCGGTCGGGAGCAGGCGCAGCGGGTAGCGCGACGGCTGGCCGGATCCGAGATCGCCGCCGTCTACACCTCCGACCTGATACGCGCGAGGCGAACCGCGGAGCCGATCGCCGCGCACCTCGGCTTGTCGCTGACGACTCGCGTCGATCTGCGAGAGATCGACGTCGGCAGCGCCACGGGAATGTCAAAGGCGGACCTGAAGCAACACCACCCCGAGCTGTTCGCCGCCGACTGGCACTCGGTCAATTTCCCCGGCGGCGAGTCCTACGACGAGACAGGAACCCGAATGGATGCCGCGGCCAGAGACATCGCGGCGGCCCATCCCGATCAGGCTGTGGCCATCGTGTCGCACGGTGGGGCCATTCGATCCGCGATCGCCTCGATCGTGGGATTTCCCATCACGGCACTCGCCGGCCTGTTCGTCGCCAACACCTCGATCACCCGCATTGCGGTCGACGGCCGGGGCCACGGTCGACTGCTCGGCCTCAACGATTCCGCCCACCTCGAAGACTGGGCGTGTGTCACCCTCCGCCAGAGTACGACTCGGACGCCAACCAACGGCCCGAAATAACCCGTATCTGCCCACCGCATCGACGCCGATCCCGGTCGCGACCGCCCGTGCACGCTCGGGCGCCGCAGGATCGGTTCAGCGCGTGGTCAGGGCGGCGATGACGTCCACCACCGCACGATCCGCGATCGCGCGCATCTCGTCATCGGTCCGATCCTGAATCGGATGCTCGACGAAGACCGCCGCCGGATCCGCCCCGAGCGCCTCGGCCTGGCGCCGCGCTCCATCCTCGAACTCCCGGGTGGCCACGTACACGCCGGGCACGCCCCGCGATTCGAGATCGACGATGTCGTGCACACTGCACGAGGTACAACTACCTCAGTCGGCGAGGGCCTCGATCACGGCACCGCACTCGACGGCCACCTGCTGGCGCAAATCGACCGGTGCCGGTTTGGTAAAGGTCGGTTTCTTGTAGCGGCGCACCAAAGCCCCCACGCCAGTGAGGTTCTCTTGCAAACGATCCAGGAAGAGATCGCCGCGCGGTTTCGAGATGTCGAGCAGACCAATCGTCACCCCAGCCAGCGACTCGAGCCGCGGCAACCGCGGACGGGTCGCGGGCGTAGTCTCGTTGGTCGGGTCGAGTATGGTTCGCGTCATCGCAAGATCTCGCGGGTTACCGGCCGGCTGCCGACATCGCCACCGGCCCAGCCGCCGATGATGGTCGAAAACAAGCCCGCGCTGCCACCGCAGTGTACGATCAGAATGCCGTTCGGGCCGAACTTCGGCAAGACCGCACCGGCAAGATCCCCGGGCACCCCCTCGGCTATACCCCCAGCTCCTCGCATGAGCTCCTCGCCGGGAATGTCGAGAAGCTCCATCAGGCGACCCGTCAAGCGCTGGCGGTCCCAGCCGGCGTCGCGAAAGACGCGCGCGTGCTCGGGGCCGAGCGCGAGGATGGCGTCGAAGACGATAATCAGCTTCGGGTGATGGATCGTTCGCAGGTTCACCGCAAACGACCGCGCCAGGCTCTCCGGATCGCGCGAGATCTGGTCGACCACGCAGCGCGGCCCCTCGCCGGGAAACAGCGTGATCGCGTCGCTGCCGGGCGCCAGACCGCGGCTCGTGGCCAGCGCGTCGAACGGCGAGCCCTCCTCGTCCTCGGCGAAGCAAAACGAGAACTTGCCCGGATTGCCGTGCGTCGCTCGGTCGATCTCTCCCGGGCGGCCTCCACCTACATTGCGAACCACCAACTGTAGCGCGCGACCGATCGTCGCGTTGGCGCGATTGCCCTGGCCGAAGACGTTGACCCCGGAGTTCATGCCGATGCGATGCCGGATCGGTCCGTTGACGACGATCACCGGACCAGCCGGCATGGTCGTGCAGAGCAGTCCGTGCATGTTGAATTCGTCCGTACACGCAGCCTCGACCGCTGCGAGAACGACCGGCAGGTACTCGGGTTTACAGCCCGACATGACGGCGTTGATCGCCACCTTTTCGACGGTGCACTCGACGAGCGATGGCGGCACGATCGCTACGACATGGTCGGGGCGGCGCGTCGTACCGTCGAGCATGTTCAGTACCCGCTCAGCCGTCGGCGGTACGAGAGGGAACCCATCACTCCAGCCGCGCTCGAACATCGCTTCGAAGTCGTCTTCAGCCTCGAGGTCGACGCGACGCGCTTGCAAGATCGCACCGCCGAATCTGGCGCGCAGAGCCGGAGCATGGCGAGGGTCGACCGACAGCGAACCACATCCGACGCGCAGCTCGGGCAGATCGGTGCCGAGACGGTCTACCCCCGACAAACTCTCCCACTCGCCGCGCTGCCAGCCCACCGCGCGGCCCGTCTCACGACCTCGCTCCAGCCGGATGAGGGTCGGCACGGTTTCGATCTTGTTCTTCCACGACTGTTCCAAGGACGTGTCGTCCACGGCGTCGAGCCGCTCGGGAAAGTCCGGATCGTCCTGCGTGTAAATCGTCAGGGGTCCCGCATCGGCGAGCGCCCGGAGTACCGGTACGACCAAGGCGCAGGTTGGACAATCGCGCTTGACGAAAGCGACCAATCCGCAAGGTGCAGCCCCGCTTGCCATCGCCGATCCGGTGTTACGCCAGATGCCCCGGTACGAATGGCAACGAGCTCGAGAGTCCGCCGTCGACCGGAATCGCCTGGCCGTTGACGTAGCTGCTCGCGTCGCTGGCGAGAAAAACCGCGACCTCGGCGATCTCTCTCGGCTGGCCAGCTCGCTTCAAGGGATTGAGCTGCCCCAGCTTGTGCTCTTTGCCCGTACTGCGCGCCATGTCGAAAATCGGCTTGGTCATCCCGGTCTCGATGAGCCCGGGACAGATCGCATTGACACGCACGCCGCACGCCGGCAACTGGTTGGCAGCGGTCTGCACCAAGCTGATGACGCCGGCTTTGGACGCGCTGTATGGGCACGGTCCGGCGCCCGCCCGCAGGCCGGCGACCGACGCCGTGCAAATAATCGAGCCGCCGCCGCTCTGCTTCATCGCGGTCGCCGCAGTCTTGACGGCGAGAAAAACGCCGATCAAATTAACCTTGAGCACCGCCTCCCACTGTTCCGCACCGAGTTCCTCGAGAAACGCGAAGTCGCCGCCAATCCCGGCGTTGGCGTACATCACATCAAGCCCGCCAAAGCGATCCACACACTCGCGGACGATGGTCTCGACGTTCTCTTCCTCCGAGGTGTCGAGAACGAATGCCGCACAAGTCCCGCCACTCTTGCCAATCTCCTCGGCCGTCGCGACGACGCCCTCGGCGATGTCGGCAGCGATCACGCTGGCGCCCTCTGCCGCGAAGCGAATGGCGCTGGCGCGGCCGATTCCACTGGCGGCACCGGTGATCACCGCTCGTTTGCCGTCAAGCTTGCCCATCAACTATCTCCCCGCGGCGATTGCCGCCATTGATCATTTTCGCACCAGTCGCGGACGACAGAGGCCGGCACTAATTGGCAAAGGGATTGCGCAGCAAAATCGTTTCCCTGCGCCGCGCGCCGACCGAAACCAGAAAGCTCGGTACTCCTGTCAGATCCTCGATGCACCGGACATAGCGCCGCGCGTTCTTCGGCAGATCGTCGAGCGCCCGCGCTCGACCGATCTCCTCTTGCCAGCCCGGCAGGTCTTCGTACACCGGCACGACACGCTCGACGGCCGAGATCGCAGCCGGAAAGCTGTCGATCCGTTTGCCGTCGAGCTCGTACGCCGTACACACGCGGATCGTCTCGAACCCGGTCAGCACATCGAGCTTGGTGATGGCAAGACCGTCGAGACCGTTCAAACGCGCAGCCTGGCGCACCACCACCGCGTCGAACCAGCCACAGCGACGCGCGCGCCCGGTCGTCGCTCCGAACTCGCCCCCGTCCGCCTGCAATCGCGCGCCGTCGTCGTCGAGTAGCTCGGTCGGGAAGGGGCCCGCGCCGACCCGCGTGGTGTAGGCCTTACACATGCCGACGACCGTCCCAATCCGGGTCGGTGCAACTCCGGCACCCGGCGCGACCGCACCCGACACAGTATTGGACGACGTCACGAACGGGTAGGTTCCGTGATCGACGTCGAGCATGGTCCCCTGGCCACCCTCGAACAGAAGACGGCGACCCGATGCAAGCGCCTTGTCGAGGTACACGCTGGTGTCTACCACGTGCGGCGCCAGTTGCTCGCGCACGCGGCCGCACGCCTCCAGGGTCTCGTCGAAGTCGACCGGATCGCCACCGAGGACGCCGACCAAATACAGATTCTTGATTTCGACTTGATCCCTCAGGAGGTCCGCAAAGCCCTTTTCGTCGACCAGATCGGCGAAGCGGATCCCGTCACGAGCCATCTTGTCTTCGTACGTCGGACCAATCCCTCGACCGGTGGTTCCAATCGCCGCGCCGCCGCGCCGCCGCTCGCGCGCACCATCGATCGCTCGGTGGTACGGCAAAATCAGATGCGATCGGTCACTGATCTTGAGCTGGTCGTTCTCGGCGAGAAAACCCCGCGCGCGCAATCGATCGCGCTCCTCGATCAAGACCCACGGATCGACGACGACCCCATTGCCAATGACACAAACCTTGCCCTGCAGCACGCCCGAGGGAATCAGGTGAACAACCGTAGTTTCGTCGCCGACCACCAAGGTGTGACCGGCATTGTTGCCGCCTTGGAAACGCACGACCACATCGGCGTGCTCGGCGAGAATGTCGACAACCTTCCCCTTGCCCTCATCTCCCCATTGGGCGCCAACGACTGCGACCGCGGGCATCGTCAGAGGTCCAGCAAATCCGCTGAAATGATATCGGGCAGGGCGCGAAGCCGCTCGAGAACCGGCTCGGGCACGGTATCGTCGACGTGAACGAGAGAAAGCGCGATACCACCGACCGCCTCACGGCCGAGCTCGAGACCGGCGATGTTGACGTTGGCCTCGCCGAGCAAGGTTCCCACCGCACCAACCACACCCGGAACATCGCGGTTGTTCAGCATGAGAATGTAGCCTTCCGGAACCGCTTCGAGGTGAAACTGGTTCACCTTGACCAAACGCACGACCTCTCGCCCGAACACCGCTCCAGCGACTTCGCTCTCACTGTCGGCGGTTCGCACCCGCACCTTGACCTGGTTGACGTAACCGCGGGTGTAATGGGTCTTGGATTCGGTAATCTTGATCCCTCGCTCCACCGCCAGCTCGCGCGCGTTGACGTAGTTCACGGTACTCGACTCCAGAAGACGCTCGAGCAACCCACGAACCACCGCGACCGTAACCGGCTGAACGTCCACAGTTGCCACCTCGCCGCCGTACTCAACCGTCAGCTCGGTGGGGGCCTGACGCAAAAGCTGGGCCTGCAAGCTGCCCAACTTTTCGCCGAGCGTCAGGTAGGGTCCGAGAACTTCAATCTGCTCCGCGCTCACCGACGGCACATTGACCGCGTTGCGGGTAAGGTCGTGCAGCAGAAAATCGACCACCTGTTCGGCGACGGCCACGGCCACGTTGACCTGGGCTTCGGCAGTCGCTGCGCCGAGGTGCGGCGTGCAAATGACGTTGTCGCAGGCCAGCAGTGGGTGATCAGCCGGAGGCGGCTCCTCGACAAAGACATCGAGCGCGGCGCCGGTAAGGTGCCCCGAAGTCAGGGCTTTGGCCAGCGCATCCTCGTTGACGATCCCGCCACGGGCACAATTGATCAGCCGTGCCCCCTTTTTCATTTTCGCCAGTTCTGCCACATCGAGGAAGTCTTTGGTGTCGGGCGTCATCGGGACGTGCACGGTAACGAAGTCCGCCCTCTCGAGAAGCTCGTCGAGCGCGACCAATTCGACGCCGAGCTCGGCCGCTTTGTCCTCGGAGATGAACGGATCGTGCGCGACAACCTTCATCCGCAGTCCGCGCGCTCTCTCCGCAACCAAGCGGCCAATGTTACCGATGCCGATGATCCCGAGCACCTTGTTGAAAATCTCCGAGCCGGTGAACTTCGATTTCTCCCACTTGCCAGCGCGCATCGACGCCGTGGCTTGCGGGATCGAGCGAGCGAGAGAAAGCATCATGCTGATCGCGTGCTCCGCAGTGGTGACGTTATTGCCACCGGGCGTATTCATGACCGCAATCCCGCGCCGCGTCGCGGCCCTGACGTCGATGTTGTCGACGCCGATTCCAGCACGGCCAACCGCGCGCAACTTCGACGCCGCGCTGATGACGTCAGCAGTGACGGTCGTGCCCGAGCGCACGATGAGTGCGTCGTAGTCTGGAATGGCGTCGAGTAACTCCTCTGCGCTCATGCCGGGGCGAGAATCGAATTCCAGCTCGCCGCCACGCGCGGCCTCTTCGAGAACGCGCAGCCCTTCGGGCGCAAGCTTGTCACTGACTAGAACACGGTGCACGGTACCCCCACTTCACTCCGGCAAAGCCGACATCAAAACGCGTTGCGCGGCACCAACACCTCGGCCCAGTTCGACGGCGTGTCCAAAGTGCTCGAGCGCCATCTCCAGCGCTGCGATTGCGGCAATCGTATCGAAGACATCGATGTACCCAATGTGGGCAATCCGCAGGATCTTGCCCTTGAGCTGGTCCTGACCACCGGCAAAGGCTACCCCCATTTCGTCGCGCAGATAGCCGTGCAACTGCTTGCCATCGATGCCGTCCGGCACGAAAACACCCGTCGCTGCGGGACTCGGAGCCTCGGGCGACAAAAGCCGCATGGACAGCGCCTCGACCCCGGCCCGGGTCGCTCGCGCGCACCGATCGTGTCGAGCGTAGAGTTCCGCAAACCCTTCTTCCCGCATCATCGCGAGGGACTCGTCGAGACCGTAGATGAGAGAAATCGCAGGAGTGTACGCGGTGCTGTTCTTCGCCTGGCCCGCCCGCTCTTTGAGCAAATCGAAATAGAAGCGAGGCTGCTCGACCGACTCCGCCCGAGCCCAGGCGCGATCGCTCAAGGAGATTGCGGCGAGCCCCGGCGGCAGCATCATCGCCTTCTGTGACCCCGTCACCAGGATATCGATGCCCCAGCGGTCCATCGGAAGCTGGTAGACACCGACCGCGGTAATACCGTCGACTGCGAGAAGGATATCCTTGTCCCGGGTCAGGCGGGCAATCTCTTCGACCGGGTGACATGTCGTGGTCGACGTTTCGCTACCCTGAACCAGGATGCCACGGAGGTCGGGGTGGTCGGACATAGCCTGCGCAACAGCCTCGACCCGTACCGGCCGGCCCCACTCGACCTTGAGCTCAATCGGCTCGAGACCATATGTGACGGCCAGTTTGCCCCAGCGCTCACCAAACTTTCCCCCGTTGACCACCAGGACCTCGTCCCCGGGAGAGAAACAGTTCACCACCGACGCTTCCATCGCCCCAGTACCAGACGAAGAAAGCACCAGTACATCGTTCTGCGTCCCGAACAACTCCTTGAGGCCACCGCGAACACGCTCGAAGATTTCGCCAAACTGCGGCGTTCGGTGGTGGATCACTGGACGGGCGAGCGCCGCTCGAACGCGAGCGGGCACCGGTGTTGGCCCAGGGGCCAAGAGCAGCTGCTTGATCACGGCTACCTCACGAATAAGGGCACAAAAAAACCTGCACCCCTCCACAGCAGAGGCCCAGGCGGACGGCCTTCTGAACTTCAGCACTCCCCCGCGGTTCGTTCCGCGCAGCGCCAGTCGTGCAGACCCTTATCAACTTGTCGACTTCCGCTCGGACTATCGGAAGCGCAGGGGAGTGTCAATGTGGCGCCGCGCCGCGCACGGCGAATTCGCCAGACGTGTAAACGATGGTCAACGGCGAATTCCGTTGTGGACCAGACTCATGAACTCCTCACGAGTCTCCTGGTGCGAGCGGAAAATACCGAGCACGGTACTGCTCACGACCACGGAATTCTGCATTTCAACGCCCCGCATCCGCATGCATAGATGTTCGGCTTCGACCACCACAGCCACGCCCGCCGGGGCCAGCTGCTCCATCATCGTGTGCGCGATCTGCTTGGTGAGCCGTTCTTGAACCTGTAGCCGGCGGGCAAATACCTCGACTAATCGCGCCACCTTCGAAATACCGACGATCCTACCGTTCGGAATATAGGCGACATGCGCTTTGCCGAAAAACGGCAGCAAGTGATGCTCACAGAGGGAATAAAAGTCGATGTCCTTGATGACGATCATCTCTTCGTACTCCTCCGTGAAGAGAGCGTCGCCAATGACTTCTTTGGGATCCTGACCGTACCCCTGGGTGAGAAACCGCATCGACCGAGCGACTCGACCCGGTGTCTGAAGGAGCCCTTCGCGCCGCGAATCCTCGCCCAGCTCAGCGAGCAGATTAACGATTAGCGGCTCGATTTTATCGCTCATGTCGCTCCCCATACCAGTGTCGATCCCCCCCTGCACAGGGCCGGCACAGCCGTGCTGCAAAGCAGCTGGAGCGTCGGCGAAAACCGCGAATCGATGCAGAGCTCAGCGGCCGCGCCGTTCGACGGCTTTCACCTTCTGGTACTTGCGATAGTCGTAACCCGTCGCCATCGCCATCAGCATCGACTCCATACCGCCGTCCTTCTCACGCCTGAGAATCAACAGCCGTTCGTAAAAGTCCTGGACATCCTTGTTGATCTGCTGCCTGGCGGCGGCCGAGCTTACGAAGAAATCGTTGAGCCGCACGATCGTATAGCGAAAGGCCGAGAAACGGAGCTCATTGGGAAATGCATCCCACTCCGCGAGCGATAGGGTTCGCAGGGACTCGTAGCCGGCGATCAACCCCTCAAACCGCTTGAGGTCGTACTGACCGTCGAGGAAACACAGAGAATTGACCGCGGTCGCCAGATCGAGAATGAACTTCCCTTTACCGGCGATATCGAAGTTGAGAAGAGCCACGACCTTTTCGCCCTTGACCAAAATACTCGCGGGGCGAATCGCGCCGTGGATCGTGCCCCTGGGAAGCTTCATCTCGAGGTAGTTCTCGAGGTAGTCGAGCTCTTCGTCCAAGGTCCGCACGATCTTGCGCATGTACGACGGTAAACGACCACGCACCGACTCGTAGAGCTCGGCTACTCGATCGAAACTGAAGTGATTCTCGCCACCCTTCTTGTACGCCTTGGTGACCAAGTGCAGGTCCGCGGCAACCCGCCCGATGTTCTCGAGCTGGTTCGCACTGATGGAATCTGAACTCAGTTCGCGACCATCGATACGGCGATACACGGAAAGCTGCTTGCCGGACCACTCCTGGAAGCAACGACCGCGACGATCCGCGAGTGGCGCTCGGCACGGGAAACCCTGTTTCCGCAAAAAAAGAACCAAGTCATGCTCGCGTTTGAACTCCAACTCGGTCTTGCGAGTATCGAGATCGACAACGAAGCGACCGCGCGTGGTCTCCACCAAAAACTGCGCACACCCCGTTTCCGCACCGTCGGTGAGCTTCTTTACGCCGTTTACCTTGGGAAGGCCGTACTCAGCCCCGACAGAAACCCCGTCTCTTTTGATGAACTCTGACTTTGCCACGACCCGTCGCTAACCCTCTCCGTGTGGCGCGGTTTATAACACAACGCGCAGTTCGTTACAGCACAGGCACCAGAAATGTCAATGAAAAGTTCCCGCAAATCTCACCAAGTCCCTGTATATACATAGGAAAATGAACATACTGGAACGACGTTCTGAATCGTTGGCACTAGCGAATACCGAGCATTTTGTGGGTCTGCGGAACCACTCGCAGATCGTCGAGTAGCTCGCGCGCGAGCGAGTACAGCGTCGCTAGCCGAGACTCCGTGACATGAGATTCGCCGTCCGCCGACGTGATGGGCTGCAGGAACACCGGTGTCCGACGATCCACAGCGCGGACCAGGGCAGCTGCGCGCACGACTTCGCCGGGGTCGGTGTCCTCGTCGATGAGAATTTTGACGTACACCCGTCCCGATGCAACCCGCAAAAACCTCTCGTGCTCCGCCCAGTACGCACGCTCGCCGGTATTGGACGGCAGCTTCACGTCCATGCTGATCAGGTCGACGGCAGAAATCACCTGCTCGAGCTGATCGGGAAGCGTGCCACCAGTCTCGAGCAGGATCGGTCGGGGCAGAAAATCGCCACGCAACAACTCTGTTATAAAGTCCGCCTGGGCAAGCGGTTCGCCACCGGTCAGCGACACCCCGTCGACATCGCCGCACTGACCGAGCAACCACTCGGACGCCAGAACAACCTGGCCTGGCGTCACGGGGTTGGCTTCGACCTTCGCGACGGCGCCGCGAATCACGAACTCAGGGGTTCGCACCAAGCTTTCCGGCGTGTCGCAGTACCTACAGCGCAGAGGGCAGCCGGCAAACCTCAAGAACAAGTGCCGCCTTCCGACATGTGCTCCTTCCCCCTGAAACGAGACGAATGCCTCGGATAGGTACCCAGCAGCCATTACCTGCCTGGCTAACACAGCATTTCGATCGGCGGAAGCTCATCGCCGAACGGCGATCTTGAGATCCATCACGTTGGTCCCCGTCGGGCCACAGACGAGAAGATCGCCCAGAGCTTCAAAGAACCGAAACGAGTCGTTGTCTTCGAGGTAACGGGCCGGGTCGAGCCCTTCTCGCTCAGCTCGCAGGGCAGACAAACCGTCGACGAACGCCCCCGCCGCATGGGTCGGCCCATCGATACCGTCGCTACCAGCCGAGAGGACCGCAACTCCAGTCGCCGCGATATCTTTTACCAGGGCGAGGGCGAATTCCTGATTGCGGCCCCCCTTGCCCGAGCCACACACCTTCACCGTCGTCTCGCCGCCAGCCAGCCAGCATTTTGGCCGCGCGCCACTGTCCGACTCCAAAATGGCCTCGAGCCACCTCCGAGCCGCCACCGCGGTCTCTCCCGACAGCGGCTCGTCGCAGATCCGAACCTCGTAGCCCAGCTCGGCTGCCTTCCTTCGGGCTCCGCAGAGCGCCGTTTCGTTCGAGCCCAGCAGCACTGATCGAGCCCGGCGACCGGCCGAGCTCAATCGCCTTACCGTCTCCGGTCGATCGCCAGTTCTGCCGCTCTGCAACACGCGACGCGCGTGGTCCGGGCACCGTGCCCACACACCATAACGCTGCAACACCTCAATCGCCTCCGAGAAGGTCGTCTCGTCGGGCACTGACGGCCCCGACCCTATCGTCGCCGGGTCGTTGCCGATCACATCGGAGACCAGGAGGGTGGTCACCGGCCGCGGTGCCACGATTTCGAGCAACCGGCCGCCTTTTACCGCCGACAGATGCTTGCGCACCGCGTTGATCTCGCCAATTTCGGCACCACTAAGAAGGAGAAGCTCCGTAACCTTTTGTTTTTCTTCGAGTTGAACGGGCTTGACCGGCATTACCATCAGGCTCGACGCGCCCCCGGAGATGAGGCAGATGACGTACTCGGCGTGCGTCGACCGCAGCATATCGACGATTTGCCGGGTTGCATCCAAGCCGCAACGACCGGGCACCGGGTGCTCGCCATACAGCACTCGGATACAATGAGTCCCCTCGCCAGTCGAGCCGATCGGTGCGACGACTGCACCGCCCAGCGCAACCGCGCTGCCGACAGCGGACTCCAACGCCGCTGCCATCCGCGCCGCAGCCTTGCCAGCACCGACGACCACTGCCGGTCCTGAAATCGACACCGAACCGCCTGCTCCAGGGTCGACGATGTCGAATCCACCTGCCCCAGGCCGAATCGCTCGGCCGACCAGCACCGCGGGATCGACGGCGGCCAGTCCGGCATCGAAAATAGCCCTCAGATGATCTCGAACCTCACGCAATATCGGCCCCAGACAGAGTCTCCGCTGCGCGCATTCATTTTCAACCCGGCCGCAGAAACTCGAACCCTGCGTTCGACCAGTGCACCGTCCGCTCAGAGCCGAGCTCGATCGAACCGCGGACCCGCCATGCCGAAGGCCGTCGCACCGCCCGTCGCACCGCCCATGGCCTGACGGTCAGACGGTCGGATGGTCGTCAGGCACTGTCTTCGTCCGCCTCAGTCGAGCCCAATCGACGGTAGGCACGTTCGTCGTCAGCCCTTCCCAGAGACCGCGCCTCTTTCTCCTGATCCGCCTGACAACTGACACAGAGCCGGGAGAACGGCATGGCATCGAGCCTGCCCGAGGCAATATCAGACTCACAGACCTCGCATATCCCGTACGATCCATCCTCGATCCGGCTCAGCGCATCTTCGATCGACTGCAACTTGCCACGCTCGCGGTCACCGAGAATGAAGTTGATCTCGCGATCGCGTTCCTCACTCGCGAGGTCGTAGGTATCCATCCCGTCTTCTTTGGCCCCCTCGCGGCCCTGGCGCAGATCGTCTCGGATCTCGCGCAAGAGGGCTCGCTTCATCTCGGTAAGCCGGTTTTTTGCGGTTCTCAGGGCTGCTTTCCTCATCACTATCCTCTCGAGCGGGCGGAGCTTAAACGCGGTCCTCACCTGTGTCAACGGGGTTTTTGTATAACAGAGAAAGAAAATCATTGCGCGGGCGCATCCAGGCAGGTATAAGCTGGCATAGGGCTTTTCCCTGATCAGGTTGCGGCGGCGGTGTAGTGTGGGACCAGGGCCAACGGTCCGGATGAGCTACGCTATGAATCGCCAGTCAAAGCACCTGAAAGCCCGAACCGCCATTGCCCAGAAGCTTTCGGCTATGGGGCTCGGCGTCGAGGATGTGGCACGAGCGAAGGGGTACGACCTCTTAGTTGGCGGAGAAATCCGAGTTGCGCTCAGGGTCGCTTTTCCCGGAAAATACGCACACACCGTTACCGTGGGCGGTAAACGGTACACGTACAACTACCGTAGTTGGAGTTTCAATTTTCACCGGCATGGACGCTGGGACCGGAAATACTGCGATGTCTTCGTATGTATTGCAAAACGCCGAAGTGGGACTGACGAGATCTTCGTAATTCCGGCCGCTGCGATTTCGGGACCGACGTTTAGCTTGCATGGCGCGGGGGCCAAACCCTACCGCGGCCGCTACGCGCGTTATCGGGATCACTGGGAGATTTTCTCACCAGATCGCGCGCAGGTGGCACAACACCGAGAAGCCGACTCCGTCTCAGCGGCGGACGACGACAGCGCGACCGCTGTCGCTTGATTCGAACTGGTTTTCGCGCGCAGGCGAGGCACAACGAGGGCCTTCCGTCCTGTCCTCCTCGGGCGTTCCCTCGGCGACGAACGGCCGTCTATCAGTCTCGCATATTAACGAACTGGAGTGGCAAGCCGAAGTCCGCCGCCTTCAGGAGTTCGATCACTTTCTGCAGCTCATCGCGCTTCTTGCCCGAAACCCGGACCTGTTGGTCTTGGATTTGCGCCTGCACCTTCAGTTTGGCGCCCTTGATCTCCTTGACGATCGATCGAGCCTGGTCCGTCGAAATTCCGGTCTGCACTTCTATCTTCTGCTTGGCCCGCCCCGCCGCCGCCGGCTCGATCTCACCGCGCTGGAGAGCCTTCATCGATATGCCGCGTTTGACCAGTTTGGCCTCGATCACTTCGACCGAGGCCTTCACTTTGTAATCGTCTGCGGAGACGACGCGAACCTCTGTTTTGTCCAGTTCGATCTCGGTATCGCTCCCCTTGAAGTCGTAGCGCTGTCCGATCTCTTTCCGAGCCTGGTTGATGGCGTTGTCGACCTCTTGCAGGTCGACCTCTGAAACGACGTCGAATGAGGGCATCGCACAGCAATATACTGAAGCCGTCCACGGGAAAAGAGCGCAGCCCAATGGACACGCAGAGGCAGAGGCACGGGGTAAGGCTCTGCGCAAACCGAATCATCGTTCGACCGTCGACTCGCCACCTCTCGAAGCCTAAAGCGAGGCACGGGCTCTCCACTTGCAACTCCACTGACAAACCCCCAACAGCCCTGAGTCGATACCGAGGCGCAGACTGCGCCAGGCCTCCTTCCTCACCGTCAGCACACCACGAGAGGCGCGCAAAGAACGTCTCGCCCGCCTTGCCAGCCCGGCAGGGATCGAGGAACCAGATTGACATGGTCACTAACTGCACCCTAATGTGACCACATGAAACAGGACAGAGTCGTCAACATACGTGACCTCCGCGCCCATCTCAGTGCTTATCTGAGAGACGTCGCGGCCGGCGAAGTCATCACAATCGGTCGTCGCGGCAGACGCCCCGTCGCTCGTTTGGTGCCCGTCGAGGTCGAACCAGAACTGGAGCAACTGACCGCGCTGGCGGAAACCGGCGTCGTTCATCTCGGAGCTGGTAAGCCCGGTGCGCATCGGCCGGTGAAGTCGCGTCGCAGCCGGCGGACGGTCGCCGAGATCGCGATCGAGGATCGCCGTTGATCCTCTACCTCGACACCAGCGCTTTAGTGAAACTCTACGTCGAGGAGACCGGAACCGACGAGGTTGCTGCCTGGGTTGATGACGCCACCGTTGTCGCCACCAGCCGCGTAGCCTACGCCGAGGCCCGCGCTGCCCTCGCCCGCCATCGGAGAGAAGGCGGCCTCACCACGGGCCTTTGGCGAAAGGCCGTGGCCATCCTCGACGACGACTGGAATCGCTACGCGATCGTCGAGGTGACGGACGGAGTCGTTCGCAGCGCGGGGCGGCTTGCCGACCGCCATGCACTGCGCGGATTCGATGCCATCCATCTCGCCGCAGCACTCGAACTGCGCCGGCCTCGCGGCCAACTACGATTCGGCTGTTTCGACGAAAGATTTTCGCAGGCCGCCCGCAAGGAGAAGCTTGTTCCCGCGGGCCACTAACGCGGCAGGGCGACCGCGATCGATGGACGACCATCCTTCGACCTCATTCGACTTTCAACCTTCAACCGCCACTGTGGAGTCGGCGGACGGAGTCCGTCCGACTTGCGCCGGCCCAGCGGTTTTGAAGTTCGGAGAGGGTTGTCCAGACGAGCACCAAACAGCCCCATCTAGTCCCATTCAGTAAGGAGTTTCGATTGCCGTCGTCCCATCCTTTCACATCGAATCCTGGCCAGTCCCAGGCTCTCCATTTATAAATCCATTGACAGAAATCTCTTTCCACAGACCCGCAATGGCACTCAGATCCTGCCGTCGGAGCCAGAAGCAGGTCAACGAATAGCGGCACATCGATCTCCTCGTGGACTCCGACTCCACGGTGCAGACTCGGAGAGAGTGGTTGGTTTCCGTGGATGTTGGAACGCAAGGACCAACCGGAGCTGATCACATTGTCGGCCCCTCCACGCTTCGAATCCGGGCCGTCCAGTGGTAGCATTCAGGCATGGCCGTCTCCCGATCCGAAAAGGCATTCATGCGTCGAATGGGTGCGATCAAGACCGAGTCGCACAGGGACGCAAGGCGCAAACATCAAGAGCTGTCCCTAGCGATGCGGCTCCAACGTAGTTGGGAGCTGTTTCTCGCCAGCCGAGCAACCGCGTCCGCCACCGACAACGACGACCCTACCCCGTTTTACGATCGGGCACGGGCGTTGGGCCTCTACCGATCGTGAGCTAATCCAATGCAAACCGGCGACCTCGCGACTCTCAGCCGCATGCTCGAACGCGAGGCCATCGATTATGCGCTGATCGGCGGACACGCGGTCAACGCGTGGCTCGAACCGAGGTTCACCGGAGACGTCGATATCGTAGTCGCTGCAGGCTCGGATGACTTCGACCGGCTGAAGCAGATTCTCGCCGATCAAGGTTTCGCCGTCACTCGAGAGCATGGAGCGGAGCAACCATCCGGACCCGACTTCGTTCGATTCGAGTCCGCATCGAGTCCGCTCATCATTGAGGTGCAGGCCGCCAAAACGAGACTCCAAAGCGAAACGATCCGGCGCGCCGCTCCCGGTTCAACCGGGGCACGGATAGCGACAGTCGAGGATCTGATCGTGATGGAGCTCATCGCCGACCGGCGCAAGGACCAAGTCGATCTCGTTGGTCTGGCGGCGCTCCCCGAAATCGATTGGGCCTACGTCGAGCACTGGGCCGACGAGTGGCAAATTTCGGATCGTTTGAAGCGAATTCGCGACGAGACAGCTAAGGGCTGACCCTCGACCCATTCGACC
>Ga0114931_10000262_pt1 | contig 61588 bp, 64 predicted proteins | sample 2SBtaG_FD_89579 | JGI IMG/M metagenome (GOLD analysis project Ga0114931, IMG submission 89579) | Deep subsurface microbial communities from Kolumbo volcano to uncover new lineages of life (NeLLi) - 2SBTROV14_V59a metaG | ecosystem: Environmental > Aquatic > Marine > Volcanic | place: Kolumbo... | reverse complement strand
TTGCCCTGCACCCCCGCAAACCTACTCTTCACCCTGCCCAACTGAGGATTCTAGGTTGAAGCGGCAAGGCATTGCCTCGCCGCCATCCGCTGCCTAAAATAGCCCTCTCATCGCAGCAGGCTGATCCCCCATGACTCACCCATACCCGCGCGGCATCGCCGCCCTCTTGTTCCTTTTCCTTCCGCTCGGCGGCCAGCCACAGGCCAGCGTCCCCTTGCCCGCCCCTCCGGCCATTGCCGCCAGTAGCTATCTGCTGATCGACTACGACTCCGGCAAGGTACTCGCCGCAAAGGACGCCGACAAACGCCGGGAGCCCGCCAGCCTGACCAAGCTGATGACCGCCTATGCGGTCTTCAGGGAACTCAAGGAGGGCAATATCCAGCTCACCGACCAGGTCCTGGTAAGCGAAAAGGCCTGGCGCACCGGTGGCTCGCGCATGTTCATCGAGGTGGGCAAGAAGGTCAAACTCGAGGACCTGATCAAGGGCATGATCATCCAGTCGGGCAACGATGCCTGTGTGGCCCTGGCGGAGCATATCGCCGGCAGCGAGGAGACCTTCGCCGAGTTGATGAACAACCACGCACGCCGCCTCGGCATGACCAACACCCACTTCACCAACGCCACCGGGCTGCCCAACCCGGATCACTACTCCACCGCTGCAGACATCGCCAAACTGGCCCGGGCGCTGATCCGGGAGTTCCCGGAGTACTATCCCATCTACAGCCAGAAGTCCTTCGTCTTCAACGGCATCACCCAGCACAATCGCAACAAGCTGCTGTGGCGTGACGACAGCGTGGACGGTATGAAGACCGGCCACACCAAGGCCGCCGGCTACTGCCTGGTCGCCTCCGCGAAGCGCGACGGCATGCGCCTGATCTCGGTGGTCATGGGCACCAAGAGCGATGAGGCGCGGGCCAAGGCCAGCAAGTCCCTGCTAGACTACGGGTTCCGCTTCTACCAGACCCACCGGCTCTACGGCCAGGGCGAGGTGATCAAACATGTACGGATCTGGAAGGGCGCGAGCGAAAAGCTGCCACTGGGCCTCACCCGAGACCTGAGCGTGACCATCCCGCGCGGCCAGTACAAGCACCTGGAGGCCCGCATGGAGGTCGACCAACGGATCATGGCGCCGGTCAAGCAGGGTGACGTGCTGGGTATGGTCAAGATCAGCCTGCAGGGTGAACCCATCGCTAAGGCCCCCCTGGTGGCGCTCAAGCCCGTTGCCGAGGGGAATATCTGGCAACAGATCAAGGACAGCGCCCTGCTGTGGCTGGAGTAGAGTGACCGTCGATCTCGAACAGGACCCGAAAGAGGGTCCCCTGACCTACCCATGTGATTTCACCATCAAGGCCATGGGCCGGGCCGAGCCCGGATTCGATGCCCTGATCGTGGAACTGGTGCGCCGGCATGTCCCCGATCTGCGCGAAGGCGCGGTGCGCATCCGCCCCAGCAGGAGCGGCAAGTGGCTCTCGGTCTCCATCGACCTGAGGGCCGAGAGCCGGGCCCAGCTCGATGCCATCTACCAAGACCTCAGCGACCACGAACAGGTCGTCATGGCCCTCTAGACCCCATGTCTGAACGGGTGTTCAAGGTCAAACATTGGGGCTAGCGCCTCCCATCCCATGCGTGCCCGGCTCATCGTCAAGCAGCTAGGAGTGCAGCCCTATGAGGTGAGCTGGCGGGCCATGCGCGACTATACCGAGCGGCGTGACGCACAGAGCAGCGATCAGCTCTGGCTGCTGCAACACCCCCCGGTCTTCACCCTCGGCCAGGCGGGCCGGCGCGAATACCTGCGTGACCCGGGCGAGATCCCGGTGGTGCAGTGCGACCGGGGCGGGCAGGTCACCTATCACGGCCCGGGCCAGCTGATCGCCTACCTGCTGCTCGACCTGCGCCGCCGCGGACTGGGGGTGCGCGCCCTGGTCACCCTGCTCGAGCAGGCCACCATCGACCTGCTGGCCGACCATGCCATCGCCGCCCGTGCCCGCCCCGACGCCCCCGGGGTCTATGTCGGGGGCAGGAAGATCGCCTCACTGGGCCTGCGGGTCCGCCATGGTCGCTGTTTCCATGGCCTGAGCCTGAATGTGGCCATGGACCTGGAGCCCTTCAGCCGTATCGACCCCTGCGGCCACCCGGGTCTGGAGGTCACCCAGCTCGCCGAGCTGGGCGCGCCCACGGATCTCCCGCAACTCGGGCGGGAATTGGCCCACCACCTGGCCACCGGTTTGGGGTACACTGCCGACCTCAGCGACACCTGACCCCCGGGAAACAGGGGAGGGCTCCTGGCTGTCTTATCTGTGAGCCCTTGCCGGAGACAGCCCCAGGGTGGGCCCGACAGGATCCAAGCCGGAATCCCCATGAGTGACTTCAAAGACTATCTGCCCCCTTCCCGCATCCACCCCCAGGGCCATCAGCGGGGCGAGGCCAAGCTGGCGCGTATCCCGGTACGGGTGGAACCGACCGAGCGACCGCTGCGCAAGCCCGCCTGGATCCGCGCCAAGGCCCCATGGGTCGCCAGGTCCAGCGCATCCGCCGTATCCTGCGCGAGCGCCGGCTCAGCTCGGTGTGCGAAGAGGCGGCCTGCCCCAACCTGGGGGAGTGTTTCCAACAGGGAACCGCCACCTTCATGATCATGGGCGACGTCTGCACCCGCCGCTGCCCCTTCTGCGATGTCGCCCATGGCAGGCCACTGCCCCTGGATGGGCGGGAACCGGAGCAGCTGGCCCAGGCCATCCAGGCCATGGACCTGCGCTATGTGGTGATCACCTCGGTGGACCGGGACGACCTGCGAGATGGCGGAGCCAGCCACTTCGCCGCCTGCATCAGGGCCATCCGCCAGACCACGCCTGAGACCCGGGTGGAGATCCTGGTGCCGGACTTCCGCGGCCGGGTCGAGATCGCGCTGACGGCGCTGCAGGCCGCCCCGCCGGATGTCTTCAACCACAACCTGGAGACGGTGCCCCGGCTCTATCGCCAGGCGCGCCCCGGGGCCGACTACCGGGGCTCCCTGGAGCTGCTGCAGTCCTTCAGGCAGCGCCATCCCCAGATACCCACCAAGTCGGGACTGATGCTCGGCCTGGGGGAAGAGCAACAGGAGGTGGTGGCGGTGATGCAGGAGTTGCGCGGGCATGGCTGTGACATGCTCACCCTGGGCCAGTACCTGCAACCCAGCCGGGACCATCTGCCGGTGGCGCGTTATGTCACGCCAAGGGAATTCGACACCCTGCGCCGGCTGGGCGAGACCATGGGCTTTCGCAACGTCGCCAGCGGCCCCATGGTCCGCTCCTCCTACCATGCCGACCGGCAGGCTGGGCTGGCCGCCAGGGAACATCAAGGAGAATAGCGCGCCCCGAGCGCCCGGGATCCGTGCCTGAGCGGTAGCTTGCAAGAGAGAAGAGGGGGTTTCTCCTGGAACTCACCACCCAACACATCGTCGAGGCCCTGCTGCTGCCACCGGGCGGGCCCATGCTGCTGGGTTTCATCGGCCTGCTGCTGTGGCGGATCGGCCTGGGGCGCCGCCTGTTCGTGTTCGCCCTGCTGCTGCTGTGGCTGTTGAGCCTGCCCATCAGCGCCCAGTTGCTGATGGGGGGGTTAGAGCGCTACCCGGCCATCACCCCGGCCAAGGCCAGCAAGGCCCAGGCCATCGTGGTGCTGGGCTCAAGCCGCTATCTCAAGGCCCCGGAGTATGGTGGGCGCGACAGCGTCAGCCGCCGCGCCCTGTTCCGCCTGCGCTACGCCGCCTGGCTGGCCCGCTGCACCGGTCTGCCGGTGATCCCCAGCGGGGGGGTGTCGGTGATCGGAGGCCGCTCCGAGGCGCAGATCAGCGCCGAGGTCCTCAAGGACGACTTCGGCGTGCGGGTGGAGCAGATCGAACCCCGCAGTCGCACCACCTGGGAGAATGCCCGCTATACCGCCCAGTTGTTGCAACGGCTGGATCTGCACCAGATCATCCTGGTGACCGACGCTGGACACATGACCCGTGCCATGTATGCCTTCGAACGCAATGGCGTTCACCCCCTCCCCGCCCCTACCGGGTTCGTCAGCGTCCCCAGACTCAAGCACCGCCTGGACGACTTCCTGCCCAGCGCTCACGCCTTGTGGCTCAGCCACTATGCCCTGCACGAGTACCTGGGGCTGCTCTGGTACTCGTTCAAATAGGCAGGAGTCAAGGCCCATCCGCATCGTGCAGGTGGCTGTCGTAGCGCTCCATGAGGTAGCAGAGGCAGTCCTAGCGGATCACCTCGGCGTCGCTGGTGAGCATGGAGGGCATCACCGGGCGGGCCAGGCAGAGCTGCCCCTCCTCCACGCGGAAGTAGCGTCCGGTCACGTCCCGTCCGGTCTCGTCCCGCACCTCCAGCAGGGGCACGGCATTCACCCGGACCTCCGCCAGGGGGGTGCCGTCGGGCAGCTCGCGGAAGTTCATCTGGTCGATGTCCGGGGTGAAACTGATGTCCCCGTCCTCCGGCGCGAAGCCGAAGCTGACCCCTGCCGGCACCTTGACCTGGGCAACGGTGTGAAACAGGTCGATATCCTGGTTGGCCAGGGGGTGGAGCGGGTGTTCGGCCAGGTGCAGACAGGCATCCAGGTACTCCAGGGCGTGCTCCACCCCATGGCTCTGGCCGACCTTGCCGCACTCCAGGGTGACCGCCGGGCAGAGTTGCGCCATGGCCATGGACTGCACCCCCCTGGGCCGCAGGAAGTAGACCACGGTGCGGCCAAACAGGTTGGCCAGGTGGAGAAAGCGGGTCTCGATGCGGTTGACGCAGGCGTAGTGGGGGTTGGTTCCGGTGTTGTTGTGCACATCGACACTGGCAAAGGGCGCGCGCCGGGCCATGATCTCCACCACCCGACGCATCATCGCCTGCTCCGGGGAGGGGGGCTCCTCGCTCCCGGGCCAGACCCGGTTATAGTCGGGCTGACCCGGCAGGCGGCGCACCCCCTGGGCGGCGGCGCTGATGTTGCCGATGAACAGGCTCAGGGCCCGGGGCAGGGCGCGGCCGCCCGCATAGCGCTGCAGCAGCTGTCGGACCGCCTCCCAGCCCACCGTCTCGTTGCCGTGCATCAGCACCGAGACGAACAGGGGGGCGGGCTGGTCGCCGGGCAGGTGGATCAGGCTGGGACCCGGCAGCCGTTCCGCCAGCTGCCGGACCTCCAGGGTCAGCAGTCCGCTGGGGATATGGTCGAGTTCGTGGAGCATGGGCGCATTCTACCCGCCCACCCACCCGCTGGCATCATTCCTTGTCACCCCCTCTCCCTCCCCCCTGGAGAGGGGGTTAGGATCTCGCGGCTGCAGCGGTACCTACAGGCCCCACTCGTGAACCGGCAGGCCACTCTGCTGGTGTTCCAGGTAGGCCTGGGTCAGGCCCTGCATGTCGGCGCCATGCCGCTGTACCCAGGCGCGCTGCCATCTGGCGCCGGTGTGCCGGGTCGCCAGGCGCCCGGCGATGATCCCCAGCCACTGCTCGATCTCGTCCCGCTCCACCCCCAGGCGGGCGAGCCCCTGGCGCGCCAGGGGCAGCAGGGTCTCGCCCAGCAGGGCGTCGGCCCCAATGCGCCGGCCACCGAACCAGGAGAACTCGGCGTCCAGCCCGAAGCGGGCGGCGCTGTAGAAGTTGTTGCGCGCCAGCACGAACCCCAGGCGCGACTCCGGCGCCTGCTCCTGGGCGGCCAGGCCACTGAGCATGCCGAAATAGAGGGCCGCATTGGCGATACAGTCCGACACGCTGGGGCCTGCCGGCACCACTCGATGCTCGATGCGCAGATGGGGGGTAGCGTCCCTGTCGAAGCCGATCAGCGGCCGGTTCCAGCGCCAGATGGTGCCATTGTGCAGGCGCAGATGGGCGAGGCGCTCCACCGGCTCATCCATCAGCCGCGGTAGCAGCACCGGGTAACGCAGCAGATTGGCGGTGAAATTCTCCATCATCGACTCGTGTACATAGCGGACCCCGAAGCTGACCCGCTTGGTCAGGTCCGAGGCGCCCACCGAGATCGACTGCTCGAACAGGGGGATGCGGGTCTCCTCCCAGAGTTCGTGTCCGAACAGGAAGGGGGAGTTGGCACTGATCGCCACCATCGGCCCCGAGAGCATCTTCGACAGGTTGTAGGCCCGGGCCGCCTGGCGGGCATCGACCTGCAGGTGGATCTGAAACGAGGTGGCGGCGGACTCCAGCATCACATCCTGGTGGTGCAGTTGCAGGGGCGAGCGGCCATCGATGTCCAGCTCCACCGCCTGGCCCTCACGCAGCCGGAAGACCTGCTCGTTGAGTGCCCGGTAGCGGTTGAGGGGGGACATATTGGCCAGGGTCAGATGATCGGGCCGCAGGGTCGGCAGGATGCCGATCATCCCCAGCCGGGCCCCGAGCCCGCCGGCCTCCCGGTTGCAGCGCCCCCACAGGGCGGCCAGCTGCTCCGCCATCCGGCTGAAGACCCGCCCCCGGAGCGGCCGCGGGGTGCTGTTGATCTCGAGGTTGAAGGTCGCCAGCTCCGGCACCACCAGGGGGTCGTGCATACGCTGCAGACAGGCCTGGTTGACGGGGGCCGGCTCACCCTGGGCGTCCAGCAGGCAGCACTCCAGCTCGAACCCGCCCATGGGCGGCCCCTGCTGGAAGGCGCCCTCGCGAAACCACTGCTCCAGTAGCCGGGTCTCCGTCCGGAGACGAGCCTTGAACTCGGCAAAGTCGGCCGCGCCGAAATGGCTTGAGGTGATCTCCTGGCCCATGTCGCCCTGTCTCAGTTCTCCGCCAACCGCCGCTCCAGTTGTTGCAGACGCCCGGGTGTGCCCACGTCGATCCATGCGCCGGCGTAGTGTTCGCCGCTGACCCAGCCCCTGGCCATGGCCGAGCGCAGCAGGGGCGCCAGGGGGAAAGGGCCGGGCCGGCAGACGGCGAACAGGTCCGGGGTGTAGATACCGATCCCGCTGAAGGTGAGGCGTGGCGTCCCAGCCACCTCGACCCGCCCCTGGTGCAGGACGAAATCCCCCTCCGGGTGGTGCGGGGGATTGTCCACCAGCACCAGGTGTGCGCGACTCCCCTCGGGGAGGTGCAGATGGGAGAGATCCAGGTCGCACCAGACGTCACCGTTGAGTACCAGAAAAGGGGCGTCTCCCAACAAGGGTAGCGCATTGAAGATACCCCCGCCGGTCTCCAGGGCGGGGGCCTCCGGACTGTAGTGGATGTGCAGGCCCCAGCGGGCCCCATCTCCCAGCCTAGCCTCGATCATCTGCCCCAGATAGGCATGGTTGATGACCAGTTCCTCGCAGCCGGCGCGCGCTAGCCGTTCGATCTGGTATTCGATCAGGGGCCGGCCCGCCACCGGCAGCAGCGGCTTGGGCAGGCGGTCGGTGAGGGGGCGCAGGCGCTCGCCACGTCCCGCAGCCAGGATCATGGCCTTCATCGGGGGATGCTATCGGGATGGCGGTCAACGCCGCATGGAGTCGAAGAACTCTTCGTTGGTCTTGGAGACCTTGAGTTTGTCGAACAGAAACTCCATGGCCGCCAGCTCGTCCATGGGGTGCAGGATCTTGCGCAGGATCCACATCTTCTGCAGTTCGTTCTCGGGCATCAGCAGCTCTTCGCGGCGGGTACCGGAACGGTTGATGTTGATCGCGGGAAAGATGCGCTTCTCGGAGATGCGCCGGTCCAGATGGACCTCCATGTTGCCGGTGCCCTTGAACTCCTCGTAGATCACGTCGTCCATGCGTGAGCCGGTCTCCACCAGGGCGGTGGCGAGGATGGTCAGGGAGCCGCCCTCCTCGACGTTGCGCGCGGCCCCGAAGAAACGCTTGGGGCGATGCAGGGCGTTGGCGTCCACGCCACCGGTCAGCACCTTGCCGGAGGAGGGAATCACGGTATTGTAGGCGCGCGCCAGGCGGGTGATGGAATCGAGCAGGATAACCACGTCCTTCTTGTGCTCCACCAGGCGTTTGGCCTCCTCGATGACCATCTCGGCCACCTGCACATGGCGGGTGGCGGGTTCGTCGAAGGTACTGGAGATCACCTCGCCACGTACCGAACGGGCCATCTCGGTGACCTCCTCCGGGCGCTCGTCGATGAGCAGCACCATCAGGTAGCACTCCGGGTGGTTGTGGGCGATGGACTGGGCGATGTTCTGCAGCATCATGGTCTTGCCCGCCTTGGGCGGCGAGACGATCAGGCCACGCTGGCCCTTGCCGATGGGTGCGCACAACTCGATGGTGCGGGCGGTGATGTCTTCGGTGCTGCCATTACCCAGCTCCAGGTGGAAGCGCTCGTTGGGGAACAGGGGGGTGAAATTTTCGAACAGGATCTTGTTCTTGGCGTTTTCCGGCCTGTCGTAGTTGATCTCGTCGACCTTGAGCAGGGCGAAGTAGCGTTCCCGTCCTTCGGCGGCCGGATCTTGCCGGAAATGGTGTCACCGGTGCGCAGGCTGAAGCGGCGGATCTGGCTGGGAGAGACATAGATGTCATCGGGCCCGGCCAGGTAGGAGCTGTCGGCGGAGCGCAGGAAACCGAAACCATCCTGCAGGATCTCCAGCACCCCGTCGCCGAAGATGCTCTCGCCCTTCTTGGCGTGGGCCTTGAGGATGGCGAAGATCAGATCCTGTTTGCGGGTACGGGCCATGCCCTCGATCTTCATGTCGTGCGCGAGTTCCGCCAGTTCCGGCACCGGCATTTTCTTTAGTTCAGTGAGGTTCATAGATCTAGAGGATGGTTTCAGACTTGGATTGGAAGGGATGGGTCAGCCAGCCTCCTGGCGTGCCCGGGTCAGTTGATATCAGGACGGATAGGATGAGTCGGGCGCCTCAGGCGCTATTGGCATGATGGGCATGGGTCGGTATTCCCGCGCTCAGATGTTACTGTCGATGAAGGCTACCAGCTGGGACTTGGAGACCGCCCCCACCTTGGTCGCTTCCACCTCACCGTCCTTGAACAGCATCAGGGTGGGTATTCCACGAATGCCATACCTGGGCGGGGTATTGGGATTGTCGTCGATATTGAGCTTCGCCACCTTGAGCCGGCCCCGATACTCCTCGGCGATCTCATCCAGCACGGGTGCGATCATCTTGCAGGGGCCACACCATTCGGCCCAGTAGTCGATGAGTACCGGCTGTGGCGATTTGAGCACATCGGATTCAAACGAATCGTCTGTCACATGAACGATCTGTTCACTCATCCTCGGAGTATCTCCAGTATTTATCGGGATATTGTGTGTGAAGTACGGGCCGTACCCACTGGGTCAGCCGATGGGTCGGCGCCGTTGGAAAGGGAGATCGCGGACCAATAATCGACCGGCTTGTAAATGTTATCCCGCAATTTCAGCGGAAACTTCATATAAATTCAAGTTATTTTTTCCCCACCCGGCCCTTGCCGGCCACATAGGGCGATAATATCTCGTCCATCTGTGAGAGCCTGGCGATGGCGAGCAGGGATTCGGGGAGCCCTTCGAGGGCCAGCTTGCCCCCCTGCTTCTCCGCCTCGTCGATCCACTCCAGCAGCAGCGCCAGGCCGGCGCTGTCGGTACGGTTCACCTGGGAGAGATCGAGTTCCAACCGCTTGGTGTTCTGGAACAGGGGCCGGGTCTCCGACAGCAGCTCTCGCACCGTGGAGAAGATCATGTCCCTCTTCACCTGGAAGCGATCCTTGCCGGCGGGTTCGATACGGGGCTCGCTCACTCCGCGCCTCCCTTTTTCGTGCCCTCGCTCGCCTTGTTGAAGAGGAATTGACCGATGATTTCCTCCAATACCAGGGCCGACTGGGTCATGCTGATGACGCTGCCCTGGTGCAGCACCTCGTCGCTGCCGCCCGGGTCGAGGCCGACATACTGCTCGCCCAGCAGGCCAGAGGTATAGATCTTGGCGATGGAGTCCTCCGGGATCTGATCGTACTGCTTATCGATCCGCAGCTTGACCACCGCCTCGAAGCTCTTCTGATCGTAGCTGATACCGGTCACCCGGCCGACCCGCACCCCCGCGATGGAGACCTTGGAGCGGACCTTGAGTCCACCGATATTGTCGAACCACGCGGTCACTTCATAGCCGTCGTTGGAGGTCATGGCGCTCAGGTTGCTCACCCGCATGGCGAGAAAGAACAGCGCCACCAGGGCGATCGCCATGAATACACCGACCGATACCTCGAGTTGTCTCGTTTTCATCTAGTTTCCCATATCCGCTGAGGGCAGAGTCGGCTCAGCCGCCAAACATCAGGGCGGTCAGCACGAAGTCGAGCAACAGCACCGCCAGTGAAGAGTGTACCACCGTGCGTGTGGTGGCGGTGCTCACCCCTTGCGAGGTCGGCACGGCGTCATAGCCCTGGAACAGGGCGATCCAGGTGCAGACCACTCCGAACACCAGGCTCTTGATGATGCCGTTGACCACATCCTCGCGCCACTCGATCTTGGCCTGCATCTGGCTCCAGAAGGCCCCATCGTCCACCCCCAGCAGGCCCACGCTGACGAAATAGCCACCGATCACACCGACCGCGCTGAACAGGATCGCCAGCAGGGGCATGGAGACGAAGCCGGCGTAGAACCTGGGGGTGAGGATACGCTTGACCGGATCCACCGCCATCATCTCCAGGCCGGAGAGCTGCTCGGTGGCCTTCATCAGCCCGATCTCGGCGGTCAGGGCCGAACCGGCCCGGCCGGCGAACAGCAGGGCGGTGACCACCGGGCCCAGCTCCCTCACCAGGGAGGCCGCCACCATCACCCCCAGGCTGTCGGCGGCATCGAACTGGGAGAGCACGTAGTAACCCTGCAACCCCAGCACCATACCGACGAACAGGCCCGAGACCACCACGATGATGAAGGTCAGGACCCCCACCGCGTGGGTCTGCTTGAGCAGCAGGCCGAGGTGGGTGAGCAGACTGGGGAGGCCGGCGACGATCTGCACGAACAGCAGATGGGCGCGCCCCAGGCGTTGCAGCGCATGCAGTACCCAGTGTCCCAGGCCGGCCAGGGTGTCAGTCATCTCTCGAACCCCGCCGCGCCGACCAGATCCTCGGCCAAGGGTGGCGCGGGGTAGTGGAAGGGGACCGGGCCATCCGGCAGGCCCTGCATGAACTGGCGCACCGAGGGCGAGGTGGAGGCCGCCAGTTCGGCCGGCGTGCCATGCTCCACCACCTTGCCCTGGGAGATCACATAGATCAGGTCGGAGATGCCGGCGGTCTCTTCCACATCGTGCGATACCAGCACACTGGTCAGCTGCATCGCCTCGTTCAGGCCACGCAACAGCTTGATCAACACCCCCACGGAGATTGGGTCCTGACCGGTGAAGGGCTCGTCGTACATCACCATCATCGGGTCCAGGGCGATGGCGCGGGCCAGGGCCACCCGGCGCGCCATGCCGCCGGAGAGTTCCGCCGGCATCAGGTCGCGGGCGCCGCGCAACCCGACCGCCTCCAGCTTCATCAGCACCAGTCGCCAGATCATCTCCGGCGGCAGGTCGGTGTGCTCCTGCAGGGGGTAGGCCACGTTGTCGAAGACCGACAGATCGGTCAGCAGGGCGCCGCTCTGAAACAGCATGCCCATGCGGATGCGCAGCCGGTAGAGCTCCCGGCGCGACAACTGGTGCACGTTCAGGCCGTCCACCTCGATGGTCCCGGCGTCTGGGCGCAGCTGCCCCCCGATGAGCTTCAACAGGGTGGTCTTGCCGGTGCCACTCGGCCCCATGATGGCGGTCACGCGCCCCCGCGGGATGTCGAAATCGGCCCCATCGAAGATCACCCGCTCACCGTGTGCGAAATGCAGGCCGCGTATCTTGACGAGGGGTTCCTGGGAATTCTGGGCGGGGCCGTTCATGGGTCTGCTGAAACACCGGATAGCAAGGTCGGCACATTGTGGGGGTAGGACCGGGGGCCGGTCAAGCCAGCCCCATCAGCTCCGCCAGCTGGCGCAGACCGGCCAGCGAGGCGATTTCAGGGGGTCGGTCCTCGACGATCAGCAGCAGCTCCGCATCCACCTCGACCCGCCCCGACAGCCGCTCCAGCAGCGCCCGCTGGGCCTGCAGGTCCATCCCGTTCAGGCTGACGCCACAGGCCAGACAGCCGCCCTGGGGACCCTCCTCCACTACCCCGATGCGCCGATAGAAGGCCCCCGGTGACCGGCCGGGCCGGGTCACCTCGGGGGGTGCAACAAAGCCGCCCAGGGCATCGGCCAGCCACTCCCGGGTCTCCCCGATGATCGCTGGCGTCAGCGGCCGTTCCAACACCAGATAGAAACGGAACTGGCTTCCCACCTCATCCAGCCAGGCCCTGAAACGATCCTGGTGGGCTTGCAGCCAGGCCGCCTGGGGCACCGCCACCGCGGGAAATTCATTGGCGAAGTAGCCCAGCCGCCAGGCTACAGGCAGGTCCTTCGGATAGAAGACGCCCCGCCACCCGGCGTGCTCCCAGCCCAGTGGCAAGATATGAAAGATTGCTGAGGTTTCAGGCATAATGATTCATCCCCGATTCTGGCAGGTGGCAGCTATGGCCGATATCTTCGAGTTCAAGCAAAGGCGTCTCAAGGAGCGCCACCGCGGCAAGGGCCTGTGCCGTGAGGGGCTGCACAAGTGGGAGGTCGTGAAGGGCTCCCAGTTCGACGTCAAACAGGGGCGGCTGGTGACCCGCTATCGTTGCGCCCGCTGCGGCAAGACCCGGGTCAGACCCAGCTGATCTCAGATCAGCAGCCGCTCCACCACCTCGCCACCGATCAGGTGGCGCTCCAGGATCTCGTCCAGGTCCTCTCTGTCCACATAGGTGTACCAGACCGCCTCCGGGTAGACCACGATCACCGGCCCCAACTCACAGCGGTCGAGACAACCGGCGGTATTGACCCTGACCCCGCCCGGGCCGGCCAGGCCCCTGGCCTTGACCTGCTGCTTGAGGTAGTCGCGCATCTTCCGGGCGCCATGTCGAGCGCAACAGGGGCGGCCGTCGTCGCGTTGATTGGTGCAGAAGAAGAGGTGGTAGCGATAATAGGACATGCTCGGGTGCTCGCGGGAAACCAGGTATAACCGCTATTATACGCCCCGCATGAATGAATCCACCCTGCCGCTGCTGAATGAGGCCGATCGTTGTGTCAAGTGCGGCCTCTGCCTGCCCCATTGCCCCACCTACCTCAAGCTCACCGACGAGGCGGACTCGCCGAGGGGGCGGATCGCCCTGATCCAGGCCTGGGCGGCGGGTGAACTCGAACCCTCCGCCGGCCTGGCCCGCCATCTCGACCGCTGCCTGGGCTGTCGCGCCTGCGAACGGGTCTGCCCCTCCGGGGTCCGGTTCGGCCGTCTGCTGGACGGCGCACGCGCGGGGCTGCGTCAGGACCCTAAGGGCCAGGGCAGGGGCCTGCCCCGCTGGCTGCTGGGTTGTTTGAGTGACCGCGGCTGTCTGCGCCGCCTGGCCCGTCCCCTGCCGCTGCTGCGCGCCAGCGGTCTGCTCGCCCTGGGTAAACGGCTCACGGGAGGACGCCTGCGGCGCCTGCTGATGCTGGCGGAGCTGCTCCCCCCACGACCCACCCGCAGCGGCCTGTATCCCGCCCGGCAACCCACCGGCAGACGCCTGCAGTTGTTCATCGGCTGTATCTCAAGCCAGGCCGACCGGCCTGCCATCCAGGCCAGCCTGGAGCTGCTGCAGGGGCTGGGTTACGCGGTGGACATCCCGGCCGGCCAGGTCTGCTGCGGCGCCCTCTACCGCCACAACGGCCTGCCCGAAGAGGCGGACGAACTCTGCGAAAGGAATCGCCAGCTGACCCGCCGGCGCCCTGCCGCGGCCCTGATCACCCTCGCCAGTGCCTGCCAGCTGGAACTGACCGAGCAGCAGGCCAGCAGCCTGCCGGTACACGACATCATCGACTTTCTGCTCGAGCTCGCGCAGCAGGGCCGGTTCGAACTCGCCCCCCTGAATGCCCGGGTGGCCATACACACCCCCTGTACCGCCGGGGGCGATCGCAGCGCCCGGCTGCTGCGCCTGATCCCGGGAGTCGAGCCCTTCGAGCTGCCCGATAACGCCATCTGCTGTGGAGCGGCCGGCAGCTATCTGCTGAGCCAGCCGACACTCTCGCGGGCCCTGGGCCGGGACAAACGGGCCCTGATCGAGGCCGCCCGCCCCAACATCCTGGTCACCGGCAATACCGGCTGCGCGCTGCAGCTGCGCCTGCAGATCGCGGCCGCCGGCCTGGCCGTCGAACTGTTGCATCCAGTGGAGCTGTTTCAGCGCCAATTCAGATCCTTCACCCTGGATTGACTTGTCTATCCCGGGTCCCGGCGCTATCTTCTGCGCATGAGCGAGCGAAACTACAGCCCAGTCGACCAGCTCCTGATGGGCCTGGACCAGGCCCTGCGCACCCTCTTCGGCCGCCTCCAGGTGACCGAGCGCGCCAACCCGGCGGACGCCCTGGAAGCGACCAAGCTGCCGGAATCCCAGCGGGACCTGAGCGCCCGCCTGATGCGCATCAACCACACCGGCGAGGTCTGCGCCCAGGCCCTCTACCAGGGCCAGGCCCTGACCGCCAAGCTGCCCCAGGTACGCGACAGCATGGAGCGGGCGGCCCGGGAGGAGAACGACCATCTGGCCTGGTGCGAGGAGCGCCTCAAGGAACTCGACGACCACAAGAGCCTGCTCAATCCCCTCTGGTATGCCGGTTCCTTCCTGCTGGGGGCCGGCGCCGGACTGGCGGGCGACAAGTGGAGCCTGGGCTTCGTCGCCGAGACCGAACACCAGGTGGAGGCACACCTGAACGAGCACCTCGAGCGACTGACGGAGGATGACGCCCGCAGTCGGGCCATCTTGCACCAGATGAAGGAGGATGAGATGCAGCACGCCAGGATGGCGATACAGGCAGGGGGGGCGAAGCTACCCGGTCCGGTCAGACTGGCCATGCGCCTGACTTCCAAGCTCATGACCCGTTCGGTCTACTACCTCTGAACGACACCCACCAGGAACGGTACTGGCGGACTAACCCGTCACCGTCTCCAAGGGCTGGGTCTCCACCACCTGATCCACGTCTATGGCGATGACCTGAACCGTAACGGTCAGGCCGAAGGCCAGCATGACCAGCACCACCAGGACGGCAAAGAAATCGGGCTTGCGATGAGGGTGCTGTGTGTACATTTTCTAACCCATGAATTTTCAGTCACTTAGTCCGCATTATTAACCCTTTTCCCAGCGCGAACCTTGAAGGCCGTCACGCTGTAGAAGAGAGGCGCTCCCTGTTGCTATTTTTTCTTCTTCTCCCCTGCCGCCTGCTCTTCCTCCGCCACCGCTCCGGCCGCCAGCAACCGCTTCACCACTTCGGCATGTCCGCCCTTCTTCGCCAGCGTCAGCGCGCTGTTGCCCCCCTGATCCTTGGCATTGACATCCACCCCACCCTGGATCAGCAGGCTCACCACGTCGGCATGGCCGAAGGCGGCCGCATCCATCAGGGCGGTGGCGCCTCGCCCGTCCACCTGGGTGACATCGGCGCCGGCGGCGAGCAGTGCCTGCACCGTCAGGAGATTACCGTTGAAGGCGGCCAGCTGCAGGGCGCTGCGGCCCGCCGGATTCTTGCTGTTGGCATCCACCCCCTCGGCCAGCAGATCCCTGACCTCCTGGACCCGTCCCTGCATGGCCGCAGCCAGCAGCGACTGGGTCTGAGCCGGGTCGCCCGCCGCCCAGGGCGTTCCAACCCACCCCGACAGCAACAGCAGGGCAGCCAGCCGCAGCCTAGGCACCCGCTGTCTCATCGCTCGTCACTTCAGAAAGTCTCATGTAGACCCTAGCGACCGAGGTTTTTAATTCTTAATCACTTTCCTCATTGCGTTTGACCGGCCCCCTCAGTAACCTTGCGGTGGACCTGAGCACAGCATCGAAACGATCATCCTAGGATCCTCAGTTGGACAGGGTAAAGTGTGCGTTTGCGGTGGTGTAGGGCAACGACTCCATGGATGGAGGAGGTAGAGCGACGCAGGAAGCCAAAGCCGAGGCACAACGACGCGGAATAGTTAACTATGTCCATGGATGGACGGTATGCAGAAAATGCAGGAGCAATTTTCTGGTATGTCCATGGATGGACGGTATGCAGAAAATGCAGGAGCAATTTTCTGCCTATTCCAAGGAGTCGTCACGCAGCCATGCGCCACCGCAGAGGTACAATTTGCCCTGTAGCGTGATTCACCCAACGGGTGATAAGGTAAATCGAAGTGAGTGTTTTTCGTATCAATCGCTTAGTTTCAGAATGGAGCGGTAACTGAGGAATCTAGGATCATCACCCTATGCCCCAACAAGCCATCAACCACATCGAGGTACGAGTCGAGACCCGCTATATCGAAAACCAGTCGGTACCGGAAGAGCATCGTTATGTCTTCTCCTACACCATCACCATCCACAACCAGGGTCGCCTGCCAGCCCGCCTGATCAACCGCCACTGGCTCATCACCGACGCCAACGGCAAGGTCCAGGAGGTCAAGGGCAAGGGGGTGGTGGGCGAGCAACCCCACCTCAAACCGGGCGAGACCTTCAGCTACACCAGCGGCACCATCTTGGAGACCCCGGTGGGCAGCATGCAGGGTAGCTACGACATGGTGGACGGCACCGGCAACCACTTCGACGCCCAGATCCCAGCCTTCTCCCTGGCACGCCCAGGCAGCCTCCATTAGCCCCCAGTCTCCAATGAAGCGACCGATGGACGGACCCGCCCGCGGAGAACCCCTGTGGCTCTGGTGGGGCGTCCTGCTGCTGTTGGGCCTCAGCGGCATCAAGCCCCAGGCCGACCGCCTGACCTGGCTGCTGGAGACCCTGCCGGTGATGATCGGCCTGCTCCTGTTGGCCCTGACCTGGCGGCGCTTTCCCCTGACCCCGCTGCTTTGCCGACTGCTCGCCCTGCACGCCCTGATCCTCATGGTGGGCGGCTACTACACCTATGCCCAGGTCCCCCTGTTCAACGACCTGAGGGACGCCTTCGAGCTGGCCCGCAACGACTATGACCGGCTGGGCCACTTCGCCCAAGGCTTCGTGCCGGCGATCCTCAGCCGGGAGATCCTGCTGCGCCGCTCACCCTTGCGTCCTGGCGGCTGGCTGTTCTTCCTCACGGTCTGCGTCTGTCTCGCCTTCAGCGCCTTCTACGAGCTCATCGAGTGGGGGGTGGCGCTGCTCAGCGGCCAGGCCGCGGAGGCCTTCCTCGGCACTCAGGGCGATGTCTGGGATACCCAGACCGATATGTTTCTGGCCCTAGTGGGCGCCATCAGCGCCCTGCTGCTGCTCAGGCAAGTCCATGACCGCCAGCTGCAAAGAATCATGGATTGAAGGGGTTTAGACTTGGCCATCTACGCCATTGGTGACATTCAGGGGTGTTACGACGAACTGCAACGCCTGTTGCAGCGGATCGCATTCAATCCCGCCAGGGACCGGCTTTGGCTGGCCGGCGACATCGTCAACCGGGGCCCCAAATCCCTGGAGGTGTTGCGTTTCGCCAAATCCCTGGGGTCCCGCGCCATCACCGTGCTGGGCAACCATGACCTGCACCTGCTGGCCCTCTCCCAGGGCAACCGCAGCCACTACAAACACGGCACCCTGGAGCAGATCCTGCGGGCCCCGGACCGTGACGAACTGATCCACTGGCTGCGCCACCGCCCCCTCATGCACCACAGCGCCAAGCGTGGATTCAGCCTCATCCATGCCGGCCTGCCCCCCCAGTGGGATATAGCCACGGCGTTGCGCCGGGCGCGGGAGGTCGAGAAGGTGTTACAGGGGCCGGGCTTCCACGACTACTGCCACGCCATGTATGGCAACCACCCCGACCGCTGGAGCGACAATCTGCGGGGCATGGATCGCCTGCGCTTCATCACCAACTGTTTTACCCGCCTGCGCTACTGCACCAGGGACGGCCGTCTGGCAATGAAGGAGAAGGGGGCGCCCGGCGGCCAGGACGCCTCTCTGGTGCCCTGGTTCAAGGTCCCCGGCAGGGCGAGCCGCGGCCAGCGGATCCTCTTCGGCCACTGGTCCACCCTCGGCTACTACCATGGGGAGAATGTCTGGTCACTGGATACCGGCTGCCTCTGGGGTGGCCAGCTGACCGCCCTGCGGCTGCGCAAGAAGCGCCCCCCCAAGCCGGTCCAGCTGCCCTGCCCGGGGGTCCTCAGGCCGGGTGGAGGCTGAGTTCAGGCGGACGGGCCCTTGGGCCCCGCCCGGCGCACATAGTCGATAAAGCTGTAGGGGTAGGGGTTGCGCGCATCGGCGGCATGGACCTCGCGCCTCAACTCCCGCCACTCACTGGCATCGTATTCCGGAAAGAAGGCGTCCCCCGGCAGGTCGGCCTCCACCAGGGTGAGATAGAGGCGCTGCGCCCGCGGCAGCAGGGCCCGGTAGAGCTGTGCGCCCCCCACCACCATGAGCTCCGGCGCATCCCCCGCCAGCGCCAGGGCCTGGTCGATGGAGTGTGCCAGTTCGCAGCCCTGCGCCTGGTAGTCGGGGTCCTGGGTCAGCACGATATGGCGGCGCTGCGGCAGCAGGCCCGGCAGCGACTCCCAGGTCTTGCGCCCCATCAGGATGGGCTTGCCCAGGGTCAGCCGCTTGAATCGCTGGAGGTCCGCCGGCAGGTGCCAGGGCAGGCGGCCGGCGCGCCCGATCACCCGGTTACGCGCCATCGCCCAGATCAGGGAGACCGGGGGGGGTGCCTCACTCATACCGCGACCGGGGCCTTGATATGGGGGTGGGGATCGTAGCCGACCAGTTCGAAGTCCTGGAAGCGGAAGGCGAAGATATCGTCCACCGCCGGGTTGATCTGCATGCGCGGCAGGGGGCGTGGCGCCCGGGCGAGCTGCTGCTCGACCTGATCCATATGGTTGGCGTAGAGGTGGGCGTCGCCGAAGGTATGAATGAACTCACCGGCCTGCAGCCCGGTCACCTGGGCCAGCATCAGGGTCAGCAGGGCATAGGAGGCGATATTGAAGGGCACCCCGAGAAAGATGTCGGCGCTGCGCTGATAGAGCTGGCAGGAGAGGCGCCCCCGGGCCACATAGAACTGAAACAGGCAGTGGCAGGGGGGCAGCGCCATCTGCTCCACCTGAGCCGGGTTCCAGGCCGAGACGATCAGGCGGCGGGAGTCGGGATGCTGGCGGATCTGCTCCACCAGCTGACCGATCTGGTCGATACTCCCCCCATCCGGAGTGGGCCAGGAACGCCACTGGTAGCCATAGACCGGCCCCAGGTCCCCCTGCTCGTCGGCCCACTCGTCCCAGATGGTGACGCCGTTCTCGCGCAGATAACGGACATTGGTCTCGCCCATGAGAAACCACAGCAGCTCGTGGATGATGGAGCGCAGGTGCAGCTTCTTGGTGGTCACCGCCGGGAAGCCCTCGGCCAGGTCGAAGCGCATCTGATAGCCAAACACACTGCGGGTGCCGGTACCGGTACGGTCCTGGCGGTCCACCCCGCGGTCGCGCACATGGCGCATCAGCTCGAGATACTGCCTCACGCGGCCTGCTCCTCTCCCCTCGGGTGACGATAGGCCAGCACCAGCAACAGGATGCCGAACAGGATCATCGGCAGGCTCAGCAGTTGTCCCATGGTGACCCAGCCGAACGCCAGATAGCCGAGCTGGATGTCGGGCATGCGCACGAACTCGATGGCGAAGCGGAAACTACCGTAACAGAGCAGAAACAGCCCGGAGACCGCCCGCCGCGGGCGCGGCCTGGCGGAGAAGAACCAGAGGATCAGAAACAGCACCAGCCCCTCCAACAGGGCCTCGTAGAGCTGGTTCGGATGGACCGCCGGGGAGTAGAGCCCTCCCGGGGCCACCCCCAGCCGACTGCAGAGATCCGGGGCCTCCGCACAGGGCACCCGCATTCCCCAGGGCAGCTGGGTGGGGGCGCCCCAGAGTTCGGCGTTGATGAAGTTGCCGAGGCGCCCGGCGCCCAGCCCGATCGGCACCAGGGGGGCGATGAAATCGGTGATCTCGAAGAAGCCACGCCGCTGTTTCCTGCCCAGCAGCCACATGGCCCCCAGCACCCCCAGCAATCCGCCATGAAAGGACATGCCACCCTCCCAGACCCGCAGGATGGACCAGGGGTCGCGCAGCAGGTGGTCGAACCCATAGAAGAAGACATAGCCCAGGCGGCCACCGATCACCACCCCCAGTACGGCATAGAAGACCAGGTCGTCCACCTGCTGGAGGCTCCAGCCACTGCCAGGCCTGGCCGCCCGCAGGCGCCCCAACCACCAGCCGGCGAGGAAGCCGACCAGATACATCAGCCCGTACCAGTGGATCTTCAGGGGACCGATGGACCAGAGCACAGGATCGATTGTGGGGTAGGTCAACATGAGGGGATAGTACCAGGAATTGCCTTCACCAATCTCGCCCGTTTACCAGCTAAGAGACTGCCCTTCCTCCCTGTAAATGCTAGCATTTCGTGATACAGATCACACCAGAGAACATGAACCGAATTAATTTCACAGACCCACTGACGTGAAATTGCCGAACGTCAAGTTTTTGATCCCGGTGCCGCTACGCAGGTACAACGATGCAGACAAACATTCACGCATCCACAGGGAAAAACGATGACTTACGCACATGCACAGAGATTTGCAACCTATATACCCCCGAACATGGATACACTTGGCTCAAGACTACGCAGAAAACGTCGGGAACACGGCTGGACCCAGGAAGAACTCGCCTTGCGGGCTGGGACCAACCAGGCGGTCATCCAGAAAATCGAGAATGGCAAGAGCCTCAGGCCGCGCAAGATCGACAAGATCGCCGAGGTACTGGACGTCAATCCGGCCTGGCTGATGTTTGGCGAAAAATCCGCCTCTGTGCTGGACGAAGAAAGCATGGAGGTGGCCAAGGCGTGGAACCAGCTGCCTGAACCGATCCGCAGCCGCATCAAGCGCAACATCTTCGAACAGGCTCTGATCCAATCCGGCAAGAAATAACCACACCCACCTCCCGCTCACGCAATCCCCCGGCCCCTCCTCCAGCAGCCACCACCGCCCGCCGGCGGTCGACCAAAGGGGAATCTACTTCCCTGCTCCTGTCCCGCTCTCCCACCTGGCCTCGGACTGTGCATCCGAGTGCCGGGCATCCACCCAGCGTCCACCGCTGGCGGTCGTCTCCTTCTTCCAGAAGGGCGCCCGGGTCTTCAGATAGTCGATGATGAACTCACAGGCCCGGAAGGCCTCGCCTCGATGGCTGCTGGCCACCGCCACCACCACGATGGGGTCGGTGGGCCGCATCTCGCCGACCCGGTGCACCACCCGGCAACCCAGCAGGTCCCAGCGCCGGCAGGCCTCGTCGACGATCCTGCCGAGGGCCTTCTCGGTCATCCCCGGATAGTGCTCCAGGGCCATGCCGGTGACCGCGTCACCCTGGTTGCTGTCACGCATCAGACCGATGAAACTGACCACCCCACCGATGGCCGGATTATCGGCCCGCAGCAGATCCACCTCCCGGTTCGGGTCGAGGGGCTCCGCCTGGACACGAATTTCGTTCATAACTTGTACCTCCGGTTCAGAGTTAGTTAGTGTGGAAATGCATTAGGGTTTTTCCTGAATCCGTGACTTTCGAATGGGTTTGCCGGGGTCTTTGGGTGAGTGTATGCAGCAGGGATGCTGCATTCAAGCCTCCAGGGATCTATTCACGGCGTCTCACCCAAAGGCCCTGGCAAACCCTCGACCAATGAGAATATTGCGCACCAACGCACAGTATTCAGATTTTCCATGATCTGGGGTGGGTACGGCCCCGGTCTCATGGGTGTTAGCGGGAGTTGGCTGGTCGCGGCTCACCCCCCGGTGACGGGAGGGAAGAGGGCGACCTCGTCGCCGTCCTGAACGGGGGTGGAGGGGTCGGCCATCTCCTGGTTGACCGCGACCATCACCACCGGCTGATCGGCGGCGAAGAGCTCTTGCCAGACTCCGCCGCGGGCCCGCAGTGCTTCCAGCAGGTCTGCGACCTGGGAGATCCGTTTGGCCGCCAGCTCTTCCCCTGCCGAGCCAAGGCGCTCTCGGAAACTGGCGAAATAGCGTACCTGGATCAAGTCAGCAGCTCACTGAAGGGGAGGAACTCTACCCGATCGCCCTGCTTCACTACCTGCCGTTCCGGGATGACCGCCAGGCCGTTGGCCCAGGCCACCGAGCTGAGCACCCCGGAGGAGCGGCTGGGAAAGAGCCGGACCACCGCCTCGCCGTCGCTGTCCGGCTCCAGCCGCGCCCGCGCGTACTCCCTCCGTTTGTCGGGGCGGGACCAGTCGAATCCGGCCCTGGCCTCGATCGGGGTGGGCAGCAGGTCCCCGGTCACCCCCTGGGAACGCAGGATATAGGGGCGGGCGAAGACACAGAAGGTGACGAACAGGGAGACCGGATTGCCGGGCGAACCGAGGAACGGGGTCTCACCGATATGGCCGAAGGCGAGGGGCTTGCCGGGGCGGATGGCGACCTTCCACAGGTCCAGGCTCCCGAGCCGCTCCACCGCGGGCTTGAGATGGTCCTCCTCACCCACCGAGACCCCGCCGGAGGCCAGCACCAGATCGGCCTGCCGAGCCCCCCGGGCCAGGGCCTCGCAGGTGGCGTCGAGTGTGTCCTCGACTATGCCCAGCTGAATCACCTCACATCCCAGCCCCCGCAGCAGCCCGTCCAGGGTGAACTGATTGGAGTTGAAGATCTGCCCGGGCGCCAGGTCGTTTCCCGGCATCACCAGCTCGTCGCCGCTGGCGAACAGGGCCACCTTGAGGCGGCGGTAGACCGTCAGGTCGGCAACCCCCACCGAGGCGGCCAGGCCTATGTGCTGGGGCGCCAGGCGCTGGCCGGTCCGCAGGATCTCCTGGCCCCGCTGGATGTCCTCCCCCGCCAGGCGCACATTGGCCCCGGCGCCGGCCGGCTGGCGGATCACCACCTCGTCACCCTCCGGCTCGCAGACCTCCTGGATCACCACCGCATCGGCGCCCGGGGGGATCGGCGCCCCGGTGAAGATGCGCGCCGCCGTCCCCGCTTGCAGCGGCTCACCGGCAACCCCGGCCGGGATACGCTGGGAGACCGTCAGGCGGGTCATCCCCTCTCCCAGGTCCGCGCTCTTGACCGCGTAGCCGTCCATGGCGCTGTTGTCCCAGGGAGGCACGTCGATGGGGCTGGTCAGGGGCTGCGCCAGCACCCGCCCCAGGGCCTCGCCCAGGGGGAGCCGCTCTGTCTCCCGCAGGGGCCTGGCCTGGGCGAGCAGGAACTCCAGGGCCTCATCGATGGGTTTGAGGGGCGCTGCCCCCTGACAGTCGGAATTACAGCAGCCGCCGCTCATCTCGGAATCTCTCTCTGGTCGCTCATCGCATCTCCTTGGGGGCCCTGCCCAGGGCCGCTAGTGGTCAAAATTCCAACAGACGGGGGAACATCTGGGCGAAATTGCATGGGCGGGTACGGTGATCGAGCTGTGCCTTGAGGATCCTGTCCCAGCCGGTGCGGCAGGCCCCGGTGGAACCCGGCAGGCAGAAGATCAGGGTGCCGTTGGCCAGCCCGGCGATGGCCCGGGACTGGATCGCCGAGGCGCCGATCTCTTCCAGGGAGATGGCGCGGAACAGCTCGCCGAAGCCCTCGATGGACTTGTCGAACAGCGGCATCACCGCCTCCGGCGTACTGTCCCGCCCGGTAATGCCGGTGCCACCGGTGGAGAGGATCACATGCACCTCCGGGTCGGCGATCCAGCGCGAGAAGATGGCGCGCATCTGGTAGATGTCGTCGGGGACTATCGCCTTCTCCACCAGCTTGTGGTCCGCCTCCAGCAGGCGCTCCTTGAGGCTGTTGCCCGACTTGTCGGTCTCCTCGGTGCGGCTATCGGAGACGGTGAGTACCGCGATATTGAGCGGCACGAAACCGCTGTCCTGGTAGTGTCCGGTCATCTCGTCTCCTAGGCAAAATCGTAGTCGAACACCCGCTTGAAGCGGGCCGCGAACTCTTCCTGGCCGAAATGGTGGTTCTGGGTGCCCGCCTGCTCGATCTTGCAGGCCCCCATGAGCGCCGCGATGCGCCCGGTGGTCTCCCAATCCAACTGGTTCATCAGACCATACAAGAGGCCCGCCCGGTAGGCATCGCCGCAGCCGGTGGGATCGACCAGTTCCCTGGCCGGGGCGGCAGGAATCTCATAGCGGCGCGCCCGGGTGTAGATCTCGGAGCCCTCACCGCCGCGAGTCACGATCACCGCCTCGACCCGCTCCGCCAGCTGTTGCGGGTCCAACCCGGTGCGCTCCTGCATGAGGCGCGCCTCGTAGTCGTTGAAGGCGAGCCAGCTGGCCTGTTCGGCGAACGCCAGCAGACTATCCCCATCGAACATGGGCATACCTTGACCCGGGTCAAAGATGAAGGGGACCCCCGCCTCGGCGAACTGCCGGGCGTGGTCGAGCATCCCCTGGCGGCCATCCGGCGAGACCATCCCCAGGGTGCAGCCATCCACCTTTGAGACATCGATCTGGTGGGCCTGGTTCATGGCCCCCGGGTGGAAGGCGGTGATCTGGTTGTCGTCCCGATCGGTGGTGATATAGGCCTGGGCGGTGTAGGTCCCCTCGATCACCTTCACCTGTTCCCGGTCGATCCCGCACGCGTCCATCCAGCGGGCGTAGGGTTCGAAATCCTCCCCCACCGTCCCCACCGGCCGGCCCTCGCCCCCCAGCAACTTGAGATTATAGGCGATATTGCCGGCGCAGCCGCCAAACTCGCGGCGCATCTCCGGCACCAGGAAGGAGACATTGAGGATGTGTACCTGCTCCGGCAGGATGTGGTTCTTGAACAGGTCGTTGAAGACCATGATGGTGTCGTAGGCGAAAGAGCCGCAGATCAGGGCCGACATGGGGGTACCTCTCGGGGTCGTTGATTGGAGATCACTGGGCGTCCTGGCGCCCCGGCTGCCAGGCGAGGTCGAGATCCCGCGCCGCCTTCACATCGTCGAGCCGCCGCACCGGCAGTCTGTGGGGCGCCTGCTTGACCAGCTCTGGATTGTCCTCGGCCTCCCGCTGGATCGCCTGCATCAGCTCCACGAAGTGGTCCAGCTCCTCCTGGGCCTCGGTCTCGGTGGGCTCGATGAGCAGGCACTCGGGCACCAGTTGCGGGAAGTAGGTGGTGGGGGCATGCACCCCGTAGTCGAGCATGCGCTTGGCGAAATCCATGGTGTTGACCCCCAGCTCCCGGGCCTGGCGCTTGAGGGTGATGATGAATTCGTGGCTGGCGCGACGTTCCGGGTAGGCCGCGTCGAAGCCCGCCTCCCGCAGCCGCCGCAGCAGGTAGTTAGCGTTGAGGGTCGAATACTCCGCCACCCGCGCCATGCCCTCGCGCCCGAGCATCCGGGCATAGACATAGGCTCGCAGCAATACCCCCGCGTTGCCGGCGAAGGCAGAGAGGCGCCCGATGGTCTGCGGCCGCGCCTCCTCGTCGAGCCAGTGGTAGTCGCTGCCGTCATAGCCCACCATCGGCACCGGCAGGTAGGGACGCAGGCGCTCGCCGACCCCCACCGGCCCGGCCCCAGGCCCACCCCCGCCATGGGGTGTGGAAAAGGTCTTGTGCAGATTCATGTGGATGGCATCGAAGCCCATGTCCCCGGGACGCACCTTGCCGAGGATGGCGTTGAGGTTGGCGCCGTCGTAATAGAGCAGGCCGCCGGCCTGATGCACCAGGGCGGCGATCTCCTGGATGCGCCGCTCGAACACCCCCAGGGTAGAAGGATTGGTGAGCATGATGCCGGCGGTGCGCGGCCCCAGGGCCTGCTGCAGGGCCGCGATGTCGATATCGCCGTCCGCCCCGGTGGGGATCTCCCGGGCGCTGTAGCCGCACATCACCGCGGAGGCGGGATTGGTGCCGTGGGCGGCGTCCGGGACCAGGATCTCACAGCGCTCCCGGTCCCCGCGGGCATCGTTGTAGGCGCGGATCATCGCCACCCCGGCGAACTCGCCCTGGGCCCCGGCGGCCGGGCTCAGGGAGACCTCGGCCATGCCGGTCACCTCCTTGAGGATCTCCTGCAGCTCATAGAGGCAGGCCAGCAGGCCCTGACTGTGGGTGGCCGGCGCCAAGGGGTGGCGGGCCAGGAACCCCGGCAGGGAGGCCAGGCTGTTGCCCGCCCTGGGGTTGTACTTCATGGTACAGGAGCCCAGGGGGTAGAACTGGGTATCGATGGAGTAGTTCTTCTGGGAGAGGCGGGTGTAGTGGCGCACCGCCTGCAGCTCCGAGACCTGGGGCAGGGGCGCCGGGGTCCGGCGGCGAAACCGCTCCGGGATGCCGGCGGGTTCCGGTCTCTGCGCTGGCGCCTGGGCCTGGGCACGACGCCCGTTGCGCGAATGTTGGTAGATCAGCATGATGTTCCTATGGGCAGCTGGGTAATGCGGCTGGCTTGATCGGGGCGAGGCATGGGGAGGGCCGTCACCAGTCGGGCTTGAGTTGGCAGGGGGTCTGCACCTGGGCCTGGATGACCCGCTCCAGCTTGGAGCGGTAGGCCTCGATCTCCGCCTCGCTGCGCCGTTCGGTGGCGCACACCAGGATGGCGTCTCCCAGCTCGGGGTAGTCGCGGCCCAGGTCGAAGCCCCCCAGCAGGTTGTGGGCCGCCAGGGACTTGAGGGCCGCGCCGGCCGCCAGGGGCAGGCGCAGTACCCGCTCGTGAAACACCGGCCCGCTGAACACCGGCTCCACCCCGGGCAGCTCACACAGGGCCTGGGTCAGCCGCCGGGCGTTGGCATGGCAGGCCAGGGCGGCGCGCTCCAGCCCTTCGGCCCCCAGCAGGGCCATGTGGATGGTGGCGGCGGTCACCATCAGCACTTGGTTGGTGCAGATGTTGGAGGTAGCCTTGGAGCGGCGGATGTGCTGCTCCCGGGCCTGCAGGGTCAGGGTATAACCGGTCTTGCCATCCAGGTCGACGGTTCGGCCGATGATGCGCCCCGGCATCTGCCGCACCAGCTTGGCGGTGGCGCAGAGAAAGCCGAAATAGGGACCGCCCGAGGCCAGGGGCGCCCCCAGGGGCTGACCCTCGCCGCAACAGATGTCGGCCCCGGCCCCGCCCCATTCACCGGGGGGCTGCAGCAGCGCCATCGCCAATGGGTTGACCAGGGCGATCGCCAGCATGCCGTTGGCGTGGGCCCAGTCGGTCAGCTCGTCCACCGGCTCCAGCACCCCGAAGAAGTTGGGCTGGGGGATCACCAGGGCGGCATGGTCCTCACCGGCATGGTCCGCCAGGGCGTCCAGATCGGTCTGACCACTGGCGGAGTCGAATGCCAGCTCCACCAGTTCGATCCCCTGGTTGCGCACGATGGTATGCACCACCCGGCGATAGGCCGGGTGCACGCTGCGCGGCATCAGCACCCGTTTCGATTTGGACTTGCGGTTGCCCCGCACCGCCATCAGGACCGCCTCCGCCAGGGCCGAGGCCCCATCGTAGAGGGAGGCGTTGGAGACCTCCATGGCGGTCAGCGCCGTCATCATCGACTGAAACTCGTAGAGCAGCTGCAGGGTGCCCTGGCTCGCCTCCGCCTGATAGGGAGTGTAGGCGGTATAGAACTCACCGCGGCCGGCTAGCTCCCATACCACCGCCGGGATATGGTGATCGTAGGCCCCGGCACCGATGAAGCAGAGGGGCTGCCCGTCCTCCCAGGCCCGGGCCTGCATCACCCGCCCCACCTCCATCTCCGACAGGCCGGGAGGTATCCCCTCCAGCTCGCCACAGCGCAATCCCTTGGGGATCTCGTCGAACAGCGCCTCCAGATCGGCCACACCGATGGCCGACAGCATCGCCTGGACGTCCTCCGCGGTATGGGGGATGAAGGGCATTCTCAGGCCTCTTCCGCCAGCATGGCGTCATAGCCCGGCGCATCCAGCAGGCCATCCAGCTCGGCCGGATCGGCCAGTCTGACCTTGAACAGCCAGCCCTCACCGAAGGCATCCTCGTTGATGATCTCCGGGGCCTCTTCCAGGGCCTCGTTGACCGCCACCACCTCCCCGGAGACCGGGCTGTAGACATCGGAGGCGGCCTTCACCGACTCCACCACCGCGCAGTCGTCGCCGGCCTTCAGCTGATCCCCCACCTCGGGCAACTCCACGAACACCAGATCGCCCAGCATCTCCTGGGCGTGCCCGGTGATCCCTACGGTGGCGGTGCCGTCACCCTCGTCCCGGACCCATTCATGGCTCTTGGCATAACGCAGATCGGTTGGTGTATCGCTCATCTCTCTCCCCCAATTTTCAGTGTTGGACCCGAATCCATCGCCCCACCAGCGGTCGACGACTCAGGGAATTCTAGCGGCTTCCGCCAGCCCGTTGAACCTCGCCGGGCCAGGCCGGCTACGGCTCGACCCGGGCCTTGCCGTTGCGCACGAAAGGTGGTTTGACCACCCGCGCCGGGACCCGCTTGCCTCGGATCTCCACCTCACACTCGTCACCGCTGTCGGGCACCACCCGCGCCAGGGCGATGGAGCGCTGCAGGGTCGGGGAGAAGCCACCGGAGGTGATCTCACCGATTTCGCGCCCACCCGAGAAGAGCTTGAGGTGGTTGCGCAACACCCCCCGGCCGGTCAGCAGCAGGCCGACGAAGCGCCGCCTGCCCGGGTCTTCGCGCTGGCGCTCCAGGGCCGCGCGCCCGATGAAGGCCCGCTGCGCCGGTTCCCAGGCGATGGTCCAGCCCAGCCCGGCCTCCAGGGGCGAGGTCTCTTCGTCCATATCCGAACCATAGAGGTTCATCCCCGCCTCAAGGCGCAGGGTATCCCGGGCGCCCAGGCCACAGGGGGCGACCCCGGCGTCCGCCAGCCCCCCCCAGAGAGCCGCCGCCTCATCCTCGGGCAGCATGATCTCGAAGCCGTCCTCACCGGTGTAACCGGTGCGCGCTACGAACCAATCGCTGCCGGGGACGGCATTGAAGGGTTGCAGTTCACCGGCCGCTTCCCGCAGCTCCGCCGGCAGCAGGGGCAGGGCCTTGGCGCGAGCATTGGGCCCCTGCACCGCGATCATCGCCAGATCCCGGCGTGGCCTGATTTGCAGCTCGAATCCACCCCGCTGCGCCTCCATCCAGGCCAGGTCCTTGTCGGTGGTGCCCGCATTCACCACCATGCGGTACCAGTCGTCCCGCAGATAGTAGACGATCAGGTCGTCGACCACCCCACCCTGCTCATTGAGCATACAGGAGTAGAGGGCCTTGCCCGGGTCTTTCAGGCGCGCCACGTCGTTGGCCAGCAGCCGGCGGAGGTAGTCCCGGGCACCGTCACCAAGCAGGTCCACCACGGTCATGTGGGAGACATCGAACATGCCGGCGTCGCGGCGCACCTGGTGGTGCTCCTCGAGCTGGGAGCCATAGTGCAGCGGCATCTCCCAGCCCCCGAAGGGCACGATACGGGCCCCCATCGCCTGGTGTTGTGGATAGAGAACGGTCTGTTTGGCCATGAAAACTCCCCGAAACAATACGCAATGTGATTTGGACAAACTTCAGCTGGCCGTCGGGTAGACCCGCTGGGATAGCCTGGCCGAGCTTCGTGACTGATCACCAAACGCAAAAAAGGCGGCGCCAGACCCATGGGTCTGGCGCCGCCCCTCTGTCCTGAACCTGAGAGTTTGCGGTTGGCCCCTGGCCAACCCCTGCCCCGTCGGTGGGCGCCAACGACGCCGCTCTCCAGAGTCGACCTGAGCCGCCTCGGCGTACTCGCGTCCCGTGGTCCGTCTGCCTGAGCGATTCCGGGCGGATTGCGCCTTCGGCGTCGGCCAATGCCGATCTCTCCCACGGGGCCGGGTCGAGGGCAGACTATAACCTGCCCGCCCGGCCTTGCCAATCGCCCAGGGCATTTCTGGGCGCGGCCCGGCTGGAGCCTGGCAGAATCCGGGCTAACATCCATGAGACCGGGGCCGCACACACCCCAGATCATGGAAGACCTGAATCCGTGCGTTGGTGCGCCATAGCCTCATTGGTCAAGGGTTTGCCGGGACCTGTGGATGAGATGCCGTGAATAGATCCCTGTAGGCTTGAATGCAGCATCCCTGCTGCATACACTCACCCAAAGACCCTGCCAAACCCTTTCGAAAGCCAAGGTCAGGGAAACCCCTGATGTATTTCCACACTAAGGAGCGGTGCTCCTCCGATCGTCCACGATCACCAGGGTCTGGGCGGTCAGACCCCCGTTCTCGCAGACCCCCGACAGGCCCACCGCCTGGTCGACTGCCGGGACGCCGCCCGGCGCCACCTGGTAGCCGCTGTCGTCGATGGTCAGGGAGGTGATCGCCAGATCGCTTGCCAGGGTCACCTGCAGTGGATCGCCAGCGGCCTGGCCGCAGGGTGTCTGGCCATCCGCCGGGGTCAGGACGAAGCCCCTGGTGGTCAGTTGGGCGATCCGGCCCGTCACCTGTTGCGCCAGGGTGTCGGTATCCAGGATGACTACTGCGGCGTTCAGCAGGTCGTCAAGGCTGTTGGAGGTCTGCAGCACCCCATCGACGCTGATCGCGCGGGACGAGGTAATGGCGGTGTAGTCGAGCAGCTCACCCCGTTTGCCAAGGATACGGGTACCATTGAAATCCGCCGTACCCGCCTGCAGGGCCACGGCCAGCATCCCGGCCGCCACTGGCTGGGCGGGGCTAACCTGCATGTCGAATCCCGAGGAGGTCGCATCACTGGCCACCCTGCCATCCAGGCTGAGGAAGTCACCCAGCTCCACCGCCAGGCCGTCCAGCCGCAGCAGCGGCCGGTAGTCTTTTATCGGATGCCCGGCATCGTCGATCAGTACCGCATCGCCCGGCAGCGCCTGCGCCAGCAGGCCACAGTCACCGGGCAGCGGCTGCTGGCTGGCGTCCAGGCCCGGGCGCCAGACCCGGCACTCCCCGGCGCCCGGGAGTCGATCGACCGGGATCTGGAGGTCGCGGTAGGGGGTCGGGGACCGGAACAACCCCACCACCGTGGCCGGCTGACCGATATTGCCGTCCACCAGCAGCTCACTCAGTGGGCCGGGCATACCCCCCGGGCGGTTCAGGTTGTCGAAATAGGCTGAATCCTTCCCCAGCAGCACCCTTACACAGCTGCGGTCGTGGCCCTGCGGCGTAGTCAGCGCCTTGCATAGCAACAGGCTGTTCCCCACCGGATCGACCTTCGCGATCCGCCCCGTCAGATGGACCAGCTTGCCAGGAAAGCCCTTGTTGAGCACATTGATGAAAACCACCGGGCGGAAGTTGTAGACATCCTGGTTGCCCCGCTTCACGACATGGATCGAGTCCCCCGCCGCCATATCCAGCTGCAGGGTCACGGTGCCACCGGGGGTCACCGTGAAGCAGTCCCGCGCCAGCAGGTCCAGTTTGCGGTTACCGGTCAGCCGCGGGTATTGCTTGGTGACGCCGTCCGCCAGCACCAGCTCCAGCCCGTTGGGCGCCAGGGTCAGTCGCACCTTGCAGTAGGTACCCGCCGGCACCTGGTCACTGAAGGTGAAGGGCGCCGACTGGTTGCGCAGCTGCAGCAGGTCGTACTGGGTGCTGCCTGAGAAGAGTGGAACCCGGCGGCCGTCCCCACCCAGCAGTTCGGCCTTGCTGATGGTGAGGTTGATGGCGGAAAACAGCCCGGGGTCGGCGGGCGCATCGGTCAGCAGGATGCCGACGCTGCCCTTGCCTGCGGGGGTGGTCGTGGTAGAGGTGGAACTCGCCCCCCCTCCGCCACAGGCGCTGAGCAGGCCGGTGAGCAGGCCAAGTGCCAACAGGATGAAATAGTAGTGCAGGCGTGATGACATGATGGATATCCCCGTAGTCGCAATTTTCTCCGGATGATACCCCAGAAGACCGCGGCCATCCGTGAACCGGGTTCCTGATCTGCCCGGTCGTTATTGGGCCTGGCGACCCTCTGGACTGCCGGATGGCCTGTTGCGTGCCAGCGCCGGGAGTTCTCCCTCCAACCCCATGGCCCGGCGGATGATCAGGTTCTTCAGCGGGCCGGCCCGGTCCACCAGTTCCAGGCCCAGGTTGCGCGCCAGCCGCAAGGGTGGCAGGTCGTTGCTGAAGAAGCGCTTGAACAGGTCCATCACCCCCAGCATCAGCAGGTTGGCCCCCTTGCGACTGCGTTCATAGCGCCGCAGGGTGGCCAGGGAGGCGATCCCGCGATGACGCCGGCGGGCCTCGATCAGGACCTCCGCTAGGCAGGCCGCGTCGAGGAAGCCCAGGTTGACCCCCTGTCCCGCCAGGGGGTGCACCGCATGGGCCGCATCCCCCACCAGCGCCAGGCCCTCGCGCACATAGTCCCGGGCGTGGCCCAGACGCAGGGGGAAGACCCCACGCGGACCCACCGCCTCGATCTCCCCGAGGATGGCCTCGCTAGCCAGGGTCAGTTCCTGGCGGAAGCCGGCCTCGTCCAGCTGCATCAGGGCCTCCGCCCGCTGCGGGGAGGTGGACCAGACGATGGAGCAACGCCCATCGGCGATGGGCAGAAGGGCCAGCGGGCCGCTGGGCATGAAGCGCTGCCAGGCGGTCTCCCGGTGGTGGCGCTGGGGCCGGACGGTGGCGACGATGGCGTGCTGATCGTAGTCCCAGCCTTGACTGGGGATGCCCGCCAGCCGGCGCACTCGGGAGTCGCGCCCGTCGGCGCCGACGATCAGGCGCCCCCGCACCACCCGGCCGTCCTCCAGGGTCACCTGGGGGCCGCCTTGCAGCTGCAACCCGGCCAGGCGCGCCGGACAGAGACGGGTCACGTTGGTGAGCTGTCCGAGGCGTTCCCAGAGGGCCAGCTGGGTGACCCGGTTCTCCACGATGTGTCCCAGGTCGGGCTCGCCGATGTCGGCGGCGCTGAAGTGGATCGAGCCCTGGCCGCCGGCGTCCCAGACGTGCATGTCGGTGTAGGGGCTGACCCGCAGTTCGGCCATGCGCGGCCAGACCCCCAGGTTCTCCAGCAGCTGCTGGGAGGCCCGGCTCAGGGCCGAGACCCGCAGGTCCACCTCTTCCCGCGGCCACTCCCGCTGGGGCTCCCGGGCCTCCAGCAGGCAGACCTCGAAGCCCGCCTCGGCCAGGGCGCAGCCGAGGGCGGCGCCGACCATGCCAGCGCCGACGATGATCAGGTCGAAGGTCGTCTTCTCGGCATTATCGGACAAGGGGCACCCCCCGGGCCAGGCGTGGCAGACGGCCACTGAGGCCCATGAACTGGCGCACCATCCGATGCTTCAGGGGCGGGGTCAGGTCCAGCCCGAGCAGCCCCAGGTTGCGCGCCAGGCGCAGCGGCGGCAGGGGGTTGGCGAACAGCCGCGCCAGGCTGTCGGTGATGGTCACCACCCGCTGTTGATCTCCCTTGCGCCAGTCGCCGTAGGCGCGCAGCAGCGCTTCGCCGCCCGGGTCGGCCGCCCGCGCCGAGACATCACTGAGCAGGTCCGCCAGCACCGCCACGTCCCGGATGCCCAGGTTGAAGCCCTGCCCGGAGACCGGGTGGATGGCGTGGGCGGCGTTGCCGATCAACACCACCCGGGGGCGGGTCTGCTGCTTCGCCAGACCCAGGCGCAAGGGGTAGGCAACCCGCTGCCCCGCCTTGCGCAGGGGGCCGAGCCGGTAACCGAAGCGCCCCTGCAGGCGCTCCAGGAAGGCCCGTTCGTCGAGCCCCAGCAGCTCTTCGACCTGCGAGTCCCGGGCGGTCCAGACTAGGGAGCAACGGCCTCCGGTCATGGGCAGCATGGCCAGGGGGCCGGAGTCGGTGAAGCGCTCATAGGCCACCCCCTGGTGCGGCCGCTGGGGGGTGACATTGGCGATGATGGCGGTCTGGCCGTAGGCCGATTCGCGCAATGGGATCGCCAGCAGCCGCCGCACCCTGGAGTCCCCGCCGTCGGCGGCCACCAGCAGGCGGGCGCCGACCCGCCGTTCGCCCTTCGCCAGCCGGGCCTCAACCCGGTCCGCCTCGACCCGCAGACCCTCCAGGCGGGCGGGGCAGATCAACTCCACGTCCGGCAGCTCGTCCAGGCCCCCCAGCAATACCTCACCCAGGGTCCGGGCGGGAATCACGTAGCCCAGGGCCTCCACCCCCTCCTCCCGTTGGTCGAAGCGGGCGAAACCGCACTGGCCCCGCTCGGAGATGTGGATCTTCAGGATCGGCTCGGCCTCGCTCTCCAGCCGCCCCCACAGCCCCATGGACTGGAGGATCCGCCGACTGCCCCAGGAGAGGGCCAGCACCCGCTCGTCATAGCTGGGCTGGGCGGGGGAGTCGTAGGGTCTGGCCTCCACCACCCCGATCCGCAGGCCCAGGCCACTGACCGCCCGCGCCAGGCTGGCGCCCACCAGGCCGCCACCGATGATCAGCAGGTCGTGGTCCGTCTCTGGCCGGCTATTCATCGTCCACCCTCATTGCGCCATCCATGCCTCGATCTCCTCCACCCCGCTGGGGAGGTCCCTGCTGAGGATCTCTTGGCCCTGTTTGGTCACCAGTACATCGTCCTCGATGCGGATGCCGATGTTCCACCACTTCTTCGCCACCCCTTTCATCCCAGCCGGGATATAGATCCCCGGTTCGACGGTCAGCACCATGCCGGGTTCCAGCAGGCGCCAGGCGCCATCCACCTTGTAGTCGCCCACGTCGTGCACGTCCATCCCCAGCCAGTGGCCGGTGCGATGGGGGAAGAACTTCTTATACTTGCCATCGCGGATCAACTTGGGGACCGTACCCTTGAGCAGCCCCAGCTTCACCAGCCCGCGGGTGATGGTACGCACCGCCGCGTCGTGGGGATCGTTCCAGTGGTTGCCCGGCCTGACCTTGGCGATGGCCGCCTGCTGGGCGGCCAGCACCAGTTCGTAGAGCTGACGCTGGGCGGGGCTGAAGACCCCGTTGACCGGATAGGTGCGGGTGATGTCCGAGGCGTAACACTCCAGCTCGCAGCCGGCGTCGATCAGCAGCAGCTCCCCATCCTGCAGGCGCGCCCGGTTGTCGATATAGTGCAACACACAGCCATTGCCACCCCCGCCGACGATGGGCGGATAGGCCTGCACCCGGGCGCCCTGCTGGAGGCAGTCGTTGATGAACTCCCCCTCCAGCTGGTACTCCCAGACGCCGGGGCGGCAGGCCTGCATGACCCGCTTGTGGGCGCGGGCGGAGATACGCGCGGCCTGGCGCATGACCTTGAGTTCGGAGCGGCTCTTGAACAGGCGCAGCTCGTGCAGATAGTGGTCCAGGGCGATGATCTCCACCGGCCCCTGCACCCCGGAACGGGACTCGCAGCGGATTCGGTTGATCCACTTGGAGAGCCGCTTGTCCAGATCTGGGTTGCAGCCCATGGCATAGAAGACCCGCTCGCACTGCTCCATCATGCGCGGCAGGATGTCGTCCAGGTCACCGATCGGAAAGGCGTCGTCCGCCCCGTACTGCTCCACCGCCCCCTCCTGCCCGGCGCGGCTTCCGTCCCACTGCTCCAGCTTGGGGTCGCGCTCCCGGTTGAAGAGGATATACTCCGCCTGTTTGCGCCCCGGGATCAGCACCGCCACCGCCTCCGGCTCGGGAAAACCGGTGAGATAGTAGAAGTCGCTGTCCGGGCGATAGGGAAAGTGCACGTCCCGGTTACGGATCAACAGGGGGGCGGTGGGTAGGATGGCGATACTCCCCGGCCCCATCATGCGTATCAGTTCGCGCCGCCGGCGCTTGAATTCACTCGCTACCATGTTGCCCCTCCCGCAACCCCGTCAGGGCCTCCCGGACCAGCAGCACCGCGACCCGCAGGAACTCCACCAGCTCCATGTAGGAGCCCTCCGCCACCTCGTCCGCTGGCAGCTGTGTATAGTCCAGCCGGGTGATCTCCCCCAGGTCGGCCACCACCTCCCGGGCGTCGCCCTGCAGCTGCTGTTCTTCCATGCCGGCCAGCCCCAGGCCATAGAGATAGCCCTGGCACCATTGGCTCAGGGCCTTGGCCCGCTGCCGCAAGGGCTGTTCGTCACCCGGCAGCAGGGGCTGAAAGCCGAGCCCCGCATCGGCCAGGCGCGGCCCGCTGGCCTGGTAGAGCCGCCCCAGCAACTGGCGCGCCTCCTGTACCAGCAGGTCCCCGTCGTCCCGACCGGAAAACAGCTCGGCGAACCAGTCGGCGTGGGCATCCACCTGACCGGCGGACAACAGGCCACAGATCACACCGTGGATCTCGCTCGCGCTCACCCCCAGTTCGATGGCGGCGAAGAGTCGGTTGAGCCGCTCGTGGGATGGCATATCGGGAATGTCATTCATGACGAGTTTCGTGTCACGGACCCTGGGTTGGCGTATAATCCCGCATTACTCATGGTGGATCGCGTCCTGGAGGAAACGGCTCTGTTGGCGAATCGAATTTGCTTTCATCTAGGTATCTGCAGGCTTCAGCCGCCACCATGAACATAAATAAGGCAGGCTCATCATAGCATGCCGACAAGCCCCTGACGCAGCCAGGACACAATGGCCTGACGGCAGGAAAAAACACACAATAACAAGAACTCAGGATTGACCCCTAGAGGCCCGCCCTCTATATTCAGGCCCATGAATAAGAATGACTCGACGGACAATGCCGATCTCGATCTGCGTAAGCTCGAAGTTCGGGTCGAAGAGCTGATTCGCGCCTGCGGCTATCTCAAGGAAGAGAACAGATCGCTGCTCAACCGCCAGGAAAACCTGGTTGCCGAGCGGGCCGCGCTGATCGAGAAGACCGAACTCGCCCGCACCCGCGTGGAGGCGATGATAACACGCCTCAAGGCCATGGAATCCAACCCGTGAGTGATAACAGACTTCCCGTCACCGTCAACATACTCGACAAGGAGTACCGCATCTCCTGCGAGCCGGAGGAGCGGGAGTCACTCATCGAGTCCGCCCACTACCTGGACGGCAAGATGCGCGAGGTACGCAACACCGGCCGGGTGATCGGCACCGAACGCATCGCCGTGATGGTGGCCCTCAACATCGCCCATGAACTGCTCGACCTGAAGCAACACAAGGACAACGACTCCCAGGCCATCACCCGGCGTATCAAGAGCCTGCAGGAAAAGATCGAAATCGCCCTGAATGCGAGCAATCAGCTGGAACTTTGAGCCATTTCGGGTTAGCCTAGGTTCAGACATCCCCTGCGGTGTTCGTTAGTGGCCCGGGTATTTTCTTGAGCCTAATTTGTGCCCAGGGGACATAATGCCGATGCCGGTGTGCATGTCCGTCCCGTACGGAAAGCCTGAAGCATCCCTGTTGTTCCCACTTGAACCAATCGGTTCAAGAACAAAGGTGCACGACGGCACAGGCGGGGGGTGTCTACTCCACTCAGCCTCATACCTTGCATGGACATCCAACCACTGCGAAAGACCCTGCGCGCCCGGCGCCGCGACCTCACCCCGCCCGTCCTGCAGGCCCACAGCCTCCTCATGGCCCGCCAGGCAATGACCTACCGCCCCCTGCAACAGGCCCGGCGGATCGCCTTCTACCTCGCCACCGACGGGGAGATGGACCCGGCCCCTCTGCTCGCCCATGCCCAGGCCTGTGGCAAGCGCTGCTTCCTCCCGGTGTTGCGGGAACGCCCCGGCACCGGCCTCTGGTTTGCCGAGTATCGGGACGCCACCCCCCTGACCCCCAATCGCTTCGGCATCCTCGAACCCACCAGTCACCATCGCCAACTCTCCAAGCCCTGGGCGCTGGATCTCATCCTCATGCCCCTGGTGGCCTTCGACACGACCGGCACGCGCTTGGGCATGGGGGGCGGTTTCTACGACCGCACCCTGGCCTTCATGCGGCAACGCCAACACTGGACCGGCCCCCGATTGATCGGCCTCGCCCATGAACTGCAACGGGTCGAAAGCCTGCCCAGGCGAGAGTGGGACATCCCCCTCGCCGGGGTCATCACCGAAAAGAGGATCTACCGTTTCAACCTAGAATCCTCAGTTGGAGAGGGTAAAGTGTGTGTTTGCGGTGGTGCAGGGCGACGACTCCATGGATGGAGTAGGTAGAGCGACGCAGGAAGCCAAAGCCGAGGCATAGCGACGTGGAATAGTTGGTGAGGAAATACATCAGGGGTTTCCCTGACCGTGGCTTTCGAAAGGGTTTGCCGGGGTCTTTGGGTGAGACGCCGTGAATACCTCCCTGTAGGCTTGAATGCAGCATCCCTGCTGCATGCACTCACCCAAAGACCCCGCCAAACCCTTGACCAATGAGGATATGGCGCACCAACGCACGGATTCGGGTCTTCCATGAGCTGGGGTGTGTACGGCCCTGGTCTCATGGGTATTAGTTTCAGAATGGAGCGATCAACTGAGGAAACTCGGTTCAACGGCAACCGACTCCACCTGGCCGCAGGGTCCAGAAAGAAAATTTCAGCGGCCAGTTCGCCCTGCCGCGCGCACCCTCGCTAGTCGATTGCAACACCAACGCATGCCCGACTTCCGATGCCTGTAGAAGGCGATTCCGTGATGAATAACCGCCGGTAAAACCTGGATTTTTCAATCGGCTGAATTATACTCAGATCATCCATTCGATAGATCTCAAGGGAGGATCGGCGAAATGGCAGCCAAAAAAGCCACGAAGAAGAAGGCCAGCGTCAAACGCAAGACCCCGGCCACCAAAAAGTCGACCAAGAAAACAGCGGTCAGGAAAAAAGCGGCGGTTAAAAAGAAGATCGGCAAAAAGACATCCACCCAAAAAAAAGGAGCGGACAAAAAGTCGCCCGCGAGGAAAAAGGCCACCACCAAGAAGAGGATCGTAAAGAAAAAGACCACCCGAAAAAAGGCCACGTCGAAAAAGCCGCTCGCAGGCAAACCGACCACGAGGAAGAAGGCAACGGCCAAGAAGAAGGCCATTACCAAAAAGACCGCAAAGAAGCGGACGACGGCGAAAAAGGTGGCCGCAAAGAAGGCCCAGCTGCGCCCACGCAAGGTCATACCGAGGAAGAAACGACCCAGTGGATAGCAGCCGGTCAGCCCCTCATAACCGGGGCTGATCGTTTATGCGGTCAAGTCCCCGGCCGGCTCATCGTCTACCCCGGCAAACAGGCGGTAGGCCGGGTTGTCGCTCTCATCCCAGAAGGGATAGTCGAGCGCCTTGAGCCTCTCCCGGAACGCCCCTTTCTCCCCCGGCGGCACCTGCACGCCCATCAGCACCCGCCCGTAGGCCGCACCATGGTTGCGATAGTGGAAGAGGCTGATGTTCCACTGCTTTCCCAGGCTGGTGAGAAAATAGAGCAGGGCCCCGGGACGCTCCGGGAACTGGAAGCGCACCAGGGTCTCGTGCTCGACCCCATGGGCGTGCCCCCCCACCATATAGCGGATATGCAGTTTCGCCATCTCGTTGTCCGTCATGTCGACGATGGCGTAGCCCTTCTCCTGAAAGCGGCCGATCATCTCCTCCCGCTCCTGGTCACCATTGCGCAACTCCACACCCACGAAGATCTGCGCCTTGCAGCTGTCGGCATAGCGATAGTTGAATTCAGTGATGCTGCGTTTGCCGATCAACCGGCAGAACTTGAGAAAACTCCCTGGACGTTCCGGTATCTGCACCGCGAACAGGGCCTCGCGCCGCTCCCCGAATTCCGCCCGTTCCGCCACATGCCGCAGGCGATCGAAGTTTATATTGGCGCCACTCTCGATGGCGACGAAGGTCGCATCCACGATGCCTTCGCGCTTCACATAGGCCTTGACACCGGCCACTGCCAGGGCGCCCGCGGGTTCGGCGATGGTCCGGGTGTCGTCGAAGATATCCTTGATGGCGGCGCAGGTCTCGTCCGCGCTGACCAGGATCACCTCATCCACCACCTTGCGCGCCAGACGAAAGGTCTCCTTGCCGATCTGCCGCACCGCCACCCCATCGGCGAAGATACCCACCTGTTTGAGGGTGACCCGCCGCTGCGCCTCGAGGGCGCGGTAGAGCGTCGGCGCATCGGTCGGCTCCACGCCGATCACCTTCACCTGGGGATAGACGTACTTGATGTAGGCGCCGATACCGGCGATCAATCCGCCCCCCCCCACCGGGACTAGGACCGCATGGGGTGGGTCGGTGTGCTGACGGATCAGCTCCATGGCGATGGTCCCCTGACCGGCGATCACGTCCGGGTCGTCGAAGGGGTGGATAGAGGTCAAACCCTTCTCTTGCGCCAGCTGCTGGGAGTGGGCATAGGCGTCGTCGTAGGAATCCCCAAACAGGACCGTCTTCGCACCATAGCCCTTCACCGCCTGCACCTTGATCGGCGGCGTGGTCTGGGGCATCACGATCAGCGCCGGGATCTTCAGCCGCCGCGCCGCCAGGGCCACACCCTGGGCGTGATTGCCTGCCGAGGCGGCGATCACCCCCCTTGCGCGCACCGCCTCGGGCAGGTTGATGATCTTGTTGTAGGCGCCACGCAGCTTGAAGGAGAAGACCGGCTGCATGTCCTCCCGCTTGAGATAGACCTGGTTGCCGATTCGCGCGGAAAGGGTGGTGGCCAGGTCGAGCGGCGTCTCATGGGCGACATCGTAGACCCGGGCGCGAAGGATTCTTTCTATATAGCTTTGGGGCATTCCTGCTTCCTGTTCGATTTCGAGACCTGACAAGCTCCGAGGGCGTGGGTATGATGAGTGTGGAACAACGCGAAGCGTCTCCTTCCCCCTCTCCCTCCGGGAGAGGGCCGGGGTGAGGGAACGGTCATGGCGAGACGGTTTCATCATTTTGGGCGGCTTCACGCCATGACCGTTAGGCACAATCTAATCGATTGAAAGAAAAAAATCATGGCCGGTGGCGCGTCGACAGGGAGACGTCTTCCGTCAGCCCCGCCCCGGGGCCAGATTGACGTCACCCTCACAACAGGAGCAGGATCATGAATGCAGACGAAATGAAGCAACTGGCCGCCAAGGCCGCTCTGGAATACGTGGATGGTGGGATCATTGGTGTCGGCACCGGCTCCACGGTCAACCATTTCATCGACTACCTGGCCGGCATCAAACACCGGATCGATGGCACCGTATCCAGTTCCGAGGCCTCCACCGAACGGCTCGAGTCCCATGGCATTCCAGTACTCGACCTCAACGCCGCCGGCGAACTCGATATCTACATCGATGGCGCCGACGAGGCGGACCACAACCTCTCCCTGATCAAGGGGGGTGGCGGCGCTCTGACCCGGGAGAAGATCATCGCCGGCGCCAGCCGCAAATTCGTCTGTATCGCCGACGGCAGCAAGCTGGTGGATATCCTCGGCAAGTTCCCCCTGCCGGTGGAGGTCATCCCCATGGCGCGCAGCCATGTGGCCCGCCAACTGGTCAAACTGGGCGGCACCCCGGTGTGGCGGGAGAACTTCATCACCGACAACGGCAATGTCATCCTCGACGTGCACAACCTGGAGATCATGAAGCCCATGGAGATGGAGCAGCGGATCAACAACATCGCCGGCGTGGTCACCACCGGCATCTTCGCCCTGCGCGGCGCGGACGTACTGATCCTCGGCACCCCGGAAGGCGTTGAGACCCTATTACCCAGGTAGCCCGGATCGGGCCTTGCACAACGGGCCGAAGCCCCTGGTCCTTCAGGGGTATCCAGGGGCTTCGCCACCAAGCTAATATCCTGGGACGAGGATAGATTACAGGAGAAAAAAAACGGGGCCCGAAGGCCCCGTTTTGACTTCTAAAAGGTCTACTTAGAAGTTGTGGTTCAGCTGGACGCTGAAGACATCCACGTCCACATCGCCTTCTATCACATCATCGAAGGTGCTGGAGAGATACAGGGCCGACAGCTGGGTACGCTTGCTGAAGTTGTAGTCGTAACCGATGACGAAGCCATTATGGTCCATTTCCTGGTGGGTTCCACCATTGGCATCGATGGAACGGGTACCCAGACCATCATCGCTGTAGTCGAAGTACTTGGCCTTGACCATGCCCATGCCCAGCTTCAGCCCACCGCTGATCTCCCAGGTGTCATAGTCCACCAAGTCGGTGCCGCCAGCGGGATTGTCCACAGTAGCCGCCTCATAGACCGCGCCCACCTTCCAGTCACCGGCATCCCAGCCCGCGCCAACGCGCCACTGGGCCAGGTCACCAACACCAGTGAGGGCAACGATACCTGCACTGGGGTTCGTGGAACTTGCACCGTCAGCCGCCTCATAGGCGGCGGAGAGGTAGAGCGGGCCGTTGCCGTACATGCCGGCCAGGGAGTAGGCGTCGGCCAGGCCGTCGGCGCCGTTGTTCTGGCTGTTCTCACCCGGGACGATGGCGACCGCGCCGGTGAAGCCACTGAAATTCGGGGTCACATAGGCGATAGTGCCAGCGGCGCGACGGTCGGCCAAATCCTCGGTACCACGGATCTCGGTACCACCGATACCGATACCGTGAGTATCGACCCGGATACCCTCGTTGTCTGCGACGGTATCAGCAAAGTAGTCCAGCCGGCCGGTGGACATCTTCATGGGGGTGTCGTGACGACCGATGAGCGCGGTACCCCAGTTACCGGCCAGTCCGACGAACTGGTTACGTGAGGTGATGGCCGGGTTACTGCCAGAAAACTCACTGTCCTGATCAGCGATATTGACGCCGAACTCCAGCTTCCAAATGGCCTTCAGACCGTTGCCCAGGTCCTCGGAGCCCTTCGCACCCAGGCGCGAGGAGTGGCTGTTGAGCTGCCACTCGTCGACATCGTTGGTACCACCTTCTGGGTTATTGTTGATTGCGGATGGCAGATCGATACTGACGTTATCCACGGACATACGGATCTTGCCATAGACGGTGGCATCGGCCATGGCGGCGGCAGGGGCGACCAGGGCGGCGGCGATTGCGAAAGAGAGTACTTTCTTCATTGCTGTGTCTCCTATGTATCAGAGAGTTGTTGTAAAAGTTCGACTACGAGAAGAATAGTAGCCCAACGCCCACTCGATTACAACCAGTTTTTGTAAAAAAAATACAACCTGTCGAAACGTTGCCATTTTGATACATATCATTTTCTGACATTTCAGCCGGACTATTATTCATGAGGTTGCGTCATTTTACTCTAAATGACCTGAGAATCACCTGGTGGATCGGCGCGGCCCAGGTCACGAAAGAGGCGGGATCAGGTGCGGTCGCTGACCGTCGAGTCGCAGCAGCCGCAAAAACACAACAGTGGTTCGCGTGGGGATGGAGCGGACAACCCGGAGAGGGATTGCGCCGCGCTGCGCCCAGGCAACGGCGGGGTCTGGACCGGGCTAGGCCAGGCCCTGGCGCGCCAGGGCCGGCGCCACCCGCTCGTCGAGCAGTTGCGCCAGGCCCTGCAACTCCCCGTAGCCGCCCGCTAGCTCCTGGATATAGCCCAGGGTGCGGGGGATATCGGCCAGATAGCCCGGCTTGCCGTCACGCCGGTCGAGGCGGGCGAAGATGCCGCTGGCCTTGAGCTGACGCTGCACCCCCATGAGGTCGAACCAGCGCAGAAACTCCTCCTCGTGTTCCTCGCGCAACACCCCCGACTGCAGCGCCAGCCGGTAGTAACCCAGGGCCCAGGCCTCGACCCGCTCCCTGGGCCAGCGGATGTAGCAGTCGCGCAGCAGGGAGACTAGGTCGTAGGTGACCGGGCCGAGCACTGCGTCCTGGAAGTCGAGGATGCCGGGGTTGTGGCGGCGGGTGACCATCAGGTTGCGCGAGTGGTAGTCGCGGTGTACGCAGACCCGGGGCTGCTCGAGGGCGCTGTCGGCCAGCCAGGCGAAGGTCCGCTGCAGCATCGCCTGCTCGTCCGCCGAGAGTTCCAGCCCCAGCCTCCGGCCCAGCAGCCACTCCCGGAACAGCTCCATCTCCTGCAGCAACAGGGGCCGGTCGTAGTCGGGCAGGCCCTCGCGGGGTCCACAGGCCTGGATGGTGACCAGGGCGCCCAGGGCGTCGCCGTAGAGGCGGTCCACCGAGGCGTCGTCCAGCCGCTCGAGATAGTGTTCGCTGCCGAAGTCCTCCAGCAACAGGAACCCCTGCTCCAGGTCGCTGGCATGGATGTGGGGGGTGTTGACGCCGACCGCCTCGAAGGCCCGGGCCAGCCGGACGAAGGGGGCGATGGGCTCCTTTTCCGGGGGGGCGTCCATGGCGATGTAGCTGTCGGCCCCCGCGGTGACCCGGAAATAGCGCCGGAAACTGGCGTCACCCGAGGCCGGTTCGAGGCTGAACCCCGCCAGCCCGGGCAGACTGGCGAGCCAGTGGTTCAGTTGTTCGATGCGTTGCGGCATGGCGGTACCTGGGCGGTGGGTTCTGTGGGACGGTTGGCGCGGCCCCGGGGCCCGAAAGCGATGAAGATGATTGAAGCCGAGGCGAAAACGTGCGATTTTACCGCCCGCGCCCGGACCCTTGTCAATCGGGGCGCACTCACCACTCCACCGGAAAATCGCCACAGGAGAGAGCCAGCGGGTCGCGGGCATGCGTGGAGACCCTGTCTCACCATCCCACCCATCAACCCCATGCACGTATCAGGCAGCATTCCGACCCGGCGACGCACCCTGGCCGCCCTGCTGGGGGCCCTTGGCCTCTGCTGCGCCCCGGCGCCAAGGGCAGAAGAACCGCCCGCGCGCATCGACCAGGGTCTGGACTGGGCAATGAGCTGCCGGGCGGCCCCGGCCAAGCGCCCAACCACTCCCGCCAGCCCCCGTCCGGTCGAGGCGTTAGACCTCAAGGCCGACAACCTGGAATTAGACCAGGCCCATGGGCTGTTGCGCCTGCATGGCCAGGTCAGGGCCCATCAGGGGGATACCTATATAGAAGCAGACCAGCTGATTTACCACCAGGCCCAACGGAGCGCCGATCTGCTGGGAGATATCTACCTGCGACAACCCGGCCTCAGGCTCAGCGGAGAACGGGGCTGGCTCGCCTTCGACAGCGACCGGGGCTGGCTCACGGACGTGGACTACCGGCTCCCCGAGATCTGGGCCCGGGGCCACGCCGAACGGGTGGATATGCTCTCGGACCGGCAGTCCGACTACCAGCGGATCAGCTACACCACCTGCCCCCCCGGGTCCAACGACTGGAGCCTGAGCGCCAGCAAACTGCACATCGACCGGGAGAGCGGCTGGGGCAGCGCCCGCAACGCGGTCTTGCGGCTGGGCGCCCTGCCGGTCTTCTACAGCCCCTATCTGAGCTTTCCCGTGGACGAACGGCGCAAGAGCGGCCTGCTGTTTCCAAGCTTCGGCTCTTCGCGCAACCTCGGCAGCGAGTTCTCCATCCCCTATTACCTCAATCTGGCGCCCAACTACGACGCCACCCTGACACCGCGCTGGATGAGTCGCCGCGGCATCATGCTGGGGGGCGAGCTCCGCTACCTCGGAGAACACCAACAGGGGGTGCTCAGCGGCGAGATCCTGCACGACCGGGTGGCCGCCAGCGGCCGTGGCAACCGCCGCGACGCCATTCACCTGCGCCACACCAGCCAGCCGGTGACCGGCCTGAGCACCCGCATCGACGCCAGCCACGTCAGTGACCTGGACTACCTCAGCGACTTCGGCAGCGACCTGGCGGTCACCAGCACCCGCAACCTGGAACAGACCGCCGAGGCGACCTACAGCCGGGGCGACTGGCTGCTGGGCGCCAAGCTGCAGGACTTCCAGACCGTGGACCGGGACCTCAGCCCCAGCAGCTTTCCCTACAAGCTGCTGCCCCGCCTGCGCGCCCGCTACCTGCACCCATTCGCCAGCGATAACGCCGAACTCGGTCTGACCAGCGAATACACCTACTTCCGGCACGACACCAATCTCAACGGCCAGCGCCTGCGCCTGACCCCCTCCCTGAGCCTGCCACAGCGCCGCAGCTGGGGTCACCTGATACCGCGCCTCTCCCTCAACTACGCCACCTACAAACTGGACCAGCCGGGCGGCGGCGAGAGCCGTCCCGGCTATTTCGTACCGACCCTGAGCCTGGATACCGGCCTGGTGTTCGAACGCGACAGCAGCTGGTTTGGCAGCCCCGCCAGCCAGACCCTGGAGCCACGCCTGTTCGCCCTCTACACCCCCTTCGAGGACCAATCCGACATCCCCGACTTCGACACCGCCCTGCTCGATCTCACCCTCAGCAACCTGTTCCGGGAGAACCGCTTCAGCGGTGGCGACCGGGTGGGAGACGCCCGCCAGGTCACCCTGGGGCTGACCAGCCGCTGGCTGGCGCGCGACAGCGGGGTGGAGCGGCTGCGCGCCAGCATCGGCCGGATCTACTATCTGCAGGACCGCCGGGTGCAGCTCAGCGGCCCCCCCCAGGAGGCCCCCAGTTCACCGTTTCTGGCCGAACTCAGCAGCCAGCTGGGAGGCTACTGGCGCAGCTCACTGAGCCTGCGCTGGGACCCCAACCTGGACAGTGAACAGATCGACCAGGGCCGCTTCGATCTACACTACCAGGCGCCCGGACAACACCTGCTCAACCTCGGCTACAACTACCGGCGTGATCGCATAGAGGATATCGACCTCTCCTTCTACTGGCGCTTCGACTATCGCCTCAGCCTGCTGGGCAAGTGGCAGCACTCGCTGTTCCACGGGCGCGACCTCAACCGCATCGTCGGTCTCGAGTATGGTGGACGCTGCTGCTGGAAGCTGCGCGCCCTCTATCAGCGCTTCGTCAACGAGAGCGACCTGCTGCAGGACATCAACCGGGCGGAGGATACCCGTTTCATGTTACAACTGGAGCTGCGGGGATTGAGTTCCCTGGGCGAGGATGTCCAGCAGACCCTGCAGGAATTCATCTACGGTTATCAGGCAGAGAAGTAATCCATGCACAGAATCCTCCGCTGGGCCCTGGCCCTGCTGATGCTGGGCGCCATCGCCGCCAGCCAGGCGGCAGTCAGCGACCTGGACCATATCGTGGCAGTGGTGAATGACGACATCATCGCCCAGAGCGAACTCGACGCGCGGGTGCAAGAGCTGGCGGCCAAGCTGCGACAGCAGGGCACCCAACTGCCCCCCCTGGAGACCCTGCAACGCCAGGTTCTGGAACGCATGATCTCCAAACGCCTGCAGCTGCAGATGGCCAAACGCCTGGGCTTGAAGGTGGACGATGCCACCCTGGCCAAGGCGATCGCCAACATCGCCCGGCGCAACCAGCTCAGCCTGTTGCAGATGCGCCAGGCCCTGGAGGCCGACGGCGTCAACTTCGGGCTGTTTCGCCAGCAGCTGCGCGAGGACATCCTCATCAACCGGCTGCGCCAGAAGGAGGTGATCAACCGCATCAACATCACCGCCCAGGACGTACGCAACTTCCTCGCCCGCGAGACCGGCAGCAGCCGCCAGCGCTCCGCGGTCCACCTGCTGCACATCCTGATCGCGACCCCGGAGGGGGCTTCGCCGGAGGAGCTGCAGGCGGCCAAAGAGAAGGCCCAGCGGCTGGTCGAGGCGCTGCGCGCCGGGGCCGACTTCAAGCAGACCGCGGTGCGTGAATCGGACGGACGCCAGGCCCTGGAAGGCGGTGACCTGGGCTGGATGGAGACCTCGCAGATCCCCAGCCTGTTCACCCAGGTGGTGGACAAGATGGAGCCCGGCGACATCAGCGAGCCGATCCGCAACGCTTCGGGCTACCACATCGTCAAGCTCGCCGAGATCAAGGGGAGCAAACGCATCATGGTCACCCAGACCCATGCCCGCCATATCCTCGTCAACACCAACGAGCTGGTCTCCGACGCCGAGGCCAGGCACCACCTGGAGACCCTGCGGGAACGCATCCTCAACGGTGAGGACTTCGCCAGCCTGGCGCGCGCCCACTCAGACGACAAGGCCTCCGCCATCAAGGGGGGCGATCTCGGCTGGACCAATCCGGGGGACATGGTGCCCCAGTTCGAAAAACAGATGGACGCCCTGGCCCCGGGGGAGATCAGCCAGCCCTTCAAGACCCAGTTCGGCTGGCACATCGTGCAGGTGCTGGGACGTCGCGAATACGACAACACCGAAGAGGTGATGAAGAACAACGCCCGCAAGGCGATTCGTAAACAGAAATCGGACGAGGCGATTCAGCTCTGGCTGCGCCGCCTGCGCGACCAGGCCTATATAAAGATCTACCTGGGCCAGGATGCGCTCTGACCCCCCACCCCCCCGGCTGGTCCTGACCCCCGGCGAACCCGCCGGTATCGGCCCCGACCTCTGCGTCCGGCTGGCCCAGCAGCCCCAGGCGGCCGAGCTGGTGGTCTGTGCCGACCCGGAGCTGTTGCGCCAGCGCGCCCGACGCTTGGGACTGGGGCTGGAGTTGCTGCCCTACGAGGCGCGGCAACCACCTCGACCCACAGCCACCGGCAGCCTGCGCTGCCTGCCGGTGGCACTGCGCCGGGAGGCGCGGCCCGGGCGGCTCGATCCGGCCAATGCCGCCTATGTGCTGGAGACCCTGCGGAGCGCCGCCAACAGTTGCCTGAAGGGACGCTTCGACGCCCTGGTGACCGGCCCGGTCCACAAGGGGATCATCAACGAGAGCGGCCTGCCGTTTACCGGTCATACCGAGCTGCTGGCGGAGATCTGTCAACAGGCCCGCCCGGACCGCCGGGTCCACCCGGTGATGATGCTCGCCACCGAGGGCCTGCGGGTGGCCCTGGCCACCACCCATCTACCCCTGGCGGAGGTCAGCCGGGCGATCACCCCGCAACGCCTGGAGCGGGTGTTGCGCATCCTGCACGACGAACTGTGCGACCGCTTCGCCATCCCCCGGCCACGCATCCTGGTATGCGGCCTCAACCCCCACGCCGGTGAGGGGGGACACCTGGGTCGGGAGGAGATCGAGGTCATCGAGCCGCTGCTCGAACGGCTGCGCGAGGAGGGCATGCAGCTGATCGGTCCGCTGCCCGCCGACACCCTGTTCACCCCCAAGAATCTGCGCCTGGCCGACGCGGTGCTCGCCATGTACCACGACCAGGGACTGCCGGTGCTCAAGCACCTGGGCTTCGGCCGGGCGGTCAATATCACCCTCGGCCTGCCGATCGTCCGCACCTCGGTGGACCACGGCACCGCCCTCGACCTGGCGGGCAGCGACCGGGCCGGACTCGGCAGCCTGCAGGCGGCGGTGGAGCTGGCGGGGGAGTTGGGGCTCAGGGATTCCTAACCCTCGCCCTTGCCCGCGATCATCATGCGCCCAATCAGCCAGGAGCCGGTCTGGATGCTGGTGCGGGTCTCGACGTCGTTGCCGATCTACTGCAAGTCCATGGACATCTCCTTCAGGTTACCGGCGATGGTGACCTCCTCCACCGGGAACTGGATCTCGCCCCCCTCCACCCAGAAGCCGGCGGCGCCCCGGGAGTAGTCGCCGGTCACCCCGTTGACCCCCTGGCCCATCAGTTCGGTGACCAGCAGGCCCCGCCCCATCCGCTTGAGCAGCCCCTGCCGGTCCAGCCCACCCGAGTCGGCACGCAGGTTGCGCACCCCGCCGCCGTTGTGGGTAGTCCGCATGCCCAGCTTGCGGGCCGAGTAGCTGTCGAGGACATAGCTGCGCAGTACCCCGTCACTGACGAAGTCCTGGGCGCGGGTCGCCACCCCTTCGCTGTCGAAGGGGGCGCTGGCCAGCCCCCTGGGCAGCAGCGGCTGCTCGTGGATATGCACGAACTCCGGGAAGACCCGGGTGTCGAGCCGGTCGAGCAGAAAACTGGCCTTGCGGTAGAGGGCGGAACCCTGGATGGCGCCGATGAAGCTGCGCAACAGCCCAACCGCCACATCGGCCTGAAACAGCACCGGCGCCTGCTGGGTGGGGATCTGACGGGCGCCGAGTCGCGCCAGGGTACGCCGGGCCGCCTGGCGACCCACCTGTTCCGGGGCCTCCAGCATCTCACCGAGGCGCGACAATGTGTACCAGTAGTCACGCTGCATGCTGTCGCCCTGCTGACCCACCACCGCACAACTCAGGCTGTGGCGGGAGGCGGCATAGCCGCCGATGAAGCCGTGGCTGTTGCCGTAGACCTGCAGGCCGTCGTGGCTGCTCAGGCTGGCGCCGTCCGAATTGACGATGCGCGGGTCGCTCTGGCGCGCCGCCTCCTCGCAGGCGAGGGCCATCTCGATGGCCCGATCGACACTCAACCCCCAGGGGTGGTAGAGGTCAAGATCCGGGATCTCGGTCGCCATCAGCCCGGCTTCGGCCAGCCCGGCACAGGGGTCTTCCGAGGTATAGCGGGCGAAGTTGCAGGCGGCCCGCACGGTCTCGGCCACCGCCTCGGGACTCAGGTCGGAGCTGCTGGCGGAGCCCTTGCGCTGGCCGAAGTAGACGGTCACCCCCAGGCCGTTGTCACGGGTGTGTTCGATGGTCTCCACACCCCCCAGGCGCACGCCCAGGGAGAGCCCGGCATCACTGCTGACCGCCGCCTCGGCGGCGCTGGCCCCCTGGCGCTTCGCCTCCCGCAGCAGCTCTTCGACCAGCTGCTGCAACGCCCCCTGGCGCTGTTCGATGTCACTCATTGGCTGTAATTTCTACCCTTGCGGCTGACTGCCGGATTCCTCGCGGGCAAGCCCGCTCCCACAATGCTTTATTCGACCTACCCCGTCCCACCGACGGTCAGCTCATCCACCTTGAGGGTCGGCTGGCCCACCCCGACCGGCACGCTCTGGCCCTCCTTGCCGCAGACCCCCACGCCACTGTCGAGCTGCAGGTCGTTGCCCACCATGCTGATCCGGGTCATGGCCTCGGGGCCGTTGCCGATCAGGGTGGCGCCCTTCACCGGGGCGGTGACCCGCCCCTCCTCGATCAGATAGGCCTTGCTGGTGGAGAAGACGAAACGCCCGGAGGTGATGTCCACCTGGCCACCTCCGAAGTTCACCGCGTAGAGCCCCCGCTCCACCGAGGCGATGATCTCCTCGGGCGGGTATTCACCCGGCAGCATGTAGGTGTTGGTCATGCGTGGCAGGGTCAGATGGGCGTAGGACTCGCGCCGGCCGTTGCCGGTGGGCTCGGTCTTCATCAGGCGGGCGTTTTGCTTGTCCTGCATATAGCCCCTGAGGATACCGTTCTCGATCAGTACGGTGCGCTGGCTCGGGGTGCCCTCGTCGTCGATGGTCAGGGAGCCGCGCCGCCCCGGCAGGGTCCCGTCGTCCACCACGGTGCAGCAGCTCGCGGCCACCTGCTCGCCGATGCGCCCGCTGAAGGCGGAGGTGCCCTTGCGGTTGAAGTCGCCCTCCAGGCCGTGTCCCACCGCCTCGTGCAGCAGTACGCCGGGCCAGCCCGGACCGAGCACCACCGGCATGGCGCCCGCGGGGGCGGCCACCGCCTCCAGGTTGACCAGGGCCTGGCGCGCCGCCTCGCGGGCAAAGCCCAGGGCGCGCTCCTCCTGCAGCAGGTAGTGCAGGTCCGCACGCGCGCCGCCACCGCTGCTGCCCTGCTCGCGCCGGCCGTCGTGCTCGGCGATCACTTGCACATTGAGGCGGATCAGCGGGCGCACGTCCGCATTCAGCGTGCCATCGGTGGCCGCCACCAGGATCACGTCGTGGGCCCCCACCAGACTGACGATGACCTGTTTGATGCGGGGATCCTGACGACGCGCCTTGGCATCCACCCGGCGCAGCAGCTCGACCTTCTCCGCCTCGCTGAGGCTGGGAATCGGGTTGATCGGGGCATACAGCCGGCGCTCCTGGGGCAACCCCTGGATCCGCACGGCGCCTGAACCGCCTCCGCGGGTGATCGCGCGGGCCGCCCGGGCCGATTCCAGCAGGGTGGGAAAGTGCAGCTCGTCGGAGTAGGCGAAGCCGGTCTTCTCACCACTGATGACACGGATCCCAGCCCCCTGCTCGATGTTGTGGGAACCCTCCTTGACGATGCCGTCCTCCAGCACCCAGGACTCCAACCGGCTCGACTGGAAATAGATGTCGGCGGCATCTATACCCTGGCCCACCAGTTCGCCCAACATGCGGTCCAGGTCGGTCTCGCCCAGCCCCGCTGGGCTGAGGATGATCTCGTTGGCGATTTGAATCAGTTCAGACATGGGATTGATTGATTACGAATTCTTGGCCTTGATTGGCTTGATGAGAGGCGTTCCTCACGATCTTTGATCATCCTAGATTCCTCAGTTGATCGCTCCATTCTGAAACTAAGTGATTGATATGAAAAACACTCACTTCGATTGACCTTATCACCCATTGGGTGAATCACGCTACAGGGTGAATAGCAGGCCTACAGATTGTTTTCGAGTACCTCTGAGTCGCGTAGAAGTCTTGGCACGCCTTATTCATGGTCGCGGCGCTCAGACAGACCAACCCGGCGCCAGGCAATTCTTTGCATCGCCCCGATTCCTGATACCTGATTCTAATCCAGTATCTCCTTGCGGTGCCGAATGGTCGGAAAGGTGCGGCGGATGGTGTGCTGATACTCCCGGTCGAGCTCCACGGCAATGAACCCGGTACCCCGGGGCACTTGCGCCAGCACGGTGCCCCAGGGGTCGACGATCATGCTGTGGCCATGGGTCTCACGGCCATTCATATGGTAGCCACCCTGGGCGGCCGCCACCACGAAGGCCAGGTTCTCGATGGCCCGGGCGCGCACCAGCACCTCCCAGTGGGCCTTGCCGGTCATGGCGGTGAAGGCCGCCGGCACCATGAAGATCTCCGCCCCCATCTCCAACAGCTTGCGAAACAGCTCGGGGAAACGCAGATCGTAGCAGATGGTCAGGCCGAGGCGGCCGAAGGGGGTATCCACCACCTGGGCCTGATCACCGGGCTCGATGCTGTTGGACTCTTCATAGCGCTCATCGGCCTCCACCAGCTCTACATCGAACAGATGGATCTTGTCGTAGCGGGCCACCTGTTCCCCCCGGTCGTTGTAGACCAGACAGGCGGAACGCACCTTGGCCCCATCCAACGCCTCCATGGGGATGGTCCCACCCACCAGCCAGACCCCGTGGCGCTGCGCCATCTGGCTGAGAAAACCCTGCAACGGACCCTCTCCCGGGCGCTCCCGCAGGGTCCCCATGTCCCGGTCGTGCTCGCCCATGAAGGCGAAGTTCTCCGGCAGCAGGATCAGTCCCGCGCCGCTCTCAGCCGCCGCACCAATGAGGCGTTCCGCCTCCAGCAGGTTGGCGCTGACATTGGGGCTGGTGGCCATCTGGATGGCAGCGACCTTGGGGTTGTCAATCATCTCTTCGGTGGTTCCCGCTCGTGGATGGCGGCCGGTCCACCATCATCCTGGGATCACAAAGCCGCCAGACCTGGGGGCCTGCAGCGATACGACCTTCGAGGATAACATCATTTCCAACACCCCGCCTTATTCCCGGCGGCGGAGCAACGACTCACCCGCTTGCCGTCTCTGCCCGACCTGCACATCGAGAGTTCGGCGGCCACCGTGCATCCGCCCGTATCCCCCGTGGGGATTCCTGTTCACTCACCCTGGCCGGGCAGGTCCGGCATCTGCCGCTTCCGGGCCTGGGCCTTTGCCTCTGTCTTGCGCTTGACCTTCTTAAAGATCGGCGCCTCCCAGCTGCCGGTCAGCTCATACTCGGTACGGGTGATGCGGTCCACCTGCTTGCCCAACAGCTTCTGACCCACCACCAGGGCGACCCCCACCGCCGGGTTGACCGCCAGCGCCCCCACCAGGGGCAGGGTGGAGCTCACCTGCGGCGTCACCGTGATCTGCTGGTCGTAGTCCCGTTTGGCCAGCCCGGTGCGGCCACGGATCTCGATGCTGGCCGCCGAACTCTCGATGTGCAGGTCGTTGGTAAAGGCGTCGCCATCGACGATGGTGAAATCCCCATTGACGTGATCGAACTCCAGCCCCTTGGAATAGAGGTCGGAAAAATCGAGGGTCAGCCGTTTGCCCAGCGCCTGCAGGCTGAGCAGCCCGACCAGCCGCCCCATGCCCGGATCCACCTCCTCGACCATTCCCTCACCCATGTTCAGCTCGACCTGCCCGGAGAGCCGGGCAAGGGTCAGCCGATGGGGCGGCTGGGGCCAGCTGAGGCTGGCGTGGAAATCCAGGGGCGCATCGGCGATGCCAAGCTGCCAGCCCAGACCGGCCTGCAGGGCCCCCAGACTGTCGACGTGGCCCTGCAGCGACAACTCAGTGGTGTGTTGACCGTTGTCCAGCAACCAAGCCCCATTGCCCTTGACCTCTATTCCCTGACCGTTCAGCCGCAACCGGCCCAAGCGGATGCCATGGTCGGCCCGGCTCCACTGGAGGGCGAGCTTGCCCATGGGCTGGTCGTTGACGCGCAGCGCATCCACCCGCAGATCCAGGGCCGGAAGGTCGCCCGGATCCACCTGATCCCAGGCCGGTTTCTTCGACTGCCTGGCCGTCAGATCGGCGCTATGCAACTGAAGGTGTGCGAGATGCCCCACCAGGGGCCGCCGGGCCCGGTCTCTGGGCACCTGCAATTCACCACTGAGGTCGGGTGAATCGATCTTGACCCGCCAGCCATCCGCCTGGCTGGTCAGTTGCAGCCGGGTATCCTTGCAGGAGATACCGATCACCCCCAGCTTCGCGACCTGCAGGTCGAGGTTGATCGGGGAGGCGTGGGCGGCCGGTTGCCCGTCTCCCCGCCGGCTGAGCCACTGCACCCAGGCGTCGGCGCTCAGGGCCTGAAGCCGACCGCGCAGGCGGATCTGTGCCGCCGGTGAGAGCCGGGGCTTGGCCTGGCCGAACACCAGGTCGGCATGCTGAAAGCCCTGGCCGTCGTCCCGCAGCAGGGCGTGCAGCAGACCGCCATAGTCGATGCGCAGCTCGGTGCTGCCGGCCGGCAGAAAGTCGAAGTCGAGCCCCAGGTCCCGGCCCTGTTCGGGCGTCTTGCCCAGGGGTGGCGGCAACCTCAGGGCCATGCCTCGCAGCCCTGAATGGATCTCCAGGCGCACTGGGATCTCGCTCTTGCCATGGGCGATGTCCAGCTTGAGGCGGGCCTGGCTGCGTCCCTCGAGAAAGGCGGTGGCAATCCCCGGAAAGTACTTTTTGCGCCAGGCGGCGTCGGCCTCCAGGCGGGTGGAGATCAGGGTCCCGGGCGGCCTCTCTGCGGCCCTGGGCCCCACCTTCAGGACCACCGGCCGGCCCATCAGACGCCCCTCGATGGCGCTGCCGCTGATGCGGCTCCGACTGAAATCGAGCCGTCCGTGCAGATCGGTCAGGTCGATTCTCGGCCCCTTCTTCAGCCGCAAGCTGACAGGATGCAGGTCGATGCTGCCGGAGAAGGCCAGGCTCCCCTTGTCACGTCTCTTCAGGGGAATGTGCAGATCGACCCGGGTGGTGCTCTGCCCCCGCCCCTCCACCAGCCCGGTGAAGTGGCCGAAGCGACGCTTCAGGGGGGTCTCGGCCAGCAGTCGCATGACGTCCCCGAAAGGCCCGTCGACCTGGCCGGTGACCTGTACCGGCGTGCCCTGCTTCAGGTGGTCGATATGGGCCTCGGCCCGGCGCAACCGGCTCTCCAGGATGCGCCCGTCGCTCAGCTCGATCGACAACCGGTTGTTGACGAAATGGGCCTCCGCCACGGCCTCTTCGATACGTGGCCAGCCCGGCCGGTAGTCCAGCAGCAGATCCTCGATGCCGAACAGGACCTCGAAACGCCCCTCGTCGTGCAGATAGGGAAAGCCCTTGAGGGGGCCATAGAGGAGGAAGCTCCCGGCGGTCACATGCCCGGAGACCAGGGCCCGGTCGAGCCAGTTCACCAGCGGCTTGGGCATGATCCCCACCGGCAGGTAGCGGCCGGTGTGGGAGGCGTCACCATCCCAGTAGTCGCTCTGCATATCGATGAACGGCACCCCGCCATCCAGGGGGATCCGCAGCTCGAGGCGGCTCAGGGTCTGCAGGTCACTGGTCGACATGGCCAGGTCCTCGCTCTTCAGGTGCAGCACACCGGGAGTGTCGAGGTCCCACTTGAGGTAGCCGTCCAGGCGATTGGCGACGAGGGGTTTGCGAAACAGCCTGGGCATCTCCGTCACAAAGTCCTGGGACCTCACCAGCAGGCCGCCCCCCTCCTGGTCGCCCCTGAACTCCAGGTCGACGCCCCGCAGGCCGGGGACACGCCGCCAGGCACGCTGCCGATAACGGCTCACCTTGCCACTGATTCGCCAACTTGGCGCGGCATCCCCCCGCCTTGCATAGGCCAGCCGCAGTCGGGTCAGATGGCCGGTGGGGGAGAGCCCGACCAGGGCCTGCTGCAGCGGTCTGTCGGCGGGCAACAGCAGGGCGAGCAGCCCGCAGGTGCCTCGCAGCCCCAGGTAGTCCGCGCCCAGACGCAGTTGGAAGCGGCCGTCGGGGCTGGTCTCCCACAGCAGGCTCAGGCGCCCGGGCGGCCAGAGCCTGCCCTGCTCGACCGCCGTCAGCCGCTCCAGGTCGAGGTGCCACCCCTGATCCCCACGCCACATGACAAACCCGGCGGAGAGCTGCTTGAAGCCGACCTTCGGACGCTTGGGCGCGCTCAGCTCGAGGTGAGTCAGCCGGGCCTGCCCCTGCGCTCCTCGCAGCGCCCCATCCCGCAGCTCGCCCCACAACTCCAGGTCGAGACGACCGTCACCCAGGGTCAACCCCCGGGTCAGGGAGGGGTTCAGGCGTTGGGCCAGCTTTAGGGCGCGGGTCCTGATGTAGAGGCGGCCGTTCACGGCCAGGGGGTCCTGGCGGCCCTCACGCAGGTCGGCCTTCAGCTCCAGCTGCTCCGCCGCCGCGTCTCCAAGTCGCAGGTTGGCCACCAGGCGATGGCGGCCCTGTGCGTTCAGCAGCTCCAGGTCGACCCGGGAGAAGTGGATCGGCGGCTGGCCACTCTGTTCATCCAACCAGTAGACCTTGCTGTCGCGGATGCGCAGGTGGGTATTGCGCAGAAAGGCCCCGAGCACCGAGCCGTGAGACTGGCCTGGCCGCTCCTGGAAACCATTGACCATCCAGCTGCCGTCCCAGCGGTGAATCAGGCGCAGGGAGGTGCCCGTCAGCTTGGCCCCGCCGAGTACCAGCCGGCCTTCCAGCAGGCTCTGCAGCATCCGCACCTCGGCCTGGACCTGGCGGGCCTGCAGCCTGGGCCGTTTACTCTGGGGGTCGAGCAGGACCACTCGATCGAAGCGCAGCACCAGGTGGGGTCCCTGCAGGGCCATGTGCATATCGCCGATGCGCACCGGCATGCCGGCCCGCTGGTTGACCACCCGCTGGATCTCGCCCTGGTAGAAGTCCAGATCCAACTGGGGCAGGAACAGCCGCAGGGCGCTGACCAGGATGGCCAGCAGGATGATCAGCCAACCCAGCAGTCGCCAGAACTGGTCATGCAGGTATTTGGCGATATGCAGCATGCGATGAGACGGACGGCGGCCGGATCAGACCAGCACCACGTCGTAGTGCTCCTGGGTGTAGAGGATCTCCGCCTGCAGGCGGATGGGGCGTCCGATGAATTGTTCCAGCTCCGCCAGGTTGGTCGACTCCTCGTCCACCAGGCGGTCGATCACCTCCTGGGAGGCAAGCACCAGCAGGGACTCCACGTCGAACTGACGCGCCTCCCGCAGGATCTCGCGGAAGATCTCGTAACAGGTGGTCTCCGCGGTCTTCATCGAGCCCCGCCCGCCGCAGCAGGCGCAGGGTTCGCAGAGGATATGCCCGAGGGACTCACGGATCCGCTTGCGGGTCATCTCCACCAGCCCCAGGGAGGAGACCTCGGAGATGTGGGTGCGCGCATGATCGTGGGCCAGGCACTTCTCCAGGGCCCGCAGCACCTGGCGGCGGTGCTCCGGATCCGCCATGTCGATAAAGTCGATGATGATGATGCCCCCCAGATTGCGCAGGCGCAGCTGCCGGCAGATCGCTTGGGCCGCCTCCAGGTTGGTCTTGAAGATGGTCTCCTCCAGATTGCGACGGCCCACGAAGGCCCCGGTATTGACGTCGATGGTGGTCATGGCCTCGGTCTGGTCGATCACCAGATGACCTCCGGACTTGAGCTGCACCTTGCGCTCCAGGGCCTTCTGGATCTCGTCCTCCACTCCGTAGAGGTCGAACAGGGGCCGTTCTCCGGGATAGTATTCGATGCGCCGCTTGATCTCGGGGATGAACCTCTGGGCGAACTCTATGGCCTTCTGGTGGGTCTTGGTGGAGTCGATGCGCACCTTCTCCACCGTCGGACCCACCAGGTCGCGCAGGGAGCGCAGCGCCAGGGGCATGTCCTCGTGCAGAAGCTCGATGCCATGGGCCAGCTTGCATCGCTGCTGGATCGATTCCCACAACTTGGAGAGCAGGCGCATATCCGCCTCCAGGGCCGATTCGTTCGCCCCCTCGGCGGCGGTGCGGGCGATGAAGCCGCCGCTGACCTCGATGGACTCGGCGGTGTGGTTGAGCAGGGTGCGCAGGCGCTGGCGCTCCTCCTCCGACTCGATCTTCTGGGAGATCCCCATGTTGCCCAGCTCGGGCATGAACACCAGGTAGCGGGAGGGGATGGAGATGTGGGTGGTGAGCCGCGCCCCCTTGCTGCCGAGGGGGTCCTTGAGGACCTGCACGATCACATATTCGCCCTCGCGCAGCAGCTCGGCGATGTTGTCCCTTGGCGCCTCGCCCTGGCCGTTGCCGTGGGCATTGCCGATGTCCGAGACATGCAGGAAGGCCGCCCGCTCCAGGACGATATCCACGAAGGCCGCCTGCATCCCCGGCAGCACCCGGCAGACCTTGCCCCGGTAGATGTTGCCCACCAGGCCGCGCCGGCCAGTGCGCTCGACGATGATCTCCTGCACCACGCCGTTTTCGATCACCGCCACCCGGGTCTCCGGGGGCGTGACATTGATCAATATCTCTTCGCTCATGGATCTATCTGATTCTGATTCTCTTGCGCCGGCCGGGGCAGGCGGATGCCCGCTGCGCCCAACAGATTGGCGGTCTCATAGAGTGGCAGGCCCATGACCCCTGAATAGCTGCCGTGCAGCTCGCGAATGAAGATGGCGCCGCACCCCTGGATGGCGTAGCCACCCGCCTTGCCCGCCGGCTCTCCGCTCGCCCAGTAGGCCAGGGCCTCCGCCCTGGTGATGACCCGCATCTCGACCCGGCTGACACTCAGGCGGGTCGCGGTCTCATGTCCGGCCAGGGCCACCCCACTATAGACCTGGTGTGAGCTGCCCGACAGCAGCGCCAGCATCTCCAACGCCTGCTCCCGGCCGGCGGGCTTGCCGAGGATCCTCCCCTCCACCACCACCGCGGTATCCGCCGCCAGCACCGGCAACGCCTGCCGTCCGGCCAGCCGGGACTGGGCGGTCTCGGCCTTCTCCCGGGCCAGCCGCAGCACATAGTCGGCGGGCGGCTCCGCCGCCCTTGGGGTCTCGTCCAGCTCCACCGCCAGGCATTCGTGGGGCACGCCGATCTGCCACAATAGCTCCCGCCGCCGGGGCGAACGGGAGGCGAGCCAGAGCAGCGGCCCCATCACCCCGCCCGGTGATAGGGGTGGTTGTGCAACAGGCTCCAGGCCCGGTAGAGCTGTTCCGCCAGCACCACCCGCACCAGCGGGTGGGGGAAGGTCAGGGGCGACAGGGACCAGCGCTCACCGGCCCGCGCCAGGCACTCCGGCGCCAGACCCTCCGGGCCGCCCACCAGCAGGGCCAGATCCTGGCCCGCCGCCAGCCAGCCGGCCAGCCGCTCGGCCAGCTGCTCGCTACTCCAGCTGCGCCCCGCCACGTCCAGCGCCACCACCCGGCAACCCTTGGGGATCACCTTGAGCATCTGCCCGCCCTCGTCGCGCAGGAGACGCCGGATGTCGACATGTTTGCCACGCCGGCCCGGGGCGATCTCGTGCAGCCGCAGGGCGCACTCGGCCGGCAGCCGCCGGGCATATTCGTCGTAGCCTTCGACCACCCAGCGCGGCATTCGGTTTCCGACAGAGACCAGATGAATCTTCATGGGTGATCATTCTACGGCAATCGGGCACCGGCTTCCCGGCGTGGTAGTAGGGATAATCGGTGCGATATCCTGTATCCTAGTGGGCCATGAGCGACAAACACCTGACCAAGACACGCTTCGACCAGTTCGAGCTGCGCCCGGAGATCCTCCAGGGCCTGCAGGACGCCGGCTTCGAATATTGCACACCGATCCAGGCCGAGTCCCTGCCGATCGGCCTGTCCGGCCAGGACCTGGCCGGACAGGCACAGACCGGCACCGGCAAGACCGCCGCCTTTCTGGTGGTGGCCCTGCAGTACCTGCTGACCCACCCCCCGGACGAACGGCGCCGCCCCAACCAGCCCCGCGCCCTGATGGTGGCGCCGACCCGGGAGCTGGCGGTACAGATCTACAACGACACCCAGCTGCTGGCCCGGCACACCGGCCTGAGTTCCATGGTGGTGTTCGGTGGCACCGGCTACGAACAGCAGCGCAACCAGCTGCAGGCGGGCGTAGACCTGCTGATCGGTACCCCGGGACGCCTGATCGACTACCTCAAGCAGCACGTCTACGACCTCCAGGAGACCCAGGTGGTGGTCCTCGACGAGGCCGACCGCATGTTCGACCTGGGCTTCATCAAGGATATCCGCTTCCTACTGCGACGCTGCCCACCCCCTCAGCAGCGCCTCGGCATGCTCTTCTCCGCCACCCTCTCCTACCGGGTCAAGGAGCTGGCCTACGAGCACATGAACAACCCGCGCAATATCGAGGTGGAACCCCAACAGGTGACCGCCGAGAACGTGCGCGAGGTCTGCTACATGACCGCCAACGACGAGAAGATCCCCCTGCTACTGGGGTTGCTGCGGGGCATGGAGAAGGCGCGCAGCATCGTCTTCATCAACACCAAGCGCACCGCCAACCGGGTCTGGGGCTATCTGCAGGGTAACGGCATCGACACCGCGGTGCTCTCCGGTGACGTGCCCCAGAAGAAGCGCCTGAGTCTGCTCAAACGCTTCCAGGCGGGGGAGGTCTCGGTGCTGGTGGCCACCGACGTAGCGGCCCGCGGGCTGCACATCCCCGATGTCACCCATGTATTCAACTTCGATCTGCCGGAGGACGCCGAGGACTATGTGCACCGCATCGGCCGCACCGCCCGCGCCGGCGCCAGCGGTGATGCCATCAGCTTCGCCTGCGAGACCTACGCCTTCTCCCTGCCCGATATCGAGGCCTATGTGGGCCACTCCATCCCCATGCAGGCGGTCGACCCGGCCCTGCTGGCCGAGGTCGACCCCAAGAGCCGCATCTATCCGGAGCGGGGCAGCCGCCTGCAGCGCCGCCCCAAGGACGGCCGCAAGGCCCACGGCAAGGGTCATCACCACAAGGCCCACAAGCCGGCCGAGGCGGCGGACAAACCGAAACGGCGCCGCCGCCGGCGCGGTCCCAAACCGCCCCAGAGCGGGGGTGAACGATCCTGACCATGAGTGAGGCCCCGGCACCGGCCAACAAGTGCAGCCGCTGTCACGACTCCAGGTGCTGCACCTACACCACCGAGGCCCTGGGGGTGGCGCCCCGCTCCAAGGCCGATTTCCAGCACCTGCTGTGGCAGGTCTCCCACCAGGGGGTGGAGATCTACAAGGACTCCGATGGCTGGTTCCTGCTGATCCAGGGGCGCTGCGAACACCTCCAGCCCGACGGGGCCTGCGGCATCTATGACCAGCGCCCGCAGATCTGCCGCGACTACAGCAACGACTGGTGCGAGTTCAACGCCCCGGCGGAGGAGGGCTTCGAGCTCTACTTCCGCAACTACGCCGAGCTGCTGGCCTACTGCAAGCGCCGCTTCAAGGCCTGGGGCCGTTGAACCTAGATTCCTCAGTTGACCGCTCCATTCTGAAACTAAGTGATTGATATGAAAAACACTCACTTCGATTGACCTTGTCACCCATTGGGTGAATCACGCTACAGGGTGAATAGCAGGCCTGCGGGGGCACATGGCGGCGTCGCCTGCATGGACGTAGGTGAGGGGCGTGAGCTGGGAGCGGCAAGCTTTACAACTCCTTGGAATAGACAGAAAATTGCTCCTGCATTTTCTGCATACCGTCCATCCATGGACATAACAGAAAATTGCTC
>Ga0114931_10000261_pt1 | contig 61616 bp, 54 predicted proteins | sample 2SBtaG_FD_89579 | JGI IMG/M metagenome (GOLD analysis project Ga0114931, IMG submission 89579) | Deep subsurface microbial communities from Kolumbo volcano to uncover new lineages of life (NeLLi) - 2SBTROV14_V59a metaG | ecosystem: Environmental > Aquatic > Marine > Volcanic | place: Kolumbo... | reverse complement strand
TTACGGCGTCGCGTTCCCAACCAAAAAAGAACTCGACAAGCACCTCGAACTGCTCGAAGAGGCCAAGGCCCGCGATCACCGCGTCATCGGCAAGAAGATGGGCCTGTTCCACATCGACGATATAGTCGGGCAGGGTCTGATCCTCTGGACGCCCAAGGGCTCGGTCGTGCGCACGGAGTTGCAGGACTTCATCTCCGAGGAACTCCGCAAACAGGGGTACCAGCAGGTTTACACGCCGCATATTTGCAAACTCGATCTGTTCCGCACGAGCGGGCATTTTCCGTATTACCAGGATTCACAGTACCCGCCGATCGTGGAGCGCGACACGATCCATGAACTCGCGGAAGAGGGCTGCTCTTGCGGGGATCTGGCGAACAAACTGGAAGAGGGCGACATCGACGGGTATCTGCTCAAGCCGATGAACTGTCCGATGCATATCCGCATCTTCAATAGTCAGCCGCACTCGTATCGCGACCTGCCGGTTCGGCTTTCCGAGTTCGGGACCGTGTACCGCTGGGAGCAATCGGGCGAGCTGAACGGGTTGACGCGCGTCCGCGGGTTTACGCAGGACGATGCGCACCTCTTCTGCACCGAGGAGCAGATCGCGGACGAGATGATCGGATGCCTCTCGCTGGTCACCAAGATCTTCCAGACGCTCGGGATGGACGACTTCCGCGTGCGTGTCGGGCTGCGCGATCCGGACTCGGAGAAGTATGTCGGTGAGCCGGAGGTTTGGGACAAGGCGGAACAGGCGTGCAAAGACGCGGCGGCGACACTCGGCAAACCGTTCAGCGCGGAGGCGGGCGAGGCCGCGTTCTACGGACCGAAGATCGACTTCATCGTCAAGGATGTGATCGGTCGCGAGTGGCAGTTGGGCACGGTGCAGGTGGACTACAACCTGCCCGAGCGGTTCGGCCTGAGCTACATCGGGGCCGACAACACCCCCCACCGCCCGGTGATGATCCACCGCGCCCCGTTCGGCTCGATGGAGCGGTTCGTGGGCGTGCTGATCGAGCACTTCGAGGGCGCTTTCCCGCTGTGGCTTGCCCCGGAGCAGGTCCGGGTGCTGCCGATCAGTGAAAAGAGCGCCGAGTACGCCAACCGCGTCCACGGGGCCCTTGCCGGGATGGGCGTGCGGGTATCGCTCGACGACAGCAACGACCGGATTCAGGCGAGAATCCGGATCGCGGCGGAGGAGAAAATTCCGTATATGGCCGTCGTAGGGCCCCGGGACGCCGACGCGGGGACCGTCTCGGTGCGCGCGCGGGGTGTTCAGAAGGATCTCGGGGCGATGCCTCTGGAGGCGTTCGTTGAGTCGATCTGCAAGGAGCGGGACGAGCGTGGAGCGTTCACACTGCGTGAATCCATGGTCCCGGAGGCCGCGACGGCGGGCTGAGAACGCCCGAAAACCGAGCATTCCTGCTTGCCTGTCGCGGGTCAGTCGTGTATTTTCATGGACACAGAGCCGCATCGGCGGCCCGATCCGCTCCCACCGGAGCCTCTCCCGCTGGCCATGAACCGGTCAACCTGTCGCACGCCGCGCCCCCTGGCGTCATGCTGTGCGCCGATCCCGTGTTCATGACCCGGCGTTCTACCAAACCCTGATCCAGCGACCGTCGCGTTTCACCCGATGAAACGGGTCGGCGCCGAACTTTGCAAGGTCGACCGCGACCACACCGGCAGCAGTCCAAACAGAAGGAGTCCACCGATCGCTCGCAGAAGGATGTACCGCAACCCAGGCCCGGCCCGCCGGACCCGCACCAACGAGATGATCCGCATCTCGCCGGTGCGTCTGATCGATGAGGACAACAAGCAGGTCGGCATCGTCGAGACCGCGCAGGCGCTCCAGCGTGCTCGCGAGGTTGGGCTGGATCTCGTCGAGATCTCTCCCGACGAGCGCCCGCCGATCTGCAAGATCACCGATTACGGCAAGTACAAGTACGAGCTGTCGAAGAAGGACACCAAGAGCCGGAGCGCCTCGAAGGCCTCCGACATGAAGGAGGTCCGGCTGGGGCGTTCGGTGAAGATCGATCCGCACGACGTCGAGATCCGCGTGAACCAGGCGCGCCGGTTCCTGGTCGAGGGGCACAAGGTCCTGATCGTCCAGCGGTTCCGGGGCCGCGAGATGATGCACCAGCGACTGGGCATGGAGCGTATGAAGCAGATCGCCGACAGCCTCGAGGACGTGTGCAAGATCGAGACGCCGCCCAAGGCGTCGGGCCGGGCGATGAACATGGTCCTGGCGCCGGACAAGCCCAAGATCGAGCAGTACAAACGCAAGCTCGAGAAGGAAAAGGCCGCCAGGGCAACGGGCAAAAACGCCGCCCCCGAGACACCGACCGAGCAGGCCAGGATCCAGCCCGAAGCGCCGGCCGAGGCCCCCAGAGAAGCGACCACGTCGGCGAGCGAGACGCCCGAGAGCTGATCCTCTCGGCGCCAGGCATTCAAATCAGTGTGTAAAGAACCGGGGGATCGGTCTCCCCCGGTTTTTGTTACCGCATTCCAGCGCGGCTGGCTTATTGGATTGCTTCGAGTGACCGCTCGAGCAACTCAACATCGAGCACGCGGCCGAACTTCTCTCCGACGCCGTGCATGACGCCGACGGTGACGAACCCGGCCGCCCGGTGGACATGCAGACTCGCCTTGCAAGATGTCTCGATGCGCGCCAGCAGGACCCTGACGCCGGCCGATCGTGATCGCTCGATCAGGTCCGACAGGAGCCGCCGGCCGATCCCCTGGCCCTGGTGATCCGGGTGGACGTAGATCGAATCCTCGGCGGCGCGCGCGTACGCGCACCGGGTGGACCAGTCCGAGACCGAGCCCCAGCCAACAATGGCGCCGGATGACTCGACCGCGACGGTGACGGGGCGGCGCAATGGATCGTGCTTCGCCAACCATCGCTGTGCGGCGTGCTCATCCCATGGCACGGTGTCGAAGGTCGCGACGCCCTGGAGGATCTCGTCGTTGTAGATCGCCATGATCGTGGGCAGGTCGCCCGTCGACGCGAGTCTGATGTCGGGAGGTGACATGATGAAGGGATCTTACACGCGGATGCGCGCCCATCCGCCATGGAGGTAACGGAGCGTGAAGAGGGTGGCGCGGACGAGATGCTCGGCGCAGAGCCCGACCCAGAGCCCGACAATGCCCCATTGGTAGGGGTTGGGATTCGGGATGACCCCGAGCGAGCCGAGCGGGATGTCGACGCCGCACAGGATCCACGCCAGCGGCAGACGGATGGCGTAGGTAGAGGTCCAAGTGATGAAGGCGACGAAGCGCGTGTCGCCGGCGCCGCGGAGCCCGTTGCGGAGGGTCATCCCGATGGCGAACGGGATCTGGATCCACCCGCAGATGAAGATCAGGGTCGGGGCGTATTCGAGGTGGATCGGCTGCTGCGTGAAGAGCCCGACGATCCACTGCGGGAACAGAATGAACGCGGTCCCGAAGCCGCCCATGATGACCGAGGAGATCATCGCGCATCGGCGCATGGCCAGCCTCGCCTGCGCCGGATCGCCCGAGCCGAGGTACTGCCCGGCGAGCGTGGCGCTGGCGATGCCCATGGCGAAGCCGGGCGTGAAGGAGATAGCCTCGACACGGATGGCGACGATGTGGGCGCCGAAGAGCCCGGCGACGCCCATCCACCCGACGAAGAGCAGGGTGATGAGGTTGCCGGTCCACATGCCGATCGACTCGATGAAGTTGGGCAGCGCCACACGCAGCAGGCGGCGCATGGTGCTCGCGTGCAGCCGGAGGCGCCGGCGCTTGAGCGCCACGCCCGATCGACCCCGGCACAGCACCGCGACAACAATGACAGCGCCGGTGAACCAGGCGGCGAAGGTCCCCAGCGCGATCCCCCGGATGCCGAGGTCGAACGTGAAGGGGTTGTGGAGGATGACCCGGCGGCCGACCTCGCCGGTTGCACTGACCGTGCGCTCGGCGATATCCACGCCCGAGAGGGCCCAGCTCGCTCCGATGTTGACGACGTTCACCGCGGCCATCATGACCAGCGGCCTGATCGAATCGCCGGCGCCTCGAAGGCAGGCGGCGCCGACCATGCCGATGGCGATCACCGGGACCGCCATGGCGAGGATGCGGGTGTACTCGACAAAGAGCGGTCCGGCCTGCTCACTCATGTTCATCAACGCCGCGACCGGAGCCGCGAGGACCGCGAGCAGAACCCCGACGACCACGCCGACGATCGCGGCGAGAATGATCGACTGCCCGACGGTGGCGTTGGCGACGGCAAGCTTCCCGGCGCCGACAGAGCGCGCGATCAGCGCCGTCGAACCGACGCCGATCGCCATGGCGACCATCCCGAGGAACCAGATGATGTAGCTGCCCACGCCGATGGCGTCGGTGGCGGCTTCGGAGATCCCGGCGCTGAGCGTGGTGTCCACCAGCCCGACAAGCGCGTTGAGCATCGACTCGATCAGGATGGGCCAGGCGAGCACCGCGATGGCCGTCCACATCGAGAGCCCGGCCAGGCGACCGGCTTTGATGACGCCGGTGCGCGGTGGTGAGATAGGTCGCGGCGCCGATGGATCCCTGGCGTCGTCAGTCAATCGATCGAATGTAGACGCCTCCGTGCCCATGTTGGGGATCAAAGGCAATGCATGGGGTCATTACCACATCCGGATGAAAATGACCGGAGAGATCGGGTTTGAGGCTCATCGCACCTTGATCGAGGCGAGCGCGATCGCCACGAGCATGAGGGTGACGATCCAGAGCCTCGCGACCACCTTGGACTCGGGCCAGCCGCCCAGGTGCAGGTGCCAGTGGTACGGGGCGCAGCGGAAGATGCGTTTGCCGCCGGTCATGCGGAAGCAGCCGACCTGGAGGACAACGCTGCCGATCTCGATCAGGAAGACACCCGACATGAGCAGGACGAGGATCTCCTGACGGATCACGATGGCGATGTACCCGAGCAAGCCGCCCAGGCACAGCGATCCGGTGTCACCCATGAAGACCGCGGCGGGTGCGGCGTTCCACCAGAGGAACCCGAGCGTGGCGCCGGCCATCGCGCCGGCGACGACGCTGAGTTCGTCGCTGTATTGCACGAAGGGCACGAGCAGGTACTGCGACGCGACCTGCCAGCCCGCGATGATGCACAGCACGAGCAGGGCGAAGCTGATGAACGCGGTGATCCCGGTTGCGAGCCCGTCCATCCCGTCGGTGATGTTCACCGCGTTGGACATGCCGGCGATCATCACGGCGCTGAGCGGAACGAAGACCCACCACGGGAGATACATCAGGCGATCTGCCGGGAGGTGCGTGCTGGTCTCGTAGGTCTTCTGGAACGGGAGGTTGAGGACGTGCCCCAGGTAGGGCGGCGAGTCGCCGTGGCGGAAGACGAACCAGCCGATCATGGCGCCGATGGCGAGTTGGAAGACGAGTTTTTCCCAGGCGAACAGGCCCTGCCGCTGCGTATCGCCGCGGCGTGTGGCGGTGAGCTTGAGCCAGTCGTCGACGCCGCCGACGACGGACATCCACAGCAGCAGCACGAGCGCCATCTGCACGTAGAAGTTGGTGAGGTCGGCGAAGAGGACGGTTCCGCCGAAGATGGCGGCGGCGATAAGCACGCCGCCCATGGTCGGGGTGTCCTTCTTGGATTCGAGCGCGCGGTCGAGGGCGGCGTGGTCGAAGGAGGCCGCGTCGCCGATCTTGCGCGCCGTCAGCCACCGGATGACCGGCTTGCCCAGAACGACGACGATCAGGAACGCGGCGAGCGCAGCGGCCAGGGCGCGGAAGCTGACGCGGTTGAGGACCTGCAAGGCGGACCAGATCTCGTACTCGGCGAGGGTGTCCTCGAGCGCATTGATGAGGTTGTAGAGCATCCGTGCGTTCGGTCCTGTGGATCGGCTAGCGGGCGTCGCTGGTGTGGTTCGCGGCGGTCGGGTCGAGGTCGCAGGCGATCAGCCGGTCGACGACGCGTTCGAGGCGGACACCGCGGGACGCCTTGCACAGCACGGTGTCGCCCGGGATCAGCATCGCGACGGCGCGTTCGATCGAGTCGTCGCTGCAATCGGGCAGCGCGGCGACGTGCTCGACTGCCGGAGAGCCCTGGCACGCCTCGGCGATCGCGCGGGATTCGGGGCCGATGGTCACAACGACCGTCGGGGTTTCGAGGCGCGCGATCTGCCGGCCGATCGAGCGGTGGGCGCCGGGCGCGTGCTCGCCCAGTTCGAGCATGTCGCCCAGGATCAGCACGAGCCGGCCGGTGCGCGGGATCGAAACGGCGGCGTCGATGGCGGCCGCGACGGAATCGGGGTTGGCGTTGTAGGCGTCGTTGATGATGCGGATCCCGGCGACAGCCCGCAGTTCGAGCCGCATCCCGGGGATCGTGACGCGGGCGAGCCCGGCGATGGCGACGGCGCCGGGGACGCCGAGCTGCTCGGCGACGGCGATCGCGGCGGCGGCGTTGCGCGCGTTGTGCGAGCCGAGCAGGGGCAGGCGGACCTCGCGGTCGCCGTTGATAGTGAAGCTGACGCCGATCGATCCCGCCGAGTCCCCATGCTTCGCGGTCTCGACGGTGACGGGTCCGGCGACGACGTCGGCGTCGATGGCCGAGCCGAAGGTGATGACGGTGCGCGCTTCGACGAACGCGAGCAGGTCCTGCTCGCCGGCGGGGATGATCGAAACGCCCTCGGGGCCCAGCGCCCGGAGCAGGGCGCCTTTTTCAACGCGGACATCCTCGATGCTCCCCAGGAACTCGGCGTGCCCGAGGCCGACGCTGGTGATGACGCCGATGTCGGGGCGAACGATGTTGGCGAGGTGATCGATCTCACCCGGGGCGCTCGTGCCGATCTCGCAGACGAGGTAGTCGTCGGCTTCCTGCGCGCCGAGCACGGTCAGCGGCGCGCCGATGTGATTGTTGAAGCTCTGCTGGTTGATGGACCCCGCCAGTTCCGGCGCGCAGGCGGCGTGGATCAGGTTGGCGGTGGTGGTCTTGCCGTTGGTCCCGGTGACGCCGACAACGCGGGTGGTGTGCAGGCAGTCGCGCCACGTCGCCGCGAGCCGCGCCAGGGCGTTGATCGGATCCTCGACTGCGATCACCGGGACGGCGCGGGCGCCGACGGACCCGGGCCCGATGATCATACCGGCGCCGGCGGCGATGGCGGCGTCTACAAAGTCGGCGCCATCGAAGCGGTCGCCCTTGATCACCAGGAACGCCTCGCCGGGCTTGATCGTGCGCGAATCGATCGAGACGCCCTCGATCGGCGCTTCGGGATCGTCAACCACACCGATCGGGCGCCCGCCGGTGGCGGCGCGGAGCCCCTCGATGGTCCAGAACGGGTGCGGCTTGCGTTCGGTCTTCGTGCGCCCGGTCATGAGGCACGCTCTTTGGCGAAGTCGGTCAGGCACTGAGCCGCGACGGTCGCATCGTGGAACGGCAGCTTGACCGTGCCGCCCCGGCCGTCGGGCATGATCTGCGTGCGTTCGTGCCCCTTGCCGGCGATGCAGACGATGTCATCTGGCCCGGCGTCGAGCAGGGCCATCGCGATCGCCTCGCGGCGCTGGATGACGGGCACACACCGGCCCGGGTCCTCTCGGATCGACCCGGGGACGCCGGCGAGGACCTGCTCGATGATGGCCCCGGGGGGTTCGGTTCTTGGGTTATCGCTTGTCACATAACAGACATCGGCTAACCGGGCGGCGACGGCGCCCATTCGGGGCCGCTTGGTCGTGTCCCGATCGCCGCCGCACCCAAAGACGAGGCGGAGTTTTCCACCGTCTGGCAACAGGGTGTTCAGGGCGGCGCAGGATTGTTCGAGGGCGTCGTCGGTGTGGGCGTAATCGACCACCACCGCCGGGCCCGGGACGCCATCCGGGAGGGCGATGCGTTCGAGCCGGCCCGGCGGCGCGGCCAGCGCCGGGAGCGTCCGCTCGATCTGATCGCGCGTCGCGCCCAGATGGTGCGCACAGACGACCGCCTGGAGCGTGTTCATCGCGTTGTGGGCGCCGATGAGCGGGATCGTTGCCTCGATCGTCCCCCACGCGCCGGTGAGCATGAAATTGCAGCCTTCGATCGTTGATCGCCCCAGTTGGACGGTCGCGTCACCGCCCGATTCCACCGACGCCGAGCAACGGCACACCGCGGACCGGGCGCCGGCGAGCATCCGTTCGTGTGAAGGATCATCGGCGTTGACAACCGCGAGGGCGCCGGGCCCGAGTGCGGCGAAGAGCCTGGCCTTGGCGCTCGCGTAGGCGTCCATGTCGCCGTGGTAGTCGAGGTGGTCCCCCGTGAGATTGGTGAAGACGGCGACATCGAAGGCGAGGGCGCTGGTGCGCGACTGGTCCAGGGCGTGGCTGGAGACCTCCATGGCGCAGGCCCTGTCGCCCGCCCCGACCATCTGCGACAGCAATGCGCTCATGGCGATCGCCGGGGGGGTGGTCATGGCGGCGGCGCGGCGTTCGCCACCGGCGATATTTTCAACGGTGCTGATCAACCCGCAGGGGACGCCGGCGCCGGCGGCCAGTTGCCGGATCAGCCAGGCGACGGTGGTCTTGCCGTTGGAGCCGGTGACGCCGACGAGGTTCAGTTGCGAACCGGGCTCGCCATGGAATCGCTCGGCGATGACCGCCGTCAGCGCCCGCAGGTTATCCCGGGCGACGAGCAGCGCCGGGCGGTGGTTGGCGCCCCCGATGTGACGCTCGGCGATTTCGACGCCGGCCTCGTCGGTCAGGATCGCGGCGGCGCGGAAGTCGATCGCGTCGGCGATCCATCGCCGGCCGTCATCGCTGACGCCCGGGCGCGCAATGAACAGCGAGCCGGGGCCGACGCGCCTGCTGTCATCGGTGATGTGGTCGATCCCGACAGTCGACAGCCCGGCGCCCGCCGGTCCGGGGACAGCGCGGATCTCACCGAGATCGGAAATTAGCTCAGGCAGGTTCACGGTGTTCGACCATCACGAGGGCGCCGATGCGCACGATGCACAAGGGTAGGCAGGATACCGGAACCCGCCGGGATCACCCGCGTGCCCGGATCACCCGCCTGCCCGGATCACCCGATGGACAGGCCCCGGAGATAGTCGTCGAGCTCGCGCTGGGTTGCGTCGCGCTGCGTGAGCAGGTCCTCGCGCGAGCCGAGGATCGTCTCCATCCGGTCCTCCTGTTCGTCCAGCTTGCGGACGTAGCGGGTGTGCAGGTCTGTGCCGCGCTGGACGGAGCTCATGTTCCGGCGGATGCGGTCCTGGTCCTGCGTGATGGATTGCTGTTCGCGATCGATCTCGGCCATCTGACGGTTGAGGAGGTTGATCCGCCCTTGCAGGTTCGCGGCCTTGCGGATCGCTTCGACGACCTTGGGTGAGGCGGCGCCGTTGGTCTGGTAGGCAAGCAGGCGGTTCAGGTCGTACCCGAGGACCGCGACGCGGGATCGGTCGGTTCGGGTGTGCTCGACGACCAGCTCGTCGGTCTGTCCCGGGCCGAGATCAACGAGGTACCGCTCGGCGTCTTTGGTTTCCTCGTCCGCTTTCGCCGGTGATCGCAGCTCCCAGCCGGGCATGCGCGGGCGCTCGATCATCACGGTGCGCTCTCGCTCCGTGTCGCGGTTGACGACGGTGTAGGTTTCGGTGTCGGTCCGGTCGTGTGTTTCGATGATCATGCCGTCGACGATCTTGATCTTCGTGATGCGGCGCTGTTCATCGCGCACCGAGTTGACGTCCACGTCGAGATCCGCCGCGTACGAGAGCAGGCGTTTCTGATCGCGCGAGGTGTGATGGATCTGGGCATCGCCCGCGTAAACGTCGGCGTCGTAGACCGCGATCGGCCCGGGGGGCAGGTGCAGACCGGTGTCGTTGGTCAGCTCGACGCCCCGCATCGGGCGGGCGACGCCGGTCGCGGGGGAGTAGATGGTCAGTCGGCGCCCCTCAATTGCCTGGCCCATGATCGGGAGCATCGCGCTCCGGCCGCGCTCGACGGAGACGGGCGCGTCGATGGTGTACATGAACTGTTCGCCGGTTTCGCCGGCGCTGGCGTGGGAGGTGGCCATGCCACCGATGATCGAAGGGGCGTTGAGGCCTGCTTCTTTGGGCGCCATCATTTCCAGACTGTCAGAAGCAGCGCCCGCGACGCGGCGTGCGCGTTCCTCGGCGATGGCCATTGTTGATTTCCCCGCGAAGCCTCCCATTTGTGCTCGCGCCAGGTCTCTCCCGGGCATGTCTGATTCATACACCACCGGCCCGATCCCGGCCAGCACCGGCACCGCCACCGTCGGCCTGCGCAGGTTCAGCGGCGTCTGGAGATCCATCACGAAGCTCACGGGCCGGCCCGACGCGAGCGAGAGGGTCACACCCCGCCAGTCGGCGTCGGTGTCGTTCTCGACGATGGCCCAGCCCTGCAAATACGGATCGCCGCTGGAGTCGTCGGGCAGGACGAGGCGGTAGCTGACCTTCCAGACGGGGGCGCTGTGGGTGTAGACGACCGAGACGCGCCGCTCGCCCTTGCCGTTGAAGCCGACCTCGACGCTCGTGCGCTTATCAGATCGGTGCTCGGAGATCGCGGCAAGCCCGCGCTCGAGCTCGCCGGCCAGTTCATCGTTGAGGATCTTCATCGAGCGGATCGAGGCCAGCGGAACCGCGCGGACGCCCGCGCCGGTCAGGAGCGTCGCCCACTGCTCGCTCGAACCCTCCGGGGCGCCCGGGTACGTTACAGTGCGCGACTCGACACCGAGGACGGTTCCCTGCACGTCGTCGCCCTCGGCGATCTCGATCCGGATCGGCTCACCCCGCAGCGAGTTCAACAGCCCCGCCATAGACGAGGCCCGGCGAGGATCGATTGTAAAATCGCCCAGGCGATCATCGATCGAGCGTTTCGGCTCGTAGACGACGCCGCCGATCTCGCCGCCGCCAAAGTCGAGCAGGACCATGGATTTGAGGATGTCGTTGATGCGATCGACGCCGAAGTCGAGTTCAACGGTCTCATCGCCGACGACCGACCCGCTGTGGCTGAAGGAGCCGACCCCCGAGCGATAGAGGGTGATGTCCGTCAGCGGCAGGTCGGCGGCGATGGCTGTCCCGGCCCAGGCGAGCGAGGCGACGGCGCCGGCGGCGAGCATGACAGCCAGCGGTGATCGGCGGGTGCGGACGGGGAGCGCGGTGCGGTTGGCTTGCGTCATGATGGGATCCTTCTCAGTGAGGGCTTGACCGGCGACAAACAATCGGCGTCTCCCGGGCCGGGGTCACACATTCAGACGCCCGGCGCGGAACCCTGTTCCCGAGTTCCGGCCCCGTGGGCTGGCGGGCTGGTCAAAGCGGGTGTTTGCGCCGATGATGCCGGTCCGATGCCCACGTCCGAGAACATCCAGGGCCCGAGCGACTGTTCGGGCGATCCCCCCGGGCGGTTCGCCGAAGTCTTTGGGCCCGAGGCGCCGGGGGAGGTCCGCTCGGGCCGGCACGACCGGATGCTCTATGCCACCGACGCCTCGTTGTACCAGGTCGAGCCGCTGGGGGTGATCATCCCGCGTGATCAGCGGGATCTGTTCGAGGCGGTCCGCCGGTGCGGGGCGAACCGGATCCCCATCCTGCCAAGGGGCGCCGGGGCGTCGCTCGCCGGGCAGACGGTCAACCGGGCGGCGGTGCTGGACTGTTCGCCGCATCTGCGCGCGATCGATGCGGTCGATGTCGGGGCGCGGACGGTCCGCGTCGAGCCGGGCGTGGTGTTGGACGAGCTGAACGAGACGCTCCTGTCGCGGGGCCACCGGCTGTGGTTTGCGCCGGATGTGGCGACGAGCCGGCACGCGACGATCGGGGGGATGATCGGCAACAACTCCGCCGGCGCCCGGTCGGTGCGGTACGGGATGACCGCCGACCATGTCCTCGCGCTCGACACGGTCGTGATCGATGACCGCGGCGAAGCGCACGCGCTGCGGTTTGGCCGCGGCGCCGGTGGGCGCGACGAGCGGGTCCGGGCGATCACGAACGCCGTCGTCGGGATCATCGATTCCGTCACGGACGAGATCCGCGCGCGGTTCCCGGAGATTGTCCGCCGGGCGGACGGCTACCCGCTGGACCGGATCCTGCCGCAGATCGAATCGGCGCGCGCCCGAGGCGAGGACCCGTCCCGGGTGATCAACCTGGCGCCCTTGCTGGTCGGGTCCGAGGGGACGCTGGCGGTGACGACCGGGGCGGCGCTGAACCTCGAACAGTCGCCGGTGGCGCGGCGGCTGGTCGTGTGCGCGTTCGCCTCGCTCGACGACGCGATCGCCGCGGTCAACCCGATCCTGACGACGAACCCGACCGCGGTCGAGCTGCTCGACGACCTGCTGATGTCGCTGGCGCAGGACAACCCGGGGCAGCGCGACAACGTGGCGATGATGCCGACGATCGGTGGCGAGGCGCCCGCCGCGGCGCTGTACGTCGAGTATTCCGCCGCCGAGGATGCGGGCGAGCTCGACGAGGCGGTGTCGGCGCTCGACGCGATTGTCGGGACCGGGGCCAGGCGGGTCTTCGGCTCAGAAATCGAGATGGCCCGCGCCTGGGCGCTGCGCAAGGCGGGCGAGCCGCTGCTGCACGGGCTGCCCGGGCTGCGCAAGCCGGTCACGTTCGTCGAGGACACGGCCGTCGATCCGAAACGGCTGCCCGAGTTCGTCCGGCGGTTCCGGGCGATCGTCGAATCGCACGGCACACGGGCGGCGTACTTTGCGCACGCGTCGGTCGGCTGTCTGCATATCCGCCCGCTGCTGGATATCCACCGTGCGGACGAGCGGGGGAAGCTCATCGCGATCGCGCGCGATGTCACCGACCTGGTCGTCGAGTTTGGCGGCGCCCTCACCGGCGAGCACGGCGACGGGCGCGTACGCTCACCGCTGCTCGAACAGTATTTCGGGCCGGTGTTGATGGACGCCTTCGGGAAAATCAAGTCGGTCTTCGACCCGCTGAATCTGTGCAACCCGGGCAACATTGTTGGAAAGGCGCCGGTCGAATCGATCACGGCGACGCTGCGCATTATGCCCGGATCTGAGACCGTCAGACCGGCGACGGCGCCGGTGTACTTCAACTACACCGGCGACCGGGGCTTCGAGAGCGCCGTCGAGCAGTGCAACGGCGCCGGGATGTGCCGGAAGAAACAGGGCGGGACGATGTGCCCGTCGTACATGGCGACGCTCGATGAACGCCACGCGACGCGCGGGCGCGCCAACGCGTTGCGGCTGGCGATCACCGGGCAGCTTGGCGAGCCTGGGCGCTCGGTGTGGGATGATCCCGAGACGCTGCGGACGCTCGACTGGTGCCTCTCTTGCAAGGCGTGCAAGGCGGAGTGCCCGAGCAACGTCGACGTCGCCCGGCTCAAGTCCGAGTACCTCGCCCAGCGCAACCGGGCGCGCGGCAAGACCCCCTGGCGCGATCGGCTCATCGCCCGTGTGCGAACGATCAACCGGCTCGGATCGCTGACGCCCAACATCGCCAACCTCATCGCGCAGTCGGACTCGACGAGGATGCTGGCCGGCCGGTTCCTCGGGGTCGATCAGCGCCGGACGCTGCCGCCGGTGTCGCGCTCGCTCGAAAAGCTGATCGCGCCGATCGTTCGGGCGACCGGGGATCGGGAGCGGTCGGTGGCGATCTTCGCCGACTGTTTCACGATGTATTCCGAGCCGGGGGCGGGCGTTGCGACGGCGCGGCTGCTCGACGCGCTGGGCTACCGCGTTGATCTTATCGACGCCGGCTGCTGTGGGAGGCCCGGGATCTCCGTCGGCGCGCTCGACATCGCGAAAAAACAGATCGAGCGGACGATCGGGAAGCTGGCGCCGATCGCCAACGACCCGGCATGCGAGGCGATCCTCGTCTGCGAACCGTCGTGCCTGAGCGCGATGATCGATGACTGGTGTTCGCTCAAGCTCGACGCTGACCCCGCCGCGATCGAGCAGATCGCACAGATGGCGCAGCTCCCCGAGCAGTTTCTCGATGACAACTGGAGCGAGCATCCGGACCCGATTGACATCCCCGCGAATCACGGTTCGGCGATCTTGCACGCGCACTGCCATCAGAAGGCGCTGCTCGGCGATGATTCTTCCGCGAACCTCCTCCGCCGGCTCCTTGGCGAGGACCGCTGTGAGATCCTCGACGCGGGCTGCTGCGGGATGGCCGGGGCGTTCGGGTTTGATTCGAGCCGGTTTGATCTGTCCATGGCCATCGGCGAGCGCACGCTGCTGCCAGCGGCGAGGTCGGCCCCGGCGGGCGCGACGATCTGCGCCCCGGGCGCCTCGTGCCGGCACCAAGTCCGCGACGGCGCCGACCGGCGCGCGGTGCACCCGATCGAGTTGGCGGCGGCCGTCCTTCTCGGTGATGATGCCGCTTTGAAAGGCTGATCCATGACCACACCAACATCCGATCGCGTCGTCGTGCAGGCGGGCAGCCCCGTCGGGAACCCGTGGCTCTTCCACCGCGCGCCCTTCCCCGCCGGCGACGCCGCCGTCTTCTTTGACATCCCCGGCGAGGGGACGACGCTGATCCTGCGCGACATCGAGTGCGACCGCGCCCGGCGCGCCGGCGTCGCCGATCATATTTACGCACCCAACGAGTTCACGCCCGATGGCGGGCTCTCGGGTGATCGCGACACCGCCACCGCGCAATCCGGCGCCGAGTTCGCGGTCCGGCATGGCCTCAAGGAGGTCTGGTCGGGCCGGTCGATGCCGTTGATCTTCGCGCATTTTTTCCAGGAACGTGGGATCACGGTCCGTTGCGACCCTGATCTCGGCGTGCTCGAGCGGCGAGCCAAATCCGAAAGGGAGATCGAGGCGCTGCGTCAGGCCCAGCGCAAGACCGAGGGCGCCATCCGGTTCGCATGCGAGATGATCGCCCGCGCCGACGCCGACGCCAACGGGGATCTCTCCGCCGGGGGGGAGCCGCTGACATGCGAGCGGATGCACGGCGAGATCAACATGTGGCTCCTGCGCCACGGCATGGACACGTGCACGAGCATCGTCGCCGGCGGGCCGCAGGGCGCCGACTGCCACCACCGCGGCGCCGGCCGGCTGCGCACGGGCGAGCCGGTCATCGTCGACATCTTCCCGATGGATCCGTCATCGCGGTACTACGGCGACTGCACGCGCTCGGTCGTCCACGGGGTGATCCCCGAGATCGTCCAGAGAATCCACGACGCGACCGCCAGCGCCAAGCGGGCCGCATTCGCCGCGACAAGAGCCGGCGCCACCGGCGAAGCTGTCCACCGAGCGGCGTGCGGCGTGTTCACCGAACTCGGCTACCCGATCGGGATGCCCGAATCACCGGGTGACGAGTCCATCCGGTACGTCCACGGCACGGGGCACGGCGTCGGGCTCGACGTCCACGAGCCGCCGTTGCTGGATCTCGGCGGGCCGGCGCTGGTCGTCGGCGACTGCCTCACGATCGAGCCCGGTCTGTACGGCCCGAGCGTCGGCGGCGTGCGCATCGAGGACATGGTGATCGTCAGCGCCGATAGGTGCGAGAACCTCAACACGCTGCCCGAGACGCTGCGCTGGGATTGATCAGCCCAGCACGAACGCCTGGGCATTCCGGGTTCATTCCGGGTTCATTGCATCGAGCGCTTCATCGATCCGCTGTGTCTCTTGCTCCAGTGACTCACCGGCGCCGATATCCACGATGCCGACGACGGTGCGCTCCGCATCAATCAACACGATGCACGCCGGCGCGTCGGTGAAGCGGTCGATGGTGGCGTCGGGCGAGACGGACCACAGCACGGGGCTGCCCCAGGCATGGACGGTCTGGCCGATTCGCTCAAAGAGATCGATGCCGACCAGTTTTTCCGTCACGAGCACCGGCTGGATGTCGATCGGGTGTTCGAGCGCGGCGGCCGACTGGCGCAGGGCGTCCCGTGCGTCGAGCACCGCCGGCGAGGCCTCACGAAAGAGCAGCAGCGCGATCGGTCCCCGGTGGTCGATCTCCAGTCGCCACGGCTCTGACGCGATCGTGAAGAACACCATCGGTGGCGCCGGGGCGCCGGGGTTGATGTCCGCGCCGCCGGGCTGGAGCTGCGCCAGCGTCGGGACCGGGGACCTGCCCCGGAGATCGAGCCGCCACTGCGCCGGATCGCCCGGATCGATCGCCTCGTAGCGCATCTCGATGCGCAGCCGTGAGCCGGGCGTGGTGATGACGCCGACGATCAGGCGCCACGTATTGGTGTCGATGACGTACGACACGATCGCGTCCCGGCTCTGCCCGAGGAGGACGAGCTGCGGCTCGGTGGCGCTGTCGAGCGCGGCGGTCCAGACGAAATCGCCCGGGAAGGGCGTCAGGTGAACCGGGTTGGCCGGGTCGTCGAAGGCAAGCGCAAAGTCCGGCATCGGCAGCGGCGGGAGCGCGTCGGCCAGCAGCGCCGGGATGGACCTGCTGGCCGCGGGGAAGCGCGCGTACCGATCGCCCCGGCGCTCGTGCGTGACGCGCAGCTCCCCGTCACGGACGACCGCGCGGAGCGGGCCGAGCTCGAGCATGACTGTCCCGGAGGCCGCGTCGAGGCGCACGACGGCGTGCTGCTCGCGCCGGCGGAACTCGGAATCGGCGATGAGCGTGACGCGCTCGGCGATGGGGCCGGCGCGGTAGGTTTCGACCAGGCGCCGGTAGACCTCGTTCGGATCGCGGCTGGTGACGGCCGCCGCCGGCTCGGCCCCGGGCGCCTGCGCCATCACCGGCTGCACGAAGGCCATCGCGCCGAACATCGCGGCGAACATTCCAGCCAGCAGGACGAGCAGCGCGGACGCCTGCGTGGCGATCACGGCGCCGCCGGCCGGCGGGCCCAGCGCTTCGAGCATCGCGCGGGCGGTTTTCTTCAAGGCGGGGTGCCTTGCGCCGGGCGCGATCGCCGACAGCGGCTCGAGCACGAAACGGCGTTCGTGCATCCTCGGATGGGGCACGGTCAGGCCCGGCTCATCAATGATCCGGTCGCCGTCGAGCAGGATGTCGATATCGATTGTCCTCGGCGCCCACCGCCCACTACGTTCCCCACTCCCCCCACACGCGCGGACCCGGCCCAGCGTCTGCTCGATCGACTGCAACCGTTCGAGCAGAACCCGCGGCTCGAGCGTGGTCTCGATCGTGATCGCCGCGTTGCGGTACGGACGCTGTGGATCGCTGCCCGGGAGCGTGACGGCCTCGGTCTCGATGATCGGGGACCGGGCGGTCACATCGACGCCGACGATCGCGGTGATCGCGGTGATCGCGGCCTCGATCGTGGCGGTCCGATCGCCGACGTTCGAGCCCAGCGCGAGATGGCAGAGCCTCGGGTCCACGGCGCCAGTGGATCGCAGTCGGCGCCCGAACGCAAGCGCCGGGGCCCGGGACCCAACGAACAACGCCCACGGGAGGGTGGGCGCTGTTCAACAAAGGTGTGTGGAGTGGGGGGTCTCTCTCCCGGCGCCGACAATCTCGAAGGACGCAGCTCTTACTGCTGCTGCGTCGGCTCGAACTCTCGTTCGCGGTGCTGCATCTGCGCCTTGAGCCTCGCGAGGATGGAGCTGTGCATCTGGCTGACGCGCGACTCGGAGAGATCCAGCGTGGCGCCGATCTCCTTCATCGTCATCTCCTCGTAGTAATACAGGATGACGATCAGTCGCTCGGCGCGGCTCAGGCCCTTGGTGACGAGGTCCTTGAGGTCGCGTTTCTGCGTCTGGATAAGCGGGTTGGCCTGCGTGTCGTCGCGGATGACGTCGATCTCGCGGACCTCGCGCCCGCCGTCGGACTGGCGGCACTTGCGCGAGAGACTGATGACGCCCACGGCGCTCGAATCGCGGTGGAGCTTCTTGTACTCTTCGCTGTCGACGCCCAGCCGGTTGGCGATTTCCTCCTGCGTCGGCTGCCGGCCGAGCTCGAGCTCCATCGCGGCGCGGGCGGCTTCGACCTTGGCGCTGCGGTGGCGAACCAGGCGCGGGACCCAGTCCATCGAACGGAGCTCATCAAGGATGGCGCCGCGGATGCGCGGGGCGCAGTAGGTCTCGAACTTGACGCCGCGATCGAGGTCGAAGGCGTCGATGGCGTCCATGAGCCCGAAGAGCCCGGCGGACATGAGGTCCTCGATGTCGACCTCGTCGGGGAGCCGGGCGTAGATGCGCTCGGAGTTGTACCGAACCAGCGGGAGGTACTTGACCATGAAGAAGTTGCGGATGTGCTCCGGGTGATCCTTGGTCTGGTACTGGACCCAGACATCGAGGATCTCGTGATGCGGGAGGTTCTCCGTCGAGAAATCGGGCTTTTTCTTCTTCGTCGCCGGCTTCTTTTTCGCCTTGGCGCCAGCGGTGGCCTTGCCGCCCGCCCTGGACGGGGCTTTCTTCTTCGTGGCGGCCGCCGTGGGTTTGGCGCGCACCGTCGTTGTCTTGGCGGCGCTCTTGCCGCGCGCCGCGGGCTTCGCCTTGGGCTTCGGCTTGGCCTTGGTCGTGGTTTTCGCCTTGCTCGACGTGCGCGCGCCGGACTTTGTTTTCTGTGACTTCGTCGCTGTCATGGTCGGCTCCTTGACCATTCGGTGGCTTGTTGCAACCCGGGGCGTGCGCTCCGGCTGTCGCGATCAGCATGCGGGGCGCGATTCCGTGCGCCCGACCGTTGCTCGATGTTGATCGCCGGAGTGTAACAGGAATCCGAGTCGCCGTGCGTCAACGCGCCCGTCTCGGTGAACATCTTGTGCATGTACTGCATCAGGCGGCCTCCGCATGAGGGGGCGCCTGCTGGGTCGGCTGCGCGGCCTGACGGACTTCTTCGATTCTCGGCGCCGGGTTTTTGACGACGTGGGCATCCGTTGCATCGTGCACGGCCCGCGCCGCCATCATCCCGATGAAAACACCGACCGCGTAGCACGCGACCATCGCGACCAGGGCGCGCGTCAGGATCACACCAGCGGGGTTGTCAGCGGCGAGACCGCCCAGGATCGCGACCGCGAAGCCCGTCAGCCCGCAGGCGCCGGCGATCGACTTGTGCACTCGCTGATCGTTCAAAGCGTTCTCCACTCCCCCGGCGCGCACCTGCGGCACGGGTGACTTGAGCATGACATCGGCGCTTCAGAGGCCCGTCTGAAGCTCGATCAGCGGAACCACCGCAAATGTCGGGCCTTACAACCGGACCAACCGGTGCAGCAGGCGCGACGCCAGCCCAGGCCTGTCAACGTCATCAGACGCCGTGAGTTCAAGCAAGTTGCGCAAATCCCGCGCGACGATCCGCACCCGCTGCGCCGCCGGGCGTTTCGGGTGACACACCAGGAACGGGGAGCGTTTCCGGACGGCGTCGGGAACGGCCGGGTCCTCGGGGATCCAGCCGGCGTCGATCAGGTTGACCCCGAGGAAGCGATCCGCAACGTCCTGCATCCGTCGCAGCACCGTCGTCGCCTCGCCGTGGTCGCGCGCCTGATTGATAAGCATCGCAATAGTAGGTTTTTGTTTGGCAATAACGGCCGCCCGGCGATCCCGTGAGGCCATCGCCACCGATTTCAGCAGCCCGTACGCATCCGCCATCGCGGTCGGCTCGGGCGTGGTGATCGCGAGCGTGCAGTCGGCGGCGAGGGTGAACGCGATGACATTCGCCCCGACGCCGGCGCCGCAATCGACGATGACGACATCCGCATCGCGATCCAGCGCGGCGAGCCCGCGGACCAGTCCGTCCCGGCGTTGATCATCGATGTCGGCGAGCCTCGCCAGCCCACCCGCGCCGGGCACGAGGCGGAACCCGCCGGGCGCATCGACCGTGATCTCCTCGATCGTCCGGGCGCCATCGATGACGTGCCCCAGATGCCCGCGGACGCTGATCCCGCACAGCACGTCCGCGTTGGCGAGCCCGAGGTCGCCATCGAGGAGCACTGTTCGGCACCCGAGATCGGAGAACGCCGAGGCGAGGTTGACGCAGATGTTCGTCTTTCCGACGCCGCCCTTGCCCGAGGCGACGGCGATGACGCGCGCCGAGCGGATCTCGTCGGCGCCGAGCCTTGGCGTCGTGTGGTTGTCCAGCGCCGCCGGGGCCAGATTGAACGTCGGCAGCCGTCGGTCCAGGCGTGGCGGTGTGACGATCGGCGCGTGGGCATGGGCGTGGGCGCCGGTTGGCGGCGCCCCCTTGGCCATCAACGCGCGCAGCCTGGTGGCCTGGTCCTCGTGGGCGAGCACGGCGGGCGCCTCGGCGGGCGGGATCTCGATCGGTGTCTTCATCGGACGCCCACCTGTTCACGCCCGTCGATGCGCACGTCGCCGACACCCAGAATCAGCCTCGCCAGGCGGTTGGCGCAGCTCGGCTCGATGTGATCGGGGACTTCCTGTCCGGTGGTGACATACGAAAGCTCGGCGCCGATGGCCCGCGCGGTGTTGACGAGCACCCCGAAGTGGACCATCTCGTCGAGCTTGGTGAAGATCACGCGGTCGGGCCTGGCAACTTCAAAGCGCTGCGCCGACTCGACGATGACCGACTCGCTCGAGGCGCCCGAGAGCACCAGGTGCGTCTCGTGCGGCTCGGCGACATCGAGGAACGCCTTGAGATCATCCAGCTTGCCCGCGTCGCGCTGCGAGCGGCCCGCGGTGTCGATGAGCAAGACATCACAATCGCGGTGCGCGGCGAGAGCGGCTTTCATTTCCCGGGGCGTCAACGCGACGCGGAGGTCGATCCCGATGATGTTCGCGTACGTTCGCAACTGCTCGACCGCGGCGATGCGGTACGTGTCGGTCGTGATCAGCCCGACTTTCCGGCCCTCGCGGAGCTTGTTGATCGCGGCGAGCTTGGCGATGGTCGTCGTCTTGCCAACGCCCGTCGGGCCGACCAGGGCGACCGTCCGGGGCCGACCATCGGCCTGCGATGAGGCGGGGACCGGGGGGGCGGTGGCGACGGGGATCAGGCTTTCCAAACGGGCCAAAACCGCCTTATGAACGGCTTTTTCGTCGGTTTCGAGCTGCTCGGGGCGGAGCTCGGCCCGGACCTCTCCCACGATCCGATCGGCCAGCTCCCGGGCGACCTCGGACTCGATCATCGAGAGGTAGTTCCGGAAGAGCGCCTCGGGCATCCCCCCCGTCGAAGCCGGCGTCGAGGAACGCAGCGCCTGCCCGACCAGCGAACGGATCGAGGCCAGCTCCTCGGCGATCGCGTCGTGCTCGCCGGGCGCCCGCTCGCCGACCGCCCGGCGCGCCGTCGCGCGGGCGTTGATGGTCGCGGTGTCGGCGCCCGCGCCCGCGGCGCTCGCCATCTGCTCAACCGGGTGCGCCGATTCACCGGTCGCCAGCCGCCCGGCGCCGATTGATGGCGCAGGGCCGCCCCGATCGGCGAGATCCGGCGCCGGCGCGTAGGCCTTGCGGATGCGATCGGCGGCGCTGGATTTCACCGGCGCCTTGCCCTTGCGCGCCAGGGGGTGGACGACATTGACGGCGGAGGAGGCCGTGATCTCGACGAGCCGGCGCGCCCTGAAGCCGAGGATGCCGCCCTGCTTGAATGATCGGGTGTGCAGGATGACCGCGTCGGGGCCGAGTTCGCGCTTGATATCACTCAGCGCATCGGCAATCGAAGCAGCGCGGTAGGTCCTGAGGTTCACGTCGCCTCTCCATGGCGGTGTGACGGCTCGCCTCCTGCGGGCCGGATCCGGTCAGACGCCCCAGCGAAACCGCCCCGGCGCCAACAATCGGTCCAATCCTTTGAACCGACCGGCCGAGAGTACCCACGCCCCGAGCCCCTCGCAACGGGGCGCCGACGTGGGCAAGTTGTGCATAAGAACCGAACATGGGGTCGGCGCCTGGCGCTCATCGGTGTGTTCATGCCGCGCTCACCGGCATGGCGGGCTCGGGCTCGATCGTCACCAGCCCCATGGACTCGACCTCCACACCCGACACGATCTCGTTGTAGCCCAGCACGGCGGCGCTGGGGATGTGCGGTTCGAGGATCTGCCGAACGGTGGCGCGGACCTGCGGCGAGGCGATCACCACCGGCTGGCTCCCCGAGGCGATGACCGGCTCGAGCGCGTCGGCGATCCGGCGGGCGAGTTGGGCCGCGACGTTGGCGGGCATCGACAGCGTGGCGCCGCCCTGCGAGCGATCGATGTAGGCGTTGACCTGATCCTCGAACGTCGGATCGAGGGTGACGCAGACGATCCGGTGGGCGCCGCCCGGCTCGTCGGGGGGCGTGGCGTACTGCTGGCAGATTGACCGGCGGAGGCCGTTGCGGACGTATTCGGTGAGCACATCGATGTCCTTGGTCCGCTGGGCCCAGTCGCCGAGGGTCTCGACGATGGTTTCGAGATCGCGGACCGGGACGCGCTCCTTGAGCAGGTTCTGCATCACGCGCTGGAGTTCGCCCGGCTTGATGATCGCCGGGATGACCTCCTCGACGAGCCTCGGGGCCTTCTCCTTGAGCTGCTCGATGAGGTTGTTGACCTCCTCGCGCGAGAGCAGCTCCTGCGCATTCGCCTTGACGAGCTCGCTCAGGTGCGTCGCGATGACGCTCGACGGATCGACGACGGTGTAGTTGAGCGACTCGGCCTGATCCTTGACGCCGGCCTCGATCCACCAGGCGTCGAGCCCGAAGGCGGGCTCCTTCGTCGGTTCGCCCGCGATCGGCCCCGTCGCGATGCCCGAATCCATCGCGAGGAACTGCCCCGGGTAGGCGTGCGCCTGTGAAACCTGGGCGCCGCGGATGCTGAAGCGGTACGCGTTGGGGTCGAGCGTCATGTTGTCGCGGATGCGCACCGGGGGCACGACGATGCCGATCTCGATGGCCAACTGCCTTCGGACAGCGGCGATGCGGTCGAGCAGGTCGCCGCCGCGCGTCGTATCGACCAGCGCCACGAGCGCGTACCCGACTTCGAGTTCGAGGGTGTCGACCTTGAGGAGTTTCTCGACAGCTGGCGGCTCGGGCGTGTTCTGGGCCTGCTCGCGCGCCTCGGCCTCGGTCTGGACTTTGTCAGAAGCGGACTGGCGGCTGATGTAAAACGCCGTGCCGCCGATGATCAGCGCAGCGCCCATCAACGGCATCGCCGGCAGCGGTGTGAACGCCATGGCGCCCATGAACCCGGCGGCGATGAACATCGCCACGGGGCGCGAGGTCAGCTGCGTGGTCAGCTCCTCGCCGAGCGAGGCCTTGGCGCCGGCGCGGGTGACGATCAGGCCCGCCGCGATGGAGATGACAAACGAGGGGATCTGCGAGACGAGCCCGTCGCCGATGGTCAGTCGCGTGAAGATGCTCGCGGTGTCGACGAGGGGCCAGCCCTTCTCGATCGCGCCGACGGCGAACCCGCCGACGATGTTGACAACCGTGATGATGATGCCCGCGACGGCGTCGCCCCGGACAAACTTGCTGGCGCCTTCCATGGCGCCGAAGAAGTCCGCCTCGTCGGAGATCTGATCGCGGCGTTGGCGGGCTTCCTTCTCGTCGATCATCCCGGCGTTGAGGTCGGCGTCGATGGCCATCTGCTTGCCGGGCATGGCGTCGAGGGTGAACCTGGCGGCGACCTCGCTGATGCGCGTGGCGCCCTTGGTGATGACGACGAACTGCACGATGATCAGGATCAGGAAGATGATCACGCCCACGATGAGCGAATCACCGGCGACGAAGGTCCCGAACGCGCTGATGACCTTGCCCGCGACTCCGATCGCCTGCTCGGGCGACGAGGCGTCCGCCGTGAGGATCAGCCGCGTCGAGGCGATGTTGAGCACCAGCCGCATGAGCGTGGTGCCCAGCAGCAGCGACGGGAAGACGCTGAACTGGAGCGGCTCTTCGAGGTACACCGTCGTCATCAGCATGATGACCGCGATGGAGATATTGATCGCGATCAGCACGTCCATCAGCACCGGCGGGAGCGGGACCACGATCACCGCGAGGAGCATGATAAACGCCAGCGGCGCTAGCAGGCTGCTGTGTTTGGCGATGGCGAGCGCCCATCTCGGTGTCGTGTTGGTCTTGTTGGTCGCCATCAGAACGATCGCGCCGCGTCACTTACGACGCGGCCTTGCCCTCCAGCCTGTAGACATACGCCAGCACCTCGGCGATCGCCTCGTAGAGCTCGGCCGGGACCTCGTGCCCGATCTCGACTTCGCGGTAGATCGCGCGAGCCAGCGGGGGACGCTCGACGATGGGCACGCCTGCGCCGGCCGCGACCAGGCGGATCTGCATCGCCATGAAATCGGCGCCCTTGGCGATGAGCTTCGGGGCGTGCATCTTCTCGGGGTCATACTTGAGGGCGCACGCGTAGTGGGTCGGGTTGGTGACGATCACGTCGGCCTGCGGGACGGCGCCGCGGATCTGCTGCATGACGATCTCTCGCCCGAACTTCAGCCGCCGGGCCTTCATCGCCGGGTCGCCCTCGTTGCTTTTGCGTTCGTCGATGACCTCCTGCTTGCTCATTTTGAGGTCCTGGGTGTGCTGCCACTTCTGGTACATCCAGTCGATGACTCCGATGAGCAGCAGCGCGATGAGCATGGCGACGAGCGTCTCGAAGATGATCCGCATCGCCACGGCGAAGGCCGCGGTCATGGGCAGCCCGGGCAGCGCGACGGCCTGGTTGAACCGGGTCCCGACCACGGCGAGGCCGACGATCGTCACGAACAGGAGCTTGGCGATGTTCGCGACGCCCTTGATGAGGTTCTTGCGCTCGAAGAGCTTCTTCGTGCCCTTGATCGGGTCGAACTTGTTGAGCTTGGGCTGCATCGGCTGGAGGGTGAAGATCCAGCCGACCTGCGCCACCTGCGATCCGACCGCGACGACGACGAAGATCAGCATGATCGGCGCAAGCATGTCCGCGACCCCGAGCCCGACGCTCGTCAGGAACCCGGTCAGCGCGCTGGTCGACATGGCCTCGTCGATCGAACCGGTCGCGAGCGAGGCCCGGATGATCCCGGCCATGGACTCGAGCAGCGACTCACCCGCGACATAGATCACCGCGATCGCCCCGATCAGGACCACCGCGCTGCCCAGGTCCTGGCTGCGCGCCACCTGCCCCTTGTTCCTCGCGTCCAGCAGACGCTTGGCCGTTGGCTGCTCCGTTTTTTCGCCCAGGTCTTCGGCCATGTTCGGTCAGGTCGTCCTCGCCCAATACAGGAAGATGCGCGTGACGCGCTCGATCTCCTCACCCCCCGCGATGCTGACGGCGCCAAGACCGGCGATCAGCGTGAAGAGGCCCAGGAGGATCTTGAGGGGGAACCCGAAACTGAGGATGTTCAGCTGCGGAACGGTCTTCATCAGGAACCCGGTGCCGATGCTCTCGACGAGCATGATGCAGAACACCGGGGCGCCGACCCGGAACGCGAGTTCGAACCCGGACTGGAGCGCGCCGACGATCAGCCCCAGCGGGGCCTGCGCCGCGCTGAAGCCCCCGATCGGGATCCGGTCGAAGCTGTGCGCGATCGCCAGGTGCATCGCGTCCAATCCACCGATCGAGAGGAACACCACCAGCCCCACGAAGAGCATGAGCTGCCCGATGGTGTCCGCTTCGGTGTCGAGCGTCGGGTTGAAGACCTGCGCCGCCGCCAGGCCCATCTGGTGCCCCATCAGGGCGCCCCCGACTTGCATCCCAACAATCGGGAGCGTCGCCAGCACGCCGATCGAGAGCCCGATCAACGACTCGGTGAACACCAGCCACCCCAGCGCCGGGAGCGTCACTTCCCCGATGCCCACCGCGGCGCCGGAGACCAGCGGGTACACCGCCGCGGTCATCACCAGCGCGATCATCGCCTTGATGCGCATCGGGATCGACGACGACCCGAGCACGGGTGCGAAGATAAACAGCCCGCCGAGGCGGCACAGCACGGCGAGGAAGCCGATGGCGTGTGGCAGGATTTGTTCGTAGACGATCAAGGATCAGTGGTTACGCGGGCCCGAAGAGCGAGAACATGGTGATGGAAAAATCAGCGATCTTGGTGACGATCCACGAGAGCAGCAGCACCGCGACGATGATCATCCCGAAGATCTTCGGAACGAATGTCAGTGTCTGCTCCTGGATGGACGTGACAGACTGGATGATGCTGATCGTCAGACCGATCGCGACGCCCGCGCCGAGGATCGGGGCCGCGATCTTCAGCGACAGGATCAGCGATTGCCGAACGATTTCGAGCAGTTGTTCATCGACCACCATGGAACGCCTCTTTTCTCCGTTGGAATCATTGTCTACGGCCCACCGGTCGCGACCAGGTTCGACAGCCGCTCGGCGCCGCCCTCGCGCACGAAGCTCGACATCAGGCTTCCCACGACGAGCGTCCACCCGTCGACGAGCACGAACAGCAGGAGCTTGAACGGCAGCGAGATCAGCACCGGCGGGAGCATCATCATGCTCATGGAAATGAGCAGGCTCGCGATGACCACGTCGATCACCAGGAATGGCAGGTACACACGGAAGCCCATCAGGAAGGCGACCTTCAGCTCGCTGAGCATGTACGCCGGGACGAGGGTGATCGTGTCCACGTCGGCGCGGGTCAGGCTCTCGGGGGCGCTGGTGTCCTGACCCCGGTAGTTCATGATCATGTACAGCGACGACCAGTTGCCCGTCGCCTCGATCTGATCGAACATGAAGTCACGGACCGGCTGCTTCGCCTTGTCCCACATCTCGAGCTGGTTGGTGATCTCGCCGTTGTTGTACGGGATGATCGCCTCTTGATAGACCCGATCGATCGTCGGGCTCATCACCAGCAGCGTCATGAACAGCGACAACCCCAGCACCACCTGCGATGGCGGGAGGTTCTGCGCGCCGATCGCCTGCTTGAGCAGGCTCAGCACCACGACGATCCGCAGGAAACTCGTCGTCATCAGGATGATCGACGGCGCCAGCCCCAGCACCGTCAGCAGCAGGATCACGTTCAGCGCCTGCGAGAGCCCGCCGTCGAAGCCCGGGATCGAGTCGGCGGCGTCCTCGAGCACGCGCGCCGGGTTGAGCATCTCGACGGGGTCCGAGACCGCGGGTGTCGAGGCAGTCGATGGCGGCGGCGTGATCCCCTCGCTGGGCGACGGGCCGACCTGCGCCATCACCGGCGCCGGCGCCGAGATGATCGCCGCAAGAACAAACAGGATGAGCACGCGAGCAAGCCACATTACGCCGTCACCTCGCGGAGCGAACGGAGGCGATCGCGGAGCGACCCGACGGCGTCGCCGTGATCGCCGGCGCCCGGCGCCTCGGCCACGCCCGGGTCCGTCGCCAGCTCGTTGAAGCGCACCGTCGCGGCCCGGGGGGTCATCGGGACCGCCGACTCGATCTCGTATTCACGCTGGCCGACCAACCCCGGATCGCGCTCGGCGCTCGAGAGCAGGGAGCGGAAGCGGCGCGTCAGCGAGGCGCCCTCTTCGTCCTCGGCCCGCATGATCAGCGTGGCGACTTCCTCCGGATCGTCGATCTCGGCGAGCGTTGTGAAGCCCTGGCCGGTCTGGCTCAGCAGCAGCACACGCCGATCCAGCCGCAGCAAAACCAGCGTCGAACCCTTGGCGACCGGGTACCGCGCCAGCACGCTCAAGAGCCCCGATGGCGCGCGTCCCGAGGCGCCCAGCTGCGCCGACAGCGTGCCCCCGCCACGCGCCGCGACCCGCACGAACAGGGCCTTGCACAGCAGGATCAGTCCGATGACGGCGACAAGGGCGAGCACAGTGCGCACGCCCCAGCCGCCGCCAGATGTGTCGTTCGATGGGTCACTGTTTGTCACGCCGGCGTTGATCCGGCCACCCCCGCCGAGCGGGATCGACGCCTCGCGCGGTTGCTCGAGCCCGGGCTCGGGATCGACCGGCGTCGGCTCCGGGTCAGTCCGGCTCGTCGCGTCGTCGTCCCTGGGCGCCGGTGCGGGTGGGCCGATCAGCGCAGGATCCGTGGCCGGCTGATCAGCCGTTACAGGCTCCGGGAGTTCGACCGTCAGCGTCCCGGCCGGGTTGGCTTGCAGCCCGGCAGGCTGTGCGTGCGCAGATGAAACGAGCAGCAGGCCCGCGAGCAGGGCGCAGCGCCCAATCAGGAGCGCGTCGAAACGGAGCGTGATGTGCCTGGTCGCCTTGGTCGCCATGTCGCCATCCTGGCCGTTGACCGCCGGGCTCCGCCGGCGGGCGCCGCTCGTGCGGCGCGGAACACATTCCCCCGCTCACCGATCCTCGATCGTCGTCTCCAGGATCTCACTGACGCGGACACAAAAGTTGTCGTTGAGGATCAGCACCTCGCCCCGCGCGACGTGCCGATCGTTGACGAAGATGTCCACCGGATCGCCCGCGAGTTTGTCCAGCTCCACGACTGACCCATCAGAGAGCTTGAGGACGTCCTCCACGAGCATCCTCGTCCTGCCCAGCTCGATCTTCACCTTCAGGTCCACGTCCGAAAGGATGTCGATGCCCTCGCCGCCCTCGATCGAGGCCAGCTGCGTGAGCTGCTCTGGAGTGAACGGCGCCGGCCCGGCATTGGCGCCCGCGCCGGCGCCCATCATCGACCCGGCCGAGCCATTGGTCGATGCCGGCGATGACGCGGGTTCTCCCGTCGTCGGCGTCCCGGCGGGATCGGCGGGATCGGCGCCCGTGTCCGCGTCGAGACCCGCCACCGCGGTCCGCGCCGCCTCCAGCGCATCGGTCGCCAGTTGCTCGGCGTCTGACGGCGCCTCGTCCGAGGCATCGCCAGCGGGCGCAGCTTCTGCGCCCGCCTCGCCGGTCGCCCCGTCGCTGCCTGCCGCGTCGGGGCTTTCTTCCGGCGCGTTCGCCTCGGCGCCCGGGTCGCCATCGTCGCCGGGCTGCTCGTTGATCGTCTCTTCTTCGGCCATCCGTAGCCTCTTATTCCGCCGAGAGTTACATCACGCTGCGGCGGTTGACATCCGTGTCGATGATCCACGCGACGACGCTCGCCGAGTGGACCATCGGTTCTCTATCGGCACAGACCCGGTGGCGTGGATCAACTATTGCGCGGTGCGCAAGTTGGCCCCGATCAGCCGTCGGTGGGCATGCCAACGCAGCGCGGGATCAGCACCTTGTACACACGGGGGTCACCGTTGGCGTCTTCCCCGAAGACCGTGTTGAGGTACTCGTCGAGCTGCCGCGTCATTGTCTCGAGATTCGGCTCGGTCAGGTACCGGTGGTGCGCGTTGCGCCACAGGGTGCTGATGCCGGTCTTGATCTCGGCGTTGCGCTCCTCGAGGATGCGCTCGACATACTCCATGTTCTTTTGCTTGACCTGGATCTGGATCTCGGTGTCCCACAGCCAGATCTTGCCCGACTGGTGGTTCGGGAAGCGGTCGCTGACAATCAGCAGCTCGGAGATATTCTCCGCCCCGGCGTCGTCGGTCTCGACGATCTCCGCCTGCACCTCGCCCGGGCCCGCCCACATCGTCATGGCGACGCCCACCACCGCGGCCTCACCGCCGAGCAGCGCGGCGATGAGGACGATCGTTTTGAGCCCGATCTTCCCGGATTTCTCCTTGGGCGCCTCGCCTTCGGTCTGTTCCTGCGGTTTGGTTTCTTCATCGGCCATGGTCAATGCTCCTGGTGCTGTCGGGTTGGCTCAGCCGCCCTGGGCGTAGCCCGCGTCTTCAAAGTTCGGATCGGGGTTGGTTTCTTCGACCTCCGCCTCGGTCTGGATGATCTCGACCCGGCGATTCACCGCCTGGGTCTCCGGGGTGTACGCCCTGGGCGCCACCGGCTCGGTGTCGCCCGCGGCGGAAATCCGCAACACCAGCGGGTCGAGCCCGCCGGTCTCGACCAGGAAGTCATGAACAACCTTGGCCCGGTAATACGAGAGATCCATCAGATCCCGGTAGGGGCTGCCCGGCGGGAGCGTCTTGCTCGCGGCGTGGCCCCGGATCTCGATCTTGAAACGCTTGCCGATGAGCAGGCGGGCGATCCGCTCGAGCTCGGGCTTGGCGCTCTCGTTGAGCGTCGCCGAGCCGGGCTCAAACATCTGCGAGCCGCCGACCGTGAACTTCAGGCCCTCCTGGACCCGGGTGACGGTCGATTCCTTGCCCTGGATGCCCGCCGTGTCGTTCTGGCTGACCGCTTTTTTGGACAGCTTCTGTTTGGCGAGCTCCTGGAGGCTCTCGATCATCGACCGCAGGGGCGGGTCATCGATCGGCAGAACGCCGACGCCCCCCGAGTAGCCGAAGGCCTCCTTCACCGCGGTGACCACCTTCTGGTACTCGTGCTCCTGCTTGAGTTCGCTGAACGCGGCCAGCAGCACGAAGAAGCACAGCAGCAGCGTCATCATGTCGCCGTAGGTGACGACCCATTCGGGAACGTCGCCGCCACCCTCTTTTTTCGGTCGCTTGGCCATGAACTGCGCTCCTCCGGGTTTGGCGCGTCAGGCGGCTTGGGCGAGGTCGTCCTCGTCGCCGCCGCGGGCGCTTGGCGGAAGGAAAGTCTTGAGTTTCTGCTCGACAACACGGGGGTTGTCGCCGCTCTGGATCGAGATCACGCCCTTGATGACGATGGTCTTGGCGAGGATCTCCTCGTTGCTCCGCAGCGCGAGCTTGTCCGCCAGCGGCAGAAAAATGACGTTCGCGATGATGGCGCCGTAGAGCGTTGTCAGCAGTGCGACGGCCATCCCGGCGCCGATGCCCGAGGGGTCGGACATGTCGCCGAGCATGGTGACAAGGCCGATGAGCGTCCCGATCATGCCGAAGGCGGGCGCGTACTTGCCGAGGCAGTCGAAGATCCCCTTGGCGCTCTCGTGCCTCGAGATCATGTTCTCGAGGTCCGCTTCCATGATGGCCTCGATCAGCTCCGGGTCGGTCCCGTCGACGGCCATCTGGATGCCCTGGATCAGCAGCGGATCCTCGATCTCATCGACGTGGTTCTCCAGGGCGAGGATGCCGTCACGGCGGGCGACCTCGGCGAAGCTGACGAGCTGCGCCAGGATCGAATCGACGGACACCGACTTGGCGAAGATGGTCTTCATCATCACCTTGGGCAGGCACAGGATGTTGCTCAGCGGGAAGGCCGCGAACGTCGCCGCGATGGCGCCGATGACCACGACGACGACCGAGGGCGCGTCGAAGAACATCTCCGGCATCCCGCCCATGAGGATCGCCCCCACGATGACGATCATGCCCAGCACCATTCCAATGATTGTGGCGATATCCACCCGGCGGTCCTCCGATGGGGCGCCGGCGTCCGTGCCGGCGCGGTCCTGCCCGGTCCTGCCATCGACACTGGCTGATCTGGTCTTGAGGGTTGGCCCAAGACGCGGAGGTTTTCGGATGTTCTTGGCGTGGGCTGGCGCGTCTGGGCGAGGGGCGCAACGCGCGGCGCCGGAGGTTCGGGGCGTTCGCCCCGGGCGCCGGCGCCGGGGTTACGAAGGGGGCAGGACGGTCCGCAGGTGGCGGCCGTAATCGATGGATCGCTCGATAACCTCGTGCATGGTCTCGGACACGATCACGCGCTCGCCGCCGATCAGCGTGAGCGTGGTGTCCGGGCGTTCCTCGATGAAGCGGATGGCCTCCGCGTTGACGACGAACCGGTCGCCGTTGAGCCTGGTGAGTGTGATCATTGCGGTCCCTGCCTGATCCCGGATCAGATGTTGACGAGCAACTGGAGCAGCTGGTCCGTCGTGGAGATCACCCGCGACGACGCCGAGTAGCCCGTCGTCGTCAGGATCATGTTGATGAACTCGGCGCCAAGGTCCACGTTGGACAGCTCCAGCGCCCCGCCGATCACCCGGCCGGCGCCGAACTGCAAGGGCGGCGTCACCAGCGGCGCCCCGGAGTTGGGCCCGGTGACGAAGAGGTTGTCACCCGAATCAACAAGGCCCTCGGGGTTGGAGAACGTGGCGAGCACGACCTGCCCAATGACGCGGGTCTGCCCGTTGGTGAACCCGCCGGTGATGACCCCGTCGTCGCCCACCGAGTAGTTGGCGAGCAGGCCCAGCTCCACGCCGTCCTGGAACGGGACGCCCAGCGTCGAGACCCCCGACTCCTCCGACAGCGCCGTCACGGCCTGCGAGCCGGAATCGAGATTCAGGTTGAAGATGAGCGGATCGACGGCGCCCGTGTTGAGGCGGTCGATCGAGACGCTGACCGGGCCCGCGTTGATCTGACGCCCGAAGTTGTCGAACGAGACCGAGCCCGTTCCCACGTTCAGGTCCACGTCGGTGTCGTCGGCGGAATCGATGTAGTACCGCCATGTCGTGCCGGTGGTGTCGGCGGATTCGAAGACCATCGTGATATCTACGAACAGGCGCGAGCCGAGCGAATCGAAGACCGACGCGGTCGTTGTGACGGACTCCCCGTCGGCGGCCTGTGTCTGCGTGAACGTCAGCCCCTCCTGGATCTCGGCGCCCGTCGCGTCGAGCAGCCGGAAATCGGCGTCCCCGAGCACGATCGAGTTGCCCTCACCGATGTTGCCCGTCACCGTGATCACCCCGGCGCCGTCGATCGTCACGCCCGAGGTGCTGCCGTCGGGGTACGCCTGTCCCGGGACGATGCCAATCGCATCCTCGACGAAATCGAGCAGGTCCTGGACTGTGGTCGCGCCGGTGATGGCAAGGTCCGCGTCCGGGAGCGTGCGGTCGCCCTTCATGATGTCGGCGAGGTGGATCGTCTGCCCCACGGCGAACAACGGCGTGCCCGGGTTGAGCGGGTCGTCCACCGTCGTGAGCAGGTCCACGCCGGTGAGCGGCGTCAGCGCCGCGTCGGTGAACGCCTGATCAAACGTGGTGATCGACGGCTGGGTGGCGGTATCACCCCCCGCGTTGAGGTTGCCCGCGAGGGTGACGTTCTCGGTCGCCTTGGCGAGCGTCTGGGTGCCGATGGGGATGTCCAGATCGACAAGCCCGCCCTCGATCACGTTGAAGTCATCGTCGACGCCGAACCCCTGCACGCGGGCGCCCGCCTGCGAGACGAGCTGCCTCGAGCTGTTGAGCTGGAACGCCCCGCTGCGGGTGTAGAACTGTTGCCCGGCGCGCTCGACGATGAAGAACCCGTTGCCCTCAACGGCCAGGTCCGAGCTGATGCCCGTCGTCGCCAGCGCGCCGGAGGTGAAGTTCCGCTGCGTGCCCCCGACCGAGACGCCGAGCCCGATCTGCGCCGGGTTGGTACCACCCGTGGCGGTGCTGGGCGTGGTGCCCAGGGAGATATTCCGGCTCAGCGAGGGAGAGAAGAGGAGCCGCGTCGACTTGAACGCGGTGGTGTTGACGTTGGCGATGTTGTTGCCGATGACCTCGAGACGCCGCGAGTGGGCGTTGAGTCCTGAGAGTCCTGTCAGCATTGCGGTGGTCGAGGCCATGGGGCGCTCCTTCGGGGCACAAAGAACAAAGGTCGTAAAACGCGGGGGTCACTCAGCCCGCGCGACGAATCTCGGGGATGCCGGCCAGCAGCTCGGCGACCGAACGGTTCTGGATCTGTGTCAGTTCACTTGCGAGCCATTCCGCCTCAATCGGCGCCGGCGCTGCGCCGTTGTCTTCCGTCTGCTCATCCCGCCGGCCATCCGGACGATCGGCGCGCGTCGGATGGGCCACGACGGCCGCGTCGATGCCCGCGAGCACATCCCCAGGGCGCTGCGCCGCGCGGCCCAGCGGGATCTCCCCGGTGATCCGGCGCACCGGGACGTCGATGACTAGCGCGCGGTCGTCGATGATCGCGATCACGTTCTTCGCGCCGGCGGCCTGGGCGAGATCCGCCGCGTCGGCGAGGCTCTGGAACTGCGCCGGGGTCAGCGCGCGATCCAGCGCTGCGCGAACAAGCACGGGCCGGCCGGTGCGGATCTCCCCGCTGCCGGCCTCGACGAGCAGTGTCCGGAAGCCGGATGTCTCGATCGGCGTCCGGGCGGACGGCGACCCGGCGCCGTCGGGGATCACGCCGGCGCCGAGCCGGCGGAGCAGGTTGAGGCCCTCGTTGGTCATGCGGGCGCCGTTGTCCCGGTGTCCGGCGCGGTGGTGGTCGAGGCGTCGCCCGAGCCGGGCAGGGCGCCGAACGCCGCCGGGTCGATGATCTCTTCGATCTTGTCCATCGCGATGCGCTGCCCGTTGAGCAGGTTGAGGACCGGCCCGTCGGTCGTCGAGGTGACCGAGAGGACAAAGTCCTCCGCCTTGTCGCCGAGCTCGTTGCGTCCGGTGACGAACTTGCCGATCAGCCCGCCGGCCTGCGCCAGGGCGTTCTGATTCACCAGCGTGCCGAGCGAGTCGGTAAGCGCCGTGTCGGATTCGATCCCGCGGATGACGCTGATCTGCTGGAGCAGGTCCTTGGTCTCGTTGGGTGAGAGCGGGTCCTGGTTCGTCAGCTCCGTGAAGATGATCTGGAGGAACTCGTTGTTCGAGAGCACGCCGAAGTCCCCGCCGGGTTTGGCGGTGGCCGCTGCGGCGGTGGATGTCGCGGTGTCAATAGCGGACATGGGCGAGAGTCCCCGTTGCGGGTGGTTCGATCGGTTCAGGCGACAGCGCTGACGGAATACCGCAGCCGCGTCTCGAACGGTGAGGTCGATGGCTCCCCGGCGCTCCGTGCCGAGTCACCCCTGGCGCCGTCACCCGTGGACGGCTCATCCTCGCCGGTCTCCGACCGACCCCTGCTCTGCCCGCCCGCGGCGTCGTGCTGCGAGTCGCCCCGCTCGCCGGGCGTCCCGGGCTGATCGCCCGTGTTCGTCGTCGAATGCCCGGGCCTGCCGGCGCCGCTGGCGCCAACAACCTCGAGCCGCTCGACCGTCAACCCGCGTTCGCGGAGCTGCGTCCTGAGCGTCGACGCGTGTTCGATGAGCAAGTCGCGTGCCTGCGCGGTCTGCGCGTCGAAGCTCGCCTCCACCCGCCCCTGGTCGATCGTCATCCGGATCGTCAGCTTCCCCAGCGTCGGCGGGTCCAGCTTGATCGTCAGTGTCCCCCCCTGCTGCCGAACCGCCGCCGCCAATCCACGCTGCACCGCCCCGGTAAACGCCGGATCGGCGTCAACCGATCCGAGCGACGGGGCGTGCTGACCCTGCGGCGCCAGCGGCGATTGGACGTTGTGAGCGTTCGGTGTCGAGAGCGCCGGCGGGGCATTGATCGGCGCCGGCTCGATCACACCCGGCGCGGGATCGACGCGAACCGGGCGCAGCGGCTGCGCGTCGGCCGATTCGGGCTCGGGCGCCGGGGTCGGGGCGCCCGGGATCCGCTGGTCGGGCTGTTGCTGATTGGTTGATTCACCGAATCCGGCATTCGAATCGACCGGCGCCTGCGGTGCGAGCGCTGCCCCTTCAATCGGGCCATCGGTCGCGCCCGCGTCGGGGAGCGCGCCGGGCTGGGTCTTTGGATCCGCCTTCGGCTTCGGCGCAGGCGACGGGGTGGGCGGCGGGGCGGGGGCGAGTGCGCCAAGGACCGCGGGGTCTTCCGGCGCCTTGCCGTCCAACTCGTTCCCCCCGGAGCCCGCCTCGGTTGGCTCAGACGCGGCGGCGCCGGGATCCGTGGACGGATCGATCGCGTTTGCCGGTTGCGCGCCCGGTGCGCCCGGAGGAGCCGCGGCCGGTTCTTTCGGCTCGGCTGCGGGTGTGATGGACGGGGCCTTGAGCTGCTCACCCGGAACAGGAATCGCCGGGGCGATGATCGCCCGGGCCTCAACCAACTGCGTTTCCGCGTTGGGTTCTGGATCGGTTTCGGTCGTATCTTCGGGCGCCGGCGCTGCCGGGTCTGGTTTGTCAGCGGCGTCCGCCTGGGTGTCATCCGATTCGTCGGGCCCGTTGGCCGCATCGGGAGTATCTGGGGCATCTGGGGCATCGGGCTCAATCGATCCATCCGGCTGACCAGATCCGGTGGCTGGATCAATGACCTTGTCAGCCGCTTTCTTTTCGATCGACTGCCCCGCGTCGCTCAGCGCCGAGTCGAACGATGGTGAATCCTGCCCGATCGCGCCGTTGGTGCGCCCCGGGCGCGTCGGCTGCGCCTGTGTCTTGATCGAAACCGCCGGCGGTTGTGGTGTTGGCGTCGGGGTCACGGTCGGCATCGGCGGGGGGTTTCCTCTATTGAGCGCTGGCGCTGGCTGTCGGCGCGGCGCTCTCGACGCCACGCAGTCGGATTCGTTCAAGCAAATCCGCTGCCACGTCCGGCGGGAACTTCCCGATGATCTTCGAGCTGGTCCGGGGCTGCATCGCGTTGAGGTACGCGACCACCTGGTCCGTCTCGCCCTTGTCGATCAGCGTCTGGAAAACCGCCCGGGCCGAGTCCGGCTTGAGACCCTCGTAACGCTGGAGCGCCTTCTTGAACTGCGCCGAGCCCTCGGACGCCTTGATGTCGGCCCGCAGTTGCAGGAACTCGGCTCGCTCATCGGCCAGCGCCTGCCGCTCGGATTCGATCTGTGTTCGCTCGCGGGCGATCGTATTTTGCAGCTCCTCGCTCTCTTTGCGAAGCCGCTCGACCGTGACGAGGTTCAGGTCGTCGAGATTCCCGATGAGGCTCATCCGGTTGGCCGAAGGGACCGGCGGGTTGGCGGTCAGGGCCGCTTCCTCGGCGGCCGCCTGCTCGTCGGCGACGAGCCTGGCCTGCTTCGCCTTGTCCGCCTGTTCGGCGGTGATGGTCCGGGAGAAGATGTCGCGGATCTCGTTGATCCGGGCCATATCAAGCCGATCGCCCTGGTGCAGCCACGCGGCGAAACCGATCAGCGCGATGAAGTGTGCGATCGCCAGCGTCGAGATTGCGAGAAACAGCGCCTTGAGCATGTCGGATCATCCTTTCGCAATGCGGGCGCCATCGGCGGCGCCGGTCAGCCCGTCGTCCCGCCCGGCCCGCATGGTGGACAGGTCGTCGAGCTCCATGGCCTCTTGTTTCGCCTGCTCGCGTTTCCACTGCTCGAAGCGGCGCTCGCGGAGCAGCTCGACCGCCTGCCGAGCCCGGGCGGCGTCGAGCAACGCCGCGCGGGCCGTTTCAAGGCGCTTGTGCACCCCCGCCAGCTGCACAACGGCCGACTGCGCCTTGCCCATCACCAGCAGCGACGCCCCCGCCTGGAGGCGGACATTGGTCAGCGTAATGGGCGCACGCAGTGCCGAGCCCCCATCCCCGGACACCGGCGGACCGCCCGCCAGAGCGCCGCGAAGATCGCGCTTGAACCCGACCAGGGTCTGCTGGAAGCCGCGGATCTGCATCTCGAGCGCCACCCGCTCGCGCTCGATCGCGGCAAAGGCGATCTGCGCATCGCGCTCGGCGCGTTGACGCTGCTCCAGGACATGCTCGAGATTGAATCGGAATCGGGCCACGATCAATCACCCCCGGCGCTCACGCGGCCCCGGCGCCGGGCGCGCCGGCGCGCTGGCAGGCCAGGATCATCTGCGCCGAACGCTGCGCCAGCGCCAGCAACTGCTTGCGTGATTCTTCGAAGGGCGCCACCGCGTGCGGCGACTGCTGGAGGATCGCGTCGATTGTCAGCCGCAGCTCGATCGCCGTGTCGGCGACCGGGTCGGCGCCCGACGCGTACGCGCCGATCTGCACGAGGTCCTCGACCTTCCTGTACGCCGCCAGAAGCCGCAGGACCTCCTGCCTCGCGGCGATGAACTCGGGATCGGTGACATCCCCGGCGACACGGCTGACCGAATCGAGCACGTCGATCGCCGGGTAGTGCGCCCGCTGCGCCAGCCCGCGGTCGAGGATAATATGCCCGTCGAGCACGCCCCTGGCGGCGTCGGCGACCGGATCGGTCATGTCGTCGCCCTCAACAAGGATCGTGTACACGCCCGTGATCGAGCCCGAGCCGGTCAGCGAACCGGCCCGCTCGAGCAGCCTCGGGAGCATCGCAAAGACGCTCGGCGTGTACCCCTTGGTCGCCGGGGGCTCGCCAACTGCCAGCCCCACCTGCCGCTGCGCGTGCGCGTACCGCGTGATCGAGTCCATCATCAGCATCACGTCGGCGCCCCGGTCACGGAAGTGCTCGGCGACCGCCGTCGCCGTGTGCGCCGCCCGGATGCGCATCAACGGAGACTGATCACTCGTCGCCACGACCACCACCGAGCGTTTTCGCCCCTCCTCGCCCAGCGCATCATCGATGAACTCGCGGACCTCCCGGCCGCGCTCGCCGATCAGGGCGATGACGTTGACGTCGGCGCTGGTCCCGCGCGCGATCGACCCCATCAGCGTTGATTTACCGACGCCCGGCCCCGCGAAGACGCCGATCCGCTGGCCCTTGCCGAGCGTCGTGAAGCAATCGATCGCGCGCACCCCCGTGCTCAGCCGGTCGACGATCCGCTTCCTCGCCATGGGCGAGATCGGCTCGGGCGTGAGCAGCCCCCGTGCGCTCATCCCGATCGGGCCGTGGCCATCAATCGGCTCGCCCAGCGCGTCGATCACGCGCCCGAGCATCCGCTCGCTGACCGGCACGGTGGGCGTCGGCTGCTCGCCCCGGACCGGATCGCCCGGACGAACCCCGGCGGTCTGCCCGAGCGTCATCACCGTCGTCAGCCGTCCGTCGAAGCCGACCACCTCGCCCGGCGAGGCGACGCCCGTGGCCCCGCTCTCGATCGTCACCAGCGAGCCGACGGGGATGGGCAGGCCCGCGACTACGATCGTCAGGCCGCGCAGCGCCTCGACCCGGCCCGTGACGCGCATCGGTTGCGACTGTCGGAGTGTCTCGATCTCGGCTTCGAGCGCCCTCACGCGGCGTCCTCGAGCGGCTCGCCCGGCTCCCGGGCGCCCTCGGACCGCCCGGGCAGCACTAGCTCCACAAGCCGATCGATCTGCCGCTGGATATCCGCTTCGACCTGCTCCGAGCCCGAGCGCACGACGCACGAGCCCGGGGTCAGCCCGTCATCGGTCACGAGCTCGGCGTGCTCGATCTCGTCGAACTTCTCAAGCAGCGCTGGCAGCGCCGCGTCGATCACCCCCCGGTCGTCCCCGCGCACAGCGATCACCACGCGCGACGGGTGCAGGAGCATGGCCAGCGCCGCTTCGAGCTGCGCGCACGCCGCCTGGTCATCGAGCTCGACCGCCCGCTTGGTGACGCGCCGGGCAAACTGCACCGTGAACTCGAGCACGCTGTCCATCGCCTGGTTCAGCAGCAGCAACCGATCGCTCTCGAACCGGTCCAGCGCCTCGGTCCAGCGGTCCGTCAGCACCGCAAGCTCCGGGGCACGCTGCGCCAGCGCCTCGGACCGGCCCTGGGCCCGGCCCTCTTCGAGCCCCTCGGCCATGCCCTCGGCGTACCCCTCGGTGCGCCCGTACTGGGCGGCGCCCTCGAGCAGACGCTCGCGCTGCCGCTTGGCGCTCTCGATGATCTCGTCGGCCTTGCGCTTGGCCTGCGCGATGATCACGTCGCCCTGACGCTGGAGATCACCCAGGTCGAGCACGATCGCGCCGCGCGTGTACGCCGGCGCGTTTTCCTTTGAGATCATCGGCACAGGGCTGCTCCCGGCGAGGCGTCGTTTCGGCGCGCGATAGGCATGTGGATCACCGGCATCAGACGATCATCTCCGATTCCCCGCCCCGGCCGGCGATGATGATCTCGCCCGACTCTTCGAGGCGGCGGACGATGTCCACGATCCGCTGCTGCGCCGACTCGACATCGCTGACGCGGACCGGGCCCATGTACTCCATCTCCTCCTGGATGAGCTGGACGGCGCGCTCGGACATGTTGCCGAACATCTTCTCCTTGAGCGGCTCGGACGCCGTCTTGAGCGCCAGCGCCAGCTCGTCGTTGTCCACTTCCTTGAGGACCGACTGGATGCCCTTGTCGTTGACCAGCAGCACGTCCTCGAAGACGAACATGAGCCGGCGGATCTGCTCGACCAGGTCCGGGTCCTCGGATTCGAGGCCCTCCATGATCGCCTTCTCCGTCGCGCGGTCGGCGAGGTTGAGCACCTCCGCGACCGTCTCGACGCCGCCCGCCTTTTCCATCGACTGCATCAGCATGCTGCTCAGCCGCGACTCGAGCCCCTGCTCGACCTGCCGGATGACCTCGGGGTTGGTCTGCTCCATGTTGGCGATGCGTTTGATGACCTCGACCTGCTTGCCGATGGGCAGCCCGACGAGGATCTCCGACGCCTTGTAGTGGGGCATGTGGCACAGGATCAGCGCGATCGTCTGCGGGTGCTCGTCCTGGATGAACGTCAGCAGGTTCTCGCTCTCCGCTTTTTGCAGGAACGAGAAGGGCGTCTTCTGCACCTGCGTCTGGATCTTGCTCAGGACCTTCTCGGCCTCCTTGGGGTCGAGCGACTCCATCAGCAGCACCCGCGCGTAGTCCAGCCCGCCCTCGTTGGCGTACTCGTGCGCCAGCGACATCCCGTAGAACTCCTCGATCACCGACTCGCGCAGATCATCCGGGATCCGGCCCAGGCTCGCCAGCTCGCGCGTCACCTCCTCGACCTGTTCCTGCCCCAGCTCCTTGAGCACCGCCGAGGCGCTCTCGGCCTCGAGCGAGAGCAGCAGGATCGCGGATTTTTTCGCGCCGGTCAGGTCGTCGATCGTCGCCGGGAGTTTGTTTTCCGGGGATCCCATGTGTGCCCGCTCGCCTTTCGTCTTCGCGTTGTGATCCGGCCGGTCAGCTGTCCGACGTGATCCACTTGTTCAAGATGAACGCCGCATCGGTCGGACGCTCGCCGACGAGCGACGCCACCTGCTCGTACTTCTTCCGGCTCTGGATATCATCGTCAGAGAGCTCGATGCCGGTGAGCGTCGACTCCGCCTCGTCCGCCTCGCCGAACATCTCAATATTGTCCTTGAGCGCCGGGGGGAGCCCGACGAGCTCTTCGGCGCTGGGCATGTTCTCGGCCTTGCCGACCTTCTTGAGGCTCATCGCCATCAGGAAGACCGCCAGCAGCGCCACGCCCCCGAGCGCCACGTTCTTGACCAGCCCCGATGCGAGGATCCCGCCCCCGCCGCCGCCACCGGACCCGCCGAGACCGGCCGTCATCGCGCCCCCGACACCGCCCGCGGGAGTATCGGGGATCATCGAGACGATCACCACACCGGCGGCGCCGCCCAGCTCGGCGGTCATGTCAACCAAGGGTTCAAGGGCCAGCCGGATCCGCTCGGTCTCGGCCTGCACCGTTGGCTCGAGTTCCTGCGTCGTCGGGAGCGTCTCCTCGCCGCCCTCGGTCGGTTGGCCCTGCGCCCGGCGCCACCGGTCGACGAAGTAGGACTCGGGAACGTTCACCGTCGCGTTGATCCGTGTCGCCATCCCGCGGCGGTCGACGATGTTCTCTGTGCGAGAGCCGAACTTGTTCTCGAACTTCGAATCCGATGTGCTGTCGGTGAATGAATCACCGGCGCCACCGCTCGGGTTGATGCTCAGCCCCGTGTTTGGGCGCACCCCCGACTCGCCGCCGCGCTTGGCGGACTGCTGCTGCTGATCCTGACCCATCTCCGACGCGATCATCCCCACCGAGCCCTCGCCCGAGGGGAGGAACTTCTGCTCCTGTGAGGTGACCTGCCTGACATCGACGGCCGCGTTGATCGAGACGATCACGCCCGGGATGTACGAGAGGTGATCGAGGATCTTCTCGCGGTACCGCTGCTCGTACTTGACGACCATCTCGAGGTGGTCGCTCGCGGCCATGTCCTCGTCGTTGCGAGCCCGCCGCTGGCGGTTGGTCAGCCCGTCGATGACCCGGACCTCGGCCATGTCCAGCCCCGCCACGGCGCCGGCGATCAATCCGGCGATCGCGTCCACCGCCGACTGCGTGAGCCCGCCGGGCGAGGTCGGGAAGACCGTCGCGCTGGCGGTCGCCCGGCGCGTGGCCATGCCCAGCCCGGTCGGGTCCGGCGCATCGATGAGCACCTGCGCCTTTCGGATGCCGTTCATCTCCATGATGATCGAGGCGAGGGTGTTCTGGAGCGCCAGGTTGTAGTACTGCTTGCGCTGGGTGGTCGAGTCGGTCCACGAGCCCTGCTCGATCATGTCGCTGAACATGAACGAGGTGTCCGAGGGCAGCGACCCGCTCTCACCCATCTGCGCCAGCACCGAGAACTTCCGCGTCGGGACCACCCACGGGCGGCCGTCGCGCATCTCGTGCTCGATGCTGTTGGCGTCGAGGAATGCGACCGCCCGCGTCAGCGCCGCCGGCTCGGCCCCGGGCATCAGCTCGATCATCGTCTTGCTCGACGCGTACTGGCTGACGATGAACATCGTCATCGCCAGAACGACAGCCAGACTGAACATCAGGAGCTTCTGCGAGGGCGTCAGTTTCGACGCCTGCGCCTGAATGGTCGCGATCGCTCGCCTGAGCTGATCCATACGAGATCGGCCTCCAATGCCTGGTGGATCGGCGCCATGCTCCGCATGACGCACCGACGATTCTGCGAAGCTGCAACCGCGCCGGCTCCTCTGTTTCGGGCTTCGCTGTCAACAGCCTTGAAAGTGCGCACCGACACACCAAAGCTGCGCCCCGTGCGCAATCATTGCGCCGGCCATGCAACGCTGGACACGGATCAGACCCGGATCTGCTTGAGCTCATCGAAGGCGTCGACGACCTTGTTCCGCACCTGCAACAGCATCTGGAACGCCATATCCGCCTTCTGCGTCGCCATCAGCACGGTCTCGGCGTCGGAGCGCCGGCCCGCGGTGAGGTCCTCGACCGCCGCGTTGGCGTCGAGCTGCAAGTCGTTGACCTCTTTGATGTTCTGCATCAGCAGATCCTTGAAAGAGGGCGCGTTGGGATCGATCTGCTTGCCCGGCGCGGCGCCGGGGCCCGCGGGGCGGATGGGCGGGAGGCCGCCGGTTGAGCCGATGAGTCCCAATGGGTCGGACATGCGTCTTCAGTCTCCGAGGTGGCGTCGCGGGCCCGCCGGTTCGCTGCATCTTACGCGATCAGTTGCAACGCCTGGGCCATCATCGTCTTGGTGGCCTCCGCCACGACAATGTTGGCCTCGTACAGGCGGGTCGCTTCGTACGCGTTCATCATCTCGGTGGGCCAGTGGATATCCGGGTAGTTCACGTACCCGGCGACCTGGTCCTGGCTCTCGTCGGTCACCTTGGCCGCGAACGGGTTGTCCGGGTCGTACACCTTGCGGAAGGGCGACCGGTCGAGCCCGATCTCGGCGACCTCAACCCCGATCGAGCGCTTGGCCCCATCGGGCCCGCGGACCTCTTTAGGCGCCATCACGGCGAACTGCCGGCGGTAGTCATCCGCGTTTTTCGTCGGATCAACGGGAGAATCAATCTTCGCGACGTTCGCGGAGACGACCTCAAGCCGCGCCCGCTGCGCCGCCAGGCCGCTGGCCGAAATGTCGAGGGCGCCGTACATGGGTCTTCGTTGCTCCTGCGAAATCGTGTCGGGTCAGGTGTCGGTCGGGTCGGGTCAGGTCGGGTCGGGTCAGACGCGTTCGGTGATGGCGGATCGGAGGAGGTTAAACCGGCTCTGGAGCAGCTCGGCGCTCATGCGGTACACCATCGTGTTCTCGGCGACATCTTTCATGATGGAGTCGAGATCGCTGTTGTTCCGGTCGTGGCGCAGCGGGCCGCGATCGGTCGGCTTGGGGTTCAGCCGGAGGTTCCCCCGGTGGTCCACGCCGATCGCCCGGCTTGAGCCGAAGTCCAGCTCGCCCCGGGTCCCGCCGAACCGGGCCCGCCGGTCGTCGATCGCGTCGCCCAGCGCCCGCTGAAACGAGGCCGGGTCGACGTCCTGCGGCTGAAACTCGGGCGTGTTGAGGTTCGCGACGTTGGCCGCGAGCACCTCGTGCCTCCGGGCGGCGAACTGGAGCGTCGCCGTCAGAGCGGGGATGGCGCCGGAGGATGTGAGGTCGGAGAAGAACATCGCAGTGGAATGCTTCGCAAATGGCGGGCCAGTGTCGATGGAATCCGCTGATGGATCCGATCCCGGGATTCTCGTTGTTCATCCCGGGCGTGAAGATCTTCTTACAGCGACGGTGAAACCAGCTCCTCTTCCTTCCACTTCTTCAGTTTGAGCCCGAGCGTGCGGACGCCGATGCCCAGCGCTTTGGCGGATTTCTGCCGGTGGCCGTTGAAGCGGAGCAGCGTCTCGACGATCGCCTGCCGCTCGATGTCGTCGAGGAGCCTCGTCTCTTGCGTGATGATCGGGGAGTGGTCTTCAAGCTCGGGCGCCACCGCGACGTGCTCGATCGGGCGGGTCATCGTCGCCGTGTGGGCGCCGTTGGCCGAACCGTTCGTGAACCCGTTGGACCCGGCCGGGTTGTCGGCGATCGTCATGGGCCTGGTCACCACGCCGGCGATCCGCCCCGGCGCCGGCGCGTGCCCGGCGAGCCAGCCGCGGATCAGGTCCGCGTCGATCCCGTCGCCCCTGCTCAGCACAACGGCCCGCTCGCAGATATTTTGCAGCTCCCGCACATTCCCGGGCCACGGGTACGACAGCAGGGCCCGGAGCGCATCATCGGAAAGATCCCGCGCTGTCCGCCCGTCGCGCCGGCACACGGCTCGAATGAAGTAGTCCGCCAGCACCGGCACGTCCTCCATCCGCTCGCGCAAGGGCGGGATATGGATGGGCAGAACATTCAGCCGGTAGTACAGATCGCCGCGGAACCGCCCGGCGTCGACCTCGACGGGCAGGTCCCGGTTGGTCGTCGCGATGACACGCACGTCGATCCCGATGCTCAGGCTCGAACCGACCCGCTCGAGCGTCCGCTCCTGCAAGACACGCAGCAGCTTCGCCTGGATCTGCGGGCGGACCTCCGAGACCTCGTCGAGGAGCAGCGTCCCGCGATCGGCCAGCTCGAACCGGCCCTTGCGGAGCTGGTCGGCCCCGGTGAAGGCGCCCTTCTCGTGGCCGAAGAGCTCCGATTCGAGCAGCGACTCGGACAGCGCCGCACAGTTGACCGCCAGGAACGCCTCGCCGGCCCGATCGCTCAGCTCGTGGACCGCGCGGGCGACGACCTCCTTGCCCACGCCCGACTCGCCCGAGATCATCACGCTGCCGTTCGATGAGGCCACCGCGGCGATCTGCTCGCGCACGAGCCGGATCGCATCGGATTCGCCGATGAGCCGGTCGAGCCCGCGCAGCGCCGGGCCATCGGACCCGGCGCCCGACGGGTCGGCGTAGCCCGAGGTCAGCCGGAGCACGGCGTTCTCGCGCTTGAGGCGCCCGTGCTCGATGGCCCGCTTGACAGCGATGAGCAGCTCGTCGCCCTCGAACGGCTTGGTGATGTAGGTGAACGCCCCGAGCGACATCGCCTCAACGGCCGTCTCGACGGTCCCGAACGCGGTCATCAGCACGACGGGCAGGCCGTCGTCAAACTCACGGATGCTCGCCAGCAGCTCGACGCCGGTCATGTTGGGCATCTTCAAATCGGTGATCACCGCGTCGGGCTTTCGCCGGGCGATCATCTCGAGGGCGGCCTTGCCGTCTCCCGCGGCCAGAACCCCAAACCCCGCACGCTGGAGCGTCACGCCGACGCTGTCACGGAGCATCTCTTTGTCATCAACAACAAGAACGGTGGTCATCGGTCGCCTCCATGCGAACAGTTGGTGGGTTCGGCTCTCGCCTCAGCCTCGAGATCGGCCCGGCGTGGCGCCGGCATGACGACGGCGATCCTCGCGCCGCCGGTCGGGATATTCGATACCTGGATGCGCCCGCCGTGGGCGTCGATGATGCGGTGAACGATCGCCAGCCCCAGCCCCGTCCCGGCGTGCCGAGTCGTGAAAAACGGGTTGAACATCCGCTTGCGAACATCCTCGGGCATGCCCGGGCCCGTGTCCTCGATGATCATCTCGATCGTCTGTGCCGACCGCTCCACGCGCAGCGCGATCCGGCGGGCGCGCGGGGCCTCGACCTCCGTCACCGCGTCGGCGGCGTTGCGGATCAGGTTCGTCAGCGCCTGATGCATCAGGTCCGGGTCGCACTCGATCGCGACAGCCTCCCGGGCGCCGGGCAACCGGACATCGGCGCCGGCGTGTTCGATCCGGTCCCGGCAGGCGTCGAGCGCGCGCTCGAACAGCGCGCCGGTGTCGGTCGCGACGGGCCGGACGCGCAGCTCCCTGGCGAAATCGAGCACGTCGATGACAATGTGGTCCAGCCCGCGCACGGCGCTGGCGATCTTGCAGGCGATCTCGCGCTCGGGCGGGCGGTCGCCCAGGTCCTCTTCGAGGATGTTCGCGTACAGGCGGATCGAGCCGAGCGGGTTGCGGATCTCGTGGGCGATCCCCGCGGCCATCTCCCCCAGCGCCGCCAGCTCCTGCGCCCGGCGGAGCTGCGCGTTGGCGCTCGAGAGCTCGGCCTGAAGCCGGACCACCTCCCCGCGGAGCGTCTCGTGCGTGCGCCCGAGGCGATCGGTCACCTCGGTGAACGCGCTGAGCAGCTCGCCCAGGTCGTCCGGCGTCATCCCCGAGCGCGCCGCGACATCGGCGATCTGCTGCTCGGGGGAATCACCGGCCGGCTCGATGGGGTGTTCGGGATGTGTCGTCAGGGTCGTCATCGCGCCGGATCAGCCCTCCCGGTCCTGGAAGCGTGGGTTGGTCGTGCGCGATTCCGGGCTGGCGTACGCCGCGATGGCGCCGCGGGAATGCCCAACGCTGGCCAGCTCCGAGGTGAGTGCGCTGCGCTGTTTCGCGAGATCGGCGCGGTCCTTCTCGTCGCGCGACCCGATGCGATCGATCCGGTCCTGGATCGTGCGCACGCGCGCGACAGAGACCGACCGCTCGGTGTCGGGCAGGGCGCCCATGAACGCGTCCCACTGCGCCACGAACGGCTCGATCCGTCGCGCCGAGGCGAGCGCCGCGTCGAGCAGCTCCTGGCGCCGGCCCAGCAGCGTCAGCAGCTCATCGGTCGCGGACCGCTCGATGAGCGCCGCCTGCGCGACGCTGAGCGATTCGAGCTCGGCGGTGATGTGTTCCTGCTCGTCGAGGATCTCGGTCAGCGCGGGCAGCCAGCGGTCCGGGGCGTCGCCGGGGCTCGGGATGTCGTTGGTTGAGTCGATCATGATGGGCTGGGTCCGGTGTGTGATGGGTCCGGTGTGAGTTGGGTCCGGGGCAGGCTGGGTCCGGTTGGCTCCGTGCGCGGTCGTGGTCAGTTGCCCTCGTCCCCCGAGGCGTCGACGCGTGGGGAGTTGGCGATCCAGCGCTCCCAGTGGCGCTGGTCGATGGGCAGGTTCGGGTTGTCGAACATCTCGTCGGGGATCTCCTCGAGGCGCTGGCGCGCCCGCTCCTGGGCGGTCTGCGCCTCGCGCCACATCCCCTGCTCGGCGTAGGCGTTGACGATCTGCATCATCGCGACCAGCGAGGACGGGTCGTCCGGGAAGCGCTGGGCCGCGGCGTCGTACCAGCGGATCGATTGCTCGTAGTTCCCAAGATCGAACGCGCAGTCGGCGCGGAAGTACATCGCGTTGCGCAGCAGCCGGCGGTCCAGCTCGTCGAGCGAGAGCTCGTCGAGCGATTCGATGTCCCGGCGGACCTGCGCGAACAGATCCTGCGCCTCGTGCAGGCGTTCGGCGCGGAGCGACTCAAGCTCCTCACGCTCCCGATCGGGCATCGCGTTCTCGAGGCTCTGTGCGATCTCGGCGGCGCTCAGGCGGAGCGAGTCCGCGAGCTTGTACCGGATCAGCGGGGTCTGCGCGTTGTCCGGGAAGCGCAGCACAGCCTCTTTCAGCCGCTCGATCGCCTCGGGGTACCGCCCCTGCTTGTAGAGCATCGACCCGAGCTCGAAGAGGCCCTGCCGGTGCTCGTCCGCCTCGGGCGCGAACATCCCCGAATCCACCACCGTCTTGAGGAGCTGCTCCGCCCGCTTGACCGACGCCTCGTCCCCGATTCGCATCAGTGTCTGCGCCTGCCGGATGAAACTGCGCTGGCCCTCGGGCGAGTTCGGGTTGCGCTCGATCAGCTCGTCGTAGAACGACTTGGCCAGCTCGTAGTCACCGCGGGCCTGGTGCGCCTCGGCGAGCCTGAAAACCGCCGCCGGGTGCCGGGGCTCTTCCGGGTCGCCGTTGGCGTACTCGCTGAAGACCTCGATCGCCCGGTCCACATCGCCGGCGAGGTCGTACATCACCCCCGCGTTCCACAGAGAGTCGGTGAACGATTCCGGGTCCGCCAGGATCACCATCCGCGCGTGGCGGATGTACTGCTCGGCGGCCTCGATGAACTGACCGCGCGCCTCGGCCCGCGTCACCGGCTCGACGCCGGAGAGGTCGATCATCGTGTCCGGGTTGGCGCCGGCCTCGGTCAGGATCTGCCGGCCCAGCGCATCATGCGCCTGCGCCAGCGCCAGCGGGATTTCCGCCGGGAGCTGCTCGGGGCTGAACAGCTTCTCCGCGAGCCGTGCGTACGCGATCGAGACGTCGAACGCGCCCTCGACGAACCGCGCCTGGCGCCAGGTCGCCAGGCTCATCGACACCGACTCGGGGGTGATCCGCCAGCGCCGCTGGTGCAGAGGCATCTTCTTGATCACCGAGGCGAACCCGGCCAGGGCGTCCTCGTCACGCCCGTCGCCGGCGTCGATCTCCGCCTTGCCCAGCGCGCTGGCCGTCGCCGCGGGCAGCTCGGGGAACGAGTCGATCGTTTCGGCGTACAGCTCGCGCGCCGCCTCGGGCTCGCCGTTGATCTGGAGCGTCCGCGCGCGCAGCGCCTGGATCTCACCGACGATGTTGTCCGTCGGGCGGGCCATCGCCTCGGCGATGTCGAGGTGCCGCTGCGTCTGATCGAGCCGCCCGAGGTCGAAGTACGCCCACGCGAGCAGGGTGTAGAGCTCCGCCTTCTCGGGGGTCGGCTCGTTCCCGAGCCGGCTGACCACGCGCAGAAGCCTCGCGAGCGCCTCCTCGGCGCGGCCCGTCTCCAGGCGGAGCTCGGTCTGCCTGGCCACCGCCCACAGGCGATCGCTCTCGCTCACGCCCGGGCCCTCGGCCAGGTCGCTCAGCAGCTTCAGCTCGCTCGTCTTGTCCTCGGTGTCGCGGGCGAGCTGCTGCTCGAGCGCCTTGCGGAGCAGGCGGTTCCGCCGGCCCGACGAATCATCCGGGATCGAGTTGATCCGCTCGACCGCCTCGTCGAACCGGTCCAGCGACATCAGCGCGCTGGCCATCCGAGCCAGTTGCGGCGGCGTCAGGTCGTGCATGGCCCGCTCGGCCTCTTCGTAGTCCGAGAGGATCGTCATGCTGTTGGTCGTGCCCTGCGCGGCGGTCCCGAGCACCTGCTGGATCTCGAAGAGCGCATCGCCCCGGAGCGCAAAGAACCGGCCCCGGTCTTCGAGCGTCACCTGCGGGTCCTCGATGTAAGGCAGGATCTTCCCGTTGAGCGCATCGAGCGCCTCTTGCGCCTGGCCGTCGTGGATCAGCCGCTCGACATTGGACAGGGCTCCGGGGAAGTCGTGCCCCTTGGCGGTTTGCCGGGCCATCAGCAGCGCGCCGACCAGCAGCGCCATGCTGAGCACCAGCGCCGGCCCGGGCCAGTTGGCCTTGATGATCGCGATCGGATCGCTCCCGGCGCCGGCGGCCTCGGCCTTCTCGGGGGCCGGGTCCGGCTTCGCGGCGGGCGTCGGGTTGGGCGTTTCTTCTTCCGTGGGCATCGGCGCGACAACGTCAGGGCGAGGGATCGGCGCCCGCGACAGGGGGCAATCCCTGCGCGGCGTGAGACTTCTGCCGAGTTATCGGGCATCCGCCGGCGATCGCTGCAAGGATCGCGCGTGATCTGCGCGAACAAACTGCGCGGGCTCAGCCGTCGGCCACCGGCGCTTCGTTGGATCGGCCCGGGCCGTCGTCGTCATCGTCGTCGTCTTCGGCGCCATCACCCGACCGGGGCTCGGGGCCCTTGGCGCGGGCGATGACCACGGCGCCGGCGATCGTGTCGCCCGGGTGGCGCCGACGCGGATCGACAAAGATCAGGATCAGCAGCGGCGGGCAGACGAGCTTGATTGTGTTGCGGCAGACGCTCTGCCACAGGGACAGGCGGTCCCCACCACGCTCGACGCCATGATCTTCGATCTCCGCACGCCCCTGATTTCCCCCACGCCCCCCACGCCCCCCACGATCACCAATGATCGACGAGACGCGGATCCGCAGGATCGCCTTGCCGATCGTCCGGCCGTGGAACAGCCACTCGGAGACCACCGAGTGCGCAAAGAACGCCACCGAAGCGATCGCGAAGGGCCAGAACTCGTTGGCGCTCTGCGCCTGGATCGGCGCCAGCAGCAAGTCCATCACGCTGATTCGCCAGATCTGAACGACGATCAGCACCGGGATAGCGAAGTCGATCAGCCCCGCCGCGAGCCGGCGCTCGGGGCTCGCCAACGCCGTTCCATGCGGGAGGCTGACCTCCGCGCTCGCCGCGGCGGACGGGCGGAGCACGAACACCAGCGCCGTCATCAGCACGAGCGCCAGCACAAACCCGAGGAACCGCAGGTCGTCCGTCGAGAGCGGTGAGACCTTGACGTGCGGGCCCTGGTGCAGGATCTCCCCCGTGGACGCGTGGACTGCGGCGGTCATGATCTGCGGCTTGGCTGATTCGCTCAGATACACCAGCGACACCGTGTCGCCCACGCGCGTCAGCGCAAACGGGTCCGGGATCCCGTCAAGCGTCGCCAGCTCTGTCGATGAGCCGGGGAGCAGCAGCGTCAACCGGACGGCCCCATTCTTGTCGGTCCGGGTCGCCGAGAGCAGGTGATCACCCGCCACCACCACCAGCGGCGCCTTAAAATCCTTGAGCGTGATCGTCTCCCGGCGCCACTGGGGTTTGACGGCCAGCTCCGATCGGTCCATCGCGGCTGGGAAGACCCCCCGCCAGAGATCAACCTGCCCGGGATTCTTGTCATCGGGAACGAGCACCAGCACGCCGTTGGCGGATGGGAGGAGCCTGCTCGGCGTCGACGCCGGGATCGGCGCGGGGAGTGTGACATCGCGCCACACACCCCCGATCAGCGCCCGCAGCGTGTGATCACCACCGATCGGGCTGCCCGTCGCGTCCGAGACGGGCCTGATCAGCGCCGCGACGCCGCCACCGGGCACGCCGCAGAAACCAACGACATCCCCCCCCGCTTTGAGCGCGGGGAGAATCTCGAGCCGGCCCGGCGGCTCAAAGACCGGCGGGAGCGGCTCGGGCTGATCGACTGCCGTCAGCGCCCGGACCGTCCAGTGCGGCGATCCCCCGCTCGATTGCAGCGCGGCGGGATCAAAGAGCAGCACTACGCGCGAGCCGGAGGCCGCGATCGCGGAGGGCGCCTCGGGGAGGACCGTCGCCCCGTACAGGGCGCCGGGCGGCGTGTCGGTTGGCAGGAAGTACAACTGATGCAGTGGCGACCTCGGCTCGGCGCTGCCGATCGCCGGGGGCCTGGTGTCCGGGTAGGGCAGGGCGACCCAGCCGCCGGTTTCGGTCCCGGCCCCGATCGGGCCCGGGGGCGGCGCCGGGGCGGCGACGACGTGACCCGGGAGGGCCGCCTGGAGCACCGCGATCAGGATGAACACCGCTGCATTGCGCATTGGCCGGGATCCTACACGGATTGCCAGAGCGGCGGATTCAACGCGGCAGCGCCGGCTCGGGGCAGCGCTGGTCGAGCACCTCGACCGCTTTGGGCCCGAACGCCTCGACGAGGGACTCGAACGAGAAGACCGCGTCGGACATCCGCCCGTTGGTCCTGCCATCATTCATGTTGTGCAGAAACAGGCGGATGCTCGTTTCGCTCGCCGGGTGGTCGATCTGGATCCGGGATGGCGCCTTGGGCATGAACCCGCCGACGCCGTCGAGTTCGACCCGGTCGTATTCCTCGATCATCGCGATCACCACCGGCTCGGCGGTGTCGTTGGGGTCGTACAGCTCGACCCGGGAGGGCAGGAGCGTCGCCGGATCGAGAAAAAGCCGCCGCCAGGCGAGGCCCCCGGGCGCATCGACGACAAGCCACCGGCCGTTGGTGGACCACGACGTGGCGCCGTGCGAGGCCGGGTCGATCGGCGTCACACCGAGCAGGTCGATGATGTCGATCGGGCTCGCGGGCAGCCCGAGGTCGCGGCTGCACGGGTGGCCGATGTTTTTGTTCCGGCCGACCGAGACACGGTTGCCCTCGTACATCTGAAAGAACCAGTAGCGATCGGTGTCGCAGCCCAGCCAGAAGAGCACCTCGCTGATCTTGCCGATAGACATCGCAAAATGATCGGGCGCGATGAACTGGAAGTGTCCCTCGCCCTGCTCGGTGTGCCTCTTGCCGTCCTCGTCGAGGTAGGAAAACCGCGCCGTCGCGTTCGCCCAGATCCGCCCGAGGCGGTCCGCCCGCTCGTTGAACCGCCCGGCGACATCCGCGAACGACGGCGCTTCGCCACGGTCCACCCCGGCGGCCGGACGCGCCGAGGCGCACGAGCCGAGCGTGGCGACGACGCACACAAGCGCCGAAGCGACGAGGGCTCTTGTGTTCATTCGTCACCCCGCAACGCCGACCCGAGCGCGACGGCGGCCTCGGCGGCGTCGGCCTCATCGAGCCCCGGGTCGGCGACCTCGATCGCCGGGGTCTCGTCCTTGCTCTCGCCCTTGCGCCGCAGGTACATCACCCGGCGGCCGTCTGTGCCCGCGCCCGAACCGTCCTGACGGAGCAGCCGCTTGCGCAGCAGCAGCAGCGCCAGGAGAAACCGGAACGTCGCCTGCTGCTCGGTCGATTCCTCGGGTGATTCGCACAACTGCTCGAAAATCGCCAGCAGCTCGTCGTCACCGAGGAACGGGTTGTGCTTTTCTTCCGGCGAGGGCATCGTCGCACGCCAGAACGCGAAGAGCCGCTCGGGACGCTCCCCGGCGTCCCAGGCGTCGAGCGAGACGTCCTGCCGCGCCAGGGTGTCGTCCTCTTCGCATTCAACCAGGCACGCCATGTATGAAACCCGGGGCTCGATGGTCCGCCCGGAGAAGGCGCACCGCCCTGTGGGACGAGCGAAGTGGTACGCCGAGGTGTTGAGGATCGCCATGGGCGTGAGTCTATCGCGCTCACCGGGCGCCGGTCACCAGACCCGTCACCATGTCTGTCATTGGGTCTGTCATTGGGTCTGTCAGTCTGTCACTGGGTCTTGAAGAACCGCTTGCTGGTCCCGCCCTCACCGATCTTCGCCCGGACGCGCGTCCCGCACTTGGGGCAGGGCCCCTCGTACATCGTGCCGTCCCGGTTGCGGCTGATCCGGCCGTAGGTGTGGCAACAGGTGAACCAGACGCCAAGCCAACGCCGACCCGCGACACCCGGATCAACGGATCTGACGGACGCGGGGTTCATGACGCCCTCGATATCGACCTGGTCCTGTGGATCAGCCACGCCTCACGTATCGACCACGTTCAGCCCGGATCTTCATTGCCGGCGCAAGCCGTTTCGATCGAGCCGCAGCGGGCCCCGATCTCCTCGACCGACGCACCGGCCCCGGTGAGCAGCGCCCGCCCCGAAGCCCCCAGCAGCCGGGCGTTGGCGCGGATATTCCAATACGCCGCGCTCGCCGTGCACGAGGCCAGGCTCGCCGCGATGGCAAGGTCCGAGCGGAGGTTCGGGTTCGAGATCGGCGCCAGGCTTTCAAGAAGCCTCGCGAGATCAGCCGCCGTCGCCAGCATCGCCAGCGGCGGCTGGATCGCCGTGGCGGCGCCCGTGCGGATCGACTCGGCACGGGTCGGATCGGATTTCGGGACCTTGAAGGCCGAGTTCAGGACGGTGTACGCGGCGGCGTCCTCATCGGCGAGCCCGAGCAGGAGGGCCCTGGCGCGAGACAACTCGGGCAGGATCGCCCCGATCGAGCGTTCCTGTTCGGGATCGTCGGATCGACCGAGCGAATACCGGGCGACCATCTCGCCCAGAGCCGCCGAGGTGGCCCCGATAACCCCCGCGACGGCGCCCCCCCCGGGTGTCGGATTCGCGGACGCGAGCGCCGCGAGAAACCCGGAATAAGTCGATTCGGCGATTGTTTGAGACATGGGCAGGAATCATACCGATTCTCCCGTGAAACTCCCCGGCAACGCACGGAACTGCCCGGGGGTATCATTGGGTGTCAAAACGGATCGACCCGCAGTCGACTCGGTCCCGTGGATGATCTTCCAGCGCCTGTCCATGTGTGGCGCCGATCGCGGCTCCCTCTGTCCAACATATGAAGGAATCAGTCTCATGATGTACACAAGCAAGACCACCGTTTTCCTCGGCGCCATCACCTGCCTGACGCTCGGCGCCGCCACCGCCTCGGCCCAGCACGAGGGGATGATGCAGGACAAGGGCGCCGCTCGGTCCGAGACGGCCGACAAGCCCGTCAACGCCATGTGCCCCGTCGGCAAAGAGGCGATCGACCCGGCGACACCCACGGTGACGTACAAGGGCAAGACGATCGGCTTCTGCTGCGACGGGTGCAGCGAGAAGTTCCTGTCATGGGCCGACGCCGACAAGGACCAGTTCGTCGCGCTGGCGATGGCCGGCAAGGAGCCCGGGAACACCTCGGGTGTGGCGGCCAAGCCCGTCGCCTCCAGGCGCGTCGGCGACCCCTACATGCTGACCACCTGCCCGGTCTCGGGTGAGCAACTCGGCGGCGAGATGGGCGACGCGATCGTCAAGGTCTACGACGGCCGCGAGGTCCGCTTCTGCTGCAAGATGTGCATTAGCGATTTTGAGGAGGACCAGGCCGCGGGGTTCGAGAAGATCGATCAGCAGATCATCGCCTCGCAGCTCCCGTACTACCCGCTGACGACGTGCGTGGTCTCTGGCGAGAGCCTCACGGGCGACCCGGACATGGAGCCGGTCAACATGGTGTACAACAACCGTCTTGTGCGTCTTTGCTGCAACGGCTGCAAAGAGGACTTCATGGCCGATCCCAAGGCGTACCTGAGCAAGATCGACGAGGCCGTCATCGCCCAGCAGAGCGACGCGTACCCGCTCAAGACGTGCCCGGTCTCGGGCGAGCCTCTTGAAGAGGGCGAGGTCGTCGAGGTTGTCGCCGGCAACCGCCTGTTCAAGTTCTGCTGCAAGAAGTGCAAGCGGGACTTCAAGAAGAACCCGACCGCGGTCATGGCGGCGCTCGACAAGGCGTGGGCCGAGCAGGGTGGCGTGCCCCAGTAAGCAGCCACACCGGCCCGGGGCATACTTGAAACGGCGGGCGTCTCTCAACCCGGCAAGAGACCAGGCCGGAAAGAGGCCCTGAAAGCCGATCAGAAGTCCGGAGCACGTTCGCCGTGTTCCTCCTCGATGAGTTCGATCGCGTTTTGACGCGCTTGCGCGATGCCCGGGAGCACGATCGCCGGAAGACCCACGAGCATCATGGGCTCGCCGATCACCCCGGCGACGCCCGCGATGTTCACCAGCGCCGAGCCGTCGGTGTGCGCGAGCATGATCAGGTCATCGCCCTCCCACTTGGTCACCTTGATGATCGCGCGCGAGCCGTTCACGAGGTCGTTGTAGGGCGGGACAACCATGCCCGGCTCGCGATCGGCGCCCAGCGGCGAGCGCACGACGTTTTCGAGCATCCCGCCCAGGAGCGTCGTGATCCCGTAGCCCTTTACGATGGCGCGTGGCGTATCGATGAACTGAATCTTGACCACCCCTTCGAGGCTCGCGGGACGCTGGTGCATGAACGAGGTGTTGGTGACCAGCCCCCGATCACCCTTGCCCGCCGCCTGCATCGCGGCCGCGAGCGCGGATTGCCTCGAGGCCCCGACGATCAGCCAGCGGTCGGTGAGCGCGATCGTCGGTGAGAACGGGACCGGGATCCCGGGCGTCTGGAATGTCAGGAAGTTGATCCCGCCCTGCGACGTGCGCGCGATTCGGAGGTACTTGCCGTTGCTGTCGCCGTAAGGGATGCCCCGGGCCATGCCGTTGGCGACGTTCATGAGTTTCTCCATCGCGCCGCCCATCGCGTCGTGGTCGCGCACCCCGGCGAGCCCGACCCACGACATCAGCCCCGAGCCGCCCGTCGAGTCGGAGCTGTACGCCGCGTACACGCCATCGAGCGACCGGATGATGTCGTTTTCAAGATCGACCCCGGTCGTCTCGGTGAACGAATCGAGCGCCTGCTGCGGCTCGGGACCGATCGACTTGATCATCTCGAGCACGCCGACCAGTTTGTCCGGGTCGGATTTCGAGATCGAAACGGCCACCGCGTCGGCGGGGATCGCGCCGAGCTGCGCCCCGGTCAGCCCCTTGGCGGTGAACCCCATCTTCAGCAGCGTTTCGCGCGCCCCGTGCACAACCGTGCGCGAGTGCATGCCCGAGTCATCGCTCCAGGCGACCGAGTCCACCGGCAGGCTCATCGCGTCAAGGATCCCCAGATTCTCGACCATCGCCATCCCCGCCGCGGCCTCGGGGTTCCCGCCGGCCATCATGGCGCCCATCATTTTCAGCGGCATGATCAGGCTCCGCAGATCGATCGAACCGCGCATCAGTGGCCGGCCCTCGGGCGCCGCCGGGAGCGCCGCGACCGCGTCCGCCACGGCGCCCTGATCACCCAGGCGGGCGCCGAACCACCACCGCCCGCCGGCGCCCTCGTAAGCGCCGATGCTGACCGCGCCCCCCGGCGTCTGCAAGAGCAGGTCGCCATCGGAGCCGAGCTGAAACTGCGGAGCGTCGGCGACCAGCCCGGCGAACGCGAGCTGCGCCGCCTCCGCGCCGGCGCGGGCGCTTGACCCGATCGCCAGCTCCCCGCTGATCCTGGGCATGCCGGTCTGAGGGTCGGCGCCGAGGCTGACAACGACCAGCCGGTACGGGCCCTCGAACGCGAGATCGATCAGGTCGAAGATCCCGGCGGGCGCCTGCGCCAGGTCCGGGATCTCCTCGGGCAGCTCGCGCAGGCGCGCCGGGAGCATCAGCAGCGCCCGACGCAACCCAGCGTCCTTCGGATCTGTCAGCGCCTTCGAGAGCGGCGCGCCCTCGAACGCGACGATCGTCTGCGGCTTCGGCTCGGGCTGCTCGTCCTGGGCCAAGGCCACCGCTGGCGTGAGCATGACCGTCGCGGCGAAACCGATGAATAATCCGTGGGTGCGTGTCAATGGCATGGCGAGTCTCCAGGAGTTGATGAAACGGCGGGACCGATCTTACCCTTTCAATCCGAATCCATTCCCCCGGGTTTCACACGGACCGGCGCGCGAACCCAGATCGAGCCTGCAAAGCACCGCCAGTGCACAACTGCCCCTCGGGTGGGTCTGAAAGCACGGGGGGCCTTGATTCGCAACTACGCGGATCGCGCTGTCATTTCTGCACTTGTGTGTTGCGGGTCGCTGACAAGCGACGGGAAACGGGTTCGATCCTGTCACCGTCTGGACGATGCCGTGCCTCCACGAAGACACACCCTCTGCGGATCATCAGAAACCTGATAATCTCTCACTCAATATGAACCAACCCAACCCCCAAGCCGCTCCACCGCCCGAACTCGCGCTGACGACCTTCCGTGGCATGACCTCGTGGATGCTGCGTGAGCGCACCAGCCTGGCGTTCACGACGTACCAGGCCGGCAAAATCTTTGCTGTCGGCTTGCAACCCGATGGCAGATTGTCCGTCTTCGAGCGCACGTTCAACCGCTGCATGGGGCTGCACACGAGCGAGGACGCCCAGACGCTGTGGATGACCTCGCTCTTTCAGCTCTGGCGCTTCGAGAACTTCGTCCCGCACGGGCAGGCGACCCCCGACGGGTACGACCGCGTGTACGTCCCGACCGTCGGACACACCACCGGCGATGTGGACATCCACGATCTGCACATCGGCGCCGATGGCAGGCCGGTCTTCGTCGTCACGCTCTTCAACTGCCTCGCGACCGTCAGCGACACACACAGCTTTGCGCCGATCTGGAAGCCGCCGTTCATCTCGAAGCTCGTCGCCGAGGACCGCTGCCATCTCAACGGGATGGCTGTCGATCCGGTGACGAACGAGCCCGCGTATGTCACCATCGTCAGCAAGTCCGACGTCAGTGACGGCTGGCGTGATCGGCGTATTGGCGGCGGGATTGTCATGGATGTGCGCACGAACGAGATCGTCGCCGAGGGCCTGAGCATGCCGCACTCGCCGCGTGTGCACCCGGATTACCCGGGCCGGGTCTGGCTGCTCCAGGCGGGGACGGGGTTCTTCGGGTATGTCGATCTTGCCACGGGGCAGTTCGTCGAGGTCGCGTTCTGCCCGGGGTTCACCCGCGGCCTCTCCTTCGTCGGTCGCTCCGCGTGCGTGGGGTTGAGCGCGACGCGCGAGAACCGAACCTTCTCGGGCCTGCCCCTTGACGAGAACCTCAAGCAGCGCGACGCCGAGCCGAGGTGCGCCATCCACGTCATCAACATGGACACCGGGAACACCGACCACTGGCTGCGTGTCGAAGGCGTCGTCCACGAGCTCTACGACGTCGTCGCGCTGCGGGGCGTCGCCCGGCCAAAGCTGATCGGGTTCAAGACGGACGAGATCCGCCGGACCCTCCGCGTCGAGGACGCCGCCAGCGCGTAGCCCGACCCTGCTCACCCGACCCTGCTCACCCGACCTTGTTATTGAAGCTTCGCCCGCCATCGCGCGGCGGCCTCGGTTTCGGAAGATTGCTCGTACGCGGTCGCGATTTTTTCGATCAGACCCCGGATGTCCGGGTTCTCCGGGCCCAGGACCGGGAGCAGCCCGTCATAGGCGTCGACAAGGCGCGGGAGGGCTTCTTCGGGCCGGCCGAGCCCAAGCAGTGATTCACCGAGGCTGCGGAGTGTCACGCCGATCCCGAAATGGCCCGGCGGCAACACCTTCTCATTGAGCGCGGCGCACTCGGACAGCACGCGGACCGCGTCCTCGTACCGCTCCATCCGCATGTACAGACGACCGAGGTTGGCCATCGAGACGAGTGTCTCGGGGTGCTCGGCGCCGAGGATCCGCCTGCTGGTTTCGAAGTCTTCGACATACAGCGGCTCGGCGAGATCATATTCGCCCTTGCGGACATAGGTGACCGCCAGGTTGTTCATCGCGTTGAGCGTCGTGGGGTGCTCATCGCCGAGCGTGCGCCTTGCGGCATCGAGCGACTTCCTGCCGATCTCCTCCGCTTCATCCAGGCGGCCCATCTCGTTGTACACGTGCGCGAGGTTCACCATCGAATCGAGTGTGTCCGGATCGTTCTGACCGTACTCGGCCACCATCACTTCGTACACGGAGTCCAGCAGCTCCACGGCTTTGTCCAGATCGCGCCGATCGCTGTAAAGGATCGCGAGGTTGTTCCGCACGCTCAGAGTGTCCCGGTGCGTCGGCCCGACGGTTCGATCAAGGCCGGCAAGAGCGCGGAGGAACAAAGGCTCGGCCTCGTCGAGCTGGTTGTGCCAGGTGTACAGCATCGCGAGAAGGGACATCGTGTTCAGTGTCACGAGGTCATCTTCACCGAGCGTGTCGAGCATGACCGCGAGGGTCGCCTGTGTGTCCTCGATGCCCTGCTCATATCGACCCGCGTAGAACTGGAGCGTGTTGAGATCTCCGCGGACCGCGAGCGCATCGCGGCCGTGCTCCCCGGGAGACGCGAGAAGCAGCTCCTGCGCATGGCGGAAGTGGTTTTCCGCGTTCGCGAACACACCCAGCCTGGTGTAGATGTCGCCAAGTGTGCGCTCGACGGTCGCCGCGATGTACGGCTGGTTCTTGAACCGCGTCGCGATCCGCAAGGACGCCTCGTCGACCACATCGCGCATGGCGATCTCGCGATCCTGCGTGCGGGTCGGATCAACCGCCCCGAGCAGGTCGTCGGTCAGAAAATCGTTCACCGCCTGCGCCCGGTCCGCCTGGAGCTGCGCCTCGATCCGGGCGGTCGACTCGGCTTGGGCGGCCGCATCGGCCCGGTCCCGCTCGTGCATGGCGCGGATCATCCCGCTCGACGTGCCGATCACGCCCAGCGCCAGCGCCAGCACGACGAGCGCGCCGGTGACCACACTCACCCGGTTGCGCCGGACAAACTTCCGCATCCGATAGCTGGCGCTCGGCGGGCCGGCGGTGACCGCCTCGTTGGCGAGGTAGCGTTCGATGTCCATGGCCAGCCCGTTGCTCGACTCGTAGCGGCGCGTCCGGTCCTTGTCCATCGCTTTCATGATGATCCAGTCCAGATCACCGCGCAGGGTCGAGCCCAGTTTCCTCGGCTCAGTGGCGCGTTGACGCGCGACGGTGTCGAGGTCTTGCCCGAGGTTGCTCAGCCGCGTGCTCGGCTTGCTGGGCTCGTCCTCTCTGATGATCCGCTTGATCTCGTCGTACGCGGCGCCGCGCAGGGTCTTCATGTCAAACGGGGTCACGCCCGTGAGCAGCTAGTACAGGAGGACGCCCAGCGAATAGATGTCGCTCCGCGTGTCGATGTCGATCCCCAGCGGGTCGGCCTGTTCGGGCGACATGTAGGCCGGGGTGCCGACGAACTGGCCGATCTCCGTGAACATGGTCTGCTCGGTCAGGCTTCGCTCGGTGGCCTTGGCGATGCCGAAGTCGATCACCTTGACGACGGGTTCGTCCCCCAGGTGTGTCACCAGCACGTTGCTCGGCTTGAGATCCCGGTGAATGATCCCCTTCTGGTGGGCGTGCTGGACCGCGGCGCACACCTGGAGGAAGAGCCGGAGCCGGTCGCGCGACGACATTTGTTTCTTGTCGCAATATTCCGTGATCGAGACGCCCTTGACGAGCTCCATCACGAAGTATGGACGGCCCGTGTCGGTGGCCCCAGCGTCGAACACCCTGGCGATGTTCGGGTGGTCCATCAGGGCCAGCGCCTGACGCTCGGCCTCGAACCGGGCGATCACGTGGTTCGTGTCCATGCCCAGCTTGATGATCTTGAGCGCGACCCGCCGGCTGACCGGCTCTCGCTGTTCGGCCATCCAGACCTCGCCGAAACCGCCTTCCCCGACCTTCTGAAGCAGCTTGTAGCGATCGATTATCCGGCCGCGTTGTCCGCCACCGTCCGCGCTATCGGCTCTCGAATCTTCATGCCCCGCGTGCACGGATCCGAAGAGCCCACCATGCACACCGATGGCGGTCTCCGCCTCTTCGAGGCTCTTTGATCGGGACGAATCACCGCGATCCTGTAGAGCGAGGAGCCCCTCGACTCGTCGTCGCAGCGCTTGGTCGCCCTTGCAGACCTCGGACAGATAGGCCGCGCGATCGGCGTCCCCGGTCAGTGCCAACGCCGCCGAGACAATGTCTTGCTCGTTCATAAAGAATCCATAGCGCGGTTTCATTCCTCGTGTAGTGGGGCGGGTTTTCAACCCGCCTTCTTCGCACCCATCCTGGGGTGCGAGATCACCGCCATCTGTCAGCGCGCTTCGATCGAAATGGCGGGATGAAATCCCGCCCCACTGCACAGCCATCGCTTCGGCGCCCGCGAGACGATGATCCATTCTGCTCTAGCCAATCTGGACTTGAAAGCCCGGCGCCGATGCCCGGCCCGGGCGCCGTGTCTCGGTAGACTAGCAACCCCAATGAAAAACGGCCCTCGCGGGCCGTCTTCATCAAAGCGGGTGAGGCGATTCGAACGCCCGACATTCACGTTGGCAACCGCCGACAGCCGACGCCTGGAACTCGTAAACGACGTTACCGGCGCGATTTGTGGATTGCAAGCGATGTGTCTCTTGTCGCCAATCCACGGCTTTTTTCGCCAGTTGCGCGGTGTACACCGCGCAACTCGAACTGATCGCGCACCTAGCCCGCAGCCGCGAGGTCTTTCTCCCGCTGTTCGAGTCGCCATGTGTTGAAGGAATCCCCATCGATGCGGCGCTCCGTGTGCCTCTTTCCGTTCGTCCTGAACTTGCCCGCGTTCGCGGCCTTCGACACACGCGCCCGCGCATTCTTCAACGACAAGCCCGACACGTCGGAGAGGAGCAACTCCGCCCCCCGCGTCACGGTGATCCACCGAGTGCCGTCTCTTGCCTCCGGACGGGCCTGAACCGGAATCACCCCCCCACCCATCCCAATGCCTGACGGCACCACCGCGACCTCCGTGAACGGGATCAGGGCGTGGCGAACCGGCCCGATCTCGACGATGTTCGACGTTTCCTCCCGTACGCCGCGTGGCGCCTTCTTGGATGAGCCGATCCGGCTGATTCCGCT
>Ga0114931_10000260_pt1 | contig 61778 bp, 69 predicted proteins | sample 2SBtaG_FD_89579 | JGI IMG/M metagenome (GOLD analysis project Ga0114931, IMG submission 89579) | Deep subsurface microbial communities from Kolumbo volcano to uncover new lineages of life (NeLLi) - 2SBTROV14_V59a metaG | ecosystem: Environmental > Aquatic > Marine > Volcanic | place: Kolumbo... | reverse complement strand
ATTAATGGTATACATCCTCAATCTCTTTTACTCCTCCAAATGCGATTCTATCGATGACTGTATCATTCATACCCATCATAATAGCCGGAGTTATGACAAACTCACCATAACGATTATTAATCTCATCCAAAGCATCGGCTAGCTTTCGTTTCTGGAATAGTGTATTGTCAAACAAATCAAGCTGGGATACAGATGATTCTTCTAGTCCGTAGCAACTCACACTTAATTTTGCGAGTTTCTTTTGAAGAGGCTGTAAATCGAGAAGATATTGTGCTCTTTTGTAAAGCTCAAGCGTTGTATACTGTGAGGTTTTAAATTTTTTTCCCCTGTGCCACCATGTACGATCTGAATAGATACAAGAAACATGAATACCATAGGCCAAATTTTTATGTTTCCGGAGTCTTCTTCCCATCTTTTCACAAAGCTTCATAAGTATTTGTGAGAGCTCTTTGGGATCATCAGTGTGTTGACGGAGTGCGTAATCTTGTCCGATGCTTTTTCTTTCAAACTCAATTGCATCAACCTCCCAACCTCGTATACGTTTGTACCAATAATATCCGGTAATACTTTGAAAAGCTCTCTTTTTCAATGTATCTACATCAGCACGGAGAAAATCTTTGACGGTAAATATACCTACGGACTTCAATCGAGCCTGATTTTTGTACTTGATATATGGAAGATCTGTTAACTCAAGAGTGTTATATATATTCATGAGATTAGTATGATCAATAACAACCAAACCATCAGGTTTTTTGTAGGAAGCGCCAACCTTCGCAAGAAATCTATTTGTACCAATTCCTATTGAACAAGACATCCATTCACCAACTTCTTTTTTCAATCGAGATTTTATTTCTTGAGCAATTTCAGGGAGCGTTTTATCTCTCAAGAAATACTCCATTTCTTCAAAATCTATAACCACTTCGTCAATTGATTGAGGAAAAACATTCGGAGAATAATCCTGACATATTTTTTTGAACTTCACATGTACATCTCGGATAAGGTTTGTATCTGGTGTACGCACTACGGCATTGGGAGCAAGTAACTTTCCTTCAACCACTCTGTTGCCGGTCTTTACACCATAGCCCTTGGCCTCTATTGAGGGGGCAACAACACAACCTCTCGGAGAATCATAAGCTGCTATCAATACAGGCTTACCACGTAAATGTTTGTTGGCCTGTTGTTCAACGGTAGCAAAACAGGAATTGAGGTCTATATGCATGACCAGGGGAGGGTTAGGATTGATCGGTAATTTTTTTAGATCAGGAGTTTCCATCAGATACTTCAACCAACTTCCAATGAAGCGTGAGGGTATTCAGATGTAATCGATAGTCCATGGCTCCATCGGTTACGTGAAAAACATGAGTAAGCTCTCTTCCGCTTTTAACAAGATGATGGTATGTCACCTCTTTAATGGGTATGTACCGATTTTTCCATCTCATTAAATGAGGTTTTACTACTCCTTTTTCTTTGTTATATGCAAGGAGCATGCTAACTTTTTCATCTATCTGTTCCAGCATATTATTTATAATTTCGAATGGATTTGATAACAACACCACCAATTTCCATATTTCTTTTCGGGAATATATCTTTGTAATTGCTGTTAGCTGCTTTTAGGAATATCTTACCGTTTTGATCAAAGAAATATTTTAGTGTCCACTCTTCATCTATATAGGCTGCAATTATATCCTTATTTTTAGGCCGTAATGACGTATCTAGCACTACAAGATCACCTGCAATAATCCCTGCACCCTGCATTGAGTCGCCTCTTACTTTTAAGGCATATGTATCCCCGGGATTCTTAATGTTGAATGGTTCTAAACGAACGGATTCATATTCTTCTTGTGCCTCTGTTGGTATACCTGCCTGTATTGAGCCAAGGAGAGGAAACTCAAAAAATTTACCGGTCGGCATTAATTTTGCTTTTGAAGATGTGATGAGTCCTTGTTCTTTCCATTGATTAATGTAGTATGTGACTGCTCCCGGTGATTTCAGGTGAAAGAGCTTCTGAATCTTTGGATAAGAAGGTAAGTAATAGTTTTTGAAGTAAAATGTTCTTAATGTATTGAGCTTATCATGAGACATTAGTGTGATCGAACTAATAACTGTTTCTATCATATAGTGTGATTACACTATATGTCAATAAGAACTTTGTAAAAGTAGTAATATGTCTGGAAGATATGGTTTCAATATTTAGGATACACAACAATCCGTACTTTCCGAGGGTGAGGAGATTATTTTTTTCCAATCAGCTCAGACACTTTGTCTTCTAAAGGTTTTTGGATTTTTTCTTCTAACTCACTATCAATATAATCATTGACAGCTTTATCCTCCATATATCTTAAAGCTTTGTTGCCAGCTTTACTCTTGGGAATATTTAGTTTATCGAGCACTTTTCCTCTGGCTTTATTTAATAACACATCTTTGGTAGCAGAAAAAAAACCGTCTTTGCCTTTGGCCACTGTGCGATCGGCGATAGCTACATCATCTTTGGCAGTTTCATAGGTAGTCTTGATTGATTTACCAACTGGTCCAGTTGCTTCAGAGAGAGCATCAACTCCAACATCTGCAGCTTTTTCGACCATCTGCGCTCCTTTAGAAAGCGTGTCCATCAGCTGTGCGCGTTTAATATGCCTTTTATATTGTTTCTGTTCAAATTCGATATCTTCGTGTATATTATCGACTCTTTGTTGGTGTACTTTTTTAATTGCGTCATCTAAAAACCTCTTTTTATTTTTATTATCAGCCCGCATTTTCTTTACTTGTTTTGAAAGTAAAGAATCCGAAGTTGTATCTGGGACTACTTTTTTTGGGACATAATCAAACCCATCCTTGGCGGGGTTATAAACAAATCCCTGATTTAACAAGGACTGTTCATATTGAGCTTGTTTTGGACTAACCATTGATCCATCGGCGGGAGATGATACTAATCCACTGGTATTTGTTGTTTTTAGTAATTTTTTTTGAATGATTATTGTGGTCCCAACTGCAGCTATAGTTGCAGTAGCTATTCCTGCTACGAGGGGAATATTGGTTTTATTGTTACCTTGAGTTTTATCTATGTTTTGTTGAGAAATATCATTTGATTGAATGTCATCAGTTTGATCATCTACAGACACACTTTTAAATTCATTTTTATTTAGAAACTGATTTAATAATTTTTCGTCGATAAGACCAGGAAGTATGGCAACAAATTGTCCATTTTTTAATAAAACTACGCTAGGTGTGCCCTGTACATTGTATTTTTTTGCCAAATCCAAATTATTTTGATACTGAAGTAAACTTATGCTGATACCTCGTTTTTCGGCTACTTTTTGTACCAATTCTGCTTGGCCAATGCAAGGTTTGCAAGAGGTTGATGAAAAATGGAGGATTTTTAATTGATCGGAATTAGCTTTTGTTTGTTGGGGGATAAATATTGAGAAAAAGACACCGAGCAATATAGATAAAAATATTAGTTTTATTTTCATAAAAATCTGAATTTAAGTACCATGTTACTTTTAAATAATGTACCTCGCGCCTTTTGTACAAGTTTGGTGTATTTGTTATCACCATAAGTATAATGCTATCTTGTCTCATTTTTGGCGCAACTTCTCAAAACGATTACAATGCCTTAAGGTAGTTTAGTATTGTTACCATTCTTTATCAAAGATGGTATTTCACTATATATTTTTATGATGTAATTAATGATTTTATTCAGATCAAAAAATGTCCGGTCACACCGTGGGAAATTATGATCCCGTATAAGCATATTCCCCTCAAGTCTGGAAAGTATCAACATGCTCATTTTGCTACTGCATAATAGTTCTCATGTCATCCACGGTATTGAGCATCCACTGAAAGGTATTAATTGTATGACGTTTGTTTCAGGGCATCAATACAATCTCCGTACTTCCGGGGGGTAAGATATTATATTCCATTTACGATAAGAATCGGGGACTACAAAAGGCCATAAATGGGAAGGATGAAATAAACATAAAAATACCTCGATGGTGAGTCTTTAAGTAATCGCAAGCAGAAGGAGTTTATATATTGCTATAATAGTCTATACATGACAAAGCAGATACACAATGAAGTCTACGATAAAAAAAGATTGATAGCCGTCCTCAAAAAACAGATTTCTCATTTAGACGAAGATAAAATCACTTGGTACAACGATGGGTGGGATTTTGTTGTAGCAGTTATAGATTGTCAAGCATTTCGATTTCCCAGAAGAAAAGAATATGAAATGAAATTGCCGAGTGAAGTTTCATTCGTGAAACAATTTGCAGTTCATTCTCCAATTGCTATTCCGAAACTAGAACTGCATAATGACACAGCAATTGGAAACTATGCTTCGTATATATTTTTGCAAGGTGTTGAGTTCAAAAAAGCAGTAGCAAAATCATTTTCAATAGATAACCGCTTACATATAGCACAGCGATTAGGTAGTTTTTTGTCAGCATTACACTCTTTTCCGGTTGATGAAGCAAAAAGAATAGGGATTACAGAAGAAAATGTTTCCCAGTCGTGGACAGATCGTTTTGAAAACATCAAAAAGATAGTATTTCGTCACTTGAATTCAAACGAGCTGGATTGGACGATCCATCTCTTTACTGATTTTCTCCAGCTAATCACAGAACATCCGGTACAGACGGTGGTTACGCATTCGGATATTGCACCAGAGCATATCATTGTAAATTCTGATGATCAAACATTATCTGGCGTCATTGACTTTGGCGATATCAACATTACTGATCCAGCCTATGACTTCGCATTTCTTAATAAGTACGGAAAAGATTTTCTTAAAGAAACATATGGAGCATATACTCCGCCACGCGATCCTTATTTTGAAAAGCGGAGACAATTTTATGAAGATAGGCTGGTCGTGACCAATCTAGAGCATTCAGTGAAAGTAGGTGAGAAGTTCTGGCTAGAAAAACATAAAAAAGAGCTTGAGGAATACATGAAAAGCGCTTTATTATAATGCGTATTATGTTTCCCCAGATACACATGGAAAAAATTATTGATCAGTTAGAAACAAGCGTGGTTAAAGTTCTGCGGAAATTTGGTACTGTAGGCGTAGGCATCACATACATAGGCAGTTTAGTTATCTCCATATTTTCCGAGAGCGAGGGTGATTATTTTACCCTGGTTGGATAAGCGAAATTTTTGATATACTTTGGACATGAAGACTCAGGCTACAATTACTTGTCCCCACTGTGGACATAAGAAGGAAGAGATCATGCCCACAGATGCATGTCAACATTTTTACAAATGTGAAAAGTGTGAGAAAACACTTTCACCAAAAGAAGGTGACTGCTGTGTATTTTGCTCTTATGCAGACAGTAAATGTCCACCAAAGCAACAAGAAGTTCAGGAAGCAAAATAAGATCAAACTTGATCCACCTGCTCGATCCAAAAATCTACCAAAGTAAATTTTGTATTAGATTATCCCCATCTTCTATCACACTCCTGGGGTGATTATCTCAAATACTTTATGCTTTGACTGTATCCCGCTTACAAGAAAGATGTGATTTTTTCTGATATTCAAGTGGTTTGCTAAAGCTGTGAGTATCGCCTTATTGGCCTTTCCCTCCAAAGCTCGCTCTTTGACATACACATGCAGTGTGCCTGCGGAGTCTTTTGTTATATGAGGATTTTTTGAATGAGGATGGGCAATAACAGTTACTTTCATTTTTGATGATATCTTGTGAGTTTGCATCTTTTGTAATATTGCAGTGGTATGAGTGTGTTATGTGGTATAGAGAAAGCCAAAAACATCCAAAAACCATGGGCGATCTATCGATGAGACACTCCCATCGTCGGCATTAATTTTCGTTGTAACATGTGCTGTTATCGGTATAATTCCCAAGAATTTTCTCTTTTGTGTTCCTGAGAGGTCGTAGTATACTTCCCCATTGTGAGCTCCGAGTACTGCAGACTGAATAGTGGTTGGCTTATCTGTTTGACCAATATTGCCTACTGCTTGAGAAGGAAGTGTGTTAACAGCCACGACTCCATTTGGGGTTTTGATCGCAATAGTTTGAGAGTTTGGATCAATAACCACGGGGTAGTTTGTTGTTACGGTAATATCATCATTAACAAGTGTTGCAGTACCATCTGTATTTACCTTAATAGATACATCTGCAGATTTGCCATCTTTTATATTAATAAGTGATGTTGATGAAGACGGTACTGCCTTTTCTGTCGAAGATCCATTTATTTTTTCAACCTTCAAAGTTCCTTCACCGGTTGTTTCTGATGATGGATTAATTTCAACCTTTCCTACTCTACCTGTTTCAATTTCATTTTTAATTTCATCATGAATATTTTTTGCCTCCCGCTCACGTGCTTCTGGTGTCTCTTTTGGTTCGGATATTTCGGTAGGTTTTGGCGCTTCAGTAGCTTCGGGCATCTCTTTTTCTTCTTCTGATCCATTTTCATCTCCAGCGACTTCAGACTCTTTGCCAAATACCACTGTGTTGAACATGGTTTTTCCGTGAATAGGGCCCGATTGTTGAACAGTGCATAGCACCCCTCCAAAAACAAGGAGAAATGCAATAAAGACGGAGAAAAAATAGGATGAGTGTCTCATGATGTTTTATCTTAATATATTAACAATTTTCTCTATTTAGAGTAGAAGAATTTTTAATAAATATCAATAGCGCGCGAGCTTGCTTTTTAAAATTGAAAATGATCAAAATAACATCTTTCCACTCCGTACTTCCGGGGGGGGTGAGAGTTATTGTTATCCTGCGGGAGAGTTGACTCCAGAAATTGAGAGTGGTTCCCAGAAAATATAGTTAACGGCACGGTTACTGCACCTGAGACTTTGCAAGAAGCTTGCAAGATTGGAATAGATGCAGAAATAGCCAATGCAGAAATGATATGAGAATGAACTACTTCCAGCAGCAACGAATTATGAGGATATCATCTCAGTTGTTACGAATTTGATGAATGCACCAGAGCAAAAACATTTGCCTGCTTTTGAAAGATGCAATTGAGTTGCAGTATTGTTTTTTATGCGCGAAGGAATATAAAGGAGTATAATAAATTAATTATTAATTTAAAAAATACATATGACAAATGTAGATCTTGAAAAACCTCTTAAAAAATTGCTTGCAGAATCATATATTTTGATGCTCAAGACTCAAAATTATCACTGGAATGTAAAGGGTATGAATTTTAGTTCCCTCCACCTGATGTTTGAAGCACAATATACTGAGCTTTTTACCGCAGTTGATGAGATTGCTGAGCGAATTCAAGCAATTGGTGGGGTATCTCCCGGAACATTTCAGGAGTTTCAAAAACTGTCTTCTATTGATTCAGAAGCAGTAGTGAAGGGTAGTAAAGAGATGCTTACGTCTCTTGTTGGGGATCATGGAAAAGTTGTTGAAACGGCAAAAGAAGTAGTCAAAGTAGCACAGGAATGCGAAGATGATGCAACAACAGATCTTGCAGTCACGCGAACACAAATACATGAAAAGCATCTTTGGATGATGAAAAGTACTTTGGAATAAAAAGGAATCAATCTATCATATGATGGTGATAGGATTTTGATGGTGTTTTGCTTTGTTGTAATTATGCTCAAGGCGCGCCGTAAGCTATCCTATAGTTTGACATACATATTCTATGTGTTATACTTTCAGAGTTAGCTTTCATGATAGATCAGCGAGCAAAATGCTGATTTGAGTCGGTTTAACTGGTAGAGGTCATCACACTTTCTTCTTTTTAAGTATCGTCTCCTTTCATAAGGCGATTTTCATTTTATATATATGTACAACAACAGGCGAAGTCATTCACGTGGTTTTCGTGGACGAAATAATACCAGATCAAATTATAGATCAGGCGGGAGGCGAAGATTTTCTCATCGAAATAAAGGGTCGTCGCTTAACCCATTGATGTTTGTCAAAAAAGCATCACCGGTAGAAGAACCATCGTATGTATCAACTCATGCATTTTCAGATTTTGCACTGGATGGTCTTGTCCAAAAGAACATTACTATTCGGGGATATAAGACCCCAACTCCCATTCAGGATCAATCCATAAAAAGTATTTTAGAAGGAAGAGATTTGGTCGGTATTGCCGATACGGGAACCGGAAAAACAGCAGCATTTTTATTGCCGCTTCTTACAAAGATCTCCAAAGATCGCACGCAAAAAGTATTGATTGTGACGCCAACGCGTGAACTCGCCGCACAAATCCAAGATGAATTTCGTTTGTTTAGTCACGGGATGGGTATATATTCTGCTCTTTGTATTGGTGGAGCATCCATAAATGTACAAGCACGTCAACTTTCACGGCGTCCCTCGTTTGTGATTGGGACCCCCGGGAGACTGATGGATCTTGAAAAGCGTCGGATTTTAAACTTAACCCAGTTTAATAATGTCGTTCTTGATGAGGTTGATCGAATGCTTGATATGGGATTTATCCATGACATTAAACATATTATTTCCTTTTTGCCACGACCACGACAATCATTGTTTTTCTCTGCAACAGTTCCTGAGGCCACAAAGATTGTGATGAGAGATTTTTTGAAAGATCCTGTCACAATATCAGTAAAGTCAGGCGCAACCTCACAAAATGTCGACCAAGACATCGTACGAACAAACGGAAAAGACAAGGTTGAGATACTGCATGACCTGTTGATCAAACAGGAATTTCAAAAAGTTTTAGTATTTGGTCGTACGAAGTGGGGTATTAATAAACTTGAAAAGAATCTAGTCAACCGAGGTTTTAAAGTGGCAGCTATCCATGGAAATAAATCACAAGCTCAAAGACAGCGATCACTCAATCTCCTCAAGAACAATCAAATCCAGATACTTCTTGCGACAGATGTCGCATCGCGTGGCCTTGATATTGATAATGTGACTCATGTCATCAATTTCAATGCGCCCGAATCGTATGCAGAGTATGTACATCGGATTGGAAGAACAGGACGTGCTGGTAAAAAAGGAGTCGCACTCACATTTGTCGACTAATGAATTTGTAAGCTCAAAACTGATATACTGGATGGTATACATCATTTTGTAGCGCTATGAAATTGGTCAAAAATCTACTGAGTATTCCAAGCTCATTTTTCTTGCGGCAATCTCTTCTGAAAAAGATCGTGATTCTGGTGGTCATTTTGATCACCGGAGTTATTGTTGGAAAGATCATTACTGACTCAAATGGTGATAACTACGACACAGAGGAAGTGAAACGTGCAGATATTGTGGAGATGGTCGATGAATCTGGGGTAATTAAAATCTCTGGTCTGACAGATATATATTCCCCCACAAATGGGGTGATTGAGGAAGTTTATGTCTCAAACGGAACTATGGTTAAAACAGGTCAAGAACTCTTCAAGGTCAAAAGTACCGCAACAAAACAAGAGCAACAAGCAGCGTATGCCAATTATCTTGCTGCAAAGGCTACTCTTGATACAGCACAATCAAACCAACTCGCGCTTCAAGCTGATATGTTTGGCAAATGGGATACGTTCAAGGAGCTTGCGGAAAGCGATGATTATGAGGATGCCGATGGAAACCCAAAGTATGCAAACCGCGCAGTTCCTGAGTTTCATATCCCCGAAAAAGAATGGCTTGCTGCAGAGAAAAAATATATTGATCAAAAAGACGTAATTGCACAAGCACAAGCCGCAACCTACTCCACTTGGAATTTATACCTTGCGACACAAACGGCAGTTGTCAAGTCGATTGCAGATGGAACGGTGGCAAATTTGTCTGTTGTTGCGTCAGATTCTGTTTCTACAGCATCACAACCAGTTCTGACCGTTGCTAATTATACGGTAATCGGCGTGATGCTTTCTTTAGGAGAGGCTGATATTGGCAAAGTCCAAGTGGGTGATTTAGCCAAGGTTGATGTGGATCCAATTCATAACAAAACATACAACGGGGTGGTTCGTCGCGTAGATGAGATCGGTGATGAGAGCGAACCGATTGTCAAATACCATGTGTTTGTCGAGATAACCGATCGTGATGATCAACTTAAATCTGGTATGTCTGCGGATGTTATCATCGTGACCAAAAAAGTATCTGATGTACTCAGCGTCTCAAATTCTGCCGTAAAATCCTATAAAGGGGGAAAGGCAGTTCAGGTTGTAAACACAAACGGAGAACTCGAATTTATTCCAGTTCAAATTGGGGTAAAGGGTGAAAAACGAACCGAAATCCTCAAAGGGCTTTCTCTCGGACAAGACATTGTTACGGCACTCACTAATGAACAAGATAAAAGGTCAGGATTTGGATTTTAATTCATGGCAACAAAAACTCCACTCATAGAGCTCCAGAATGTGACGAAAACATATCCCTTGGGAACGGGGGAGTATTATCAAGCACTCAATGGCGTATCATTGCAAATACAGGAAGGTGAGTTTGTGGCGATCATGGGTCCATCAGGGTCGGGCAAATCTACGATGATGCATATTCTTGGTGCACTTGATCCACCGACTACCGGATCATTTTTATTTCGAGGAAAAAATATTAGTAGTTTTAGTAAAGATGAGCTTGCTGAGATGCGCAATCGAGATATTGGATTTGTGTTTCAATCGTTCAATCTGCTGCCAAGAACAACGGTATATAAAAATGTGGAACGCCCAATGTTATATGGAGGTGTGCCGAAAAAAGATCGAAACGGTCGTGTTATGAAGGCGCTTGATTTGGTTGGTATCGCTGACAAGGCAGGAAATTTGTCCAACCATATTTCTGGTGGTCAGATTCAACGTGTTGCAATTGCTCGTGCGATCATCATGGATCCAGCAATCGTTCTTGCAGATGAACCAACAGGGAACCTTGACAGCAAAACAACGCAAGAAATCATGAAGGTATTTCGGGAACTCAACAAAAACGGACGAACCGTTATTGTTATCACGCATGAAGAAGATATTGCAGAAAATGCAGATCGCATTGTGCGGATTGTTGATGGAAAAATTGTATCTGACACATAAACTATGGAATATCAGGAAATCATCAGATCATCGATTATTGCTTTGAAGACGAACGCCCTGCGAACTGGCTTAACCATGCTTGGTATTATTATTGGCATAAGCTCAGTCATTCTGATCGCCTCAGTTGGACAAGGTGCGGTGGCATTTATTACGAATGAGCTTTCCTCATTTGGCACAAATTATTTTCAGATTGCACCGGGTGCCAATATTATGAGCACGCTCGGTGGTGCGACCGGAAACCCGCTGACTTTGGAAGAGTCAAATGCCATAGAAGCGGCTGGTATTGAAAACATTGAATCAGTTGCGCCCATTGGACTTGCCTCTCGAGCAGTATCTGCAAATGACAAAGAAACCTCGGTGTTGATTTATGGGGTGACTGAGACCGGACAATCAATGTTGAAGCCAGAGCTTATTTTTGGCGAGTTACTGACCGACGCTGACAATGGTAGTCGTGTTGTGGTCATGGGAGTAGACACGGCAAAGGATCTGTTTGGTGAGGGAATCAATCCGGTGGGAGAGTCGGTCCGTATTGATGGAGTAAGATTTCGTGTCATCGGAGTGACCAAAAGCAGTGGCATGCTCACTGGTGGCTTTTTTAATTCAGCACTCGTGGTACCGCTTGAAGTTTTAAGTGATCAGATTCGGGGTGACAATGAGCTTGTTGAGATAGATGTTTCGGTTTTCAATACCGACTACATCAATCAAACGATGGATGATGTTGAGGTGTTTCTGCGCGATAGACGTAATATTGGCAAAGGAGAGGATAGTGATTTCAATATGACTAGTTTTCTTGAATCACTTTCCATTGTAAATACAGTGACAACATTATTGACCACACTTATTGCTGGTGTTTCAAGTATTTCTCTCATTGTCGGCGGTGTAGGGGTCATGAATATCATGCTTGTTTCAGTGACTGAACGAACGCGCGAGATTGGACTTCTCAAGGCAATTGGCGCAAAAGAGAATGATATCCTTATCCAGTTTTTGATTGAGTCCGTAGTCATGAGTTTGTTTGGGGGTATTATTGGCATTCTTCTTGGAGTTGGTGGGGCATATATCGTTTCATTAGTTGCCCCGATCCCCTTTGTTTTGAGTGTGTTTTGGATTGTGATTGCGATGGTTGTCTCTACTATAGTCGGTGTTGTATTTGGACTGTATCCAGCTCGACGTGCTGCATCATTGGCGCCAATTGATGCATTGCGTTATGAATAAATAAAAAATATAATTCTTAAGATATTTAATTTAAATCTTTACAAATTTAATATAAATTTGTTATATTTTAGTATTAACAATTACTACTAAAATATGGACAATATCGATCTGAAACCCTTCTTGGAAATCTCTTACACTGACCTTGAAGCACTGAATCTTACTGCAAAGAAGAAACGTGTCGCGCGCACATCTCAAAAAATACTTCAAAAGTACTATATTGACTACTTACAAAAAGAATCACGAATAAAGGCCGTCACCATCGGATTTTCAGATATTGAAGGACGACTTCATATGCTTGATTACGATAAAAAATACTTTCTTTCCGCACATGATTCCTTGACATTTGATGGATCCTCTATTAGAGGTTTTGCTCGTCAGGCAGAATCAGATCTCAGGCTTGCTTTAGATTGGGGTGCTTTTTGGTAGCTGCCGTCTGATGTGTTTGGCCAGGGGAAAATACTGATCATGGGTCGGATTCTTGATCAGGACAGTTCGACGTATGAGATGGATAGCCGATCGCTTTTATCAAATTATCTTGATAAGCTGCAGAAAAAGAATTCATATGATGTGCATGTTGCAGCTGAAGTAGAAGGATTTTTGATGAAAGGAATTGAGGCAGAGAAAAACTATCATGAAGATGTTGGATTTGAACTTGCTTCAGAAGGGGGATATTTTCACTCACTTCCAACCGACATATTACGACAATTTATTGATAAGTGCGCTGAGGCCCAACGTGCGATGGGGTTTGAAAATGAAAAAGACCATCCAGAGGTCGCACCATCTCAGTTTGAGCTCAACTATTCTCACACCGATGCGCTGCTTGCAGCAGATCAGATACAAATTTACAAACTGGTCTGTCGGCAGATTGCACGAAATATGGGGCTCACTGCATCATTTCTCCCCAAACCAATGATGGGAATTAATGGGAGTGGGATGCATACCAATATTTCAATATTCAAGAAAAAGAATAATTTATTCTTTGATGCAAAGGGAAAAGACAAACTGTCAACCATGGCGTGGCAGTTTATTGATCGAATCCTTACTTCTGCAAATGATATATCATTGATCTTGAATGCCTCAGTCAATGCATATCGACGCCTGGATCCTGCGTTTGAAGCGCCCAACGAGATAAAGGCATCAGCAGTAGATCGCGGCGCAATGATTCGTGTCCCGATACACAATGAAAAATCAGCACGAGTCGAAGTACGTAGCGTGGGACCAGATGCCAATCCATACCTCATGATTTATTCACTCATTCGGACTGGTTTGGAGGGAACAGTCGCAAAACGAGATAAGTCAAAGCGTGCGCGTGTCAGATTCTTGCCGGGTACTATACAAAATGCAATTGTTGGATTCAGGCAAAGTACATGGACCGATACACTCCTGGGGACAGAGTATAAGAAACGGTATCTTGTTCTCAAATCAATCGCAGCCGATCGAAGCCCGGTCGCACTTGGTACAAAGGTGAAAAAGGGAGAGGTGATTTACCATCATGAGATATACAATCAACTACTGTGGAATGAGTATTAAGAATGTGGTGAAAAGCACGTATCATTTTCATGATATAACGTGCTCGTATGACAATAAATACTGGTATTGCGCATATTGTTTATCTTTATTTCATTGTCTGCAATCTTTGTCAGTGTGGTACATGCAAGCGGTTGTTGCTATAAACGTTTCATGTGTTGATCTGCTGAATCTCCATTCAGATGCGGAAAAAACCACCGATGCCAATGATCATTTTTTCCATCAAAAATAACGTATATGCAAGGTGGAATGATAACCTATAGTAATAGAGTATATTGAGTGCGCGTGTCAAGAGGATTCGGGCCTAACCCTGTCGTTTTGTCACTCTTCGAAGAGCGAGGGTAAGCTGCATCTTACGCAGACGAAGTGCTTTTGGGGTGACTTCGAGATACTCATCATTGCCGATGAGATCGAGGTATTGTTCGAGAGAGAGGATAGTAGGAGGCTCAAGTTGGAGTTTGACTCCTTCACCTGATGATCGATTGTTGGTGAGATTTTTACTTTTACAGACATTGACCTCAAGGTCTTTTTCTTGGGATGCGATCCCTACCACCATGCCTTCATATACCTTTTCTCCTGGTCCGTAAAACATGGTGCCACGCATTTGAGCGTTCGAAAGTCCATAGGAAAGGGTTTCTCCTGTTTGTGTAGCAATCAGTGCGCCATTTCTCATAGTTTTCATCGCAGTCCCCAGTGGCTCGTATCCAATGAGATAGGTATTCGTCACCGCAGTTCCGCGGGTATTGGTCATGAGATTACTACGGATTCCGATGAGATTACGGCTTGAGATTTTATAAACTAGGCGTAGATTGACTTCCTGCTGAGTGGTCATATTGATGAGTTTCCCTTTCCGTTTGCCGATTTCTTCGGTCACGACCCCCATATAGTCTTTGGGGATATCAATAGTGAGTTCTTCAAAGGGTTCACATTGGACACCATCTACTGTTTTGAAAATGACTTGTGGCTTTGAAACTTCAAGTTCAAAGCCCTCGCGACGCATTGATTCAATCAGCATGGCAAGGTGAAGTTCTCCACGACCACTGACCAGACAGGCATTTGACTCGGGGTCATCGTCTACACGCAGTCCCAGGTCGGTCTCAAGTTCTTGGTGGAGTCTGGCATGAATCTGTCGAGAAGTCACATACTCTCCTTCGCGTCCGGCAAATGGGCTGGTGTTTGGGCCAATCTTGATTTTGATCGTTGGCTCTTCAACGTGTATGGCTGGCAAACTTTCTGGAGTTACAGGGTCAGTCACTGTTTGACCGATAGAAAGTTCGGGGATGCCGGCAAGTGAGGCAATATCTCCTGCGACGATCTGGTCAACCTCGATTTTCTGCAGTCCGTGGCTTGTAAACAGTTTTGTTGCATTGAATGTTCCAATCACTTTTCCGTTATCAACCAGTGAAATCCGCTGTCCTTTTTTCAACGTTCCACGGGTAATTTTTCCGATACAGAGTCTGCCGACGTACGGATCATGATCAATCGTTGAGATGAGCATCTGAAACGGTTTTTCTGCATCGATATTACTGTTTTCAATCTCTTGAGTAATGACATCAAGAAGCGGTGTTAAGCTGCCGGGAAGGTCTGACGTATAGTTTTTGGGAAGCTCTGCATATGCTTTGCCATCCCGCCCTACACCATAGAGCGTGGTGAAGTTGAGCATATCCTCGTGCTCTGCAAGCTCGAGAAACAGATTTTCTACTTCGTGTTTGACCTCAATGGGACGCGCGTCTTTTTTGTCAATTTTATTAATAAAAAGAATCAGCTTTAAGCCTGCTTCAAGTGCTTTTTTCAGGACAAATCGAGTTTGGGGAAGGGGGCCTTCTGCGGCATCAACAAGAAGCAGTGCACCACTTGCCATATTGAGAACGCGCTCTACCTCACTGCCAAAGTCGGCGTGACCGGGTGTATCAATAATATTGATTTTTTCACCGTTGTACTCAATACTGGTGTTTTTTGCCAAAATAGTGATTCCTTTTTCCTTTTCAAGGTCATTTGAGTCCATGAGAAGTTCTTGTGTCATTTCTTTCTGGTTGTCTCGAAAGATGTGTGATTGTTTGAGCAGACCGTCGACCAATGTTGTTTTCCCATGGTCTACATGTGCGATGATTGCAATATTTTTTATTTTCATACGTTGAGCAAAGGTCAAGTATAGCAGATTAGGACAGAATATGATAGATTACAACGCTCTTTATTTCATTTAGAAGGGTGATTAAAGCTGTGACGAACTGAAAAAGTGTATTTTTTTTCACTACTCCTTTCCGCAATGAAGAAACCATATAAATATTATATATTAATGGTCATTATTTATGATTTGGGCAGTTTTTTCCCACAACAGCTCAACGCCATCACTTCGAAGCTCATACGTGCTTTGTGGGTTTGTATTTTGAGAGATTCGGCAGGAGAGCATTGCTTGAAAGATTTTTTCTTGATGACACCACCAGATAAACTGGGCGGCTTCCGTTGATCCACTGGGAAGGTTGAGTGCGCGCCAATTTTCTGCATCTGTGAAAAACTGTTTTTGCTGCTTTTTATCCAGATGGTGGTTTTGTTTTGCGAGGTGCCACAGCTCTTTTTGAACAGTTTTGTATGGCAAAAGACCATTTCTCCGGAGGAAATGAAGATTATCGTGTTCCTGGCGGCCAACGGGATTTGAAAATAATATGATAGAGCCACCCCGTTTTTGCGGAGTGATTAATGCCTTAAATGCTTGTTCGCTGGGCTTGGTAACCTCAAGAGATATGGTGATATTTTGATACAAATCTTCATATAGTTCTATCACTTGTTTATCATGAGGAGAGGACTGCAGGTCGATATGAGGTCTACTATTCATATCATAGATAAATCGATAGGTAAAGGGAGCATTTTTTGTCACAATATGAAATTGAAATCGAGTAGATTTGAGATGTAAATGATCAATCAAATGGGTAACAAAGTTCATTCCCACGGCAGCTCCTGAGATCGGAACAGCAAAATGGATTGTGGTATCTTCATGAGGATTTAGTTGCGATCTTCGATGTTTCATGCGCGACTCGGGAAGATCTGACCGCAAATTTGGACTCAGAGGATATGGGTTCACCTCAATTTTGATGCAAGGGAGCTTTTCTTTCCTTCCATATGCTTCCAGACGATCCTTTGTTCGTTGACTGGGGACAAAGATAATATCAGCATCGGGAATATACCAAATATGATGTGGTGAATCATCGGTCACCTGAACCACGATAAAAATTTTTATTTTCCGCTCGTTCATAAGTTTTTTTTTGATTGCCGCAGCTTGATGAGCCAAACCAAAGTGAGTCGCAATCAAGAGGAGTTCTTCTGGCATATGAATGCGTTGATCAATGATGGTGTTGATCTGTCGATATAGGAGGTCAGTGTGCGATCGGAGGTACCACCGATAGAGTGGTGTGGTAAATTCCTCAGCATTTCCTTGCTCAAGCCATTCGAATAGTGCACGCGTGATTGTATGCACGCTCATCAACCGATGCATTACCGTGATCGTCTTGTCTTGTGAGCCCAACAGAAGCGGAGAAGCTTCAGCTGGTAGTCCGTGATAGAGTGCATCGGTTACTCTCAGGTGTCCAAGGCCGGCAGGTGCATATGCAAATAAAAGAAGGAGTGATTTTTTTGATAACAATGAGAGTGGTGATTTCATGGGTTATATGTAGTCTACGAGATTTCAGAGGTATTTTAAAGGTTGTTTATTGACTTTCAGAAAGATATCAAAGTATACTGATGGTATCGATGAAAAAAGTAAATCATCAGATACATGTTTTGTGGTCATTTATTCCAACGGTCGTTCTTGGTACGCTTCTTTCGGTAACAGCTTATGTACTGATTTTTGGTATCCAATCAGTTTCTTCCGGTGTTTTCTTTACACAAGAAACAGGGGAGCGTCTCGGTGAATCGACAGTTGGCACAGTTCAAGTAAAAGAGAGCAAGGAGTCTCATCGGGCGTACCAATACTTTTGTACCCGTACAAATAATTGTTCTATCCAAAAATTTTGCACCGATTATCCGCTTCACTGCTTGTTCCCTTCGGGGAGTACGACTCCATCCGACTCAACGCAGATACCTGATATGGATAACGAAACTGAATCATATGATACTTCTGAAGATATCGTATCCACACCAACACATACGCCGACGCCAAAAGCCACTTGGTGTTGGCAACCCGGACATTTTTCCTTTGGATTTTGTCCGCCAAATCCAACAGAGAAACCTATTCCGTCACCCTCGACAGCCTCACAAGTTGGTACACAATCCCCTGCAGGGGAACGTTCAACACCAACCGTTGACATAGACTTTGGAGATTCGTCTGCTGATGAGAAAAATAAACCAAAAAGTTGGTGTTATGACACTGATGGGAATGATCTGAGTACGCGCGGTGTCTGTCGAGATGCAGATGGTACTCATTACGACAGTTGTTCTGATGGTGAGGTCAGAGAATTTATTTGTCAGGGGAGATGGAATGGAAGAGAATTTGTTGATCAAAAATGCGTTGCAAAGCAGCACAGCTGTTCAAATACGAACGTTTGTCAGCATAGCACCTGCGTTGCACATTCAGATAAAAATAAAATATCGCGTGTTGCCACCATGACACCCCCTCAATCTAAAGGTATATCTCCAACAAAAATAACTCAGGAAAACCCGGCAGTATCAATCACCAATTCACTGACCCCTCAAAATCAGCAAAAGGAGCAAACAGACAATCAGGAAAAATCAAAAAAATCATCTGTTTCTCAAAAGGATATGCAGGCAGATACCCGCAAAGAATCGCAAGAAGGCGTATCAATCTTACCGCCATCCATCATCTACCCGTTGTCTGGGACGACCCTCAGTGGAAAAACATTAATCGCAATTGATACACAACTTTTTTCAACAGTGACTATTTTATTACAACCAGTTGTTTCTGTTGATGATCGTATGTATCTGGGAAAAGTAAGTTCATCGGGAAATAAAAATATTGAGTGGGATACGTCATTGGCCCCCAATGGAGAATATTACCTGTTTGCTGTAGCTCACAAAGCGGTGCAAAAATATATCTCTGAACCAATGAAGGTTATAGTAAAAAATGAATCAGTTACAGGCGCGGCAAGCGCCCAATTTATCCTACCATCGAAGTTTAATCCGGAAACGGTTCCTGTTGATAAACATACCTCAGTGAGTACGATAGAAACAGAAACAACCGAAACAGGTCAGGCAGTCGTCATGCAGGGAAAGGCAGCGCCAAATACACTTATCTCCATTCTTATATATTCAAATCCTGTTGTGGTAACGGTTAAAGCAGATGCAAATGGTGTGTGGAAGTATACACTTGAGGAGCCACTCGATGCAGGAGAACACACTGCGTATGTGGTGGTACCACAAGAAGATGGCAGTCAGGTACGTTCAGCGATTAATACATTCATTGTTCCACCAGTATATGCATCAGCAGAAGATGACCTCAATCTTCATCAAGGCAATGTAGTTGAATCAAATACGATTCGTAACTTTGTCGTGATTGCAGTGTTGCTCATTCTTGATGCCATTGCCATTCTGCTTTTTGTATACCGGATGAAGAACAAGAAGGCGAAGGAGCCATATGTTGGTTGATATATTCAAAAAAAATAAGTACCTTGCACAGCTTATCTACTCAATCTTAGTTGTCATTCTCATTCCATCTGCACTCGTTATAAATACGATCTACCTCTTGAAAAGCTTTTCAAGAGATATGGACTACGAATTGAATAATAAAGCATTGCTGGTAGAGTCGGTGATCTCTTCACACCTCAAGGATAAACTGGAAAACGAGGCCGAGCTGAAGTCTGTATTGGATGAGTTGGTTTCTGATCTTCCTGAGATTCGTGCGGTGGAAGTGTTCCGTCTCAAGGATCAGGAAAATCTTTCCTTTACCACGACCGCATCTTTAACACGTGCAGTGTATGATCCGGTACTGAATCATCTGGCATTTAGTGCAGAAAAGGCATTTTCAAAAGAAATGAATGCGACACTGGGTGATCGGCCATCTGAGCGGATGTGGCTTGTCGCATCGCCGATGTATGACGCGGCTGGTGTGAAAGTTGGTGTCATAAATACCTATGTTTCAGCTGCTCAGATAGATGAGATTACGCAACGCACAGTAAATGATTCGATAAAAATTCTTCTCATCACATTGGTAGTGATATTGCTCCTGCTGATCAATCATTTTAGCTTGTTTGAACGAGCCATCGCGTTTATTAAATTGAAAGAGATCGACGATCTGAAGGATGATTTTATTTCTATTGCTGCGCACGAATTGAAAACACCGCTGACTATCATAAAAAATTATGCATTTCTTTTACAAAAGAATGAACATATTCAAGATAATGCACAAATCATGGATGAAGTATCAAAAATTCTTGCTGGTTCCAACCGATTGGGTGTTCTCGTAAATGACCTTCTTGATGTATCACGCATTGAAATGAATCGAATGAAGCTGGACATGGGCACGCATGATCTGCGTGAAATTGTAACGAATGTTATTAATCAGCTTATTCCAGAAGCCCAGAACAAGAAATTATCATTGATATATCAGCAATCTGATGTGCCCCTTTTTGTCAAGGGAGACAAGAACAAGTTGGAGCAAATATTTATCAATTTGATTGGCAATTCGATCAAATATACATTAGAAGGATCTGTCACCGTCATGCATGAGATTGAAGGGAAGAACATCAAAACAAGCATAAAGGATACAGGCATTGGCATTCCTCCGGACAAAATGAATCGATTATTTGATAAATTTTCTCGCATTTACAATACGAAAACCAAAAATGTGCCGGGAACGGGTCTTGGCCTATGGATTACCAAAAAGCTGACAGAAAAAATGGGAGGAAAAATCTTTGTCGAAAGCATCGAAAATACCGGAACTCAATTTTCAGTGGTATTTCCCCTGATTCCATTTTCATCCTCAAGTACCCTTACGAAAAATCCAACACCCATTCCTCAATCGACACCGCAATCTATGCATCAGGTTGCTTTTGTAGAGCCACATATGGAAAAACATGCACAGAAAGCCACCAGAGATGTTGAAGGTTCACCAGATAAAAAGCAATACGGAGAAGGAGGAACAACTCATATTTCCGTACCTTCAGTCACGCCAATATCTCAAAAAAATATTGAACCGGAGCATTGATAAACAAACATTACTATATTAATATGACATGTAGAATGAAAGAGAAGGGTGCCCGTGTCATTGTCGAGAACTACTATGAACCTTGTATCTTGTTTTTGTTGTCAAAAAAAGCAAGTTATGGATACAAACTGAAAGAGGATTTAAAAATCAAATTACTGTGTGAAGTAAACATTGGAAATTTGTATCGATGCCTTGTAAAACTGCATCAGGGAGGATATGTGACCAAATATCATGCAGATAGTTCTGAAGGGCCAACACGGGTGATGTATCGCACCACCGCAGCTGGTCAAAAACTACTTCGGATGTGGATTCATCAACTCCAGAGAGAGAAAAAAGTAGTGAATCGTTTACTCTCCAAGTATTCTCATCAGCGGGGTGTTTGACAAAGCATTAACCGATTTGACATGAATATTTTGCCATTATTTGTTACACTGAAGCCGTTAAATATTTAACAAAAGCGATATGAAGTTAATAGGAGGAATACTCATCGTACTTGTGGTGTTTGGGGGGATATATTTTTACTCATCAAGCCAGACGAAAACAACAGAACCTACCGCGATGCAGAAAGAAGGACAGGCGACAGCAGAAGGATCTTCTCAAGAAAATGAAGGAGACATGCATAAAATGGAAGCACAAGATCCTATTTCACTTGATGAAATCGCTAAGCACAGCACAGCAGAGGATTGTTGGTTTGCAATCGAGGGGAAAGTATATGATGTGACTGAGTATATTGCCGGTGCTAAACATCCCGGTGGTGAGGCAATTCTTGAAGGATGCGGCACAGATGCAACTGTTCTCTTCAACACACGACCAATGGGATCAGGAACGCCACACTCAGAAAAAGCGCGATCGCTTCGTGAGAACTTTATTATCGGCGATCTTGCTCAGTAACGTTTATGACTATGGCTGGTGAATGTTGAGGGTGTGCAATCATCAAAAAAAATGCCAATCAGAAACAGAGCGATTTTAAGTAAATGAGCTTTGTTTGTGATGATCAACCTGCAGTTTTGGGATCAAATCTGTACGTTGTAATATGGATACAGACTCCTGCAAAAAAGCTAATAAATATGCAGGTGAGTTTTTCTTTTAAGACATGTTTTATTGCAAATGTCGAGATACCTACAAATGAGAGGAGGCTGATTGTTCGATTGATAAGAATACTCCAAACAAGTCTCGCAGTTATTTACAATCCGGACAGATGCCAAAAAATGCCAATGAATGACGAGTAATATCATACGAAGAAGTGTTGTGAACCTCCTCAAGAAGACCTTGTTCTGATTGGAGTACAATATCTTTTATGCTCGAGCAAGAAGTGCAAAAAAGATGGTGATGATGGGGTCGGCCCATGATTTCATAGTGGAGTTCATTGTCCAATAAAGGAACCTTTTCAATGATTCGTTGTTCCAGCAGGAATTCAATTTCTCGGTATACAGTGGTGATATTTATTGAGACTCCGATACGTTTCAGAATTTTATGAATGCTTGACGCAGTCAATGGGTGGTCTGTATTTTCCAATAAATTCACAATTGATACTCGTGCCTGTGTCATTCGAAAACCTTTTTCCTGAAGTTTAGCTAAATGTCGAGGTATCATATATTAATGCAACTTGTTTGCATTATATACCATTGTCTCAGAGTCGTCAAATATGAATTGCTTCATTTTGGTCATATGATCCAACTGCAGTTCGAACTAGTGATGTAACATATGCTCCTGTTTTCAGTTTTACTCCAATATCACGGGCCAGCGAACGAATATATACCCCAGATCCAGAGACAACCTTGAATGATATGACCGGAAACTCATATTTTAGAAGTCGAATTGAGTTTATGGTCACTTGTTTTGGTTTAAGGGTAAATTGTTCTCCACGGCGTGCTCGTTTATATGCTGGGACACCGTCAATTTTCACTGCAGAATATTGGGGAGGGATTTGGAGGATGCTTCCTTCAAATGTAGAAAGGACGCTCTGAATATCTTCGAGACTGGGGATGTCATATGGCTGAATCATTTGAGTGATTGGTCCTTCAGCATCATCGGTCTCTGAGGTTTTTCCGAGTTCAATCGTCGCGATATATGTTTTATTGGTGCCTTTGAGAACCGTATGAAGTTGGCGCGTTCCTTCTCGACCAATGCCCACCACAAGAACCCCTTCGGCCAAAGGATCGAGTGTCCCCCCATGACCGATTTTTTTCCCTGGATATTTTTTCTTCAGCATTCGTATCACATCGTACGAGGTGATACCTTTTGGCTTGTATATTGATACAATCATATGAAGTTGCGCAAATTATCAGTATAAACTATTATAAATACGATGAGTTCAGAATCCAACACACAATCTGTATTGCACTTTTTTACCCGTCATAAAAAAACAATACAATGGATTTTTTATGGACAGTACTTGTATATCATGGGATTGGTCGGGTACTCTGCATATCTTACGAACCTCCAGATTCATCGAAGTCTGGTGTATGAATGGGGGAAAATCAGTGGCATATTTGCACTGATCTACTTTGCTTTGTCCCTTCTTCCTGGCATTGCTCGACGATTTAAATTCACTTCTTCAATAACTCAAATTTTGATGCTTTTTCGTCGGCAGATCGGCACAACTGCTTTTTTGTTTGGCCTGTTCCATTATCTGGCACTCAGAATGCTCCCCATTTTGCTTGCGGGAGTTCCACTGAATTTCAACCCTCCAGTATTTGAAGTCTTAGGTTTTTTGTCATTGTATCCAATGACACTGCTGTTTCTCACATCAAATGATTTGAGTGTACAAAAGATGGGAGTATGGTGGCGCAGAGTGCACTCGCTTGCATATATCATTGCATGGACTATCTTTCTTCATGTAGCTCTACAAGGTAGGGTGATATTAATGTACGCGATTGGGTTGGTTGCTTTGTTTGAGACGGTATCCCTCGTGTATTTTCAGATAAAAAAACGAGGATAACTGAGCTCATGCTTGACTATTTGACTTCATTGATCGATTCACTCTTGCGCAGAAACACCCACCAGCCCATCACCGCGATATATCCTGAGTACAGTGTGAGTTGAATCATATCCATTTTCTGCGTGATACCAAATATTGCCTTGACAATGTCTCCGACAACAGTTCCTTTGGCCGGAATAAATGCAAACATCAGCTCACCAATCTCAGGAATAATGCCAATTTCTGCAAACTCATGCACACCGCGTGCGAGGAGCCCGCCTGCAAACAGAATCAAAAGAATGCTCGTTGCCCGAAATGCGTAATAGATCGGCATTTTGATTGTTGCGCTGAAAAAAGCCATTGAAATGATGAGTCCCGCAACAAGACCGAGGCCAAATCCAGAAAAGACTTGCAATGGGTTGGTAGAGAGATATATGGTTGATAGAAACAACACAATTTCAAATCCTTCCCGAAATATTGCGGTAAAGACCAGAATAAAGAGCCCCTTTTGTTCCTGGAGGTGCATGGTGTTTTTGATTTTTTGCATGAGCTGTACTTTGTGTTTTCCAAAATACTGGTGGAGAAAAAAGACCGCCCAGGTGATAAACACCGCAGAAACAATCATCAAGGTTCCTTCAATGATCACTTCTGTTGAACCGATATAGAGTTCCTGTATCCTGAGTCCAAATAAGCTCCCGCCAACCATCAGCAAAACACTGAGTGCCGTTGCGAGTCCGGTGGCATACCAAACTGTTTTGATACTCTTTCGATGGTCGAGTTTATAGAGGACTCCTAGGATTGTCGCAACGATGAGCGTTGCTTCAATCACTTCTCGAAATGTGATAAGAAATGCAGGTAACATATCTTTTTAGAGTATAATGAAAATCTCGTGTGATGTCAATAAATGGATTGTTACACGGTTGTATGTTGGTTTTGATACAATATCTCCTATGAATAATATTTCTTCGAAAACACGGGCATTTACCTCTGCATACCGATCGAGTTTGAAAAAAAATGGTACATGTACCATAGATCAATTTGTTGATTTATATAAGCAAATGGGTCCATCCTTGCATAAACATGCCTCAACCGAACAGATTGATATTGAGGTATTTATGTATGCGTTTCTTCGTCTTCCACGGGTGATTCATGAGGCGCAAGAGATTGTTATGGCACAGATTGCCGAAAGTTTTGATAGAGAAGGGTTTGCAATTGATATGTGGGAAGAAGTGCAGGCTCCGGCACGAAGAAGGAAGATGTATTTTGATGGTGAAAAAACCCTTGCAGTATATATCAACTCAGTGACCGATCTTGACGATATGGTCGGGCTGTTGACCTCCTTTTCTATTGAATGGAATAAGATTCACGAGAGATTGAGATCATACTCAGGGAAATTTGACCAATCAAAAAAGCGCGAAATCCAGAGACTGCTTGGGATAGATGATGACAATTGGAGACGGCTTATTCGCATCTGGGATACAGATACTATGATGCGTCTGGAGCGGATTCAGTCAAAAAAACTGCATTTTTCACTCACATTATTGCGCGGGCATTATGTCGATTATAAAAAAGCAGCACAACGCTGGTTTGAGTATATTCTTGAAAACACGCAGCATAAGAATCTGCGAGATCGGCCGATATATTTCACTTCATCAAATACGCATAGCATCGTAAACAATCTCACTGGATGGGTGTCAAAAGTTGAGCCAGAATTGATTTCGTTTTTGAAAGAACACAAGATGGAGCAGTTTTTGGCATACTGGCAACAGATTGAAAAAGGAGAACATGATGGGTCACGGGAAAATTTCTTGTGGTATATCCTCAAAAAATATGAGGTTGATCATCCTGAAGTTCGAAAACAAAGAGAGGCATATGAGCAATCATTGGGGATTGATTTCATTGAAGCCAAATATTATCTTGATATCAATGCTCAGGTTATTCCCCTAAAGGCGATTCAATACGCTGGACTTGCCGGAAAGCTCGGTCGGGATCTTTCATCTCTTGAATCATCTGACGCACTAATTCTGAATATTGATTATCCACTTGGATCTGGCGCATATATGGTCCTATCAACGATCCTCCAAAATGTCAACGATCCACAAGGGGTGTACATTTTGGGGAAAGCATCGTTTCTCAAGGGAAACTTGGGGGACATTGGACTGCCAACACAAGTATTTGATACCTACACAAATAATACCTATCATCTTGAAAATGCTTTTACAAAAGACTACTTTGCCGATTTTAAGACGGGTGCCATTGTTGACAATCAAAAAGTCGTGTCAACCAAAGGAACATTACTCCACCCTGATGGCGTTATCCGGCAGTTTTTTAAAGAGGGATACTCGATAATCGAGATGGAAGATGGTCCATATCTCAATGCGCTCTACGAAACAACGCACTTTGATCGATATCCGGAAGAAACGAAAACCTCAATCTCAGGAGACCCGATTGATATCGGTATTATCCACTACGCATCTGATACACCATATACCAAGGCAATTACCCTTGGCACGCGCAATCTTGGCTACGAAGGGGTAGAAGCGACATATGTGTCATCTCTTGCCATTTTGAGACGAATAGTCGAGCATGCGACTCGTGTATAATCATAAACATATGAATGCAACTGCTGTGCCACCGAAGTTTGAACTGCCAACAATTTTTGTCATTTTTGGCGTGACCGGAGATCTGGTAAAAAAGAAAATATTGAAAGCGTTATATCATCTGTATCGTAAAAAACGACTTCCTGAACGTTTTCGAGTATATGGATTTTCTCGACGAGATTACGATGACAAACAGCTGCGATCGTATCTGCGTGCGATAATGGTGAGTCAAAAGTACAAAGAGCCTGAGCAATTTGATGAGTTTCTTTCGGCATTTTACTATGTGAAGGGGGATTTCAATGCAAAAAATGCATATGACGATCTGGCACGTACTTTGGGGCGCATAGATGGTAAGTGGCGCATTTGCTCAAATAAATTGTTTTATTTAGCTGTGCCACCTGCTTAATATTCGGATATCGTCACCAATCTGCATGACTCGGGATTAACTGAGCCCTGTAGTCCCGAAGAAGGGTGGACCCGTGTCATCTTGGAAAAACCATTTGGCACCGATCTCACTACCGCACTTGAACTGGATAAACAACTGGGAGCCCTCTTTAAAGAGGAACAAATTTATCGCGTTGATCATTATCTCGGAAAAGAGACGGTCAAAAATATTTTGGTCTTTCGGTTCACCAATTCATTTCTCACCCCATCATGGAACAAAAATTATATTGAAAAAATTGAGGTGCGCCTTCTTGAACATTTGGATGTGCAGGGTCGGGGAGATTTTTATGACAAGGTGGGCGCCCTTCGTGATGTTGGTCAAAATCATATGTTGCAGCTACTCGGGCTTTTTATCATGGATCATCCGTACAAATTTATCCCGGAAGATATCAAAAACAAACGAAGTGAAGCTCTTGCATCTTTGCATGTCATGAATGAATCGGAAGTGTTGAAAAATACCGTTCGTGGTCAGTATCAAGGATATCTCCAAGAAAAAGGGGTTGACCCCAAATCACAAACTGAGACCTATTTCCGTATTGAAGCGCGATCTGAACTGCCAGATTTTGATGGCGTCCCCCTTATTCTGGAAAGCGGCAAAGCGCAAGACTGTGATATGATCGAGGTGATTGTGACGTTTAAACAAACGCCACTTTGTTTGTATGATGTCAAAGGTGAACAGAAAAATACCCTGCATTATCATTTGAGACCGGATGAGAAAATTACAATGAAATTTTTTGCCAAAAAACCAGGGTTTTCAAATGATATTGCTAAACATGAACTGGGATTTGATTACAATAAAGCCTACCGCAAGGAGCTGTTTGTCGATGATTACGAATCACTGCTTTTTGATATTATTCGAGGAGATCAGACGCTTTTTGTCTCCACGCAGGAAATTATGAGTGAGTGGAAGTTTATTGAGCCAATCGTGAATGTGTGGAGAAAACAAAATAAACCGGAGCTTACTGTGTATGAAAAAGGTAAAAATATCAATATCATAAGTTAATATACATCTATGAACAAAGAAATTGGGATCATCGGACTGGGAAAAATGGGAATGGGAATCGCGCAGCAACTCAATGAAAAGGGTTGGCGGGTCATTGTGGCAAATCGATCAAAAGAAAAGGTCGAGCACGCGGCAACAGAAGGAATGATTCCGGCATTTTCATATCAAGAGCTCATTTCAAATTTTGAACAATCACCGCGCATCATTTGGCTCATGCTTCCAGCGGGAACCGCGACAGAAGAAGCGCTTTTCGGCATGCATGGCGTTGTGCAATATTTGAAAGAAGGAGATATTGTGATCGATGCGGCAAACTCATTTTATAAAGATGATGTGCCTCGGGCTGAAAAACTCGCTGAAAAAGGAATGCATTATATTGATGTGGGGGTATCGGGAGGACCAACTGGTGCGCGAAATGGTGCGTGTCTGATGGTTGGAGGTACGAAAGAACAGTTTGCTCAGCTTGAACAGTTGTACAAAGACGTATCTGTGGCGCAGGGATATGCGCATTTTGAAGGTGTTGGTGCGGGGCATTTTGTAAAAATGGTACACAATGGTATCGAATATGGCATGATGCAAGCGATTGGCGAAGGATTTAATGTAATGAAACAATCAGATTTCAATCTCGATATGGGTGAGGTTGCTCGCGTATACAACCAAAAAAGTGTGATTGAGTCACGACTTATCGGGTGGCTGGCAAAAGCGTACAAAGAATTTGGGACCGATTTAGATGCAATTTCAGGGTCAATTAGCCATAGCGGAGAAGGGAAGTGGACTGTTGAGACAGCAGAAGAGATGAATGAGCCGGTGCCCGTAATCAAAGAATCATACGAATTTAGGGTGCAATCCAAAGAAAATCCGAGTTACGTGGGGAAAGTGGTATCGGCATTGCGCGGACAGTTTGGCGGTCACCCAGTGAAAAAATAATCATTTTGCTGTCATTCTGAGGAGTATCCGAAGAATCCAGTATTTTTCGCTCGTGACCGAAAATTTTACTCGCGAGTTAACATTGTTTGAGCTCATACCCGAACTCGCTCTAAAATTTTGGGTACTTCACTCAGATTTTAATATTTTAATACTTTTATGAACTATTCAAAAATCATCGATATTTCAATCCCCTTAACCGAAAAAACCATTGTATATCCAGGCAATCCGCAGATTGAAATCCAAGAGATCAAAAGCGAGGCGAGCAAATCAATTATTTCAAAGATTGTATCAGGTTCTCACAACGGCACGCATATCGATGCACCTCGACATGCCATTGAAGGGGGAAAAAGTATTGATGATCTTTCTTTGGATGTGTTTATGGGCCCGTGCCGCGTCATTGATTGTACCGGAGATTCAAGTTCTGTATCAAAGGATACGTTGGAAAATCATGCGATATTGGACGGAGAGCGAATTCTTTTGAAAACCTCCAACTCTTTGCGTGGATATGATGCATTTCACCCCGATTTTGTGTATCTTTCCCCAGAAGGGGCGGAGTATTTGGCAGCAGCTGGAGCAAAGTTGGTCGGAATTGATTATCTTTCAATAAAACAAAAAGGCTCAAAAGACAATCGGCCTCATACCGCACTTCTCAAGCATGACATTCCGATCATTGAAGGGATAGATCTTTCAAAAGTTGAGCCTGGTGAATATACGATTGTGGCATTCCCTCTCAAGTATGTGGGGCTTGATGGAGCACCCGCACGAGTTGTGCTATTGCAATAGGTATTCTTGTCATCCTGGACTATGTGATCCAGGATCCATGCTTTTCGCTTATAAATCGAAAATTATATTGCCGCATTTACATTGTTTGTGTACACACATTTTGATCACTTTGCATTATTCAAGCACTTTCAGCACATTCCACCAGGCCTTGATATAGTCAGGTCTCAGATTTTGATATTTGAGATAGTATGCATGTTCCCAGACATCAAGTCCAATAAGTGGTGTGTCGCCTTTGAGATAGGGTGAGTCTTGATTTGCCGTTGAGTAAATCTTCAGTTTACCTGCAGAGTCAGCAAGCCATGCCCAACCCGATCCAAACCGAGTCGCTGCAGCAGTTCCAAATTCTTCTTTAAACGATTCTACCGATCCAAACGTTGATTTTACTCTGTCTTGAAGTGCTTCATCGATCTGTTTTTCTGGTCCCATAATTTCCCAAAAGAGAGAATGATTGAGGTGGCCACCACCATTGTTGATAAATGCAGTTTTATCTCCTTCTGAAAGGCCGAGTGAATCGACACTTTTCATAAGTTCAACAAGATCTTGTCCCTCAAGTGATGGATATTTTTCAAGAACCGTGTTTAACTTTGCGAGATACCCTGCATGATGCTTGTCATGGTGAATCTGCATTGTTTTGGTGTCGATGTATGGTTCAAGGGCTGAAAAATCGTATGGTAAGTTTGGTAATTGGTGTAACATAAGAATAATAAAAATTGGTAACTCCGGTACTCATTGTACTGGAAATACGCGATTGATCAAGGCAGAGAGGGGTTAGGAAGAATGCCGAAACAAATTAAAGATTGTTTTGACAATCCAAGACAGAATAGACTCCTTCGGTTGATGTCGATTTTTTACATCAATTGATCCTTGAATCGGTGGGTCAATCCAGGCCGAGAGAATAAGCCATGCTTTTTGGTCATTTTGTTTTGCTATGACAGTCACTGAGTAGGACTCAATTTTTTTAGTAAATTCCTGACTGCCGCCGGATTTCCCTGGTTTTGAGCCATCAGGAAAACGAAACGTCTTCCAGGCATATTCTTGGGGGATTTGGCGTGCTTTGAGCCGTTCTAATGCATGATTGGTCCAAATAATTCCCTGATACGTTCGACGATACCGCATAAGATTGATTATATCAGATGGGTAATAAACAAAAAGTATGCTATAATATTATAGGTCAATAAAAAGCTCATGCTATGAATATTTTTAAATCCATTATTCTCAAAGGAGCCCTCGTATTGTCAATCATCGGATTGATCACCCAAGCTCCGGTATATGCTGCGGGTGCGTTGTATGATGCTCAAAACAAGCCGTCAAGCGAGATGGTTGTACAGATTGATGGAACAGTCATGGACAAAATACAACAAGACACGGTGTATTTTATTTCTGGCGATTTTTCTGAGGCACAACTCAACGGTGGTCCTTTGATTGAACGCAACAATATGATCATCTTGAATCTGAAAGACAAACGATTTGCAGACTGGCAAATTGATACCGATGGTCCAGTACGTAAAGTAGAAATTGCCAATAATCTGTTGTTTATTGGAGGGTCATTTGAGATGGTAGACAATGAGTCGCAAATGAATGCTGCTATTTTTGATCTTGCAACGCAGAAAATACTCCCTGAGTTTTCCGGAACCAATTTCCCCGTAAATACAATGGCTGTCCATGAGAATATTGTTTTTCTTGGGGGATCTTTTACACAAATGGTTGATACAGATAGGTCATACCTTGCATCATACGACTCAGAAAATCGAGCGATTACTTCGTGGAGTCCCCAGTTAAACGGTGCAGTAAATGACATGGCAGTCTATCAGAATAGGCTGTATGTTGTTGGAAACTTTACTGAAGTAAATGGTGTTGAGCGTCCGTATGCAGCTTCATTTTTACTGCCAGATGGAGAGCTCACGAAGTGGAAGGTTGCGGCAGATAGGCCATTGCGGGAAATTGACATTGTCGAAGGTGCAGTCGTCCTTGTAAGCGACATTCACGAGCCGATTACCACTGAACTTGATACCTCTAATATCGACGAAACAGCAGTTTCTTCAACGGTTCTCAGCCAAGATGAGATCATTCAAGATGGGTTGAGTATTAGTGTGGACGAGCTTGGATTCAAAATTCCCTCCCTGGGAGATCTCCTGACCTTTGCCCTCCGTGCATTCTTTGCAGTTGCCGGACTTTCAGCGCTTTTTTATCTGCTTCGGGGAGCACTTTCTTGGATTACAAGCGGTGGAGACAAGGATGCGGTTGCAGATGCTCGAAATCGCATCCAAGCGGCGATTATCGGGATGATTATGATAGTAGCAGTGCTTGCTATTGTGTGGACTCTCGAGCAGGTGATTTTTAATCGAAGAATTTGTCTTGGGTTATCATGTCCTCTGACACTTCCGTCATTAATTGAACCAAATTCAAGTAGCTGATTTTTTTATACGACCCCTTCTGTGTAGCTCTTTATGATAGAGATTTTGAAACTCAGAAGCAAGTCTATCTATCTCTTCATCAGACATACTTTCAAGATCAAGGAGAGAATTGCGCGCAGACTTAGTCGTTCGAATAAGCTCATCAAGTTTGATCTGTGTATTTTTGGTGTCCCTATTTTGTGTATTCTGGATGATAAAAACCATGAGAAATGTGATGATAGTAGTTGTTGTGTTTATGACCAGTTGCCAGGTGTTCGAGTACCCAAATGCCTCGCCTGAAAATGCCCAGATCAAGATTAAGAGAAATGCGGTAAAAAAAGTTAGTGGCTTGCCTGCAACTTGTGATATTTTCTGTGCAAACAAACGAAATTTTTCATTTATCATATAGTGATTGTAATATATAATGGAACAAAAGATTGGATTATTAGTTTTGGTTTTTGATTTAAGATTCATGAATCATGAATCTTATTTCCTAAATCATTTCAATACATATGTCTATCGGAGGAATTTTATTATCGGTGATCGCATTTATGATCATCGGCTCATTTTGGTATTCAGGTGCATTTTTAGGGAGTGTTTGGCAAAAGTTGGTCGGGCTCAGTATGGATACGATGGACCGTGAAAAGATGATCAGAGCAGTCATAAGTAGTGCGATAGCAGCATTTATCATGGCAACGGTCCTCAACTATCTTATGGTTGCGTTTGAAGTAGAAACACTGACCCAAGCGCTTACGTTTGGGGCAATGATCTGGGGTGGATTTTCTGCAACAACGATGTTCATAAACAACATGTATCAGCAGAAACCGATATTACTGAATCTGGTTGATGGAGGGTATCAACTAGTGAGCTTGCTTGCGATGAGTGCTATCCTGTTTTATATTTGAAATATTCAGGGCATCTTTGAGTTTGTACGGGCCAATCATAATTCGTTTGATAGTATATGCGATCCCACCAAACCCCAGTTTTTGGCCGATCTGATGAGCGATTGAGCGTACATAGGTCCCGCTTGAGCAGGATATATTAAAAGATAATTGTTTTATTGCTAAATTGCTATATTGCTCAACTGTTTGGTTCCATTTTTTGATGATTTTTGTTTGGCGGAATTTTCCTTTGACAGCTTGGATTCTTGAGACAACTTCTGGATATATATCTGACATTTTGACTGGTGTGACGGTATTAAGCTCAAGTGAGTGAATGGTGATTTTTTTGCGGGGGATGGTTACTTGGTCAATTTTTCCCTCACGTGCCCAATAATAGAGAGGCTTTCCGTTCACTCGTGTGGCAGAATACGGAGGATAGGGTTGTTCCAAAGTTCTTGTTATTTTATTTAACACTTTGGAAATTTCTAATTCCAAATTTCTAATTTCTAAATCCTCTTCATGTATTTTTTCGATCAAACCTAATATGTCATAACTATCTGTCTCAATTCCAAGCAATACTTCAAACTCATACTCTTTGTCCAAACGTTCATACTGTTTCCGCTTCTTATTCTCATCACCAATCAATAGGAGAAGTAGCCCTTCTGCCATTGGGTCAAGGCGACCGGCGTACCCGACTTTTTGATTTTGAAGCTTTGGATTTAGGATTTTTAATTTATTGATGGCTTGGAGAGGGGAAAGAGTGATAGGTTTATCGAGAAGGATGTAGTTGCTACTCATAGGCACGATAATACTCTAATACATCCCTTGAATCAAGAAAAGACGACTCTTTACTACTTGGTTGTATGAGTTTTTTTGGTTGTCTCATTTGATCAGCTTCTGTTATTAAGAAAGACATTTATGAGAGGTTCATTAAAATTAAAACCTATAGTATTGACAAACGACCTGAGATGTTGTATAATTCAGTACTTTTTAATATTTCTCAGCTTCTCTTTTATATTTTGAAATTCAGTTTTAGGGATTTCAAGGTAGAAAAGAGACATCATAGTTAATAACACTTTAAATCATATGGCAGTAGAACAAGGAAATGATTTTCTATCACAGAGCTGGCAGATGAAGGACGCATTTCAAAAGATGAATTATAGCTATCCAGGACTTTTAAGCGAGTTAATGGACGAAATCCCTCTTCGTCCTCAAGTATGGAAGAGGGCTACACTCGATTATGTATTGGCTGGACTTGCATGGTTTGCAAATCGTAGCGACGACCCCTATTTAGGAGAAATTGGAACGACTGCATTGCAGCTCGAGCAGCAACAAGTGATTCCGCTGATTCCGGTAGATGATATTCAAAAAGCACTACGCCAATGGGGGTTTGATGAAGAAGAAGTAGCGAGGGCTAATCCCCTCTGGCCATTGCAAATAACGCAGCCATTTGAAGGTGGGCTGATTCAAAAAGGTGGTGCGACTGCGTTCCTGCCATTTACAACCGTATTTGAAGCACAAGAATATCCCATTCGGGCTTTGGGAAAAATTGCCACATTAGCTTCCCAGATGAGCGACTTCATAAATAATAGATTTAAGAATCCTGTTGCAATGGCAAAAAAAGGGGTTGCTTCCTATATCTATGTTTTGGGAAAGGCACACCAAATGTATCCAGATTTTGCGCTCAGTCCTAATGAGCGCAAAATACTTTCGGACTTTTTTCCTGATGGAATTGATTTACTTCCAGAGTATATGCGAGGGCATCGTATAGATGGAAACCAGATCCCTAATTATCGGTTGAATTAATCGAAGAGATGAATAGCTATTCTATCACTTTTCGCGCAACAAGAATGAATCCATCTCCAATCACATCATTTTTTTCTGGAACACTAGCTCCAAAGCAATTCTCAAAAAGAAGTGGTGAGAAAACAAACCCTTTGTGTGCCATTATTCTCACTGGTTGCGTAGGGAGTGTTGGGCGAAGTTGACATCCTGGGATTGCGCCGTATACCAATTGAGAGTGAAGATCATTCCTCCCACCAAATATGTCAGATAATACGTGATCTGTCATATTGTCACCAGTCAATATGATTTCACCTCCTGGTCTCAAGACTCGTGATGCATGTTGCATAAACAAATGTTGGTTGTGTTCTGTTCCTTGGTGACCTGTTATTGCTCCGAAAGTATTTATTAATGTAATAAGATCGGCTGAAGCATCTGGAAGATATTCAAGCATTTCTTGTGCATGCAGGCGATGAATAGGTATATCGGGAAATACCTCAGTCGGATCATAAAACCCTTCTGATGCTTGTAGAGATCGGGGTCTATATGCTTGAAATACGAGCAGTTCTTTTGCTGATCCGCCAAAAGCAACAGAAGTCCCTCTGCCATGGGGTCAAGGCGCCCGGCGTACCCGACTTTTTGATTTTGAAGCTTTGGATTTAGGATTTTTAATGTATTGATGGCTTGGAGGGGGGAAAGAGTGATAGGTTTTTTTACCAAAAGAACATCAGCAGTCATACGTGTGATCATAGTATAAAGACAGTATTGAAGGGTTTAGATGTTATTTTCAGATGTGTCGAGAAAGAAAACGTAGTCTGCACGATTTACTAATGCTCTTTCAGCCTTAGCACGTGCCTGGTGATATTTAGCATTATCGTTATCAAAATCTGGAAGATTTTCTTTTGTTGGATCGAATGGTTCGACTACAAGCTCGGCATTTTCGGGGTCAAGGTGGATCGAGGTAAATGTTGCTAGAACACTATCTCTTTGTTTCTCCCAAGTAAGCCCATCCAGACGTCCTTGGCATAATACAATTCGCTTGCCTTCTTGTACTGCTTTATTTAGCACGTCGTTTGGGATACACGATATCGCAGCTACTTCCATAGTAAGTCCATAAAGATTACTGGCGCTCTTTGAATTTATTCTGATGGGAGGAAGCGAGGATACAAGGTTTTCTGGGGGGGTGACTACTGCAAAATATCTAATGCTTGTAGGTTCATCATCTGTTGGGAAATGATCTGTTGGGACATGCTTATACTGAAAATGCACAGTGTTTGGCTGAAAAATTCCCCCAATTTCTTTTAACTCGTCAATCGGGATTTTCTGATCAGGCCGAGTTTCAGCAAGGATGTCTCTCTCTTTTGGGAATGGAAACGGTGCATTTTCCTCCAAAACAGTATAAAATGGCACACGAACTCCAGAATAGGCAACACCATGTTCAAGTTCTAATCCTGCAGCATATGTATCAAGTGCTTTTTGAGAGAGAAAAAAATCAAGGCTTTGTGAACAACGTTCAGGGTTTTTTGCACGCATAGGTGTTTGAAGTGGCATGGGAGAATTATACTATATGAAAGGTACTTTTTCAACCTATAGAAGAATTAGATAGGTTTTAAAACAAACTGTTCCACCTAAAGTAAAATAGATGGCATTATGAAAAAGCATTATAAACAACTCACACTTGAGGAACGGGAGTGCATATATGCCCTCAAAGAAAAGGGAATGTCATCGCGAAATGTTTTAATGATACTAGGAAGGAATTATAGAACGATAGTCAAAGAATTCAACAGAAATAGAATGGTTGAAGAATGAAGGAAGAGTTTTTTCCTGAGCAAAAACCTCCTACTCTTGAGGGTCATAGATGGTGAGGGAAGAATTCCCTCCTGTTACAATATATCATGCATTACACGCGCCGCGACCTTGAAAGACACCTTGCAGAAGAACACAAACAATCTCCCTTTGCGCAGTATTTAAAAGAGATAGTTTATGGGGGAAATGATGGGATCGTCACGACATTTGCCGTGGTTGCGGGATTTGCGGGCGCTGGTGCGAGCGTGCAGCTGGGAGAGCTGGGATATTTGACCGTGCTCTTGTTTGGTCTTGCCAACCTTTTTGCCGATGGCGCTTCGATGGGGCTGGGCAATTTTCTTGCGGTTCGGGCTGATCAGGACCAGTATCGTCAACACAAATTGCAGGAAATGCATGAAATCAAGCACAATCCAGAGATGGAAAAAGCCGAAAGTATTGAGCTTTTGTATCAGAGGGGATTTACCAAAGAGCAGGCGCATCAACTGGTGGATATTTACTCGACCAACAAAGAATACTGGGTCGACTTTATGATGCGATACGAGCTTGACATGCAGAATCCTGAAGGAGAAAATCCATGGTTGAATAGTATCGCGACGTTTCTTTCATTCGTGGCTTTTGGTTCAATTCCACTCCTTCCCTTTATTATCACCTCCGGATATGGAAATACATTTCTATATGCAATTATTGCTACAGCGAGCGCCCTACTTCTTCTGGGTTTCTTGCGCTGGAAAGTGACCAAAGAATCTATGGTTCGCTCAATTGGTGAGATATTGTTGGTTGGTGGTACTTCTGCTGCGATTGCCTTTTTTATTGGGACATTCTTCCGGGTGTAAACTATATGCTAATCAGAAATAACATATCCTTCTCCACGCTTTGTTTGGATGAGTTTCTGATCAAAACCGTCATCAATCTTTTTCCTTAAATAGCCAATATATACATCAACAATTCGTGTTTTCATCGCGCCTGAAGCGTGCCAAATATGGTTGAGAACTTGCTCTCTGCTGATGGGCATATTTTTCTGCTCCATGAGAAGTTTGAGGAGTTTGAACTCTTGTTTTGTCAGGTGAATTGATTTTTTTGCACGAGATACTTCGCGTGTCTCAGTATCGAGCGTGAGATCAGCAACATGAACCATCATATCTACTTTCTGATTATATACTACTCTGAGTCAGTTGAGTCTTGTCTTAAAGACCTTGGGATTTTGCGATGGAGGTGACTGCCCAAAGGATGAGAATAACTGCCCCAATAAAGGCTATTTCTCCCAGATGCTGTTTTATTTGGCTTGTTTGCTTTTTTGTAAGTGCCATAATTTATACTACCGAGCGTGCGGTCTGATTGTCAAGAGAAATTGCTTTGAAATAACATTCATAGTGCAAAATTGAAATGGGAGATTTGAGATGAGAGTATAGGGCTACGTACGTGATATTATATGAAGATATGCATATTTCGATTATGGGAGCAGGGCTCACTGGTTTATCTGCGGCTCATGAACTGCAAAAGAAAGGTCATACAGTACAGATTTTTGAGAAAGAATCAATGCCGGGTGGACTTGCCATGGGGTTTCAAAAGAAAGGATGGGATTGGCCATTAGAAAAACATTATCATCATATTTTTACGTCAGATACTGCGATTCGATCACTCGCTTCAGAGATTGATGTGCCATTTCGGTTTTCTCGACCAAATACTTCATCCTATATTGAAGGAAATATTTTACAACTTGATTCCCCGATAAAACTCTTGATATTTGAAAAACTGACGGTGGGGGAACGAATACGAATGGCAGCTGTTTTAGGGTATTTGCGTTATATTGCGCGTTGGCAAAGTCTCGAGCAGTTTACGGCCCATGCATGGCTTCATAAATACTTAGGAGCTCGACCATACAAAATGTTGTGGGAGCCCCTGCTGATTGGAAAGTTTGGACCCTACTATAAAGACATTTCTCTGAGTTGGTTCTGGGCACGGATCAAAGCGCGCACGACACAACTCGGCTATCCCGATCACGGATTTCAAGCATTGGCTGATAGACTTGCCCAGAAGATTGTTGAGAATGGGGGATCAATCAAATATCGATCAGAGATTACTGAAATCAATGAACATCATCTGACTGTTGATGGATCGGTGGTAGATTCTGATGCGATTCTGGTCACTGTACCCAATGGACTTTTCATGAAACTTGCTCCTACACTCCCTGGAGACTATATGGATGCATTACAGTCATTTAAAGGAATTGGTGCGGTCAATATGGTACTTGAATTGGATCAGTCATTTCTTCCAAGCAATGTGTACTGGCTTAATATTTGTGACGAATCATTTCCCTTTTTGGCAGTGGTTGAGCATACCAATTATGTCGACATCTCTCATTACAATGGATCACATATTGTCTATGTTGGAAATTATCTTCCCAGGGATCATGAGTTCTTTTCTCTATCGAACGACGAACTCCTCAATCGGTATGACGGGGCGCTTGAAACAATATCACCGGGATACCAATCACATATAGTGAGCAAAACAGTATTTCGAGTGCCATTTGCACAACCTATTGTGACCAAGCAGTTTTCACAGTATATTTTGCCATTTAAAACACCACTGAACAACGTGTTTCTTGCCAATATGCAACAAGTATATCCTTGGGATCGGGGGACAAACTTTGCCGTTGAGATGGGAAAAAATGTGGCTCAACAGATTGAAACTACTTATGAAAAACATGCGTAGATTTGAGGCATTGCTGACACTCCTTTTTTTATGTATAAGCTTACCGCGCACCGTTTCAGCCTCTGATTTTTCCATGAAATGTGATGAAAAAAAATGTACTCCGGCATCAATTGCCCGTTTTTTTGATGAAAATATCCAGTGGTATCCTGGCCAATCTCTCTCAAATACCGTTACGATTGAAAATAAAAGCAAAGATGCACAGTACGTCGGTCACCGCGCATTTAATGTGCAATCTTCAGCAGGAGCTGATCTTGCTCGCGCACTTGACCTGGTGATTATCAGAAAGAGTGTGAATAAACAGGTGTGGAGTAGTACTTTGGGTGAATTTTATACGACGAGTGAAGCGGTTCTTGGTGTTTTGGGCCCCGGAAAAACTGACAGCTTTGAGTATACGATTTCAATGAACAGAAACGCAGGAAATGAGTATCAAGGGAAAAAAACAGGCTTCGATCTCATGTTTGGATATTTTATGCCAACGGTGACACCAACGCCTACAAATACTCCCATGCCAACCAATACGCCGATACCGACCCCAACAATCATCTCTCCAACAGAAGAGCAAAGTGCAACCGAATCTGGTACAGTTCAGGGTGTTTTTGATGTGAAAAGGCCATCGATACTGGATAAGCTCAGACATACTGTTTCACAAGTTGTTGATTCGGTATTACCATACAATAATGCAAGGAGGGTACTTGGACTTTCAGATTTTAGCATGCAGGCAATGCGTATTCCCAACAAAAAGCCACAGCAAGTATTACACAAAAAGATCACCATATCACCATTGATTTGGTTCATTCTCATTCTCATTATTAGTATAGGTGTATTTGTGTGCATATTATTGATTACAGTGTTAAAACGAAGGAAAAAAGAATAACTCATGGGTGATTATCTGTATTCACGGTGTTACAATAGCATATGTTCAAAAAGAAACAGATCTATGGCATATCTCTTCTCATTCTTGTATTGTTGGGTATTGTTGATACGGGATATCTCACGTATAAACATTATTTTGAACCAATCGGCATTTGCCTGAACGGTGCATTTGGTGATTGTGGTGCCGTGCTCAATAGTCAGTATTCGATCATTTTTGGCATCCCTCTTTCCATTTTAGGAGTAGTTCATTATCTCTGGATTGGTGCGCTTCTTTGGATGGCATATGTACTGGGAAGTACACTGTACAAACGACTTGCATTTATCCAATCGGCGTTTGGTGTTGTGATTTCTATATATTTGACTTATTTACAGTTTGTTGTGATCAAATCATTGTGCCCATATTGTTTATTTTCAGCGCTATTGAGTATCATAATGTACGTGCTGATTCGCAAAGAATGGTATGACGAATATAAATCATTTGTGCTTGCAAAGATAGAGATGGGATATAAGTTAGTTGGAAAGCCATTCTTTTTTATTCTCTCTCCTGAGTGGGTTCATGAGCAGGCTATGTTTTGGGGTGAATTGATGGGAAGGATGCCCGTTGTACGCGCGATATTTCGACATATATTTGTATTCAAACATCCAGCAATTAAACAAAAAATTGCCGGTATCACTTTTGGAAATCCTATCGGACTGTCTGCAGGATATGATTATATGTCTGCGTTTACGCAGATTCTACCATCGATTGGATTTGGATTTGAGACTGTTGGAACAATTAGCAATCATCCTTTTGCAGGAAATAAAAAGCCACGTCTCGGGCGGCTTCCCCGCTCAAAGTCACTCCTTGTAAATAAAGGATATCGCAATCCAGGAGCAAAAGCAATCATTCAGAAACTCAATAAAATGAAGTTTGCATTTCCGTTGGGAATTAGCATCGGAAAAACGAACTCTGTGGAGATAGCAGGAACTCAAAAAGATGCAGTCTTAGATGTTGTTGAAGCGTTTCAAAAATTTCAAAAGGCACATCTCAAGAATAAGTACTATGAACTCAATATTAGCTGTCCAAACCTCAAAGGAGGCGTGAGTTTTTATCCACCGAAAGAACTGAAATCATTGTTAAGTGCAGTTGGAAAACTGAAAATAAAAAAGCCCGTATTTGTCAAAATGCCGATTGAGAAGTCTGATGCAGAAGTGCGAGCGATGCTTGATGTGATCGTAAAATATAAATGGATAACTGGTGTCATTTTTGGCAACCTTCAAAAGGATCGAAAAGACCCTTCGTTTCTCCCAGATGGAATTAAAAAAGCAGGGATTGGTAATTTCAGTGGAAAGCCAACCTACCGAAGATCAAATGAACTGATCAAACTTGCATATACAGAGTACGGAAAGAAATTGATCATCATAGGGTGTGGAGGGGTCTTTACTGCAGAAGATGCATATCGAAAGATCAGGTTTGGTGCATCACTTATTCAGATGATCACGGGAATGATTTTTGAAGGGCCACAGCGGATCGCTCAGATCAACCGTGAACTGGTCGATCTTCTTCACGCAGATGGGTATAAAAATATCCGAGAAGCGGTTGGTGTGGATGCTTAATTGCACTTACCCCATAATCCTCGCTTTTCTTCTTGTGCGACCCTTTGAGCTTCAAGAAATTGTTCATGATATTTCACATCAGGAGGATAGGTAATGACCACCCCGTATCCTTGTTCTATCAAATATTCATTTACAAAGATGACCTCTTCAGGTGCATCTGGATTGGGAATATAGAGATAGCGCAAGAGTCTTCCGTAGCGATCGGTTTCAGACACATCTTTTTCTAGGTAAATATCCTTTCCCTCAAGAAGTGCTTTGGTTTTATTTGAAGCTTTTTTTCCATAACATTGGACTGATTTTTTTGGATGCACTGTCTCTGGCGTATCAACGCCAATGAAACGCACATGTTCCCCTGTTTCAATTTCGATCGTGTCACCGTCTATGACTCTTGAAACGTGAACCTTTTGCATATCTCGAATATTCACTTCCCCCAACGCATTTGTTTCTTTTGCGATATCTTCAAAGCTTTGGAGTTTGCCAAGAAGCAACGAGGTGTTTTCACCCGAAAGTACGAGGAGGATAAACAAAAATGGGATGATGTAAAGTTGCCATAGTTTCATATTTTTGAACATACGTTTTTATTGTACAAGACAGATTGCAGTTACAATCTGAAGTTGATACAATAAGCAAATCAAATCGGGAAGTAGTTCAGATGGCTAGAACGTACGCTTTGGGAGCGTAAGGTCGCGAGTTCGAGTCTCGCCGTCCCGACATATGAGACTGTTGAGGAGAATATTATTACCTTTCCTTGTATCTGATAATGACCTAAATGAACCAAACCCTTTTGATGTTATACATGTTTATTTTTTCCTCATTGGTGCAAACCACAATGCAATGCGAAGGAGTAAGACGACCAATCCAAAAAGAAACACAATGAGTCCAAACGACGGAAATATCGAGCTGCTTTTTCCGTTCATCCACTGAAGCCAGTACGGCATGCCTTTTGCACCAAAATGAAACAATGTGAGGGCAAATGCGAAATGATTGAATCTCATCAGCTTTCTCCATCGTGCGGGGCCAATTTCATGGATTGCAAATTGGTTTGAGATTGCAGCCATAATAAAAAAGATTATTGTGGCGATCACTGCACTGATGAAAGAGACAATGCGTTTATCTGCAAGAAAGTATCCGGGGAAGGGGGAATACGATGAAAAGAGGAATGAAAAGAGGATGTGAAACAGTAAATATCCGACACCAACAAGCCCAAGATGTTTGCGATAAATGATGTACTTATCTGCAAAATCCCAAAAATAACAAACGCTACTCAGGATGAGAGAAATGCCGATCAGAAGCAGTGCCACATCGGCGATTACCCGATTGAGTATTCGCTCACCGAAAGAACCATTAGTAACGAAATAATAGCCAGCAACGACCATAAATATGATAATGCTGTAAGCAATCGTTTCTCCCCACAAGCGAATTTCACGCGGAAGGGAAGCGTATTTTAAGTGGTTTTCGAGCTTTGATTGGATTTTGAGTTCTGCGGGCATACGGAATCAGTATATAGTATATTGAAGAGAGAATCTAGATTTACTCGTTTGTGATATGATATGATTCAAATATTTCGGAGAAGTAGTACATATATTATTGTACTCATCATTGTGGTAGGTGGGTTCATTGTACTTCAATTAATGAGTGCAAAAAAGAGTGATCAAATAGAACCGTCAAACACTGGTTTCTGGGAGAATTATAACGTTGAAACAATGAATATTGCGGGGACAGCGTATAAGCTTGTCGTTGCTGATACTCCGCAAAAGAGGGAAAAAGGATTGATGTTTGTGCGCAAGCAAACTGCAGAATATGATGGGATGGTATTTCGTTTCCCAGACAAAGATATTCGAAATTTTTGGAATAAAAATACGTTTGTAGACTTACAGTTATACTGGATGCTCGATGGAGAAGTCATTGGCACAAGCGATCTTCCCTCAATCGAAAAGAGTAACGATTACGTGATCATTTCTTCACCGAGTCCTGCCGATACTGTTGTTGAAATTATTCAATAAAGACACCATCACTCTTCATGATGGTATGTCGTCAGATATCGAACTGTTTTTGAGACGCTTCTCATCACCACCGAATGGGTAAGGATAGAGGTAGGGTTAAATACAACGCCGGGAAGCATCGGTCCGTCAATCACCCCCGTTGCGGTAAAGGTCAGATTGTCTCCACGCGCCAAGTCTTCTGATGAAAATATTGTTTTATCATCGAGACCCAGTTCTGTCATTGCTTTGCGATCTTCATCATTTCGTGGATTTAGTCGGGCAAGAATCTCTCCGCCCAATATCTTTACGGCAACCGCAGCAAGCACTGCTTCGGCACTCCCCCCTAATCCAAGAAGTAAGTCGATCGGACTCTCTTCTTGACAGGTTGCGACAGCGACCGCGACATCGCCATCGGTGATGAGTCGGACGCGCGCTCCTGCTTTGCGAATTGCATTGATCATCTCCGCATGTCGTGGACGATCAAGCATCGAGACGGTGACTTCTCCCACGTCTTTTCCGAGAGCCTGTGCCACTTTTTCGATATTGACTGCAATAGGGGCATTTAAATCAATGACATCGCGTGCAGCCGGGCCAACTGCTATTTTTTCCATGTAGGTATCTGGTGCCGAAAGGAGGCTTCCTTTTGGTCCGGTCGTAATCATAGTCGTTGCATTGTATCTTCCAAATGCCACACTGTCGGTACATTCAAGAGGGTCAACGGCGATATCCATCTCAGGTCCACTTCCAGTCCCTAGCTTTTCTCCTACAAAGAGCTCAGGTGCTTCATCTTTTTTTCCCTCACCAATCACGATACGTCCATTGAAATCAACCGTATTAAATCGTGTTCGCATAGCATCAACTGCGGCACCATCCGCTTTTTTTCCTTCACCCTTTCCAATCCATTTGGCAGCTTCAATCGCTGCGGCTTCCGTAACACGTACAAATTCGAGTGCAAGATTTCTGTCCATAGGTATTGAGTGAATTGTTAAATTGTGTGATTGTTAAATTGTTTTCCAAGGATGACAAGAACATACTATGATTGTCATCCGACAATTTAACACTGTATCTTATTTTTTTAAAGCTTCGATTCCTGGTAATGTTCCTTTCTCAATAAATTCAAGCATGGCGCCACCACCGGTTGAGATATGGGTGAGCTTGTCCAGATATTCTTTCTTTGAAATTGCAGCCAAAGTATCCCCACCACCGACAATTGATACGGCATCCTCATTGTTTGTGATTGCATAGTACATAAAATCCGTCCCCTGTCGATAATGAATATTTTCAAAATATCCGACAGGTCCATTCCAAACAATTGTTTTTGCTTTTGCAATAATTGTCCCAATGCGTGCAGTTGTTTCTGGTCCAATATCAAGGATTTGCTTGTCTTTTGGTACTTCGGTCACTTTGCAAACCATGCCACCATGCTCTAGTTCTTTTGCATTGCCGACCACACAATCTGATGGCAGAATGACTGAAGTATTGTTTTGTGCAGCCTTAAACAGTAGTTTTTGCGCAAGCTCAGTTTTGTCTTTTTCATAGAGACTGTTACCAACGTCAATCCCTTGTACAAATAAAAAGGTATTTGCCAAAGCGCCCGCAATAATCAGATGATCAGCAAGCTCCATCATTCGATCAAGTACTTTTATTTTTGTTTCAATTTTAGCGCCACCAATCGCTGCTACAAACGGCTTTTCTGGTTTCTTGATTACCATCGAAAGCATTTCTATCTCCTTTTTGAGTAAGAGACCCCCATATGATGGGAGGATTGCTGCAACCCCTACAACGGAAGCATCGGCTCGATGTGAGACTCCAAAGGCGTCATTTACAAAAATATCTGCATGTGCTGCCATTTTTTTTGCAAATTCAGGATCATTCTTTTTTTCTCCCGGGTAAAAACGGGTGTTTTCGTACACGAAAACTTCATTGTCTTTTTGATCTTTAAATGTCGATTCTGGTTCCGTGAGAAAATCATCAATGAGAATAATCTTGTATTCGGGAAGATATTCTTTGAGTTGATTACATACAATTTGAAGTGAAAATTTTCGAACGCGCTTCCCTTTCGGTCTCCCCAGATGTGATGCGAGAATCAATTTGTTTTTTCGCTTGAGTAAGTAGTTGATGGTTGGAATAACCTGCCGAATTCGTGCATCATCTGCGATGGTGAGGTAATTGGGATTCATGCTAACATTGAAGTCTGCACGTAGCAGAATGGTTTTTCCTTCAATCTCAACATCATCGATGAACTGTATATCAGACATAGGCTATGCTAATTGCAACTGTTCAATAAGATTCACGATCCGTGATGAATATCCCCATTCATTGTCATACCATCCATAAATTTTCACAAATGTACCATCGATAACATCAGTATAGTTTGAATCAAATATTGATGAATACGTTGAGCCAATAATATCTGAAGACACAATGACATCGGTTGCGTATCCAAGAATTCCTTGCATAGCGCCTTCTGATTCTTTTTTGAAGATAGTATTAATTTCTTCCGGCGTTGTTTCTTTTTCTACTACTGCAGTAATATCGACAAATGAGCCAGTTGGCACTGGCACCCGAAGTGCAATACCATTTATCTTCCCTTGCAGTTCTGGAATAATTTTCCCCACTGCTTTTGCCGCTCCGGTTGTTGAGGGGATGATATTAATGGCCGCTGCACGTCCACGGCCGGGTGATTTGGCATTATCATCGAGCAAACTCTGAGTTTTTGTATAGGCATGAGCAGTTGTCAAATATCCTCGCATAATTTTGAAATGAGTATGGAGCACATGAAAGAGGGGTGCTGCGCAGTTTGTAGTGCAGGAAGCATTTGAAATGACCTGTTGATTTCTGTCAAGTTCATTTACGCCAAGTACCACATGAAATGTTTCATCATCCTTTGCGGGAGCAGTGAGAATCACCTTCTGCACGGTGTCTCGAAGATGTTTTGAGAGTTTTGGTTTTGTCACAAATGCGCCGGTGGCATCAATCACGACCTGGACTTCGGCATTCACCCACGGGATCAGTGCTGGGTCAGTACTCAAACTCGTAGTAATCGTTCGACCATTTACTTCAATCCCATCTTCTGTTGCTCTTACGTCTTTGTCAAAGGTTCGGTATATCGAGTCATATTTCAATAGATACGCGAGTGATTTATTGGAAGTTTTTCGTGTGTTGATGTGCACGATTTCAAACAAATCATTTCCCTCAGCAATACGCGTTACTGCTCTTCCAATACGGCCAAATCCATTTAATCCTACTTTGATTTTTGACATAGTATCAACTTAACTTATAAATCCGAAATCCGAAACATTTATTAATTATCAAATTTTGAATTTTGGTCATTGTTTAGACATTCGATATTAGTGCTTCGATATTAACCTTTATATATCTTCATTGCCTCTGCTACGCTCTTATTTTCAACAGTTATAGCATATGTCGCATTCGCAAATCGTACCGCCTCTTCCAGTGGTTTTTGATGAATGTTTCGTCCGGTTGCGTTTCCAATGGTTCCGCCAATATGTATTTGATCATGAAGCCCTTGTAAAAAGGAATCAACTGTTTTTGAAGATCCACCAGCGCATACGACGCCACAGCGTCCAGCAGAACCAACTGCCTCTTGTAATGCAGCGGCATCACCCGTCGGGGCATTAACCTTCACAAAATCACTGCCTAATATAGCTGCCGTTCCCGCAGCGCCGGCAATAAGATGGGAATCTTTCTCATCAGCTACTGCTTTTCCTCGTGGATAACACCAGAGGACCGTCAAAAGTCCATATTGATGAGCCTCATAAATCGCTTGTGCTGCCTCGGTCAGCATTTGTGGTTCTGAATCTGAACCGAGATACAATGTGTATCCAATTCCCAAAATATTCAATCCACTATTTTCTTTAAATTCGGCAATTTGATCGACATCATACCAGGCAGCGCTTAGTGGATCACGTTGATCAGTACGAATTAAATGACTCTTAGAATTCATTTTTACTAAGTATGGCACTTCATTATAATCTTGACCATATCGTGCAATGAGCCCCAGTTGCGAGGCGAAAACACCGATATTTGATTGACTTGCAATTTTGAATAAATGCTCAGGATCATTGTCTTCTTTGGGAATGCCCTCTCCATAAAAATCATCATTTAAATGTTCGATTTTTTGGTCACCCGCAAAGAGCATCAAGCGGCCCGTGTCGTGAGTGATAGTTTTGTAATGTGCCTCATATGTTGCCCGCATTTCTGCAGGTACATCGGCTGGAGTGTGAATTTTCATAGGTGAGAATGCAAAACTGTTAACGACAGATCATACTCATACACTATCATACAAGGTTCTTGAAGATTGTCAATATCCGTTCATTATAGTATATTACCTAGTATATGGAAGATTGTATTTTTTGTAAAATTGTCAAACAGGAGATGCCCTGTTTTAAAATATATGAGGATGATAATTATCTTTCATTTTTAGATATTTTTCCACGCGTTCCGGGGCATGCGCTGGTGATTCCAAAAAAACATTACCGCTGGGTAAATGACGTGCCAGCATTTGGGGAATATTGGGAGATTGCAAAAAAGGTTGCTGGTATGATTCAAAAAAAACAAAAGTCATCATTTATTTCATATGTCACAATGGGAAATGAGGTGCCCCATGCTCACATTCATATCTTGCCACAAAGCACAAACAATATTCAGGGATTTCATCTTGATCCGGTGGTATCCATGGAAAGACATGCTATTGGAGAGCTTGCAAAAGCATTACGAGCATAATTACTTGCATTGAATCAAATGAAAATAAAAAACAAAGTATATGAAGTAGTAAAGAAGGTGCCAGTTGGAAAAGTCACAACGTATGGGGATATCGGTCATAATATTGGAACAAAAGCATATCGTGCAATCGGTCAAGCATTACATCATAATCCCAGTTGGCCTGAAATACCCTGTCATCGCGTTGTTATGAAAGATGGGAGTCTTGCACCAAACTACGGACATGGCGGGCCATCAGTACAGAGGAAGAGATTGGAAAAAGAAGGGATTCATTTTATTGGTGAGAAGGTAGACATTCTCTCTCACAAAGCTGATTTGTAAATGAATCGGTATTAGCGCATAATGAAAGAAGGGCATGTTTCATATGTCGCTTGGTTATTTCTACATGAACGTATGATCAATATTTACTATCGAAATCTCAGAGACAAGAAAATCCAAAAACTTGATAAGTATCGAGTCGGGTCATGGATTCATGTTGAAGAGCCAACCGAAGAAGATCTCCAGAATCTGACTGACTCATATGGATTGGAGGCTGGGCTTCTTCATGATGCAATCGATCAATACGAGGTACCCCGCATGGAAGAGGAAGATGGCATTGTATATATTTTCAGCAGATTTCCCTTGAATTCAACCAATCAAATAACCACGTCTCCGATATTGTTTATTATCGCAAATGCAAACTTTATTACCATAACGAAGGATAAATTTCCCTTGCTTGAGGGGTTCATGAAGCGTCATGTTTTCTATACAACACAAAAAACAAAAATGTTTTTGCAACTATTTGCCCTTATTAATGCATCGTTTAATACGTATTTGCATACCATAAGTCGCGAAACTCGCACGAGTTCGTATCAGTTAGAAAAGATTAACAACAAGGATATTGCGTTGTTTGTGGGATATGAGCGCGTGCTCAATGATTTTCATCTGGCACTTGTTCGCACCAATGCCGTTTTAAACAATCTTCTTTCGCACAACTACATACGACTTTATGAAGAAGACCGAGATCTGATTGAAGATATATTTCTCAACAATGATCAGCTGATTCAACTTTCAAAAGAGAATCTTCGCAGTATTGTAAACATCAGAGACGCGTATTCGACGATTATGACGAATAATACCAACCGCGTTATGCGTTTTTTTACATCAATCACAGTTATTCTCACGATTCCAACCATCATTTCAAGTATCTACGGCATGAATGTTGCGTTGCCCTATCAAAGGGCGCCAGGAGTATTTATTGGCATTATGGTCGGGACTACACTTATTTCACTTGGGCTTGTGGTGATGTTTCTGATGAATGATTGGTTGTAGATATTATTGAACGTTTTGAAATATCGCATGGGTTTTGTCTTCATACACTTTTTTCCATCCGTATGCTTCAGCCTCATCATCCAGGAGTAAATCGAGAAATGTTCCTTGTGCAAGAAGAAGATAATCAGTATCATATTTTCTGAGTTTTTCATTCCAGCCGGGTTGTGTTTGTAAAATCTTAAGAAAAACAGCATAAGGGCTTTCGCCATTTTCATCTTTCCATGCAGGCATACGGCCGTCCGCAAAGATTTTGATATCTGGTCGTTGCCAGATCAGAAATCCTCCCCACTCATACGCGGCATAGACGTTTCCTGAAAGCTGCGGAAATGCTCTAATGGCCGTACAAGGGTAATTGGTGACACCGTTTGTGCAGTATGAATCCCAATTTGAATGAAAAGAAACTGTTTTTTGAATGTTGATAAGCATTGTCGCAAAAAGTATTGCCCCAATAAACGGGAAGAGGAGTGGATACATGTTTTTGAGGTTTCTTTTTGGCATCATCTGTAGGAAAAATATCCCTGCAAAGGTAAGAAACAGGGGGACATTTCTCCGAGCCATGAGTGCGGTAATTCCAAAAAAGAGAAGAAGTAGCATCTCAAATATTGAAAACCTTTTTTTGATCACCTGTAGGAGTGGAATCATTATAAGACTTATGAGAATGACAAGAATATAAAAAGGAGGTGGTGCAACCCATTCGGCAATCATCGTATTGAGAGGGGAGGTGAGATGCCGAAACAGCTCAAGATAGACGTTATATCCGAATGGATTTAGGAGCGTTGTAATGATTGAAAAAATCCCAATGATTGATGTGACAACCAAAACAGTCATTTTCTGTTTCTTCATGATCCAATCAATCAATGTATTCAACCAATATGAGCCATAGACCACCAGTCCGGTGAAAAACCCAATGTGGGTGTTTACCCAAACAAGCATGAGCAGTGGATAGAAATAGATTAGTTGTAAGCGCACTTTCCTCATTTTAAATTTTTTATTATTTTTCATCATCCAAAAGCCAAGGAAAATGAGAAAAAAGGTGATGATTTGGGGACGAAGCCCCAGTCCCAATGTCCCCTTCGAAACAAAGGTAATAAGTGAAAATGTGAGTGCTGATACTAGGATATTTTGCTTGGAAAGACGGTAAAAAAGATAAAATACCTCGGTCATAATCAGTGCATGAAGAGTACTCAATCCGATAAATCCAACAGAGTTATATATGGTTGCAATGATCCCATCGTAGATAAAACTTGAATAAAAGGCTCGATAGTCAGCAAGAAAATAGGTAAAGGTATTTGAAATACAGGGACTTCCTTGCAAGAGTTCATATCCGCATCGGTAATGCCAACCAAAATCAGGATCTTTCACCGAAACAAAGTTTAAGAAGAAAATTGTTGCAAGAACGAGGAGATTAAAAATCTTCGACATAGTGTCAGTATATCGTACGTTATTTTTGAATCGTTTCAGTGATTGATTAGTTTGGTTTTTTGACGGAGATGACAACTTTATTGCCTTTATAGTCTGCAGTTATCAGATCACCCGATTTGATTTTTCCTTCAATCACTTGCAGTGCTATTTCATCAATCATGAGTTCGTTCATAATCCTTTGAAGGGGTCGTGCCCCATATACTGGATCAAATCCGACGTTCTGCAAGTGTGTAATCAATGATGGTGAAACTTCGAGCTTGAGATTTTGTTGAGAAAGTCTCTTTTTGATGTCTTCAATCTGGATTGCAACAATCTCTTTCATCATATCTTTACTGAGAGGATTAAAAATGATGATTGAATCAAGACGATTGATAAATTCAGGTTTGAAGTGAGACCTCACTCGCTCCATGATATGTTCATCTCGTTCTTTGGTGTTTGCTTCCTTCGCAAAGAGATCACTCCCAATATTGGAGGTCAAGATAATAATTGTGTTTTTGAAGTTGACTATGTGACCTTTTCCATCAGTCAAATGCCCATCATCCAAAATTTGGAGGAATGCATTAAACACCTGCGGATGTGCTTTTTCAACTTCATCAAATAAGACCACCGAGTAGGGTTTTCGACGGACCAGCTCAGTGAGCTGTCCCCCTTCTTCATAGCCCACGTATCCTGGCGGTGCACCGAGGAGCCGTGCGACTGAATGCTGTTCTTGATACTCACTCATATCAATCCGAATCATTGCATGTTCATCATTGAACAGATTTTGTGCAAGTGCACGTGCTGTTTCGGTTTTTCCTACGCCGGTCGGTCCCAAAAACAGGAATGAGCCGATTGGCTTATTCTCATCCTTAAGTCCAGCGCGCGATCGACGGATCGCATTGGCGACCAGTTTTATTGCATGATCTTGTCCGACAACACGCTTGTGAATCTCCTGTTCCAAGTGGCTCAGTTTTTTTGATTCTGAGGAAAGAAGTCGCGTCACCGGAATCTTTGTCCAACGCGAAACGATGGTTGCGATATCCTCTTCAGTTACTTGTTCTTGAAGCAATCGTTCTTCTGCAGGTATTTGCACCCATTGTGCTTCGAGGTCTTTTATTTTCTTTTCAATTCCGGGAATTTTTCCATACTGAAGCTCTGCTGCTTTGTTTAGGTCAACATCACGCTGAGCAAGTTCAAGATCTGCCTTTTTTTTATCAAGCTCAACTCTGCTCTTTTGTAATTGAGAGATCAATTTTTTTTGTTCTTTCCATTTTTTCTGGAGGTTGTCAAATTTGCTTTGAAGCTCTTTTCGTTCCTTTTCAAGTTTTTCTTTCCGTGTTTCAAGTCCTTTTTCACGTTTTAAGGCAGCCAGTTCAATATCGAGTTGCATAATTTTTCGTTTGATCTCATCAAGTTCAGTGGGGAGCGATTCAACTTCAATCTTAACGGAAGCAGCAGCTTCGTCAATAAGATCAATTGCTTTATCAGGGAGGTATCGATCAGTAATGTATCGTGTGGAAAGATCCACCGCTGCAATTAGTGCATCGTCGTTTATTTTTATTCCATGATGGACCTCATATTTTTCTTTGATGCCACGAAGTATTGCTAGTGTATCTTCTTTTGATGGTTCCTCAACAAATACCGGCTGAAATCGGCGTTCAAGCGCCTGATCTTTTTCAATATATTGACGATATTCTTTGAGTGTTGTTGCACCAATTGATCGAAGTTCCCCCCGTGCGAGTGCGGGTTTTAGCATATTTGACGCATCAACCGCACCTTGTGCGCTTCCTGCACCGACAAGTGTATGCAGTTCATCGATAAAGAGAATATATTTTCCATTTGATGCGGTAATTTTTTTGATTACATTTTTGAGTCTCTGTTCAAACTCTCCTCGGTATGCCGCTCCCGCAAGAAGTCCCGCAAGATCAAGCGATAAAATCTCTTTATTTTTTATAGTGTCAGGAACATCACCATCAATAATTCGCTGCGCAAGCCCTTCAATGATAGCGGTTTTTCCCACCCCAGGATCACCTAAAAGTACTGGGTTGTTTTTTGTCCGACGTGATAGTATTTGAATCACTCGGCGGATCTCCTGATCACGACCAATCACCGGATCAAGTTTGCCTTTTTTGGCAAGATCCGTGAAGTTGATGGTATATTTTTCTAGCGGATTTCCTTCTTCAGCTGGTGGTTGATAATTCATTTGCATATATAAAATTAGCAATTAATATGTTTGTCTGCTAACATTATAAAGAGAAGATTCAGTAAATTCAAGTCATTTCTCCATGATTGTAAGTATCTTTTTAAGTTTTTCGATTTTCGGATCAATGACGATCTTGCAATAGGCCAAACTTGCATTATTGCGATAGAAATTTTGATGATGTTTGTCAGCTTGAGAGAATTGAGTGAATGGTTGAATCTCGGTGACGATCGGATTCGTATACAGGCTTTGAGCATCAACTTTTGACTGTTTTGCAATTAACTTTTGCTTCTGATCATGATACAAAATAATCGATCGATACTCAGTTCCTACGTCATGATCTTGCTTATTGAGTGTTGTTGGATCATGAATTCTCCAAAAAACATACAAAATATCTTCATAGGAAATACGTGTTGAATCAAACTCAATGTGAGCAACCTCAGCATGGCCCGTCTCTCCAGTGCATACCTGTTCATACGTTGGATTTTCAACGTGTCCACCAGAAAAACCTGATGTCACACTGAGGATCCCGTCCAGTTGTTCATATACTGCCGTAGAGCACCAAAAACAGCCCATTCCCAGCGTTGCCTTTTGTGTACGTTTTTGTGTCATATTTGTGAAATCGTAAAAGCATTGCCTCCAGTCGAAGTCACCTGATCGGAAGCTATTGTATTATTCGTTCTTTTGAAATTTGAGCGAAAGTGAGTTTATACAGTATCGTTTGCCCGTTTTATCCTGTGGTCCATCAGGAAATACGTGGCCAAGATGAGCGCCACAGTTTTTACAGATGACTTCAGTACGATGCATGCCAAGTGCCGTGTCCTCATGATATTCGACTGAGCCTTCGGTTGTTGGTTTATAAAAACTGGGCCATCCACTGCCCGAATCAAACTTTGTATTGGATTGAAAGAGTTCAGCATCACAGTTGGCGCAGGTATATATTCCACTCTCCGTATTGTGAAGTAATCTCCCCGAAAAAGCTGGCTCGGTCCCTTTTTCTCTGGTGATGCGATATACGTCTGGATCAAGCTCCTTTTTCCACTGATCGTTTGTCTTATCCATATATATTTAAACTATACAACTGGGTCATACCCGCCTTTATTCCAAGGGTGACACCGAACAATTCTCTTCAGGCCCATCCATAATCCCTTAAAACTCCCATATTTTTCAACTGCTGCATAGGTATACCGTGAACAGGTTGGCTCAAATCGACAGACTGAATCAGTCATGAATAAGCTCTTAAATAGCTGATTGTGAAAAAAAGATGTTTTTTGGTAGATCCGTATGAGAAATAGAATGACTGTCTTCATAAGGAATTGATTCCAATAATGAGTGAAATAATTCCGCCAATGGTACCGATGAATGCGCCAATCTTGCCAACCAGTATTTGCCCATCAGTAATATCGGCATGGGTTCCCTGGGCATCATTCTGCCATTGAATCAATTTGCGTAAAAAGTGAGTACTCAAAAGAGAAGATACGGAAATGTATGTCAAAAATATACCAACTCCTATTATTATAAAATCAACGTATTGTGGGGTTTCTCCCGTATTAGGGATTGATCCAAGTCCAGACAACATAGGGCATTCATCTCATTTTCAACTTGTATAATTGTACCATGAAGATTTCTGTTATAACCTTGTTTCCTGAGATGATTTTCGGCTTTTTAAATGAAAGTATTCTCAAGCGAGCTCAGGAAAAAAAACTCGTTGAAATAGAAGTGGTCAACCTTCGTGATTTTGCCACAGATGCACATGGCACGGTTGATGATCGACCGTATGGTGGGGGAGCGGGGATGGTGATGAAAGTTGATGTACTGAGTAGGGCAGTTCGTACAGTTCAAGGTTCAAAGGTCAGAGGTCAACGTTCTAAACAAAAAACTATTCTTACCTCTGCAAAAGGCCAAACATATTCCCAAACAAAGGCAATTGAGTTATCTCAACTTGATCATATTATTATTGTAGCCGGACATTATGAAGGTGTCGATGAGCGAATACTTGGAGAAATTGATGATGAGATCTCAATTGGAGAGTATGTGCTCACGGGTGGAGAGATTCCAGCAGCTGTCATCATTGATTCTGTGGTGAGACTTATTCCAGGGGTTTTAAAAAAAAATACAGCGACGCAGGAGGAAAGTTTTTATCTGGTTGCCGTTGATGAGCTTATTTCCATTGTTGGCAAAACAAAGGAGTTGGTAAATCTTCAGAGTAATAGTATTGATGCGGTCAAGCTTCTTGAATATCCTCAGTATACGAGACCAGAATTGTTTAATGGAAAAAAGGTACCAGAAGAACTGCTTTCAGGCGATCATCAAAAGATCAGAGACTACCGACTGAAGAAGTCGTATGAAGAAACAAAAACAAAACGACCGGATTTGCTTGACATAAAAAAAGAGTGAGGTAATATGAAGATGTTTTATAAAACGAATTTTTGGTGAATAATTTCTATGATCTTAGTACGTTCTGTTGTCAAAACATTTGGTCAAACTCATGCAGTGAACGATGTGTCGTTTCAAGCAAAAAAAGGTGAAATCATCGGATTTCTTGGACCAAATGGTGCCGGAAAAACGACCACCATGCGTCTCATTCTTGGGCTATTGCAACCAACCTCTGGATCAATCACCGTGCAAAAGTTCGATCCAATCAAGCAGCGACTTGATGTACTTCCCCATATTGGTTATCTACCAGAAAACAATCCGCTATATGGAGAAATGAAAGTACGAGAATATCTCAATTTTGTCGCACAGATGAAAGGCGTTGATGATTCATCTCAAATTGAAAAATTAACCGCTCAGGTGAGCATCAATGATAAATCTGAGTCAAAAATTGATGAGCTTTCGCGAGGATATCGGCAACGGGTTGGGCTCGCCGCAGCACTTTTGGGAGATCCATCAGTATTGATACTCGATGAGCCAACATCGGGACTTGACCCTTTAGAACAGGATAAAATTAAGGCTTTGATTAAAAAAGTAGCAAAAAAAAAGATGGTTATCTTCTCAACACATATTCTTTCAGAGGTTGAAGACATTGCCAATCGACTCATCATAATTAATCGCGGAGAAATTGTATATGATGGCAAAAAACCTGCACGAAAGGGAAGTGTGGAGAAATTGTTCAAAAAATTAGTGAAGTAAGAATAGTATGAAAGCATTGTTTAAAAAAGAAATTCAGTTCTATCTCAATAATCCATTGGGGTATATTACGCTCGTTCTTTTTGGAGTGTTTGCAAACTTTATGTTTGTGAAAGATATATTTGTCTATGGATCTGCTTCGATGCGTCCTTTTTTCGAGACGCTCCCATGGCTCTTTATGATTTTCATTCCCGCACTTTCCATGCGGTTATTTGCCGAAGAACGCAGAACAAATACATTGGAGCTTTTGTTGAGCTTGCCCATTTCTGAGATGCAGATCGTGCTTGCAAAGTTTTTGGCGACGTTGACCATGACCGCACTCGGATTACTATTGACCTTGGGGCTCCCCATATCTATGTATGTCCTCACCCAACAAGCTGGTGCTCGCATTTATTTACCAGAAGTATTTGTCGGATATTTCGGACAACTCCTTCTTGCATCAGGATTTATTGCGATAGCATTGTTTTTCTCAGTGAAGACAAAAAACCAGATCGTTGCCTTTTTAGGATCGGTTGTTACACTCTTTTTTCTCATTATTTTCTCGACAGACTTTGCGGCCAGTGCACTGCCACAGATGCTCCAAGAAGTTTTGAATTATCTCAGTCCCTTGACACAGGTTGACAGTTTCATAAAAGGGGTCATTGATATTCGATCTCTTTTTTACTTTGTAAGTATGTCAGTACTATTTCTCTTTTTGACTGTTGTTGATCTTGAAAAACGACCATAATATGAAACCAATCATCACCTTTTTCAAAAAAATTCGGTTGCCAAAAACAGTTGCACGGATCAATCTTGTCCAGATGTTTGGATTATATCGCTTCAAAACAAATGCAATTATCACAACTTCGGTTGTGGTGTTCCTGGTTTCCAATATGGTTCTCTCCTATGTTTCACTTCGTTTAGATCTTTCAAAAGGAAAAGCATATACATTGTCAGATTCGACCAAAAAAATGGTTAAAGAGCTTAATGGGACAGCTGAAATTAAATTGTATATTTCAAAGAATCTGCCCGCACGACTACAACCATTAAAACGCGAAGTTGTCGATATTTTAAGAGAATATGAACGAAGTAGTGGAAATGTCATATTCACTGTAGTGGAGTTTAATCCAGATGAAGATCTCGATATTGCTAAGGAAGCCAAGAAACTTGGCATAACTCCAGTGCCGATTCGAGAACAAGCACAGAGCGAGGTGTCACTCACCGAGATATATTTTGGATTGGGAATTACATATAAGGATAAACAGAGTGTATTGGCACAATCACTCGATGTTGAAAACCTCGAATACAATGTGACTTCTGCTATTTATCAGATGACACGCGAAACATTGCCAAAAGTGGCAGTAATGGGTATTCCGGATAGTTTTAATCCGCAACAGGATCCACTTAGTATTTTCAAACAGATTGCTGGACGATTGTTTGATGTGCAGGTGATTACTACCCCACAGTCATTTGATAAAGAGGGGCTCAATACGAAAGAAGAGCCATTTGCCATTGATGATGATGTTGACACATTGATGGTAATTGATTCACCCGAAACCACCTTCACCAAACAAGAACTTGCAGAGATAGAAAGATATGCAAAGACGGGAAATGTTATTTTCATGCTCAATGGGATAACGCTTGAGGATACATTGGCAACTGCAGAAGGAGAAACGGGACTTATTGCGCTTATCAAGAAATATGGTGCCACTGTCGAACCAAACCTTCTCCTTTCTGATCGATCCGAGTTTGTAAATCTGGGCGGGGGCGGTTTTTCACTTCTGGTGCCGTATCCATTATGGATTTGGACCAGTGATTTCTCATCTGAGTCAAGTGTGTTTACTGGGGTTGGAAGAGTCACATTTCCGTGGGCATCAACCGTCAAAGCTCAAGACAGGAATGGATATACGGCACAGGAAATCATTTTCACGGGGCAAAAATCATGGGAACAAACCGGTACGTTCATTCTTGATCCACAAAAAATTGAAGATCCGAAACAGGATGAATTAAAAATCTTTCCCGTTGCAGTTGAAAGCACTAAAAAAGATGCCGGAACAATCATGGTACTTGGGTCTGCTCGATTTATTCTGAGTAACTATCTTTCCAAAGAATCTCAAAATGTAGAATTTATGCTCAATGTTTTAGGTGACTATGCTTCTGATGGGGCATTAAGCGGGATCAGTAGTCGGGCGGTCAATTTGTACCCACTTCCTGAACTTCCAGAAAACATTCAGGAGTTTTATAAATACGCAAATATCATTGTTCTCCCTGGAATATTTGCGCTCTACGGTATGTGGCGATTGTGGATGCGAAATCAATCACGAGGGTAATACGTCTTCAAAAAATCCTTCATTCCTTGAAATGCCAGCTTTTCGTACGGAATTTTATTCGGAGAAATAAAGAGAAAATCTGCGACATCATCTGCAGGGACAATGTGAGCATTTTCAGGAAGCGGTGCCGTATACATGGCATTGATGGTCCGGCTTTCAATTCCCCCATGTTCATACTCATCGACCATTGAGCCGAGATACCTGAGTTTTTCGACAGTGATTGCTACGCCAAGTTCTTCATCAATTTCACGGATCATTCCTTCTTCAAGCGTTTCGTCAATATCAACAAATCCACCTGGGAGATCAAGCATGCCTTTTTTTGGGTCGATTTTTCTGATGACAAATAGGATTTCTCCAGCGGTATTTATGAGAAGTATCGATGTTGTTGGCTTTGGATTGACATAGAAATGGAGATTGCATTTAGTACATCTCAATAAATTTGGAGGTATTTTTTCAAAAGGTGATCCGCAGCTGGGGCAATATGTATAGTCAATTTCTTTGATCATGAGTTATTTTTCAAAATTGTTACTATTACTATATTGTATACTATCACATATGATACGTACTCGTATAGCACCATCTCCAACCGGTGAAGATATCCATATTGGCAATCTCTATACGGCGTATATCAACTGGGCATTTGCCAAAAAAAATGGTGGTACATTTATCGTGCGAATTGAAGATACCGATCGAACACGTCGCGTTGAAGGTGCGGAAGAAAAAATTCTCTCAACGCTCAAAGCATATGGCATCGATCCAGACGAGAGTGTGGAGATTGGCGGGGAATACGGTCCCTATCGTCAGTCAGAACGACTCGATATCTATAATAAATATGCAGCAGAGCTTATTGCAAAAAAGAAAGCATACTACTGTGTGTGTTCACGCGAGAGGCTGAGCAAAGTCCGTGAGCAGATGAAAGCACAAAAAATGATTCCCAAATATGACAAGTACTGTTTGACAAGACAGGATGAAGTAAAAAAAGAAATAGATGCAGGAAAAGAGTATGTGGTCCGACTTAATGTTCCAGAAAACATTGAGGTGATTTTTCAGGACTTGATTCGTGGAAAGATCAAAATAAATACAAATAATATCGATGATCAGGTGCTCATCAAATCAGATGGATTTCCCACGTATCATATGGCAGTTGTTATCGACGACTATCTGATGAAAATCTCACATGTCATTCGGGCTGAGGAGTGGATCTCATCAACGCCAAAGCACATTTTGCTCTATCAAGCGCTGGGCTGGGATCTTCCCATTTTTGCCCATCTCCCAATACTCAGAAATCCTGATAAGTCCAAACTTTCAAAACGGAAAAATCCCGTCTGGGCATCGTGGTATTTGGAGCAAGGATTCTTGCCAGTTGCGGTCTTAAATTACTTGGCGCTTATGGGTTGGTCGCATCCTGAAGAGAAAGAAATCTTTGATCATAAAGAATTCATCAAGGAATTTACTTTGGAACGAGTGCGTGCAGTAGGACCAGTGTTTGATGTCAAGAAGCTGGAGTGGATGAATGGACAGTATATTATGAAGATGGAGAATCACGATTTAGGATGCATGATTCAGGAATCATATAAAGATAAAAACTTGAATCAACAAATCGTTGAAAAATCAGTACCCTTGATTAAGGAACGAATCAAGAAAATAAATGAATACTGGAGCATTGCAGGATTTCTGTTTGAACGACCTGAACGTTACGAAAAAGACATCTCAAGTCAGAAAGAATTATTACAGTCAGTTGCACAGAGGCTAAAAACCGTCGAGTCCTGGACTGCAGAACAAATTGGGGAAGCAATGCAAAAAGTGGCACAAGAAAAGGAAGTAACGTTTGGAAAGTTCTTTATGACGATACGAATCGCCATATCTGGAAAGAAAATAACCCCACCTTTGAATGAATCGATGGAGATTTTGGGGAAAGAAGAGTGTATTCGTAGAATCAACAATGCTATTTGATACTGCATTACTGCAAGAAGTTCGCAAGACCACAGACACCAAAGGTGTGATTGCTGGTTTAAAAAAATTCTTTCGTATTTTTTGCTTACCGTGTGTATTTGCAAAAGGCTCATTCCCGAATAAGGGTCCGACCCTTATCATGAAGAAATATCAGGAAATTGTTTTTTAAAATCAGCAGCAATGCGGTGTTTGTCTGGATTTGCAACACCAAGAAATGAGTGTGATGTGCCCATATATTGTATAGGGTCGAGCCGAGGATCGTGTTTTTTTGGTAATTGTTCAAATACGCTCTGAACAAAATATGGATATTGATCCATGTATTTGTCCATAGCATTTTTCCAAGAAACATGATGCTTTATGATATACTTTCCATCAGTTATGATTTGCTATCGCATTCTCCGCCATGTTTATCAGGCGGAGAGCACTGTCCCAGGTTTTTCTCAATAACCGGAGCCACCCTTTTCTATTCAAGGAAAACTTGTCCGCAAATTATTAAATGCGAAAAATCCTCCAGAAGATTGCTATCTTGTACTTCGAAAAGATTTTGCATATCGACTGGGGGGAATCAGAAAAGATGGAGAGCTCTCTCGATTTTATAAGAAAAGATTTGATTTTGAGATGGTCCATCATTTTAAGGGAAGAGACTTCAAGCCAAAAACGAATGTGAGGACGGTTCTTATGAGAATGAAAAGAAAATTGGGGTGACCGACGGGATTCGAACCCGCGACAACCTGCTCCACAAGCAGGGGCTCTACCAACTGAGCTACGGCCACCAAGATTGATGCAAAAAGATCCAAGAATTTTGATTCATGAATCAAGAAGTCCAACGTGAACTATTATATCAAAAAGAGGGCTCTATTAGGAGTAGAGGACCTCTTGCCAATGTGGATCGACTTCGACCGTCAGGTCAAGAAAGACTTTTTTATTGATTGCGAGTGCGATTTCTTTACGCGCATAGCTACCGAGCTCTTTGATCTTGCGTCCTGCTGCGCCGATGAGCATTTTTTTATGCCGATTATTGGTGGTGAGAATTCGTGCCTTGATATACGTGAGGTTATTTTTTCGTTCTGCAATCTCATCAACAACAACGGTAGTTGAATAGGGAATTTCTTCTCCCATCATGATAAATACTTTTTCTCGAATGAGCTCTGAAATAAAGGTTTTACTATCCATGTTGAGTAGTGGATAAACATGTTTTGGATCAATCATCGATT
>Ga0114931_10000259_pt1 | contig 61788 bp, 64 predicted proteins | sample 2SBtaG_FD_89579 | JGI IMG/M metagenome (GOLD analysis project Ga0114931, IMG submission 89579) | Deep subsurface microbial communities from Kolumbo volcano to uncover new lineages of life (NeLLi) - 2SBTROV14_V59a metaG | ecosystem: Environmental > Aquatic > Marine > Volcanic | place: Kolumbo... | reverse complement strand
GACAAATGGTGAGGTAACTGTAGATGACTGGTTCCCAGTACCAAGCTGTATGCCATTAACTAATGTAATTGAGGCATTCTCAAGCAAGCCAAAATATGAGTTGTCGATTCACTTTGCATGTGGTGCTGGAACATACATCTTTGAGGATGCAGATACCAAGAAATTTGTTCCACTAACTAAATTCTGTGACATTCAAGGAATGCTGGAACTCTTTGAGGACAAAGCAGAGGAGATTCGCTCTGGTAAAAACAAGTACTTTACAATGCTTGAGGTGGTTCGAAAACTCAAGGGTTTCGTTGATACAAAGAAACAGCCAGCAGGACTGGACTTGGCAAAGATGTTTGGCAATATACTCATGAAGAGATCCTTTGATTCAGTAGGTTCATGGCATGTAAAGGGATTGTTCCTTGGTATGATGCACTTTCAAGATAAATACAATGAAGATTTGGAGAGGCTGCAAAGATGTGATATTCACTATGTGACTCCTGATTTAAGAATAGTTCCATTCTGTGCATTTAACGTAATTCCTGAATGGTACAGAGACAGAATACAGAAAAAATATTCCATTACCGTAGAGGAATGGGAAGAACGTGAAGGCGTCAAACTAGAAGATGGTCTGTATCGTGGATTAATGAGACGTGGAGCAGGTGACGAACTTGCTGCTGGCTGTGCAAAAAGTCAGATGTTCCATGATGCAGCACAAGCTACAATGTAATTGTCTTTTGTCAAAATCTCTTTTATGTTATTGAAAAATTGGTTATGACTATAATGTGAGTTTGTTTGGAGAATCTAAAAGTTTTTGATAAATTCCAATAATTTTCTGTCCTTTAAAATTATGTGTTCAGGATAACAGTTCAGCATTACACCATTGTTTACTTTGTAAAATTTCCAATTATTACATTTTGAATCGTATTCCATTTGAGAATTATCAAATTTCCAATCAAACCCGTTACTCTTGCCATTAAAACTATATCCTTTGATCAGTGTAATTGATTCATTTTCATTTAGTTCAACTTCTGCGTATAACGCATTAGGGTACAAGTAGAGTACCTTTGGATGGTTTGTGATGGTGTCAAACATCTCTTAAGTCGCATATTCATTATGAAGCAAGATGATTTTTTTGTAATCATTAATGATTCTAGGATTATTCTCACCTTTTCAGAATGTGTAAATTTGCTTATTTTCATGTGTATGATCCTCCAAAATCGTCTAAAAAGTGTAAAGTTTGAGGTGTTCTCATTCTAGAGTGGTCAGCACCAATATCGTGATAAAAACAATCTGAAAGAATCTGGATTCACTGATCTTAGGCACATATATACTAAATAATTACATGTATCAAAACTCGACATTTTAATTTTAGAATTTTTTAATGTTTTTCATAAGACCTTTAATAGAAATGATGATTTTTAACTTTGATGAGAATTTTAATAATTTCTCCTACTCAAGAAGGAATTGGTGGGGTTGCAAGACACGTTCAAGGTCTTACAAAATTTCTAAAAAAAGAAGGACATCATGTTGATATTATATCTTCAGAGAATACATTCACTATTCCTATTCGAAAATTAAAAAATCCTAGTTTCATGATTTCATCTTATCTAAAAACAATATTTAAAAAAAATTATGATATAGTTCATGCTCAAAACCCAATTACATCTTTTGCAATGAAAAATGTACATGCAAAAAAAATTCTTTCAATTCACGGCATTCATGATCAACAAATTAAATTATTACATGGAGAGTTAGCAGGAAATTTAGCAACAAATTTTGATGATAAAGCACTTGGTTGGGCAGATATGATAACCGTATCTTCAAAAGAAATGTTAGATTATTATAAAGAAAAAGGGTATGATGTAAAATTTATTCCAAATGCTCTTGATATTGAGAATTTACCTCAAGGAGAGGATAGACGATACAAAAAACAAATAATCTATGCTGCTAGACTATCTGAAGAAAAAGGAATTCTTGATGTTTTGAAACTTTCTAAAAAACTTCCACAAGATGTACACCTTATTATCTTAGGTGATGGCCTAGAAAAAGATAAGGTTGAAGAAGTTGCTTCAGCAAATCCAAATATTCATTATTTGGGTTCAAAAAGTAATGAGGAAGTCATTCCTCTAATTCGAGGTTCTGATATCTTGATCCAACCTTCGTTAATGGAAGGAGGTATAAGTTATACTTTGATGGAAGCAATGGCTTGCCATACTCCTGTAATTTGTACCGATGTTGGTGGTGGCAAAGAAGTGTTGATACATTTACAAAATGTATATCTAATCAAACCAAAGAATTCTGACGAACTTTTAAACGGAATCATAAAATTAATCTCTAATCAAAATAAAAGAAAAGATCTTGCTGCATCTGCATTTGAATTAATTCAAAAATATGATTGGACTTCTATAGGAAATTCGTACTTGAAACTATATGATGAATTAATTAGTAATCATAAATAAATTTTTAAATAGATAATACCTAATAATATAATTATGGAGAAATTAAATTTTTTTTAAAAATTTTAACTTTATACTTTTTGTAACCATGTTCATCTGAATCAAAAATCTTTTCTAGCTCTGGATATTTTTCTTCATTTTCAAATATATCTTGAAAAACAGGAAAACGGTTATTTTGTATATTGTCCACGATTATAAAATCAATTTGTAAATCAGTCATAATTTTTTCTAATTTAGTCTTTGAATCAATCGGATCATATGTTACAATAATTGCAATTTTATCATTGTGAATATTACCTTCCATCAGATCTTTTCCTAATACTGCATTTGGTATGTTATGAGATAATTCATTATACGGACCTCCTAAAATCCTACCAGAAAAATTACTAATGACAAATTTCCCAAACATTTCTTTTTCTTCCATTAATGAAATATCTTTATCAAGTTGATATGTCAAGAAACTAAATGAGACAAAAATTACTACCATTAATGTAAAAATAATATAGATGTTTTGATATTTTCTTCCATTAAAAATTCTTTGAATGCCTATTACAGATAAAATACAAAAAATAGGTACTATGAATAATAGATTTCTATATTCTGCAGAAATTAAATTTTGTGGAATAGCTACAATTAATGAAATTATTATTGTAGAAAATAGAATTTGTTTATTTATGTCAATTTTTTTAATTGAACTAATAATACCAATAGGAACAAAAAATATTAGAAACGGAACAGAAATTCTTACTAAATAAATTAAATCTTTAATTATTGCAGTTTGAATAATAGACGAATTATTTTCAGAATTAGAAGAATAAGTTGCAGAAAGTTCTTCGTTGTTTAAAATAATTTTTAGAGTATCTGAATAATAAACTGAAATTGGGGAATTCCCAGATTCTCTAGGATAAATGTATGGAGTTACTACAAAGAGAAGAATTATGCAACCAATGACAAACAATTTAATTGAAATTTTTCTTCTTCTTATCTTTAAAATACAAAAAACTAGAATCAGCAAAATAAGAACAATTCCATTTAATCTTGTGTCAAATGATAAACCCGCAAAAAGGAATGATAATACAATTAGTTTATTATTTTTTTGAATTAAAAAATAAACTGACAATAACCCACATAAAATGAATAATGGTTCTGTAATTAGAAACAGAGAATTTTCAATTATATTTGGTTCTACTGCAAAAAATGCACCTGCAATAATTGCATATTTTTTATCTACATAATGTTTTGAAATATGATAAATTATTGGAATTGATGCTACAGAAATTAATATTGTTATAATTCTCATTAAATTAAAATATTCAAGATTGTTATCAAAATTGAAAAATATAAAGAAAAATGAAATAAACATTGGCCATAAAAATCTGTTAGAAAAATAAGAAAAATCTCCATTTGAGTAACTTATTCCCTCAATTAAAATTACAAAAGCATCAGGTGAAAATGGTGGAATATCCCAATTTGTAAAATAAACTCTTAAAATTATTCCAATTGAAATGATTATTCCAAGTGAAATAATTGGTTTGTTCAAAAATGTGCTAAAATGATTTTCCAAATCATTAATTACTTGCATCAATTTTGTCTCGTTAGTGGATTTTATTTAAGGTAACCATTCAATTAATTATATTAATTTGAGATACTATTTTTTGAATTCAGAAATCTATCTATAATAAACAAGTAAATTGCTTCGGAAGCGGATGAAATCACAAGGGATGCTGCTATTCCGTTAACACCAAAATGTTCTCCTAACACAATAATTCCTAAAACTAATGTAATCAGATAGATTCCAGAACCAATCAGAATGATTTTAGTTTTTTCCTGACTCAAAAATTTTGAAAGATACATCATATTTACAGTTACAGGAATTACAGCAATGCTTACAATTCTTACAATATCTGTAGCATCAGTAAATTTTGGGAAAAAGATTGGCAGTATAATTGGTCCTAATGTAATTCCTATTATGGCTAATATTGCTGATACAATTACTGTAAGTTTCTTTAATAAAACATTTGATAATCCACTTGCTTCCCTTGGTAAAATATACTGATAAACAATTGATGGTAGCATACCAAGAATTGATAATAACTGAAGTGCTAAATGATAATTTCCCAGAATTGCAAATCCAAACAATGGTGCTATCACAAGCTTGTCTGTATAACCACTTACTGCACGTGATAAATCAAGCAAATAACTATTTGTTATAAAACCTATTCTAGGTTTAACTAATGAAAAATCAATTTTTGTCTCTTTGAATCCTTTGTAGATTCTAAAGAAATATGGAAAAAAGGCAAACGCCATTCCAAGTAATATTCCATCTAATCCTATGAGAAAATACAAACCTATTGCAAAAATCACCATTAAGAGTCGTTGAGTAATCAAATATTTTGAATAATCAGAATATAATTTCCTGCCCAAAATTTCTGAAGTAACTAAACCAAAAACTACATAACCTAAGATATAGAAACTTATTCCAATATTTGTAAATAAAAAATAAACTATGATTGCGGTGATTGTTGATGATACTATTGCAATAAAAAATATGGATGCTTGTATACGAACTTCTTTTGCAGTATAAATAACTAATGTGTTACCTACTCCTACCAATGATATTGTTGACGCAATTCCTGCAATTGCAATAAAGTAACTTATTTCTCCATATTGTTCAGTTCCTAAAAGAGAGGCAATATACAACCAAAAAATTGCTGAAATTCCAGTTGCTATCAAATTAGCAACACTCATGGTGGCCAGATCTTTAAATCTGAAAATTAATTCCTTTATTCGCTTCCAATTGTAACTCATTTGATAATTACTTTCCCATGGATATACAATTCACCGTCGCTCACGTACAACATTAACAAGAGTGAATAGAAGAATAGCAGTCATCATTAGTACTGTAGCAATAATGATTGAACCTATTCCAATCAATGAAATGTTTGTAATTATTTCTCTACTTTCAGCAAATATTTGAAGAGTCCAAATAATGAAAAAAAATCCAATACCAAGAAACACCATTCCTGGAATACCATAAAATTTGAGAGGATGTTCAATTGAAATAAATTTCATTGTACTCAAAATTACCGATAAACCGTGTGAAACTGGATGATGAGTTGAAGTATCGCCTTCATATGAAATAATAATTGGTACTTCTTTTATTCTAAATTTTTTCTTGCTTGATTTAATTAATAATTCAGTTGAAACTCCCATTCCATATTCTGATGGGATGATTTCAGTAAGCACTTTTTTGTTATATGCTCTAAACCCACTTTGTGAATCAGAAATATTTTCTTCAATAGATGTAGTTGCTAGAGTTGTTATAGTCTTTATTCCGAATTTTCTGTATTTTGGAATATTTTTTTGACTTTCATTATCTAAAAATCTTGAACCAATTACAATGTCTGCTTCGTCATTGATTATAGGTTTCATAACCGAATTGATATCTTCAACTCTATGTTGACCATCTGCATCAAATGTGACTAAAATGTCTACATTCAACTCTTTAGCTTTAAAAAATATTGTTCTAATAGCTGCACCATATCCTAAATTTTTTGAATGATTTACTAATATTGCTCCCATTTTTACAGCAATTTCTGCTGTTAAATCAGTGGATCCATCATCACATACTATAATTTGTTCAGAAATTTTTTTTAGCTTTAAAATTATTGATGCTATATTTCCTTCTTCATTAAATGCTGGAATTCCTATTGCTACTTTCAATTGTATTCTTTTTACAATATGGTAAGGGTATTAATATTCTTGATTAAGAAATTTTAATCAACTATTCAAACGCTATGTTCTTAATACTTTTCATCATTTGTTTAATATTGATAAATAAACTTGTAGTATTTGTTGTGCCATTACCTTTGAATTACACTCTTTTTCTACCATTTTAAATCCCTCATTTCCAAGCCTGTACCTCATCTTATCATTATCGAGTAGTTTTATTATGCATTCTGTAATCTTTTTAGGATTATTGGCAGGAACTAATAATCCATTTTTTCCATTAACTACTACATATGGTATCCCATATGCATTTGTACTGATTACTGTTTTTTTGCATGAAAAAACTTCCAATGGAGTTAATGGAGACATCTCCCATTTAGAAGGTAAGACAGCAAATTCACATGCGTGGTATGAAGCGATAACATCTTCTCGTGGAGGTTTTTGAATGATTTTAATCCTATTTTGAATTTTTAAATTTTGAATTTTTTTCATCATATCACCTTGATATCCAAAATCCACTCCCAATATCACAAGCATTACATTATCAAATTCTTTTAGTTTGCAAATATCTGAAAATGCATCTAACAGTAAATCTATACCTTTTATTTTGCTAAATCTTCCAACAAATAAGATCATTCTTCCAGAAATTTTATATTTTTTTTTAAAATCAAATGGAATTGTAGTAATCTGTTCAAAATTTATTCCATTTTTAACAAGTAATATCTTGGATTTAGTACAATATTTTGAAAAAATTGTCTGTTCATATTCATTTGCAGCAATAATTTTTTTTGCTTGTTTTATTATAAATTTTATAAAAGGCTCTTGAAGTTTGTAAAGATATGAAGTAATTCTATCCTTCTTAAAATCTGGATGTGTAAAAAGTCCTCCCTGATCACTTATGACTAATGGAATATCGTACATCTTAGATAATATAGCACCAATAATTGCTTGAAAACTTCTAATTCCCACAACATGAATTAAATCTGGCATATCCTTCTTTATCTGCATAAAAATTCCTGGATTTACAAAGAATAGTTTTATTTTTAAAAAAGCATGTGTTCGTTTAATTGTAAAACCATCATAGTTTTCAACTCGTGACAATTTTTTATTAAATAAATTTGTACCATTCTCAAAATCAAGATCTGTAGTATAGATTGTAATGATGTGATTTTTCTTTGCTAATTCCCTTGCAATATCTGTACACAAAAAGAGTATTCCTCCAAACTGTGTAGCAGGAAGTGAAGCGGGACACGTTAAAGCAATTTTTAGTTTTTTAGCCATTTTGTTACCATTCTATTAATTGTTATTTTAGGGGTGATTTTAGCCTCAAATCCTAATTCTTTTTTTGCTTTTAATACATTTACAGAAATTTTTTGAGTATCTGTATCTCTGGATTTTGCTATTTTAAAATTAATTTTAATATTAGATACATTTTCAAGAATTTTTATCAGCGATAATAATTTAATGCTTTTTCCGAATCCGATATTGTAAATTCCGTCTTTTTTCTTTTCTATCATTTTTATTATTGCATTAACAGCATCATCAAAATGAATTAAATCTATATATTGATTACCTCCAAAAATTGTAATTTTTTTATCTGACAAAGAAGTTTTAATCATTTTAGAAATTCCACGTTTTTCATTATTTTCACCATAAAAATTTGTAAATCTTAAGATATTGAAAGGAATTTTCTGTTTGTAATGATAATTCATAATTAAATTTTCTGATATCATTTTTGTAATTCCATTCAAACTATTTGGATTTAGGCAATGATTTTCATCTACTTTATGATTTGAATTTCCATAGACTTCTCGTGATGATGAAAAAATTAATCTAATTTTTTTATCTTTTATTGCTTCTAAAATATAATATGTTCCCATCACATTTGTTTCTAAAGTTTTCTCAGGATCTTTTTCGCATTCTAAATTTCCTGTGATTCCTGCTAAATGAACTATGATATTTGGATTGATTTTTTGTATTGTTTTAAAAACTTGTTCTTTATTTTTTATATCACATTTAATAAATGATTTTTTCTTGTTTCTATTTGTAGTTCCAATAACATTATAGGTATATTTTATTTTTTTAAATAATAAATTCCCTAATAATCCATTTGCACCAATAATTAAAATTTTTAAAGTCATTTTAAAATATTTTTATATTCTTTCCAAAACATCTTGTTTTTTAGCATAAATCATTCCAATATGTTTATTTGTAGGTTTTATATTTACGTCATAATTCATTTTTTCTAATCTTTTTTTTAATTTATTTAGTGATGATAAATCATTTTCTTTTATATGATACTCAAGGCATATTTTATTGATTTTTGATAACTCTTCATTAGTGAGTGATTTTATGATTTCAAATTCAGCTCCTTCACAATCCATTTTTAACATATCACATTTTGAAATTTCATTTTCTTGCATGATCTCAATTAGAGTTACTCCTTTTATTTGAATTATATTTTCTCCAGTACCATAAATTGAGTGTGCAGAATCATCAGTCTGATTTACAAATAATTCTAAATTTTTACTTTTGTTTGTAACTGCATTATTTAGAATTACTATGTTATGAAAATTATTATTGTTTCTATTTTCTTTCAAAAGATTAAGATTTTTAGGATATGGTTCTATTGTAACAATCTTTCCATTATGGGAATTCAATGACGCAAATAAAGAAAATAATCCAACATGACCACCTACATCTATAATTACATCATTATCTAAAATTTCAAATCCTTCAACTTCGTATTCTTTTAAAATCCACACATTTGTAAATGCTTGAAGATCTGTAGATTTAGTTCTTAGTTTAATTTTTAATCCATTTTTTAAATAAAGAGTATAGAATTCTTTATTATAAATTCCAAAATAAACAAAAAAAATCACATACCAATTCTTAACAACATTGATCATTTTTAAAAAAATCAATATCTTATTCATTAATTATCATCATTAATACATTAAATATAAATTCCCGCCAATCTAATTTATTAAACTCGATTTAAATAATTCATATTTTTACTTACTGTATAATGAAAATAATGATTACTGGTGGACTTGGATTTATTGGAAGTCATCTTGCTGAATCTCTTTATCATGAAAAACATGAAATCATAATTTTAACTAGAAGCTTTTCCAAGAAAAAAAATCTTAGTTTTGCAAAGAGCAAAATTAGAATTATTAAGATGGACATACAAAATTTTAAAAAATTTTCAAGTTGTATTAAAAAATACAAGCCGGATGTGTTATTCCATTTAGCTGGAGAGACTTCTCATTCCAACTCTTTTTTAGATCCAATGAATGATGTTGATTTAAACATAAAATCTACAATATGTGCATTAGAGACTATTCATAAAAATAATATTAAATGTCGTTTTATTCTTGGAAGTACATTTGTGACAGTTGGAAAACCATTGGAACTCCCAATTAATGAGAATTCAATTTGTAATCCTGCTACTATTTATGGAACCAATAAATTAGCTAGTGAAAATTTATGTAAAATTTATAATAATGTATATGGTTTAGACACATTGGTTTTCAGAATTACTAATTCTTTTGGGCCACGAGAACAAACAATTTCCAATAAAAATGCAATTAATTATCTTATATACAGAGCATTTAACGGAGAAAAAATTACTTTATTCAACAAAGGTCAATTTTTCCGTGATCTGATTTATGTTTCAGATGTTATTTCAGCTTTAAACATTATTATGAAAAAAGGCAAGTCTGGAAATCTTTATTGGATTTCATCTGGTAAAAAAACTTGGTTTTACAAATTTGGAAATTTATTAGAAAAAATGACTTCTACAAAAGTTTCTTATGTAAAAACACCAACTTATACCAAAAAAATTGATGTTGGAAATTTTGTTGTAAATAATTCTAAACTCAAATCACTTGGTTGGAAACCTACTACTTCATTAAAAAAAGGGATTTCTGAAACATTAAAATTTTTTGAAACTAATATGTGATTAATTTTTATGTAAATATCTTTGAAACGACGTAAATGATTTTTCTTTTAATAATTTACTCATCTTAGGTTTAGCTTTATGGAGATTGTGGTATGTGATAAAATGGTCCTTTATTGGTAGAGAAATATTAGGCATAAATTCTGGAGTGATCTCCCATGAATGTATGTAAAAACTTGCAGGAATATTTCTCTCTTCATATTTTTTAATACCGTTTTCAATTACCTTTAATGGTAATATTCTCAAATAGAATCCTCCTGCGGCAGAAGTTTTTTTACCAAGAAACCTTGTGATCATTAATGGAAATTCAATAATTTTCCCATTAGGATCTTCATGCTCTAAAGATTTTTCAGATATCTTGTACGGATTTATATCTGCATCTGAAAATCCATACATACTAGTTTTTACTGGAACAACACTACTATCATATTCATAATTATTCTTTTCAAGAGTACTAATTAACCATGAACTATTTTCATTAAGCGAAAAAGTAGGAGCCCTAAATCCTTTTGATTTACCATTTGTTAATTTTTCAAATTTTTTTATTTCTTCAGAAAATTTAATTTTAAAACCAGGGGAATCTAGTCTTGTATGCTCCATTGTATGAAATCCAATTTCATGGCCATTTTCAATAATTTTATCTAAAATCTCTGGTTGATATTCCAATAATTCCCCAACAACAAAAAAAGTGGCATAGGTATCATGGTGATTTAACCAATCAATAATTTTATCAATTCCTTGAATAATCTTGGGTTTTTTTTCTTCATTTGTCAAAACTTTCTGTATTAATTCTGGATGAAACCAGTCTTCAAAATCAATTCCTAGCAAATTCAATTCTTTTTCATACCTTTAATGAAATAATAATTAATTCATTGATCTTCAAAATCAAGTTTTTTTATCACTCTAGCTGGATTACCTAATACAACACAATTATCTGGTACATCTTCAAAAACTGCACTTCCAATTGAAACAATTGAATTTTGTCCAATTGTTACTCCTGCAGTAATTATTGCCCCCGGATTAATTACTGCACCTGACTTTATTGTCACTTGAGCAACTTTTCTGGGATAATAAGTTTTTTTTAGATTAAGATTAGCAGTGGGATTAATGTGTGCAAAAATCATTGAATTTGAGCCTAAGGTTACATTATCTCCAATTTTTACTAGTTCGGGATACACCAAATCTATTAACACATATGGTGAAAAATGACAATTTTTCCCAATCTTTACTCCTCTTGATCTTTGTGTGCTAATTACAAAATTTGACCAAGGTGATGAATATGCAAAATAATGTAAAACCCAAGAACGAAGCATTTTTGTTTTTAATTTTAGTCTACCAGAAGAGCCTTTAAGACCATAATACTTCATTACTTCATGCTCATTAATTGAGAAGATATCTTCAGGGTTTTCCATCTAATTCACTATAAAAAAATTAGTTTTTGGCTTTAAGAAGGATTATGAAGAAAAAATTAGTCAATTTTGTTTGGAATAAACACATTTAGTAAATATTTAAGGTCAAAATGCAATATTTGAAATGATGAATAATGAAAAATCTCTTTCAGAATACATTTTAGATTCACAAAAGTTAGAAATTGATAATTTTAAGAACAAAATCAAATTAGCGCTTCTGTCAAGCTTTACAATTAATGGGTTATCTGAATCACTTAAAGTCAAATGTTCAGAAAAAGAAATTTCATGTTTAACATATGTTGCGGGATATAATCAATACAATCAAGAAATATTAGATGAGACAAGTGAACTATACAAATTTTCACCAGATATTACATTTTTAATCTTAGACACTAGAAGTATCTTTGGGGATTTATTTCATTTTCCTTATTCTATTACAAAATCTGAAAGAGAAAATTTTGTTAATGAAAAAATTGATGAATTGAAAAACTTAATAAAAAAATTCACTAATACTTCTGCTTCAAAACTTATAATAACAAATCTAGGATTACCAAATTATTCTCCTTATGGAATTGCAGAAATGAATACAAGCTATAGTTTTCATGATGCAATAATTGATTTTAATAAAAAACTCAAGGATGAAGTTTTAGAGATGAATTCTGTACACATTTTTGATTTTTTCAAATTTGTAATTAAATATGGAGAAACTAATGTTTTTAATTTTCAAAATTATCTTTTTGGTGATATTAAAATTGCACTTGATTATATTCCTCATTTAGCAAATGAGTTAATGCCATATATCATATCTTTTCTTGGTTTAACGAAAAAATGTATTGTTGTAGATCTTGATAATACACTTTGGGGAGGGGTTGTAGGAGAAGATGGTTTTGATGGAATACGTTTAGGTCCTCAACCACCAGGAAATGCTTTTGTAGAATTTCAAAAATATTTAAAAGCATTATCTAAAAGAGGAATAATTCTTGCAATAAATAGTAAAAACAATTTTGATGATGCAATTCAAGTAATTCGTAAACATCCTCATATGATTTTAAAAGAGGACGATTTTGCTTCTATGAAAATTAATTGGGGTGATAAAGTATCAAATATGAAAGCTATTTCAGAAGAACTAAACATAGGATTGGATAGTTTTGTTTTTTTCGATGATGATCCTATCAATAGAGAATTCGTTAAAGAAAACATGCCTGAGATAACTATTCCAGACCTGCCTCATGATCCATCTCAATATTCAGAGGTAATCCAATCACTACATGATTTTAGCATATTTCAGGTTACCGATGAAGATACTAATCGTGGAAAAATGTATACCCAACAAAAACAGAGAAATGAATCTCAAAAATCTTCATCTAACATTACTGAATTTCTGAAGACATTAAATTTAGAAATAAATATAAAAAAATCTGATAGTTTTACCATTCCAAGAATTTCTCAACTTACTATGAAGACAAATCAATTCAATCTTACTACAAAAAGATATCAAGAAGATGAAATTAAAAAAATTTCTGAGCAAGATAAAAAGTTGATAGGTTGTGCGCAGATACGAGATAAATTTGGAGATAATGGAATTACTGGTGTCTTTATAGTTGAAAAAACTAATTCAGATGAATGGTTTTTAGATACTTTTCTTCTTAGTTGTAGAGTTATGGGACGTGAAGTTGAGAAAGCAATACTATATTACATAATAAATGAAGCAAAAAAGAATAATGTGAAGAGACTTAAAGCAAAATTTGTTCCTACGGCAAAAAATAAACCAATTGAAAATCTTCTTCCAGATTCCAAATTTATTAAAGAAGATAATTTTTGGGTTTATAATATAGAAACACCTTTCAACATGCCTGAATTTTTAACTTTAAGAGTAGAATAATGTCTAAAAAATTATACAAAATAATTTCAAAAGTAATGAATATCAACATAGAAGAAATTAATGATGAATCAAGTCCATCTACTATTTCAAATTGGACGTCTTTTAATGGATATGTTTTGTTATATGAATTGGAATCTAACTTTGATGTTAAATTTTCTATTGATGAGACAATGGATGTCAAAAATGTATCAGACATAAAACGTCATTTACAAAATCATGGAGTAATTCTTGATGACTGAAAATGCAAAAGAGTTATCATTTGATGACATTTCCATTGGACAAAAAGAACATTTCTCAAAAAAAATTACAGAATCATTACTTAATGAATTTAGCAAGTTTTCGGGCGATTTTAATCCCTTACATATGAATAGTAAATTTGCAGAATCGAGCACATTTGGTAAGAGAATTGTGCATGGAATGTTACTTGCTTCATTTTTCTCTCAATTAATTGGAATGAAATTGCCTGGGAAAAATGCACTATATTTTTCACAGACTCTAAATTTTTGTTCACCTTGTTATATTGATGATGAAGTTTTAGTTGAAGGAGAAGTTGTAGAAAAAAGTGATTCAACTAAAATTATCACTATTTCTACTTGTATTTTTAATAATTCTGGAACTTGTTTAATTGATGGCATAGCAAAAGTAATTGTAAGATAGATGCTATTGTTGTTTTAAAGTTAACTAAGTTTTTTGAAAAATCTTTACTTTGGCTTTTTTACTTAATTTTTCAAGTATTGAATTAAATGAGTTATTTATATTTCCTTTTGCTACATTTGTTGGAACAAAAATTTTGTCTGGAAAAGTTTTGATAAGTTCATTGTCTTGAATAACTTTTTTATTTTCAAGTTCAAGATATTTTTCTTTGATGTGTTTTTTATTTTTTCTAATATCTAATTCTGCTTTTATTTTAGCACCTAGAAAACCTTTAGAAATATAAAAAATCCATACAAAAAAATCTACCAATAATAAAGTAGATCGCATTTTTTTGTATGTATCTCTAGAAAAATGAGTTAAAAGACAATATTTTCTGTTACGTTCAAGCCAATAGAATTTTTTTGAACTCCATTTTAGAATGTAACTTTCAGCATGAAAAATGGTTGCAGTTGGAACAAAATATGAGTTAATTCCTAATTGTGCTGCTCTCCATCCTAAATCCAAATCATCATGATAGAGGAATAGAAAAGGATCAAGAAGACCTATTTTATTTAAAACCTTAGAAGATGTAAAAAGACACGTACCAGAAGCATATCCGATTTTTTCTATTTCTTCAAATTGATTGCTATCTATGATTCCTTTATCTCTTGCAAAACCAAATCCAAAGAGATGCATCATGTTTCCTGTACTTTGTAATACATCTTTTTCATAAAGTGAAAGAATTTTTGGTTGATAAAGGCCATCACCAAATTTTGAATATGCTTTTAAAAATTCATCAAGCCAATTGGGTTCAACAACTGTATCAGGATTTAAAATTATTATAAATTCTCCTTTTGCTTTTCTAATCCCTATGTTATTGCCTTCACAATATCCAAAATTTTTTGAATTCTCAATTAGCTGGATTTGTTCAAATTTTTCTTTACATTTCTTATGACTATTATCAGTAGAAACATTGTCTACCACAATTACTTCAAAATTTTTATTATTTGATTCAAAAACAGAATTTACACAATTTTGTAATAAATCACCAGCATTATAATTTAAAATAATTATACTGATTAGTGGTTTTTCTGATTCATTACTCATTATTCTCAAATTTACTATCTTTCATATTAAAAATCACATCAATCAAAAATAACTAAAATAATACTTTTGTTCCTTCACCTAAAAGGAAAATTTGTTCATCTTGAGTAATATTTTGTTTTATGCTTGAGTTTGATGAAATGATACTATTTTTTAGATTCACATTTTTTTTAATTTCACAGTTATCCATTATGATAGAATCTTTAATTTTACCTCCTAGAATTGTGCATTCATTTCCAATGCTTGTGTTTGGTCCAATCGTTGCACCTCCATATATTTTACAATTATTTCCAATGATGACTGGTCCTTGAATTCTTACTTTGTCATTAATTATGGTACCATCTCCAACAGATACGTTTCCTTCTAATGTTACAGTAGATTCTTTTTTACCTCTAAAATCAGGAACTAAATTTTCTAAAATTGCTTTGTTTGCATGAATAATATCTTCAGGAGTACCAGTATCTTTCCAGTAATCAGTAATCATATTGTAAGTAATTTTATGATTTTCATTTAATAACATGTCCAATGCATCTGTAATTTCCAATTCATTTCTCCATGATGGCTTTAATCTTTTAATGATATCAAAAATAACTGGAGTCAGAAAATAAATTCCAGTTACTGCCAAATTTGTTGGTGGATCTTTAGGTTTTTCAATTATCTTTTTAATTTGTCCATCTTTAATATCTGCAATTCCAAATCTACTAGGATTATTCACCTCACACAAAAGTATTGATGCATCTGCATTGGATTTTTCAAATTCTACTCCAAATTCACTTATAGGTTTTTGAATAATATTATCACCTAAAAAAACTAAAAATTTTTCATTACCAATAAAACTTTCACACAAACTTATTGCATGAGCTATACCTCTAGGAGAATCTTGTTGAATATAGCTGATATTTACTCCAAATCTTTCTCCATTTCCATAATAGTCTTTGACTTTTTGTGAACCTATACCTCCTATGATGATTGCAATCTCTTTGACTTCTGCTTCCTTCATAGATTCAACACAATACTCTGACATGGGTTTATTTGCTATTGGTAGTAATTGTTTTGGACCTGTATGAGTAAGAGGTCTTAATCTTGTTCCATGACCCCCATGAAGCAATATTCCCTTCATACCGAGTAATTTTCATCTATATTAATAAACTAAATTCATTTTTGCCAACTTGGAATAAGTTTTTCTTGCGAGATATTTTTCCACCATTCTTCATTTTCTAAGTACCATTTCACAGTTTTTTCTAATCCTTCTTCAAAACGAATTTTTGGTGACCATTGTAACTCAGTTTGAATTTTTGTTGAATCCAGACTATACCTGAAATCATGTCCTGGTCTGTCATCAACAAATTCAATATTATCTACAGATCTATTCATTATTTCAAGAATTTTTTTAATTATTGTAAGATTATCTAATTCGTTAGATGCTGAAACATTATATGAAGAACCACTTTTACCATCAAGTAAAACTTTAGTTATTGCATCACAATGATCATCAACAAATATCCAATCTCTGATATTTTTACCTGTACCATAAACTGGAATTTTTTTTCCTTGTTGTGCCAAAATTATTACTTTTGGAATTAATTTTTCAGGAAACTGTTTTGGTCCATAATTATTTGTACATCTAGTAATTACTGTATCAATTTCATATGTAACTGCATATGAATTAACAAGTAATTCCGCAGAAGCCTTTGATGCAGCATATGGACTAGATGGATTCATTCTATAATTTTCATCAGCACTGTTTTGTTCTAAACTCCCAAATACTTCATCTGTTGAAATTTGGAGAAGTTTTTTCTTTTTATTTTTTAATGCTTCTAAAATTGTAAATGTTCCTAAAATATTTGAATCAATGAAAGGTTTAGCATTTGAAATACTTCTATCCACATGAGATTCTGCAGCAAAGTTAACTACAACTTCACAATCTTCAATTAATTTTTCAATTAAACTATTATCTGTTATATTCCCTTTTACAAACCTATAATTCTTTGAATTATTTATGGAATTTAGATTGTTGTGATTTGAACCATATAATTCTGCATCAATATTTGTAATAGTAAAATCGGGATAGTTTTTTAATATATTTAGAATGAAATTACTACCAATAAATCCTAGTCCTCCTGTGACTAATAACTTCATCATGGCAAATTCTTATTCAACTTATAATAAAACTTGTTTTATAAAATGAGAAATTAAATATGTCAATATTTGCATTTTGAGCCTAAAATTAATGAAGATGAATTATCAACTTAATCAATTTTAATTACAAAGTATCTAATTTGAAGGTGATTTTTTAGATCTTTTAGAATTTTGTTTAATCAGCCTTAATGAATAATATTAGTTTCATATGTCTCATTTGTAGTCCTAAAAACCAGCATTTTTTCTTTAAATTACAAAAGTAATTGTAAGAGAATAGTTCTTATCAAATTTACATAATGATAGATAAAATTGGAATTGGAATAGATATTGTTGATATAAAACGGTTTAAAGAAATTTCATTTGAGGAAAAACCTTCCTTTTACAAAAAAATATTTTTTCCATCCGAGATCAAATATTGTCTTAAACATAAGAATTCATTTGAACATTTTGCAGGAAAATTTGCTATCAAAGAGGCCACAATAAAATCAATTCCAGAAAAAATTTCAATCTTAGAATTAGAAACATTCCATTCAGGTTCCAACCCAGATGTAAGAATAAAGGGTAAATTAGGAAAGAAATATAATTTTCTTGTATCTGTAAGTCATGAAAAACAATTTGCTATAGCTGTAGTAATTTCTGAAAAAATCTAATTTTTTTCTTAATTTGATGATAAATTACTCTTTAGTTGAATTTAAACTAAATTCTTATATCAACTTCATCTTTATCTACAACTAATGGATGTAAATTCGTTCAAGCCAATTAAACTAGAAAAACATGAAACAAAAGATGTCAATGATCAACATGTCAATGGAACATTGGTTGTGGTTTGGAGAGACTGGGATAAACTACTACCTTCAGAACCTAAAATGGTATACGTTTCTTCTGTAAATCCTGGAGAAGTAAAGGGACCTCATTTACATACAAAAAGAGATAGTTATTTTGTATGCATTAAGGGAAAAGTTATTTTTATAATAAAAGATGAACAAGGTAAATATCATGAAATTGAATCATCTGAAGAAAATCCAATATTAGTTCAAATTCCAAAAAATTACGCTTCTGCTCACATTAATACATCATCAGAAATTTCTAGTGTACTTGCATTAGCTAGTATAGCATGGCGCCCAAACGATGATGAGATGAAAAATGTTTCTTTTGAAGACTATGACTGGAAAAAGTGGAACAAAATCTAAAAATTTTTCAAATGATTCCAGTAAGGATAAATATGTTCTATTATTAGATTCAAATCCAAAAATTCAGCAAGTTAAGGATCTTATTACAAAAATAGATCCCATAATAATTACATTTGATTATGATACTCACAGATTACTAGTAGATAATAAAATAGATCATCAAATCTCAGATGATTATCTTTCAGAAAAAGATTTTAAAAATATTCAACAAAGATCATTTGATTTAGCAAAATGGTCTACAGAGGAACAAATTTGTGAATTATTAGAATATGATAAAATTAATCTAGGCAAACTATTCTATATAGAATTTCATTATCTATTAGTTCCATTTCTAAAAAAATTTGTTGAGATATCAAAAATTTTTTCAAAGTTTGAATCTTTGAGGTTTTTAGCTTCATCATCGCTCTATAATTTAATAACAAATTTTACTCAAAATGTAAGTAATACAAAAATTAATACAGATGAGAATACTAAATTTTTATACGATATTATAAAAATCCATCCTAAAATAGGCAATAAATTTTTCACAATTAATCTTAAGCGTTCACATTATCTAAAAGCTAAAAAAATGTTTGAAAAAGTTATACATTATTTGTTTAGTGCAAAAAATGATGTTTCTAAGAAATATGTGTTGTTTGTAGAATTTGACACTATAAAATACAAGGAACTTTTTTTAACATCACCTCAGACTTCTATAAATTTAATGCATTTTGGAAGACGTAGACCAGCGATTTGGAATTATGAGTCTTTTTCAATAATCAGAAAATCTACATGCAAAATTGCAACAGTACATGATGTTGCAAATAAAAATTTTGATTCTGTTATCAAAAAACATAAATTAATTGATGAAAAAATTACCAAGTTATTATCTAAAGAGAAATTTTTAACTGATTTTTTCTCAATTGATGATTTATCATTTTGGAATTGTATAAAACCTATACTGATAGAATTATGTCAGAAACGCTTTCATGAAGCAATTATAGAAATTGAAATAACAAAACAATTGTTTGAAAAATATAATTTTAAATCAGTTGTTGTGTGGTCTGAAAGTGGCTTTAATGAACAAATTGTTATTCATGTTGCAAAGAAATTCAAAATACCAGTTGTATTAATTCAACACGGTATGTCTTGGGAAACACCTGAAATTAAACGTGTAAAAGATTTTGATGGTGTATCTCCTATCAAATCTGATAAATTTCTTGTTTGGGGAAACATTCTTAATGATTTCTCTAAACAATGTGGTGTATCTCCAAGCAAACTTGAGATTCTAGGATCTCCACAATATGATAAAATTTTTAGAAAAATAAAATCAAAATCTTTACTTTCAGAGGATTTTATTTTATTGGCTACCTCATCACCTGTAAAAAATAATGTTCATGATTTAAAAATTAAAACAATTTCTGAATATGAACATACTATACAAAAAATCTGTGAAATCATATCAAAACAAAATGAAAAATTAGTAATAAAAGTACATCCATTCCAAGATGAATCAGATTTAAAAAATATAATAAAAAATTTTAATCATGAAATTACTATTCTAAAATCAGGAAATATCCTACCATTGATCGAATCCTGTAAATTACTAATCACTATAGATTTATCAACTACAATACTAGAAGCTCAAATTTTACAGAAACCAATAATTTCTGTTAGTGTAAAAGATTATGGGTATGGAAAAGCTGTTGTGTTTAGCTCTGGCTCTTGTTTAGAGATTAACATAGATAACTTAAATTCCATAATAGATAATATCTTCAACAATCAAGAATTTAGAAATAATTTGATCCAAAAAGGAAATACATTTGTAAATTCATATTTATCACATCAAGGTACTTCATCAAAAGATATTCTAAAATTTTTAGAAAATTTTGAATGATATTTTCCAAGTATGAAAATTATTTTTGTTTAGATCATACAAATTGTTTCTAAATATTTATAAGCTTATTTTGAGATTCTTTTCTTAAAGGTAATTTGTGTGTCAATTTTAGAAGTTCAAACATTAAAACGGGAGAAGGATAGTGTTACTCTTAGTCATAGTTTAGACTACATTCGTAATCATGTTTCTTCTGGAAAACCTCTCATTATAAGGGGATTACTTTCAGAGAAAGAATGTGAACATCTAATACAGTATTCATGTGAAATTGGCAAATCTCAATCACCAAGCTGTCCTAAAGTAGAAAATGGCATTCCTAATTATCACAGAATAGATGAGAATGTAGAAAAATCTAAAGTTAAATCTATTCTGCATCTTTATACATTTTTTTATTGGAATAAAGAATCTGATCCTGTTGCAACTTATTTTAAACGTCTATTTAAAATTCGAAATGCAATATCTGATTTACCAGAAGATTATGCATTAAACAATATTCAGGAAGGATTGATATCTATACCAACCGTTCAGCAATATCCTAGAGGGGGTGGTTATATGCAAGAACATCTTGATCCTGATACTGGTCAAAAAGCTATTTTTAGTACATTATTGAGTAAACCTGGTCGAGATTTTGTTAAAGGCGGTCTTTTTTACAGAGACAAAAAAAATGAAAAAGTCTACATGGATACCATTCTCAGACCAGGAGATTCTTTTGTTTTTTATCCCTCTGCTTCACATGGTGTAGATCCAATAGATGAAGAAATGCAATTAGATTGGAATAAAACAGATGGTCGATGGATGTGTTTTTCTGCATTAGTTACTGCCAGTAGCCTAAATGGTGAGAACGACGGTACAAGTGGAAAAGCTGTAATCAATGTTAATTAAAATGTCTGAATTTAACTATCAATATATGAAATTACTTGAACAAATCATTAATTCCTACTTTACATTTTATTATCATTCATGAATATGAGGAATGATCAATATGTATGACATAGTAAATGATCTTTTTTACAAACGTCGAGATTTAGTCTCTGACGGTTATGATGAATCTTTAGATTACATATCTAAATTATTACCCATAAAAATTCATAAAATTAAATCAGGAACCCCTTGCTGGACTTGGACAATTCCTGATAAATGGACTGTTGAGGAAGCATATGTAGAAGCTGATGGAAAGAAGTTGATAGATGTAAAAGATCATCCATTACATGTAGTATCTTATTCAAAATCAATAAACAAATCTATTTCAAAACAAGAACTATTGAATCATATTTATACAAATAAAGATCGTCCAAATGCAATTCCATTTGAATTCAAATATTATGAACATGATTGGGGATTATGTGTGCAACATGAAAAATTAAAAGAATTTGTTTATGATCAGTATAAAGTTGTCATTAAAACAAATTTTGAAAAGGGTGAGATCAAAATAGGGGAACTAGCATTACCTGGAAAATCTAAAGATACTATTGTACTTGTTGCACATTTATGTCATCCAGGAATGGCAAATGATGATTTATCCGGTGTTGCAGTACTTACAAATATTGCAAATTCTTTAGCAAAAAGAAAATACAGACATTATTCTTATAGAATCCTTTTTCTTCCTGAAACAATTGGTTCTATTGCTTATTTGAGTCAAAATGAAAATCTTATTCCAGATATAAAATATGGGATATTTTTAGAAATGCTTGGCAATGACAATATACATGCATTACAACTAAGTAAGCAAGGTGATACAATTATTGATTTAGCTGCACGAAATGTAATGAAAAATCATTTATCTGAATTTAATGAAGGACCATTTAGAGAAATTATAAGTAATGATGAAATGGTTTTCAACGGTCCAGGAGTTAATGTTCCAATGATATCTGTTAGCCGGTGGCCCTATCCAGAATATCATACCAGTGATGATAATATGTCTATAATAAAATCAGAAAAATTAGAAGAATCCAGAGACATGATTCTAAAAATTCTTGATTCATTAGAAAAAAATTTTATTCCAAAAAGAAAATTCAAAGGTCCTCCATTCCTTTCAAAATATGGTTTGTGGGTAGATTGGAGAACAAATCCTAAACTGAATCTTATGATGGAAAAGCTTTTTCTAGAATTTGAAGGTGATAAATCCATTGTTGAAATTGCAGAATTTTTGGATTTGAGTTTTGAAGATGTTTATGATTACGTTAACAAGTTTGTTGAAGCCGATCTTGTGGAAAAATTATAAAAAAATAGCTCAATCAAATTATGTTTTATCATTACCTTTAACAAGAAAATTCAAGTCTTTTTTAATTTCATTATTAATAATATTATACACATCTTTAGTAGAAATCACTACAATCTGACCTTTGCCTAATACTTCAGTATGCAAGAATCCTAACTCTTTACATTTTTGTTCTAATTTTGATAAATCTGGTACAAGACTAGGATTATCTAGATCATATACAAAATGATAATATTTTCTTTCTACCTTTTTTCCATCAATAATTGAGATTCCTCTAAATTCTTTATCATATCTATATGGTACATTCAGTTTTCTCTCTACAAAATGGATGAATGTATTATAATCTGGACTCATGTTGAATCTACATATTTTTCCATTTTTTTGCCATAATCTGTCCCAAAAAGAATCTCTACCAAAAGAATATTCAGAAACTTTATTCGTAAAATAATTTGATTTTGCACCAATTGCACAAACAGAAAAATTTGCATCATCAGAACGTTCTGAATTTTTTTGTTGTCTAATAAATTCAGAAAGTATTCCACATTCAAAACTTAAAGTTTGTTGTTTATCAAAAATTTGGTTATTACAAAATGATAAAGAAAATGTTGGCACAATCAACGTACCATTATCTCCTATAACATTAAAAATTGCATCCTTGAAAATCTCACAATATTCTTCTGAATTTTTTGCATTTTCTAATCTACCAAAAAACCCAATATTGCTATGGATAAAAATACTGTCATCTTTCTGAATTCCAGATTTTTTAAGTTGCTTAATTATATCTGATTTAGTAAAATTATGATTCTTTTTCAATTCTAGCCTCAATTATTGTGTTTAATCCTTCTAATGTAGCAAATGCTCGGTTTTGAAATTCATTAGTTGAAAAAGTAATTTTGAATTCTTCTTCAATCTCAGTAACAAAAGAAACAAATTTGAAAGAGTCTATCCAACTTTTAGCTAGATAATCATCAGATACATTTTTTTCAATATCTTCTTTTGATAGATCAGAATTTTTTTCAAACCAATCAATTAACCATTCTTTAACATTCATGTCGTTTTCCTATTGGAATACAAATACCCTTGATGGTGATCCATCTGAACCTTCTAGTTTCATTGGAGCTACTACTATGTTCCAGTTTTCTAGTGTTTCTAATTTATCAAGATTTGCAAGATATTCTAACAATACTATGCCATTTCCTAAAAATATCTTATGTATTGGTGAATCTATATCACTATTTGATTTACTATTATCAGGAGATGGTGTATCATATCCTAGTAATTCAATTCCTTTTGAGACTAAATAATTTGCAGCTGATTCTGTAAAAAATGGATGTTCTTGATAAAATTCTTCTTTATTCCAATATTTTCCCCAACCAAAACGAAAAATCATTCTTTTAGTAATCTTAATTTTTTGTAGTGCTTCTTTCTGTATTGGTTGATTTTTCTGAAAATCAGAAAAATCAATAATTGTTACTTCTCCTACAATCTTTTCAAGAGGTATTTTTTCAATGCTTGTTCCATTTTTAATGAAATGTAATGGAGCATCAATATGAGTTCCAGTATGAGTACCTAAAGTAATTTTGCGTGTATTCCGTCCAACTTCTTCTATTTTTCCAAGTCTCTCTACTAACACTTTTGGATGCCATGCAGTAGGATATGTAATCATTTTATTGTTAATCAAATAGGTCAAATCAATAATTTTTTTCATTCTGTAATCTTCTTTCTTTTGCAATATTTCTATTTTTCAGGCTCTAATTCGTAAAACCACCAAAGAGGGAATCTGTTTGTAAATGATTCTGCACGTTTATCTCCTATGTGGGTTTCTTTATTCCCGTATAATTCCTTCAGATCTCTAATGATAAATCCTCCATCCAAAAATGATTTAATCATTTGACTAAGATTTGGAGTAATATCAAATTTTTTTGCATTGTATTCTGTAATAATTGTAAAGGGATTTTCAATTTCACCCAACCAAGGTCTTAAAAAAAATATTCCGTGTGGTTCTAGTGAAAATAATCTTCCATTTTTTTTTAAAATTCTTTTTATACTTGATAAAAGATTTTGTATTTCATATTTTTGTTTTGGATTTGGTGGAACAAAATAAAATAATAATGCATCACTCATAAAAACAAAATCAATACTATCTTTCTCAATCCAATCCAAGGAATTTGAATTGCCTATTTCTGAAATCTTAAACTTAACATCACAATCATTTTTTTTTGCAATGTTTATGAATTGCTCATTAGGATCTATTCCTATTACTTTAGCTTTAGTTTTTGCCATTAATTTACTATAATATCCAACCCCACAACCTAGATCAAGAATTGTATTTTTTTCAGAAAATCTATTTTGAAAAAATTCTTTAAGAAAATTTTCTTGGATAGATTTGTATAAATTATTTTTAATACCTGAAATATTGTTATTGAATTTCTGTGATATCCACCAATCATCTGGATTGATCTTTTTTTCAATCAACATCTTTTGTCCTAATTGTTGATGGAAATTTCCAAGATGTTGATGATCAAGTAATGAATTTTTTTGTTGAAAAATTTCTAAATATTTTTCATAATTATCAATAATAATGGATTTTTTTTTACATATTTCAATTAGTTCTAAAATTCCATAGATCATTGGTTCTGGCCATTTTGAAATATCTCTAATCATTCGTGTAGGATCAGCAAGTAATCCATCAAAATTTGAGAATCTTTCTATATCCCATACCTCAAATTTTCTATTTTGGTTAGTTTTAATGATCTCATCAATATTATGCCCAGAATCAATTTCTGAAATTATTTCTAAAACATCAGTTGTAGTAACAATTGAATTCCTTGTAAAAACATTATAGAAAATCCATTTTCCATTTTTAGATGGTTGAATTATGATATCATTTGGTATCATCATTAAACATCATTTCTAAGATACATTTCTTTAATTAGGAGTTTATCAATTTTCCCATTAGTATTCTTAGGGATGTGATCCAATTGTATAAATTCATCAATATGATAATCTTTTCCTAATTTTTCCATAATTCTTTTGTTCAATTGTTTTTTTAAATCATTTACATAATCATTTTTTAATATAAAACAAACAGTTTTTTCTCCCAAAACTTTATCTGGAAATCCTATTATCACACATTCTCGAAATTTCTTCTCATTAATAACAAAATCCTCTAATTTTTTTGGACTAATATTGATACCACCTTTAATAATCAATTCTTTTTTTCTTCCAGAAATTGTTAAGATATTATCTTTTGAAACATATCCTAAATCACCTGAAATAAAATATCCATTAACTAAACAATCATTGCTATCTAAATTTTGATATCTTTTAAACATCCATGGAACTTTGATTAGAATTTCATTATCATCAAAATTTATCTCTACACCATTCAAGATTTTCCCAATATTTTCATTTTCTAGATCAGGTGAGTTTGTACTAACAAAAAGTACTTCAGATAAACCATAGCTTTCATACAAATTAATTTTATAATTATTTTCAAACTCTTTTTTGATAACAGGATTTAATGCTGAAGTTCCAACACATCCTATTATCTTCTGTTTTTCAGCATATTCTTTACCATCATTACCTCGATCAAATTTTAATAACAATCCTATAATTGTAGGTGTAAACCAAAATGTATTTACGTTATATTCAATAGGAATTTTCCAAAAGTTCATGGCACTTTTCACAGAAAATCTATAATCAATAACTATCTGACATTTACAAACAAAAGGTAAAATAATTAAATTTAATATTCCTGCCATATATGACATTGGTAAATTATGTAAAAAAATATTTTTTGAATTAAAATTAAATTTTTCATTAAATGCTAATGCACTGAGAATTAAATTTTTAAGAGAATGAATAACTCCTTTTGGTTTACCCGATGTTCCTGATGTAAATGTGATAAGAAAATCCCTTTCAAGATCTATATCATTAATTATAGATAATCTATTTTTTGATTCTTGAGTTATTCTATCATTAATTTCTTTAATTTGAATTTTTTTTTGAAAAAAGTTAAATTCTTTATTATCAAAAATGACTACTTTAGGTTTCACATAGTAAATTATGTCTCTTATTTCATCTTCTCCTTTTTCCGGATCGATTGGTACTAGTGTGATATTTGAAAATATACTGACAAATAATATTTTAATAAATTCTAAAGAATTATCTAATACAGTACAAATTGTATCTCCTGATTGTATATCTCGTTCAATTAATCTTTTTTGTAATGATAATACATCAGAAAAGAATTCTGAGTATTTGACTGATCTTTTATTTAGACTATCAAAAATAAAATTTTTATCCCATTTTTGTTCAAAAACATCTTGAATTAATCTGTGAGTATTTTCCAATTCTTAGTCTTGTTCTTTTCCAATATACTTGTTAAATCTATATTTTGCAGTGTAAACTCTATCTTCCTGTTTTAATTTCTGAGCAATTTTTTCTAATTCTACCATATCCATCTCTACTTTGTCAACTTTAGAATACTCAATTATTAGATTAATAGGATCAACATTATATTTTATTGAACATTTCATAATGTGATGCATATAACTTGAATGAAAATCTGCGTACCCTGAAATGATATCTAAAGACATCTTTCCTTTTACATTTATCAATGGTTGTACATATGTTTGACCAATATCTAGAACTTTATGAAAATCTATTCCAACATCAATCCCTTTCTTCATTAATGCTAAAATTAACATCTCTGTACAAGCATTTCCTGAACTTCTACCTAATCCTTGTAAAGAAGAATCTATAATATCAATTCCAATATCTGCAGCTGTTAGGCAATTTGAAATTGCTAATCCAAGATTGTCATGTCCATGAAACCCAATAGGAATATTCGATACCTTTCTAATTGCCTTAAAATACTCTATTATATTTTCAGAAAACATTCCTCCTGCAGAATCAACTATGTAAACAATATCTGCTCCAAATTTTTCAGATAATTTCACTTTTTCAGCAAATTTTTCTGGAGGTAATGCATAAGATTTCATATAGTTTGCAGCTACTAACATTCCATGTTTTTTTGCTTTTTTTACGAAATCTTCTGATTTTTCAACTTTGTTTACATCTGTTCCAATTCTAATAAATCCCATATTGTGTCGACTAGCAAGATCTAGATCTTCTAGTCTTGCAATTCCCGGTATGCAAAACATTCCATATTTTGCTTTAGATACTGATTCTTTAGCTGTTATCATATATTCTTCATCAGTTTGAGCTGTTTTACCGTATCCTAGATTACTTGCATTTAGTCCGCTTCCATGTCCAATTTCGATATATTCTAAGCCAGCTTCATCTAATTTCTTACAAATAACTTCTGTATCAGCTGATGTGAACGAAAAATTTATTGCATAACTTCCATCTCGTAAAGTAGTATCTAGAATTTTTATTTTTTTCATCAATTAGTAAACCTCATATTTTTTGGGGACATAATTATTAATCATTTATTTATTATTATAAATAGTAGCGTTCAAAAATACACATAAAAGAAGAACTAAAAAATTAGAATAAATTTCATAATTCATTGTATATTCAAAAATTAATTTTAATATAGTTATATACAAAAATTAATTTTAATATAGTTATATACAAACTACAAGGTGATTGCATATGCATTCTATGAAGAATTCTAAAAAACTTTTAAAAAAATCTAAAAATCTAATTCCTGCTTTATCTCAAACTTTTAGTAAAGCTCCTTACAGCTATGTAGAAGGGGTTTATCCTACTTTTATGTCGCACGGAAAAGGAAGTCATCTATATGATGTTGATAATAATGAGTTTATTGACTATGTTTTAGCTCTAGGACCAGTTACACTTGGATATCAATACAAGCGAGTAGATGATGCAATAAAAAATCAACTAAAACAAGGAATTTCATTTTCTATGCCACATTATACAGAAGTTGAATTATCTGAAGAAATAAAATCTATTATACCAGGTACTGATATGGTTCGTTTTTCAAAAACTGGATCAGATGCAGGTACTGGAGCAGTTAGAGCAGCTAGAGCGCATACTGGTTACGATAATATTGCATATTGTGGTGGAGGTGGAGTTTGGCACGATTGGTTTACAACAATAACTAATAGAAATCAAGGAATTCCCAAAGTTTTAAAAAAAATGATTAAAAAATTTACTTATAATGATATTGATTCTTTAAAAATTCTTTTTGAAGATTGGAAAGGAGAAGTTGCTACGGTTTACATGGAGCCAATGATGACAGAATATCCAAAAAATAATTTTTTACAACAAGTTAAAAAAATAGCTCACAAAAATGGTGCAGTTTTGATATTTGATGAAGTAATAACTGGTTTTAGATTTGCAAATGGTGGTGCTCAAGAACTTTTAAAAATTGAAGCCGATCTTGTGGTATTTGGGAAAGGAATTGGAAATGGAATGCCACTTGGTGCAATTACAGGTAAACGAAAATTTATGGATAAGTTCAATGATGTTTTTTATTCCACAACTTATGGTGGGGAAGCATTATCACTAGCTGCAGGAACGGCTGTAATAAGAGAGATTAAAGAAAAACCTGTAATCAAACATTGTTGGAGTTTAGGCAAATCTTTCATTTCTAATTTTAATAGAATTGCTGAAGAATTGAGCCTAAATGTAAAAATGGAGGGTATTCCTGTTAGATCAAAAATTGTATGTAAGGATGAAAAGGGTGAACCTTCCTTAGTTTTAAAGAGTCTTTTCTATCAAGAATGTGTTAAAAGAGGTGTTTTATTTGGTCCTGGATATGTTTTCTTATCCTATTCTCACTCAAAGAAAGACATTGCAAAAACGTTAGAAGTTTGTGAAATTAGTATGAAAATTTTGAAGAATGCAATCAAAGAAAAAAATGTAAAGAAGCTCCTTAAGGGAAATAAAATGAAGCAAGTGATGACTTTCTAAGGAGAAATTAATGAAGAACAAAAATGTTGATCTAAAGGGATTAATTATTGGTTGCGGGTCTATAGGGGCTAGACATCTATATAATTTGAAATCTCTTGGGTTCTCTACTATTGCAATTTTTGATGAAAATAAACAAAAATTAAATGATCTTTCTAAAAAATATGATGTTACAAAATTTTCTAGTTTAGATTCAGCACTATCTATATTCAAACCTGATTTCTCAATTGTTTGTACATATCCATCCACACATATCAAATTAGCATCAATATGTATAAATTTTAATTCACATGTGTTTATTGAAAAACCTCTATCTTCAAGTCTTAATGGAATTGAATCTATGTTAAAAAAAGCTGATCGAAAGAATTTGAAAGTGGCCGTTGGTTATAACTTAAGATTTGATGCTGGACTTAATTTGCTTAAAAAAAATATTAAAAAATATACTAATCACACACCTTTGTCGATCTTGAGTGAATGGGGACATAATATCAAATGGTGGAAACCTGGAAATAATTTTAAAAATCATTACATACTTCAAAAAAGAAATGGAATTATTTTAGATGATTCACATGAATACGATTATGTCAGATGGTTACTTGATGATGTTGTTGTATCAGTATATTGTCAAACAAGAAAATCAAAAACAATAAAAACTCAAACTGAAAGCATTGCATCAATAATTTTAAAATTTAAGAAGGGTACTATTGCCACATTTGTAATAGATTACATGAGACCATATTATGAACGAAAATGTCATGTAATATGTGAAACTGGTGATTTTAAATGGGAATTTGTGCCTAAAAATGATAATTGGAAGCAATATGAGACAAAAGCAAATTCTTTGGTATCTTCTAGATTTGTAAATCATAGAAAAATAAAAACAGAAAAGTTTGATGTAAAGTTAAACGATATGTATGTAAACGAAATAAAAGATTTTATTAATTCAATAATTATGAATAAGAAACCACTTGTTAACGGTTGGGATGGACTAAAAACCTTAAAAATTGGTTTAGCTGCATTATCATCATCAAAGACCGGGAAAGTTATTAAACTTTAATTTTTTAAATTCTTTTTATCCCTTTTAACAGATTTAAGATAACCTTCATTACGAGATATTTTTGAATTTATTTTTGAAATATTTGGTTCTTTAGAAATAATTTTTAGTATGCTTTGCATAGAAAAGTCTACATTAGGTTTCATCTTATTGTAAATTTTTTTAACAAACACTAAATCTTCTTTTTCATCGACTGTCCAACGAAATTTTGATAAATCATTAATATTTTCATAATTAAAAATCCTAAATTCTTTAGGATGGTTTCGTATGTAAGATGTAACATGTTCTTTATCGGATGATAATTTTGCTTTACGAACAATTTTTTGTAATGTTTTAAACGAAAAAATTTCTACGTCGAGTCCATCAGGAAATGTCGGTGGAAAAGTGTTAGTTAGATAGTCATAGTTACTTTTTAGATATTGATCCAACATTTTTTTAATTATGGTAGAATCTATTAATGGACAATCACCGGTTATTCTTATTATTGGATCTGCATCAAACTTAATTGCACATTGATAATATCTATCTAACACATCATATGTTTTCCCTTTGAAACTCATTATTTTACATTCTTTAGCAATTTTAAGTAAAATTTTGTCTTGAGGGTTTTTGGTAGTAGCTAAAATTACTTGTTTGATTCCAGGAATTCCTTTTGTACGCTCTATTGAATACCAAATCATTGGTTTTTTCTCAATTTTAGATAATACTTTTTTTGGAAATCTTTTAGAACCTATTCGTGCCTGAATGATTATTGTTGGTTTCGCCAAATTCTTGTATGTAAAATCCATTATACTATAATAAAAATTCAAATCCTGCTTGCAATTATTTTTGTCACATACTTCACAATTTTGAATGTGGACATCTTGAAATAAGGCGATTGAGAATATTTAATTGAAAACTTGAAAGCCAAGATAAAATTAAAGAATGTGACAAAATCAGATTGTCCATTTTTGTATGAACTCCTTAAAGAGAGGGATTCAAATATGAATATATCTCATAAAAAAATGCCAACATATAACCAGCATGTAAAATTTGTCATGTCACAACCATATTCAAAATGGTATGTTATTGAGCAAGATGGTCATTGTATTGGTTCAATTTACTTATCCAAACAAAATGAAATTGGAATATTTCTAATTAAGAATATGCGTAGAAAAAAAATAGGTCAGATGGCTCTGGAAATCATCATGAAGAAACATCCTAGAAAAAGATTTCTTGCAAATATTAATCCTAAGAACAAAAGGTCTATTAAATTTTTTACCCAAAATAATTTTAAATTAATTCAATATACATATGAATTGTTAAATACGAAAAAGGACAAATGAAATGAAAAAACAGATTAAATTATTTGATCCTGTAACTGATAATAAAGAAAAAACTGCGATAAACAAAGTACTGAAAAGTAAATACTGGGCATCTGGAGCTGGTACTGGAAAAGTTTTAGATTTTGAAAAACAATTTAATAATTATGTAGGGTCAACAAAATGTATTGCAGTTAGTAGTGGTACTGCAGCATTACATCTTGCTTTATCTCTTGCAGATATAAAAAACAAAGAAGTTATTCTTCCCTCTCTTTCATTTGTGTCTACAGCTCATGCTGTAATCTATAATGGTGGAATTCCAGTATTTGTAGACGTGGATCCAAAAACTCTATGTATAGATCCTCAGATGATAAAGAAATCTATTTCAAAAAAAACCAGAGTAATTTTACCAGTTCATTTAGGTGGACTATCATGTAATCTAGATGAAATAACTAGATTATGTAATGGAACTAACATTTCTTTAATTGAAGATGCTGCGCATGCTGCAGGTTCATCGTATAAAAATGCAAAAATTGGAAGCAATGGTATGGCTGTATGCTTTAGTTTCCATCCTGTAAAAAATCTTGCAATGCCTGCTGGTGGCGCAATTACCTTAAATGGTAAAAATAGTGAAAAATTCAATAATATACTCAAATCAAAACGCTGGTGTGGAATTTCAAATAGAATTGGTACACAATATGATGTAAATGATCTTGGCTGGAATTATTACATGAATGAATTTTCTGCAGCCATTGGAATTGAACAGTTAAAAAAATTGGATCAATTAAATTCTAAAAGAAGAAATATTGCAAGGAGATATTATAATGAAATTGATCTTGAAAATAAAATGCCCTTTGATAAAGAATGTTCATATCACTATTATTGGATTCTTGTAAAGAATAGAGAAAATTTCATGAAAAAATTAAATGCAAATGGTATAGAAACAGGAATTCATTATTTGCCAATTCATAAAATGAAATATTATAAAAGTAAAATTAAGTTATCTGTAACTGAAAATGCAGGAAAACATCTAGTTTCAATTCCAACCCATCCGAATTTAAAAAAATCTGATGTTGACAAAATAATTAGAATGATTAACAGATATTCTTAAGTATTTTACTTATTCATATTCAATTATTCCATCGCCTATTTTGATCTCTTTAACTGATTTTTTACCGTTAACAGTTTCAAGAAATCTTGCATCCAATCCCCTTATTTTATTTCCAGGCCTAAGAACCTCAAAATTAACTCCTTCTTGTAACATTTCTCCCTTGGAAATGTCTTTTATTGCTTGTAATGATCTTGTAGCAAATTGATGTAATTCCTTTTCTTCTGGAAGTACTTCTTTTTGACCAGTTCCTTTTGATTTTTCAGAATTTCTAATTGATTGAATCATTAATTCCAATTCATCAGGTATTAATGCAAAAGGATGATCTGGTCCAGGAAGATTTCTATCTAAAGTAAAATGCTTTTCAATAATTGTAGCTCCTATTCCAACTGCAACTATAGGACCAATTATTGGTTCTATACTATGATCGGACAGTCCAACAGGAAGATTATATCTTGATTTCATATGAGGAATTACTCCTAGATTGAGAGCATCAAGTGGAGAAGGATATTTTGAAGTGCATTGTAATAATCCAATTTTAGAATTATATTTTTTAATAAGATTCACAGCAAAATCAATTTCTGTATATGTACTGGCTCCTGTTGAAATTAAAATAGGCTTGCCAGTTTTCGCTAAGAATTCTAGAAGTCTAATATGATTTATTTCAAAAGAGGATACTTTATGAATTGAAACACATGGATCGACTTCTTTTGCATCCTCAATTGAAAATGGTGTTGACATGAAAATGATATTTTCTTGTTTACAAATTTTTGCTAATTCAGGTATCATTTTGTAAGACATTGATAAATTTTCAAAAATATCATTGATATTTTCATTTATGCCATGTTCTGAAAGATAATTGGCTGTTCCTGCATCTTTAACGTAAATGGTTTCAGGTTTGTATGTCTGAAATTTTACTGCATCTGCACCTGCTTTTGCAGCTACACTAATCAATTTTTTTGCTTGCATCAAATCTTCTTCATAACTTCCACATTTCCAATTAGAACCTGCTTCTGCAATTACAAATGTATGAGTAGGATCATCTAATTTCGAATATGGAATATTCATTTAATGATAAATGTAATGTTGTTACATATAATCATGTTCAATATTTATAGAAATTTGAATTTATTTTAACTCGTTTGTCTCTAATAAACCTGATTTTAAAATAATTTGTTTTAATTCTTCTTTTGGAATTTTTTCTGCAGAATCTGATGAATATGCGTGTGTATCATGATTTTTAATAATTTTTGAATGATCTCTTTTTATTATTTCTTGAGGGTATAGTGGATCAAAAATTATGTACTTGTCATTGGATTCCCATGTATATCTCATCTCATCTTCATTTATCAAAACCTCGTGTATTTTTTCTCCTTCCCTAATACCGATAATCTCTTCACCTGTATCTTCCGTTAATTCCGTAATTGCATCTTTCAAATCTGTAATGGTATAAGCTCTTAATTTTGGAACAAAAATTTCAGAACCTTTGCTAATTTGTGTTGATTCTAAGATAAAATCTAATGCCTCATCGATTGTAATACTATACCTTGTCATTGTAGGATCTGTTATAGTGATTTTTTTCTTTTCTTTAATTTGTTTGAGAAAAATTGGGACCACTGAACCACTACTTCCAAGAACATTTCCGTAACGAAGTACCATAAATTTTGTTTTATGTTTATCTTTATTCAAGTAATTACTTGCTGTAACAAATAATTTTTCCATTAATAGTTTAGTTGCACCGTATGTGTTAAGAGGTGCTACAGCTTTGTCAGTGCCTATGCCAACTGCCATTTCTACATCTTCATGTAAACAAGCTTCAATTACATTTTGAGAACCTATTACATTTGTTCTAATGGCCTCAAACGGATTGTATTCTACTACATTCACATGTTTAAGTGCTGCAGCATGAAATACTATGTCAATATCTTCAAATGCTCTATTTAGACGTGGAAAATCTCTAATATCTCCTATCAAGAACCTAAGACGTTTATCGTGAAATTTTGATGCCATTTCAACTTGTTTACTTTCATTTCTACTGAAAATTCTTATTTTTTTGGCATTTGATTCTAACAAGCGTTTTGTTAGTGCTTGACCTAATGAACCAGTACCTCCTGTAATGAGTATATTTTTTCCTTCAAACATTGTTTTTTTTTAAAAAGTATTATAAAATAACCTTCCGTTTAACTAAATTATCCAAAAATTTAACAATTTGAAATTTTTTTGCTAATTTTAAAAAATTTGGATAGGATTTATTTAGAATTAAACTCTGTTTTTGATATGTCTGATCTCAAAATTTTACTTGGGAGTGTAACATTTCCTGACGATAAATCATTCATTCCTTTATTTTTTGACAACTTGCTTTCTGTATTAAAAAATAAGATTGATGTAGAGATGATTTGGTTAATATATAAATCCGAAAAATTGGATATCCCCTTACCAATATTTCCTGATGCTAAAATCTTAGACATACATAATTATAAAAATGCTTTAGAAGTATTACAACAAGAGAAACCCGACATGGTTTTTGCTAGTGCTTCATGGGATTTGATGGATTATGCCATTTCTTCTGCAGCAAAATTCCTTGGAATTCCTGTTGTTACCCAATTTATGATTGAATCTTTTTTTGAACAATCCGCCACACAGAAAATAACATCTTACACAAAAAGATTTTTTGAAAATTCTACCCCTTCCGATGTATCTACGAGCAAAAAAAAATTTATGAAAAGAGGTAGATTCTTTATTTACAAATATTTTTTTCTATTAAAAACACATTTTTCTATTAATCACAGTATGTTCCAAACATTAAAAATATTTTTTATAATTTTAAAAAAAATATTGAGTGATTACAAATCTATCTATGATTCAAGATTTGCAAATACCATTCATTGGTTACAATCTGAATCCTTAGTTAAGCCATTAATTGAAGCAGGATTTGAAAAATCAAGTCTTATTGTTACTGGTAATCCTATGTTTGATGGTGCTTTTCAACAAGTAAATGATTGGCAAATTGTTTCTAATAAGAAAAATAAAATTAGGATTCTTTTAGCCCCCTCTACATTATATGAACATGGAATTTGGACTCGTCAACAAAGAGATCAATCAATTCAAGAAATTTGTAAAATCATTCTAAAAAACCAAAATGAATTCTGTTTAAAAATCAAAATTCATCCTTCATCCGCCAATTTTTTAGAATATCAAAAAATTATTGATAAAATTGATAAAAATATAGAAATCATTCAAGATGGTGATATTCTAGAGTTGCTGTATGAATCTGATATTGTAATAACATTTGGATACACTTTTGTAAGCACATATTCTGTCATATCAAAAAAACCACTTGTTATTTGTAATTTTTTTGAAGATCTGGATGATGATTTTATTAAAAAACAAATTGCTTTTGAATGTAAAAAACCTTTTTCATTAATTGATGTGATTCATCAAGCTATTTCTAAAAATGATGAATATGAGAAAAAATGTGATGATTATATTAAAAACTATTTTTTTAAACCTGATGGAAAGGCAGGAGAACGAATTTCTAACAGTATACTCGAATTAATTAAAAAGAAAACTGAGTAACTTTTACTAGCAATATGTTTACTTTATTTTTATAATTAGAATTGATTAATTTGATACTAATTGGCTTTCTTTCATTTTTCTTGAAATCGCCAAAAGTCTTTTTGCATTATCAAAATCTCCTGAAATAGCTGCATCTGCCATTATATTTTGTATTCCAACTGCTTCTGCAGGAGTAAATTTCCTAGTTAACAATGCAGTCACTTTTGTTGCATCTTCCAAATCAGCAATAAAATTTTCCAAGTTTCCTCCATATTGTTCAACAATGTAATCTCTATATGTCATGAACCATTCTGAACCAGGGTATGGTGTGCAAATAAATGGACGATTAACAATTCCTGTTTCCTCCCATACCTCCAACATTGTATTTAGAGTGTCCCATGTTTCATCTGGAAACATGATAATTTGATTTGGTATTGGCCTTATTCCACTTTCAATTGTCCATTTAATTGCTCTTTTATTTGACTCAGCTGTTGCACCTTTACCAATACTTTTGAGAATTTTTCTATCCCAATGCTCTAAACCATAATCCAAATAAGTAAATCCAATATCTTTTAGAACTTTCAATTGTTTTTGATTAACTACTCCAGCATGACTAGTTCCACCATGATGTGGACCATCACAAAAACTTGGATCATGTGGAACACCGCGTTTAATGCATTCTGGAATAAGATCTTTTCTCCATAATTCTTCTTTTACTTCCGCAAGCCAAGTGAAGCGATTTTGGGCATCATGAGCTACAATATTTTCATCTAACCATGAAATAAAATCAATTGGATGTCCTATCCCTCTACCGTTTTCATCTGAAGTAACATCAAGAAAATTTTTGCGTAAATGTTCAATATATCTTGCAATATATTGAGGTGAGTGATGTCTTATGACACTATTCTTACCTGGTCTACCACCTGGAAATTCTATTTTTCCATCTTTTTGTTTCATTTCATAATTTGAAGTAATTCCTAAATCCCAACAAAATCTACATAGAAATGGACAGGATAAACTAAAACATGCATCTAGTCTCTTTTTTGAATTCATTGCAGCTTCACTAAGAACTATTCCTGAATTTTTAAAGTAAATGTCTAAAGGTGCATATTTGTAGGCTGGAAATGGCAACCAATCCATATCTGAAATAAGCTCTTGTGGATTAGAAAATTTTACATTTCCATCTTTTCTATAAACAATTCCTTTTACATCAGAACCATCTTCATTATTTTTTAAAGCTTTCAGCAATTCGGGAAAAACTATGTATGCTTCACCTACTACACCAAAATCTATTTCTGGTAAAAAATCCATCATTTCATTAGGTATTGGTGTGTAGAATCCTCCACCTGCAACAATTCTTACATGAGGCTGGATTTCTTTTACCCGTTTGATAACATGCTTTATGTAATTATAAGCTGTAATTAATCCCCCAATTGCAACAACATCAAATTCATCAGATTTTAAAACTTCATCTAATCCTTCAGTTTTACCCTCTACTACATTATCTACTCTATGTGCATTTGCATCGTAGAGCTGAAAATTAACCCATTTGTGATCTCTTTCTAAAACTGAAATAATTTGTAGTATTCCTAATGGAACATGTCTTGGTTCATCAAAATATCTTACAATAGGATTTATGAATAATACTTTCATTAATTTAGTCTTAAAAATTCATCAGTATTAATATATTTTAAGTCTGGAATATTGAGAATTCCTTGAGGTGTCAAATTATATGTATTTTCTTTTATATTTAATGGTAATTCATTCCATATTTCACTAAACATTAGAAAATATGCATAATATACTGGATCCGCTAAGTAAATTTTCCCATCTCTAGGATTTTTTACTTTAACATAATGATTAATTGCTTTTTCATGATCATTTCCTGATGCTTCAAGTAAATTTTTGTAATATTGAGTATCTTGATAAGGCGTTTCATCACTCCAAGAAAATTCAATACCCATTAATCCTGAGATTTTATTTTTTAATAATATTGAAGAAAAAAGATAAGCTGTAGTTCCTACATTTCCTCCCATTTTTAAAGATGTAATTCCAGACCTAAAAAATTCAATACTTTTTCCATCATTAAAAAACGGTTGAATCCATTTTATGTTTAAATCTGCTTTTGCACACTCGTTAACCACATCTGGATGAGCAGTTGTAGACAGAATTGCAGTTACATTTTTTAAAATATTTGCAGATTTTTTATAAAAATTTGAAACTATTTGAAGACCATCAACTGTAACTACATAATCTGGAATGCAATCAAATTGTGATAATGTTGGCAATGCTCCATCACAAGCAATTACCGTCAGATCTTTTCTTTTAGCTAATATTCTTTCCATACTTTCATGCATAAATTTTTTAAAATTAGGTCCTGCAGCTAAGATGAGGGATTTTTTATTACTGCTGCTATTTTTGATAGGTTTTACAGTTTCATTAAATCCAAATTTTTTTTCATTAGATTTTATATTTTCTAACCACATTGAACCTCTTAATCTAGTGGTGCTTTCACTGATTAAATCTAATAACTCATTATCTGTTATTTTCGTCGTATAACTTCCCGCCCCTTACAAAAGATATGCTTCCACCAAGTCTCTCTATAGTTTTTTTCTCAAATTCGTTTGTAGCATCTATATTATTTTTTGACTCCATTTCTGGATTAGTTTTAGGAGCGTAATTTCCTCTCAATAATTTTTTATCCATATAAAAATTTAAATTTTGGTAGATAATTTAAGGTTACTGTAAAATTATACAAAAAAATGAATTTTATGATGATGTTCGATGAATTACATTGATTCAATAATATGATAAAGGATTTTGAAAAAATTATTCAAATTTTACAAAATTTGCCTTGATTAATGCTTCACAAATTTTAAAATCTTCGATATCATCTATATCTATACTTCGTAATTTTGGCATTTCATGAATGAGAATACCTTGCTCATCAATGATTTTATTTGTTTTTTGAAGAAAATCTTTTCTCATAACATATACTCCACCATTTGGAATCCATCTTTCTTTTAAATTCTGTCTTACGGAAACTTCTCCTGAAAGATTTTTTGACACATAGATATCTTCAAAATCCTCTTTTTTTGTAAATTGCCATTCAGGATATTCAGAAACTTGTCTAACTGAAACACAACTATTTGCATTTTGATTTTTGATCATTTTATTAATACACATATCAATATCTTTATGTGTAATAAAAGGAGTAGTTGGTTGTACTAATATTATTAAAGATTCATTTTCAAAAAATTCCTCTAAAGAATTTATGGCATCTAGTATAACTAATTCCGATGGAACATCTTCTGCTAACGGTTTAGATCTTTTATGGTAAATTAATTCGTTATAAAATTTTGAACCAATTTCAAAATATTCATCTGAATCAGTCGATAAAATTATGTTGCTTACACGTTTAGATTTACTTAGTGCTTTTATTGTCCAACCTAAAAGAGGTATGCCTCCCAAATTTCGAATATTTTTATGAGGTAATCCTTTTGAACCAGATCTAGCAGTAATTATCGCAATTGTCATTTTTGGAATTTCCTTATTGTATCAAACAATATGTCTAATTCTTCAGAAATTTCATCTCTTTCTCTAAATCTATGAATATCCATCCATAATGCATTTTTAATTACTTTTTCTACATTAGGACAACCATTTTTTGGTTTAAATTTTCTATATACTGGGATTTCATAAAGAGGTTTTGAATATCCACCACCGATAATTTTTCCTGATTTCATGTTGATTCCTTTTATGTCTGATTTTTCATCATATTGTAAAATTTTTTTTCTATTTTTAGTAAGTTTATCTAAAAATGTTTTCTTATCAACTCCTACAATTTTTTCATCATATAAACAACCAATCATTAAAAATGAATGTTGTACATTAGGTGGAATAAATGGTGGTAAAATTCCATTTGGTAGATTTTTTATAATATATTTCGCATTATTTCTAAATGATTTCAATATATCTCTAATTTTTTTTAGTTGAACTCTTCCAAATGCCGCTTGTACTTCAGTCATACGAAAATTAAAACCTAAAAAATTATTTTCTTGATAATATTCTGCATGATTTCTTATAGCTGCAGCAATTTTAATTAATTCTTCATTATTGGAACAGATCATTCCTCCTTCACCTAATGTAGTCATGTGTTTAGTTTCTTGAAAGCTAAAAATGCTCATTGTTCCGAATCCTCCCACCATCTTCCCATCGACCTTTGTTCCTAATGAATGACAACAATCTTCTACCGAAAAATCAGTTTCTCCAAAATTAATTTCTGACATGGCATTCCCCAAAAGATGAGTTGGAGTTACAATCGTTGAATGTTTTTTTGGTGGAATCATGCAATAGGTTTGAGGATCTATGTCCTCAAAAACAATCTTTCCTCCAGCTAATAACGCTGCACTTGCGTCAGCTGTAAACGTATATGCTGGTAAATGAATATCTGGATTTTGGAGTTTTTTATTATTAATTTTTTTACCATATTCAATTGCTGTTTTAAAAATTATGAAAAGAGCAGTTGTTCCTGAATTTACACTAATCGCATGCTTTACTCCAATGAATTTTGCAAATTCTTTTTCAAATTTTTGTACCTCTTCTCCTCCAAGATATTTTGTTGTAAATCCTGAAAGATATTTTCCATTTTCAATAACATTTTTTACTGCATCAGATTCTTTTTGATTAAAACGTTTCATATTTTTTCCTAACTCAATTATTATTTATAGATAGTTTCTTATCCAATACATATTTTTCAAAAATTTCAACTGCATTAACGGCATCATCAAAATTTGTAGATAATCTTTTTTTATTATCCAAAAATTTAACAAATTCATCATATGTATTTACCATCATTGATTCATTAATTTTTTTTGTATAAATTAATTTTAATTCTTTAAATCCTTGAAAACGATTTGATTTTTTTATCTTGTAAAAGTTTAATGTTTGACCCCAATCCAATACTTCTATTTTTCCATTTTCTCCCCATAAATGAAAATCATAAACAAAATATGGTGTATGTAATCTATTGATTTGAGTTTTATTTTCCAAATTAAACCATCCTATCAAATCAGCAATATGTATCCCATCTCGAATTTGAGAATTTGTTATATTTTCTGGAGATGTAGAAAAATTAAACACTGCTTTTCTTATTTCTCCTATTTGTTTTGATAATTTGCTAGATTCCTGCCATATTTTACTCCACCTTCTACTGTGGTTGACTATAATGTTCAATTTAGAATTAACAGATGCTGTTTTCAATTTTTTTGAAATGTTGGAATTAAGTGCAAGAGGTTTTTCACAAAAAATAATATTTTTTTTATTTTTTACTTTTAATTTTTTAATTAAATATCTCAAAATCTCACTATGAGTTGAATCTGGTGTAGAAATCACGATTATGTCAAACTCAATTAAATTTTTGTTGATGTCTTCAACAAGTTTTGAATATTTTTTATAGATTTTTGTAATTTTACCATATTTTTTTAGAAATAATTTTTGGTTATTTTTTTCATTTTCACAGACTGCTACTAAATCTAATCTTTTGTTATTGATTATTGCAGATATGTGACTAGCTGGTTGTATTCTTTTTGGGTCAAATCCATAGTGCATCCCAACTTTTCCTAAACCAATCATTATTGCCTTGAATTTTTTCATGAATTATAATTAGTCTGTAATAAATGAAGTACAAAAACTTGTTTTAAATTACTAATATGTAATTTTTCTTAAAATTTTTTACGTAAAACTTGATTCTTTTTTTGAGCAAATTAAATCGATCAAAAAAATTTTTCTTTTTTCTGGGAAAATTTAATACCCTCATTGAATTTTTTCTCTTGTGGTTTATAAACAACAGCAACAAACAAAAAAATTTTTTGAGGATAATGCCAAAATCTGGCATACACACTCAATATCCAAATCTACTAATTCAGTTAATGTTGTGAAAATGAGAAATAACTATGTTGAAAAAATTTGTTCAAAATTTTTAAAGAAAAAAATGAAAACATTAGATGTTGCGTGTGGCATAGGTGATCTTGTTATTTCATTGCTACAAAAAAATTATGATTCTTTTGGTGTAGACTTTTCATCCACTATGATTAAACAAGCTAAACTTGATGCAAAAAAACATAATTTACCCAATGATAGATTTTTTTTAAGTTCAATTTTTGATTTTGTCCCAACTAGTAAATACAATTTACTTTCTGCTAATGGTTTTATTGAATATATTTCAAGACCTCAACTGAATTCTTTTTTAAAAAAATCACATGCACTACTAGAAAAAAAAGGTATTCTAATTATTGAATCAAGAAATAGACTGTTTAATGTTTTTTCATATAATGATTACACAAAAGCTGAAATTAAATTAAAACAAATAAATTATTTATTAGATGAATGTATCTTATTCAATTCTTCAAAAAATCTTAGAGAAATTCTAAAGGGTAAATTTATTTCAAAACTTAGTAAAAATATACAGAGACACAAAATAACTGGAAATGAATTCACAAAAATTAATGTAGATAAAAGATACCAATATACTCCATTCGAATTAATGAATTTATTAAGAAAATCTGGATTTGATATTATAGATATCATGCCGTATCATATTCATGGAATTACAACTGGAGGTAAAGAAATTAAACCTAAAATTCAAACCCATCTAGCTTATTATTTACAAGAACAGGAAGAAATTTTATCAAAACTAATTCCACAAAGTTCTTCATTTATGATTAGTGCTAGAAAAAAATGACTGTCTGTAAAATTGTAATGTATCATTATGTTAGACCAATTAAAAACAGTAAATATCCTGAGATAAAAGGTCTAGAACTAGATGGTTTTGTTAGACAAATAGAATTTTTTAAAAAAAATTTTATTTTTATTACTGCAAAACAACTTCTATCATGTATATATGACCATAATCCATTACCCGAAAACTCTATTCTATTAACTTTTGATGATGGATTAAAAGATCACTATCTGTATGTATTCCCCATACTGAAGAAATTTAATATCCAAGGATTATTTTTTCCCACTGCTGAAACAATCGAATCAAAAAAAGTTATTGATGTTCACAAAATACATTTTATTCTTGCAAATTGTGAAAATAAAAATGAACTAATTGATGAAATTTTCATGTTTATAAATAAACATAAAGAAGAATATCGTCTAAATTCTCCTGAAATCTATTTCAAAGAATTAGCCATTCCAAATAGATTTGATACAAATGAGGTCATATTTATTAAAAGAATTTTGCAAAGAGCTCTTCCCAATCATTTAAGATCTAAAATTGTTGATAATTTATTTAAAAAATTTGTAACTGAAGATGAAGCATCTTTTGCAGAAGAACTCTATTTATCATTTAATGAAATTTATGAAATGAAAAAATCTGGAATGTTTTTTGGTTCTCATGGTTATTCCCATGAATGGTTAACTTACTTAAATGAAGAAGAACTTGATTTGGAATTAAAAAAAATGTTTGAATTTAATCTTAAAATAAATAATAACGGCAATGATATGATAATGTGTTATCCTTATGGAAATTATAATCAAAATTTAATTAAAAAATTATCTATTCTAGGTTATAAAGCAGGTTTAACCACTATTGTAGGTGATTCCATATTAGATGTAAAAAATGCATTTTTGTTAAAAAGATTTGATACCAATGATTTTCCTCAATAACAAATTCTTATAAAATAATTTTTTATCATATAAATTATATTGTATTTATCTAAAATTTTACTATATGAAAAATTTCAAAATAACAAATTTTAGAATTGGTAAAAATTTTCCTGTATTCACAATTGCTGAAGCAGGGATAAATCATAATGGTTCTTTTAAAATTGCTAAAAAAATGATTGATGTGGCAAAAAAATCAGGAGTAAACTGCATAAAATTTCAAACCCACATTACTGAAAAAGAAATGATAAAATCAAATATCAAACCTGGAAATATTTCTAAAAAATCTCTTTGGAGTATAATAAAAAATTGTGAATTAACCGAATCTGAAGAAGAAAAATTACAAGAATATTGTAAAACTAAAAAACTCTTATTTTTATCTACTCCCTTTTCTAATGAAGCTGTAGATAGATTAGAAAAAATCAATATGCCTGCATATAAAATTGGTTCAGGAGAATTAACAAATATTCCCTTCTTACATCACATAGCAAAAACAAACAAACCCGTAATATTATCTACAGGAATGTCTACAATAAATGAAATCAAAGAAGCAGTTAAAATATTTAAAAAATATAACACACCAATTGCTTTACTACAAACAACTTCAATTTATCCAACTGAGTATAAAGATGTAAAATTAGGAGGAATTGAAACATTACAAAAAATTTTCAATCTTCCAGTTGGAATTTCTGATCATTCTATTGGGATATACACTGCATTAGGAGCTGTTGCAAAAGGTGCATGTATCGTAGAAAAACACTTTACTATAGATAAAAATATGCCAGGTCCGGATCAAAAATTATCTCTTGAACCAAATGAATTATCAGAGTTGGTAAAAGGATGCCAAGCTGTTAAACTAGCGCTTGGGGATAGAAAAAATATTTTAGCTGGGGAAAAACCCATATTAAAATTTGCTAGAGAGTCTGTAGTGTCTATACATGAAATAAATAAAGGTGAAAAGTTTACTCATGAAAATATTTCCACAAAACGGCCTGGAACAGGATCAATATCTGCTAAAGAATATTTTCAATTAATAGGTAAGAAAGCAAAAAGGAAAATTTTGTTTGATAAACAACTATCTTGGTCAGATGTTAATATAAAATAATGAAGAATGGATATTTTAATTTGTAGATTTTAGCAAAACAAAAGCAATATTTCCATCATCATCTGGTACAATTGCCTTTTTTAATTTTAAATAATATTTTAAAAATACCAATACTCTGTTTTTACCAATATGATAATCATAACCTACATTCGATTTGTATGTAGTGTAATCAATCATTCTTAATCCTATTTTATCTTCTAAATCTTCAAAATTATTTTTACTTAATATCATATTAGCCCCATATGTTGGAATTTGATCTCTTAATTCATTTTTAATTATCGAAGACTGTGGGTTGAGAGTAGCGATAAAAATTAATCCTTTTGGAGTTAACATTTTTTTAATTTTTTCTAATATTGCATAATTTTCTCGTTGATAATATAACATTTGAGTTAAACAAATCAAATCATATTTGGTATCTGATTGATAGTTTTATTCAAAATATACCCATTTGACTCTTTTAGAATTAGCCAATTTTACAAGATATTGTTCAGACTCTATTCCATATGCATCAATCCCAATATTTGTGAACTGTTTTACAAGGTGACCATAGTTTGTACCTATATCTAAAGCATTTTTAAATTTCATATCTGTTTTTAATTTTAAATATTCTGTATATGCTTCAGAATTACGTTTTAAATTATATCCACGAACATTTATTATAATTTTTTGAAATAAGGTTGGATCTATATTTTGCTCATGATGAAAGAACTTAGTAGCTAATTCTTCATCTTCAGTAAAAATTGCTCCACAGTTATCACATGAAAGAATTTTATCATTTTTTCTAAAATAAATTATACAGTTACTTTGATTGCAAGCTAAACAACTGCCTTTCATTGAATTGTAAAATTATATCTTTCATTTTACTGTGTTGGTATTTACAAAATATTTTATAGTCTAATACAATAACTAATTTGATTGATTATTATAAATTCAAAAACTAAATTTATGTTGTTCATATGTACAAAAATTACACAAAGGTAGATGTATGGTGAAAAAGAAAATTCTTGTTGTTACAGAACGACGTGCAGATTATTCAAAATTTAAACCCATATTAAAAAAAATTGCAAAATCAAAAAAATTAGATTATTTTCTAATTGTTACTGGAAGTCATTTACTTAAAGAATATGGAAAAACTATTGATGAAATTAAAAATGATGGATTCAAAATAACTTCTACTTTTTCAATGTATAGAAAAGATAGGCATGATACTGGTGCTGAAATGATGCATGCATTTAGTAGAGCAATTGAAAATTTAACCACTCAAATAGAAAAATTAAAACCTGATGTTATTCTTTCTGGCTTTGATATAGGTGCCAATTTTGCCTCTGCAATAATTGGTGCTCATATGAATATTTTAGTATCACATGTAGAAGGTGGAGAAGTTACAGGTACTATTGATGATTCCATACGTCATGCTACCACAAAATTTGCTCATTTACATTTTACATCAAATAGTCAGGCTACTAAAAGACTCATTAAATTGGGTGAAAATCCTAAACATATTTTTACAGTAGGTACTCCTTCGTTAGATTCTATTTTAGAAGTAAAAAATATCCCAAAAATTATCTTAGAAAAAAAATATGGCATAGATTTTAAAAAACCATTTATTGTAATGTTACAACATACTGTAACTTCTGAAATAAATAAAATAGATTTACATGTTTTTGAAACTATTAATGCAATAAAAGAATTAGATATACAAGCAATAATAATTCATGGAAATGCGGATGCAGGTTCAAAGAAGATTTTAAAAATAATTGAAAATTCAAAAATAAAACAATTTTCAACAATACCATTCAATGAATTCATAAATATTTTAAAACATTCATCTGCTTTAATTGGTAATTCAAGTAGTGGAATTATTGAAGCACCATTTTTACACATACCATCTATCAATATTGGTACTAGGCAAGAGGGTAGATTACATTCTGCTAGTGTAATTGATGTTAGTTATAATAAAAACCAAATTAAAAAAGCAATCAATAAAACAATTAATGATAAAAAATTTCTAAATAAAATAAAAAAATTAAAAAGTCTATATGGTGATGGTCATTCATCAGATAAGATTGTTGACATACTTGAAAAGATAAATCTAGAAGATATTCCAATTCAGAAGAAGATCAATTATTGATATGAAAAAAATAATAATTCTTGGAGGTAGTGGATTTCTTGGAAAATTATTGATTAATAGATTACAAAAAGAAAATTTTCGAGTAAAAACTATGATTCATTTGAATGATATTGATATAAAAACTCCAAAATTCAAGGGTAATATTTTATCTAATTCGTTCATTGAAAAAGAGATTTCAAAAGGAGATACAATAGTAAACTTGATTGGACAGTATTCAAGTGACATATCTGATTTCACAAATCTCAATATTATAGGAGGAATAAATTTACTAAATGCTTGTGTAAAAAAGAAAGTAAAACGAATTATTTTAATTTCAACAATTAATGTTTATGGAGAAAATATGGAAAATTCTTCAAAAGAAACTGATGTGATCACGACCAAAGATTCGTATGGAGTCGTTAAAGCTACTACTGAAAAAATATACAAAGATTATTCTGATACTTATGGATTTGATGTTACAATACTACGATTATCTCATATTTATGGTCCAAATAAAAAAATTGGAATAATTTCTGTTTTGTTAGAATCTGTAATCAAAAATAAAAGATATACTTTATTTAATAATGGAAAACAACTAAGAGATTTTCTTTATGTTGACGATGTACTTGATGGAATAATAAATGCTATAAAATTACCACAATCAAAATTCCAGGTTTTTAATATTTCTTCAAACATTAGATACTCTCTTAATGATGTAGTAAAAATAATTGAAAATATTAGTCATAAAAAAATGAAAATTAGTTTGAATCCAAAAGTTCCTGATGAAAAGTGTATTTGGGCAAATAATTCAAAATCTAAAAGAACTCTCAAATTTAATCCCAAAATTGATTTGAAAAAAGGATTAGATATTACTTACAAATCTCTTTTAAAATAATTTTTTCATTATGAAATATAAATTTTTAATTAATACCATTATTCCTCTATAATAAAATATTATAATTTATTTTTGATATAATCAATTGATTTTACTGGAGTAGGATCAATTTTATCTAAAATTGCTTTGTATAAAGAAGTATCATCTAGAAGATATATCATAGTAATTATTTTTGATAATATACTTCCATTAGTTGAAATTACTTCCCTATAGTCTATGTTATTTTCATGAAAATATTCTTTGATAATTTGCCATCTTTCTTTTGTTTTAATATAATCATCAACTCCTTGAAGCAAAATTGGTTTAACTATGCTCTTTTTTTCCCATGAAACAATACCATTATGACATGCTTCAATTACATCTTCAGTGATTGCATGTATTTTGGCATTTTCCTGTAGTACATTTTTGAATCTTACTGCAACTGATTGCAATCCAAATGGATAATAAATTAATGGAATTCCTGAAATCCATTCTGCAAGATTAAGAGAAGTATTATCTTTTGTTAAATTATAAGAATTAATTTTTTTACCATAATTTTTTAGTTCTGTTATAGATTCAGAAATATCATCTTGTTTTATTTTTAATGTGGAATGTAACACACGTAACATGGTATACAAATAAGAAGTAAATGAGGCTCGTGGAGAATGGTATCTCGGAACAAGTCTATATTCAATTTTATTTTCTCTACAGTATTTTTCCATAATACCACCAGATGAGAAGGCAATAATCTTACAACCCAATTTATAAGCAGATTCCAAAACTGATAATGTTTCAACTGTATTTCCTGAAACACTTGTTGTAATTACTAATGAATTACTATCAACTGTTTTAGGTAATAAATAGCCCTTAACTACATTAACATGAATATTTGTTTTGGATAAAATGGATGCAAAAACATCTCCAATTGCACCAGAACCTCCCATCCCTACAAAAACAATTTGATTAATGTTATCAAAATCTATAGGAATATGATCAAATTCAAATGATTCTTTTGCTATTTCAGGCCATCTGTCATAAACCTCAAACATTTTTTGAGTGTCAATTTTTTCTAACATAGAATGTTCAAGCAATATGTAAAATCATAAAATAATCTATAATAAAATGTCTGCTTTATTATAATAATTCTTTAATCTCATCTAGTTTAGATTTATGAGAAAATTGCAACTCATTTTTTGCCCTTTATATATCTGCATGACTATATTTTATTTTTCCTTTTTTGGCAGGAACAAATTTTAACTCTAATTTCTTACCTGATAAAAAAATCACAAATGTTGCCAAATCTGATGAAACAGTTGACCAAATTCAAGAATCTGTGATTTCTAAAGTAAAAGAATTGCTGAAGAAGATATTGAAATAAACAAAGCTATGGGAAATAACGGCTCATATCTATTTGATGATAATGATACTATGATAACTCATTGTAATGCTGGATCTCTTACTACAGTTGCATATGGAACTGCTTTGGACGTTATACATACAACACGAGAAAGTGGAAAAAATATTAAAGTGATTGTTACTGAAACAAGACCAATTCAACATATTCTAGATTAGCTGCTTTTGAATTAAAACATGAAAGATTTGACGTTAGTTTGATTCCAGATACAGCTGTATGATATTCCATAGCAAATGGATTAGTAAACAAAGTTATAGTGGGAGCTGACAGAATTATAAAGAACATCATGTATTTAATAAAATTGGCACTTATCAAGTAACAACTGTGGCCAAACAACATGGAATTCCATTTTATGTTGCAGCTCCATTATCTACAATTGACTTGGAAATCAAAGCAGAAGATGTAATTATTGAGATGCGTAAGGGTTCTGGAGTTACAAGAAGTGGTGATAAAAAAACTACTCCTGATAATATCACTGTCATTAATCCTGCTTTTGACATGAGTCCTCCTGAATTAATAGGTGGAATTATTGCATAGGAAGGTGTTGCAAAACCACCATTTGAAGAATCTACAAAAAAATTATTTGAATAAAAATAATTCCTCTTTTAACATTAAAGAAAAAATTAATTCATTATTTTTTACATAATGTGAATTCTTTATTTATTTCAAATTTAATATTTTCATTAATTCCACCTATGGAAATTTTATGACAGCCTTCTTCAAGAAATGCTGAAAAAAATACTATTGTCCAAGCTCTATTAGGTGGTATTATCTTCATGTCTTCTTCTGAGATTTCTCCCTTAGGATGGAAAACATCAATAATTTCTGTCCCATTTCTATAATGACCAAACTCCATTAATAGAGGAATATCTGAAAAATTTTCTGATTTTAAAAATGGTTTTCCATCAATTAATAAAACAATTTGATTTATTTCGTCGTTATGACCATTTATCCAACCTGACATAAATATATGTGAATCATTAGCCCAAAGAGTTTCATTATTTGCAATTTTATGGTCATTTAGATAGTAAATGTCTCCTTTACCCACTCCTTCTTCTAAATTATTCCATATTTTTTCTAATCTTATTTTAGTTTCTTTTTGTTCTGTAAAAAATGATTCATCAGAAAATAAACTTACTTTTGATTCTATTAGGGAGTTTTCAATATCTAATATATCTGAAATTTTCTCTATGTTGTGTTTAGGATCACCGTCTATTACAAAAGACATACATGATTTCAAATCAGAAGGAATTTCAAAACAATTTAAATAATCTGATACTGTATCATACCTTGCAATTCCTAAATTATATCCGTTGTAATATGTTGGAATTAAAATAACTATTAAGAATATTATAAATAAAATATAAATTATTTTAGATATTTTGTACCATTTTCTTTTTGATTTTTTTATCTCAAAAAATAAAAGTGTAATTAATACTATTAGTGCAATTTGTGTAAAATTAGACATTATGATGTAATAATCTGTACTGGGTAATCTCACTTCAAATCTACCTGATGTAGTTATTATAGTAGATAGAATTCCAATGAATCCAAACATTATCCATGGATAAGATTTTGTTACTCTTTTTATTATAAAATATATGGAAATAAAAATTAAGAAAATAATTGAGATAGCTCCAAACAAATGTCTTAATGTGTCTGATGGTATTGAATATGGATTAGAAACATATTCTAGTGCCCAATTAATTTTTCCAACATATTTAGTTGTAGCTTGTAATGCTTGTTGGCTTTGTTCTAAGTTTGCAATTGATAAATATAATGAAACAACAATTATTGATACTATAATCCAAATGATAAGATTTTTTTTATTCTTATTAAAATTGAGAGTTAAAAAAACAATGCCTATTATCCATGACAAAATTCCTAAAACAACATTAAATGTCGCTAATATGGATAGACTTATTACAAATGCTAACCATATAGTCGTAATTTTCTTTTTATTTAAAATATATACAATTGAAACGAAGAGAACAAAAATTATTATCCAACTTAATCCTACCGATGCAACTAATGCAGCATTAAGTAATTTAGGACTATAGATTAGTGCTGCAATTGGGATTATTAACCAAATAATCTTTTCATCTGTTCTTCTTAAAATAATGTAAATTATTCCAATTGATGATGATAGTAAACCCCAACTTAAATACATGAGTGGTTGGACATTAAACGAATTTAGTAGAAATTCTATCATCATTATAAAACGATAAAAGTATTGTAGATGTTCACCTTCACTTGAAATTATTGCACTTATCCAGATTGGATCATGTTGTTGAAAGTATAATGCAGCAAATACTGGTATCCAATCATCACGTAAAGGAAAATTAATTGGATATGAGTGAATATAATTAATTGCATGAATTGCTAGAATTAATACACTTAAAAAAATTATTGTTTTGGAATTGACATATTTGAAAATTTGAATAGAATTTTCTTTCAAATATGTTCAATTTTTATTTAGATGTAAAGTAAATTAATCTTTCTTAATTTATTCCATTTCCACTTAATTTTTTCAAATAATAATTTTTTTGGATTGTGTATTCAATTTTTAATGATTGTTATATTTTTGAAATGTATAAAATAATTTTAAATTTTACTAAATCATAGTTTTAGCTAAAAACCTTCTTAATGTAGTATTAGGAAATTATTATTAGATGAAAGCAGTTATTCTAGCAGGTGGGTATGGAACAAGAATTAGTGAGGAAACACATTTGAAACCAAAACCTTTGGTAGAGATAGCCAGTAAACCAATTCTATGGCATATTATGAAATTATATTCAGCACACCAAATTGATGAATTCATTATTTGTTGTGGTTACAAGGGATATTTAATAAAAGAATATTTTGCTAATTATTTTTTACATATGTCTGATGTTACAATAGATTTAAAAAATAATAGCATACAAACACATGAAACATTTGCAGAACCTTGGAAAATAACATTAGTTGATACAGGTCTTGATACAATGACTGGAGGCCGATTGAAAAGAGTAAAAAAATATCTAGATGACACTTTCTGTATGACGTATGGTGATGGATTAAGTAATGTGAATATACAAAAAACTATTGAATTTCACAAACAAAATAAGTTCCTTGGAACCGTTACAGCAGTACAACCTCCAGGTAGATTTGGTACATTAGAAATTAATGATAATAAAATTATAAAATTTCAAGAAAAATCTACTAATTCAAGCTGGATAAATGGAGGATTTTTTGTTTTTGAACCTGATTTTTTAAATTATATTGATAATGATAAGACAATTTTGGAAAAAGAACCACTTGAAAATTTAGTTAAGAGTAATAAATTAGGAGCATTCAAACATGAGGGATTCTGGCAACCCATGGATACATTAAGAGAGAGAAACTACTTAGAAGAATTATGGACTAAAGGAAATGCTCCTTGGAAAATATGGTAATTTAAAATAAAATTTTATTATTTATGAAGATCAATGAAAAACAATTCTCTTAAAAAATTTATTAAAGATCCTGAAATTTATAAATATACAATTGTTGGTGGGGTAAATACATTACTGGTTTTATTACTAACAATAATTTTTACCACTGGAATTGGACTTTTTTATTTAATATCTGCAATTATGGCATATGAAATTTCAATAATTGTAAGTTTTTTCATGCATGATATATGGACATTCAAAAAAGTTAAAAAAACTAGTCAAAGAAAAACACGATTTACTAAATACAATACATTTTGTTTGATAGGTTTGGGGTTAAATTTAGGCATATTGCTAATTCTGACAAACAATTTTGAAATATATTATGCAGTAAGTGAATTTTTTGCTATTCTTATTACATTCATCTTTAACTACTCCATAAGTAAAAAAATCTCATTCAGAAATTAAGAGTAGATTAAATTTTTAAAATAAACCAGAGATAAATTAAACCATATTGAATAGCCTTTAGTTTTTTATTTGATTGTAATTTTGATTTCCCAATTCGTTTTTTAAAAGTAATCGGAATTTCAATTAATCTTAAATCATTTTCAATTCCTAAAATTGTTATATGTAATGAAATTGCAATTCCTGCAATAGGATGTTCTGAATTTGAAAATGTTAACTTGGGTAAAATTTTTTCAAGTGCATTTCGTGAACATATTCTATAAATACACCCAACATCTGTGAGATTTGCAGAGCCCATATGTAATAAATTAAAATATTTAATTTGAATTAATTTTGCTAAAAATAAATTTCCCCAAACATGTAAAAGACTATTTTGATTTCCTTTTTCGGTTAAAACTTGATACTGTCTGGTTCCAATTACCATATCACAATTGTCTAAAAATGGAAGCATTTTAGATAAATCATATCCATTGTAAGTATCTCCAGCTTCAGTTGTCAAAATAACGTTTGAATCTGTTTTCAATGCTTCTTTTAAACCCAAAACGTATGAATGTGCAAATCCCATATTTTGTTTTTTACGAATAACAATAGCTCCTACCGATTCAGCAATATTAACTGTATTGTCACTACTATTATTATCAACAACAATTACATGTTCTACAAATGGTTGAGAAGAAAAATCACGTACAACTTTCTCTATTGATTTTTTTTCATTAAATGTAGGTATTACTACACAAACTTTTGGTTTGTGTAATTTATTATAATCTAAATAATGTAGTTTAGAATTAGTTTTGAAATCTTTACGTCGTAACATAAAAATTAAAGAACCAACAATCCATAATATATTAAATAATAAAATCCATTTTAAATAAACTGAATAATAAATATTTTCAGCAAAAGTATCTCCTTGAAAAATTGATTCAGTACCTGCAATTATAAAAAAATATAGATTTGTAATAATCCAAATTAAATTAACAAAAACAAGAGAGACAAAAAACATGGCAGCTAAAATATACTTTAATCCCATAATTACATTCTATGAAATCATTATTATTAATATACATGAATACATGATTTAGGAATACTCTAATATCAAAAATGTCTTCAAAAAAATTAACAATGGAAAAAATTTTTCACAGTTTTTATAAAAATAAAACAGTTCTAATTACTGGAAATACTGGATTTCAAGGTACATGGCTAACTTTATGGTTAAAATTACTTGGTGCAAAAGTAATTGGGTATTCAATTGATATTCCAACCCAACCATCAATGTTTGAATTATTGAATTTAGAATCAAAGATAACACATATTCAAGGAGATATAAAAAATCTTGAAAAAATTAAATTAGTTATCCATGAACATAAACCAGACGTAGTTTTTCATTTTGCTGCCCAGTCTTTAGTAAGATCATCATATGATAATCCAATTGATACTTTTCATACAAATATTTTGGGTACTGCAAATATTTTAGAATCAATAAGAGATTGTAAAACCACTAAAGTCTGTGTAGTGATGACTAGTGACAAATGTTACGAGACACCAATGGATGGTCATTCATGTAAGGAAGATGATAAAATGGGGGGTAGTGATCCATATAGTGCTAGTAAAGGAAGTGCAGAAATTATTGTATCGTCATACCAAAGATCTTTTTTTAATGAAAACAATGATTGTGGTATTGTAAGTACTCGCGTTGGAAATGTTATTGGTGGTGGGGACTGGGCAAAAGATCGATTAATTCCAGATTGTATTAGAGCATTAATAGATAGAAAACCAATTCTCATTAGAAATCCACATTCTATTAGACCATGGCAACATGTCTTAGAACCATTATCAGCAATTTTATGGTTAATTATAAAAATGAATCATGACTCAAAAAAAATTTCAGGAGGATGGAATTTTGGTCCAGATTTACAGAGTAAAGATATTTCAGTAAAAGAAGTAGTAACACAGATTTTAAATGAATGGGAAGGTGGCGAATTAGAAATAGTACACACTGAATCACCATTATATGAAACCAAAGAATTAAGATTAGATTCTACAAAAGCATTTAAAATTTTAAAATGGAATACAATTTTGTCAGTAAAAGATGCAATATCTAACACAATTAGTTGGTATAAGGAATTTAATAATAATCTAAACAATATTGAAAAGTTTACAATACGACAAATTGAGAATTATGTTAGTAAAGCCCATGAAAAAAATTTACCATGGGCAAAAAATACTTGATGTTATTCTAAGATTAACCATTTTTTTATAAGATATTCTTAAACAAATTCTCTTGTTTTTTCAATTAATTCTTGAACACGTAAACCGTCTTTAAAATCCGGTTTAGTTTTAATACCATTATTACACCAATCAATAAATCGTCTACCTAACGGATAAATATTTTTTATTCTGGGATCTTCTGATTCATCAAATTTACCATACATTAAAATTTTTGGAACATGGTTTTGTATTTTTCTTAAATTATTTACTAACAATTCAAATCCATCTATAATTTTGGCAGTATTATTTTCTAATATTACTGAACCTTCTTCACCAACAAATTCTAAAACATGATTTTGTTTCCCAGTATAAGAAATATCAAGATTTATTTTACCTTCACATCCATTTTCAAAAAATAAATCCATTTGAATTCCAGTTTCACTATTATTGATAGATTTTTCATAATACATTGAAACAGAATCAAAACTTTTGATCCTTCCTAAAAAATTTTCTAAATAATAGAAAACATGAGAAAAATACAATGAAAGTGCACCACCACCCTCATCAATATTTGTTTTCCATGAATTAATATTATTTTTTAAATCATAACTTAAAAATTTCCAATTTACATCTACATGTGATATTTTCCCAATAATATTAGAATTAATTAATCTGTGAGTTTCTTTCCATTCTGGAATTTCAGGAAAAATAAAATCTAATACATTTGGTAAGCTTTTTTTTTGGCTAAAAAATATAACTCAGAAGAAGTTTCAAACGAAGTTGTTAGTGGTTTTTCTGCAAAAACCCCCATGTCATTTTCTAATGCATATTTTGCAATTTCATATTGATATTTAGGAATAACTGCAATCGCTAAGGCATTTGGTTGTTCTCTGTCTAACATTACTTTCCAATTATCATATTGACGAGTGTTGTATTTTTTACAATATTGTTCCATTCTGTTAGAATTTTTTCCACAAATACTAACTACATTACATCCATCTATTCTACTAAAAGCAGGAAGTAATCCGTACATTCCAAAACCTGAACCTATTATTGCAATATTCGAAGTCATGTTAGTTTTCAACAATTGTAAGATCTGGTAATGGTATGACAAATTTTGATTTTAAGCCTTTTTCTCTTAATTGTTCCATAATTGGCTCAGCATAATGCCATGCAAAAAGAACAACATAGTCAGGTTGCTCGTTAAAAAGAATCTCGTTATTTATTATTGGGATTCCTTTTCCAGGCAAATACATTCCTAGTTTTAACGAAGTTGATTGTTCTGCTATATATGGAATTAAATCTGAATCAACTCCATAATAATTCAATAAAGTAACACATCTTCCTGGACAAGAATTTCCAACAATAGTTTTCCCTTCTTTTTTTATTTTATATATGAATTCCATAAAGTCTTTCTTTGCTTTTGTAACTCTATTTGCAAATTTTTTGTATGTATTTAAATTATATAGACCAAAATTTTCTTCTTTTTTTAATAATTTAATTACATTTTCTGATATGGGATGATCTTTGCCTTTCGTTACATGAATTCTAATATTTCCACCATATCTACTGCCTCTTTCAACATCTGTAACTGTAAAATTATAATAACTAAATAGTTTAACAAGTGATTTTAAAGAATAAGTTCTTAAATGCTCGTGATAAATTGTATCGAATTGTCCTCCTTTAATAACATCTAGTAAATAATGTGATTCCATTATGAAAGTACCATTATCTTTTAACAATACTTCTATTCCCGAAACAACTTCACCAATTGTAGACATATGAGCAAACATGTTGGTTGATAAAATTAAAGAAGCTTTTCCATGTGTATCTTTTATTTTATTTGCAATATTTACTGTAAAAAACTCTTGCAAAGTTTGAATTCCTTTTTCATTAGCAATTTTTGCTATGTTTGTAGGTTCAACTCCAAGCGTATTAATCTCAAATTCTTTAAATCCAGATAAAAGGGTACCATCATTAGAACCGATATCTACCACTAAATCAACATCTTCTAAATTATATTTAGCAATAAGCGATTTTCCAATGCTTTTTTGATATTTTACTAGTTCTTTTGTGACTCCTGATCTGTATGGATAATCAGGATGATACACCGTATTTCCATCTACACAATAATCTAATTGAACAAGTGAACAATCTTCACACCAATACATTCTCAGTGGATATGTGATCTCAGGCTCATTTAGTGTTGTATTTGATAATAGAGAATCACAAAGAGGTTGATGACCTAAATCAATAACTAAATTTAATTTTCTTGAATTACAAACTTGGCAACTATCAATATGTCCATTATTTACTAAATGATGTTCAGGATACATGCTCACGAGAAACTAAGTTATATCACTTTTAAGTTTTTTAACAGTTAATTTGAACTATTATTTACCAAGTTATAATAATTAGTGAAAACTACAAGATTTTTAGGTAAAAATCAAATTACTAATTCAAGCTAATAAATGGTTTCCTAAACATCATCATCTAGTTTCCACTCATTTGTAGATCAAACCAGATCATTTGGATCAATGAGACATCACACATTTCTCATTTCATGAATAAAAAATACAGACGCATGATCCGTATCATTCTGTCCATACTAAAGAAGATGCATGTTCCACTTTTTTTGTATTCCAAATCAAAACATACATTTCTGTACGTCAACACATCATCATGCTAGTCCTTAGACAGTACGAGTCAAAAAGTTATGAGAGTTTTGTGAAATGGTTACAGATAGCATCCGAAATTACTCTACAATTACATCTAAAAATAATCCTACCTTTTACTATTATGCAAAAGGCAGCTGCAAGATTGAGTGATATTTTGTTGTACATTGCAATTGGTAGGTTTGTTCAAATGGTCTGTCCTGATAGAATATTTATAGAAGCAAATGCCACAGGATTTGAGGACAGACACAATACGTCACGTACAAACAATCTGTGATGCCATATCCGAGCCTGCGGACATCTTGATATATGCGTGTCTCAGTGAGCATCTCCATGTGTAGTGTGGGGGAGGGAGAGAAAATTCAAAACCATCCAATATCTCATGACATCAGATATTTCCCAGAACTACTATCACAAATGATTGCAATCATTCCAATATGGATTATGGTACTAGACAAGGAATATGATGCAGAACCAATATACAAAATAATTCAAGATGAAAATATTCTATCAATGATTCCTACAAGAAACAAAGATTGTCTAATTAGCAGAACAAAAGGAAGATACAGAAAACAGACTAGAAGGAAATTTGATTCTACGTCTATACTTTCACTATATCATCAGAGAAACAAATTTGAGACCATATTTTTAGTCATTAAGAGAAGGTTTGGATCCAAGATAAAATCGTACAATTATTCCATGAAATAAAAAAGTTGTTGTATCGTGTATTGGCTTACAACTGTTACAGGATGTGTTTGATTTCTATTTTAGTGTGGATGATGTCTAGGAAGTCTGTAATTATTATGTTTAAAATATGATTGACAATATAATTAAAACTAGTTTCCTATACAATTAATTCTCTTACCACTTCTTCTAATTTGACTTTTGGACTATATCTTAAACTATTTCTTGCTAAGGATATGTCTGCCTGACTATATTTAATACCTCCTTTTTTTGCAGTAGTATATTGTATGTCTAACTTTTTTTCATATAATGAAATCATTTGTTCTGCAAGATTCTTTATTGTGGTTGCTTTCCCGCTTGCAATATTATATGTTCCACTTTTATTACATAATATGGCATTGTGAATTGAATTGATTACATCTTTTATAGAAACAAAGTCTCTTGTTTGCTCTCCATTTCCAAATATTTCAAGCGATTTATTTGCTAAAATTTTTTTAATAAATTTAGTTATAACGCCAGCATATTCATCTGATTGTCCTACTCCGTAAATATTGAAAAATCTTAGAATGATACAATTAACGTCATATTTTGATGCAAAATCTCTTATCTCTTGCTCCATTTGCATTTTACTTTCTCCATAAGGTGAAATTGGATTTGTCTCTGACTCCTCAGTTAACTTGACATCCTGAGTTCCTTCTCCATATACTGCAGCTGATGAGGCTGCAATCAATTTTTTCACATTATTTTTTTTACAAGCTGCAAGAACATTTCTGGTCCCATCCACATTGACTCGAAATGTTTCAGAAGGATTAATGACGGATTCTGATACTGAGATCTTGGCAGCAAGATGAATCATCACATCTTGGTCTTTTACTGCATCTAATACTTCAAGAGGTTTTGTAATATCTCCTTGAATTACTTTGGCACCCATATCAACAAGTGAAGATAAAGAATCTTTTGTAGAGTTGGAAAAATTATCAAATATAGTAACCAAATAACCCTTTTCTAAAAGAGATTTCACAAGATGTTTTCCAATAAAACCAGCTCCTCCAGTAACTAGAACTTTCATTATACCATCAAAAATTAACATCTGATATATGTTAAATCATTATTTACCAAAAGTTCTCTCTCAGATTAAAAAGAAAATTCAATAATAGAGTAATTTAGCTAGTACATATTTCTAAATTCAGTTTAAACACTAATCCAATTCCATCTAGTCTCCTCCATTACACTTAGTGCCGTTATAGAATAGATTAAAGCCATTACCGAGTCTAGCAGATGATTGTATTCTTTTCTTGGTCTCTGCCTAGGGTTTGTAATCTTATCTAAATTATGCAGATACTTTCTTGTAATGCTGATCAAGTCATTTTGCAGATATCCTGTCTGATAGTCGTACTTTGATGGGATGATAAGCTTTGATGCTTTTTTTGTTCCATGTGAAACAACTGAATTTAATAAATTTTTCAAACCATCAACACTTGATGTCCTATCGATCTGAACTCTTCCTATTTGGTCTCCGTGCTCATCTGTAACATCATCAAATATCTGAAATGGCTTTGCAACATTTGAAATACTGTGACATCCATAAAAGTTCTCATCACCTACTCCGCAAAACGCCTTGCCAGTCTTTACTGAATGCCCTCCGTCCTGTATCATCTTTACTTGATTTGCACCATACCCCAAATCCCCAACACCGATATTGCACCCATACCAAGAAAACAGATGTGCAATGAATTCAGCTTGGTACAGTTGATATTCTGCAGGTCTTTTTTCAATGTATGCAATTTGTATTCTGCAGGATTTCTCCCATTGTATTGTAATGGCAATTACAGTATCACTTGTCTTGCCTGAACCAAAGTCTACTCCCATGCTTACTGTAATCTCATCTCCAAAAATCTTTTTGTACTCTCTGACTTCGCTTGGCTTTAGCAGAGAAAGATAACGATACGGCGCAGTACATTTGAGCAGCATCTTCATTGTACAGTACGGGAGGGACTGCTATGGAATACTCCCATCACATGTGATCGAAATTCAGAGTCAGATAGTATCTTTTTCTTATATTCAATTGATAATCTAGGATGTTTTTTGTATTTTTCTATGGAATCTTGTTCTGTCAATGGAATTGTTGGCATTATCGTTTGTGGAATGTGATATCCAATAAAATATTCAGATCTGGGATTTTGTGCAACCTATCTTCCCTTGAGCACATCTCTTAGATATTGCCCAACTACAAGGCCATCTTTATCAAATTGTAGCTTCTCACGCCAAGCATCATATTGTATACCCACTCTTGCTGGTTTGTCTCCATCCACAATTTTTCATATGCACTGCCAGACTCGCCACCAATCCCAAAAATCTTTACCTTCCCCTTTGTTGCCATCATAGTCTGATGTACCTTGCCAAAATATTCCATGTCTAGATATTGCGCCTCATCTAAAATACAAAGAGTTGGAGATTTTCTCTCCAGATGCATAAATTCATAGTTGTCAGTAACCATGTAGATTGTACTGTTATTTTTGATTGATACTTCTCCAACATTTCCAGGATGACGCAGATACTTTTTTAGAACAGGATTAGTCAAAAATGTCCCAATTCGAAGTTTTTGCCCTGAAAATGCAGATAAACTTCCTTGATTATGTGTAACATAACAAACTTGAATTCCTGGTTCAGAAGTT